>Ga0307479_10005443_pt1 | contig 11654 bp, 9 predicted proteins | sample atmos_gasesECM4C_FD_203743 | JGI IMG/M metagenome (GOLD analysis project Ga0307479, IMG submission 203743) | Hardwood forest soil microbial communities from Morgan-Monroe State Forest, Indiana, United States - atmos_gasesECM4C_515 | ecosystem: Environmental > Terrestrial > Soil > Temperate... | reverse complement strand
CCGGCGCTGGCGGTGCTAGCCTTCAATTTGTTGGGCGACTGGCGCGATTGGCCGGATCCGCGCACACGTTCACAGATAGCAGCTTTCGAGCTAACGCACTGAATTTGTCCATTCGACCCCATCGAGAACGAATGAATGGATCAGGAATGAATGGATCAGCTCGACTCGCTACTCTCCGAAGCAGAGCGAACTTTTGTGTCCTCGAGGACCACGGGAGTACCGCGGCCAATACCTAGAGTACGCGAGGCGTTACCTTTATTGATGGCGATCTCAAGATAACCGCTCGACCCGAGGTAGGCGATGGGCTCGCCGGCATTTCCCTGCGCGAACGTGGCCACCAGCCGCGATATTTGTTGACTGCCAATTTTAAAGTCAACCGCGGCTGTGCCGTCGTTGGAGGACGATTCTGGCAGGTCCTCCGCCCGAAAGTTGGTCACCAAGTTTCCGAAAGTATCCACGCGCATTACAATTCCCTTGAGAACGCCATCTGCGGATTTGGGCCGCGGCAAAGCGAACCGCTTGAAGTCATTTATGTCCTCGCCCATGCTGGCGGGCTGCCATCCTTTGGAGAGCCAGGCAGCCACGGGAGCAAAGATGTCCCGCCCGTGAAATGTCTTGCTAAGCGGCTGGAGAAAATAGTGCTCCGCATTGGCATGGCGCACAACCACATCTTGTTGCCGCTCATAGACCAGAGAGAGAACGCCGTTGTCCGGGGCGATAAAGTATTGATTGTCTGCACTCACCAGGAGTGGCCGCCGATCGGTCCCCACTCCCGGATCGACAACCACCACATGGATCGTTCTTGGCGGAAAATAGGTGTACGCCGAGCCGATCGCCAGCGCGCCATCCAGCAGGTCAAATGGGGCGACATTATGGGTAATGTCGACGATGGTGACTTCAGGATTAATTTTGAGGATCACGCCTTTGAGTGTTCCGACGAGATGATCGTTCGTGCCATAGTCTGTCGTGAGCGTGATGATCGCGTTCGGCAAGGGCTTCTCCCAATTATGGATATTCTGAACAGAGCCGCCGGGTTGAAGTGGGGAGGCACTCCGTCTCTTTGACGCTAGCGAAGCAGTGGGCCGCCGTCAAGAAAGGTCGCAGCTGCTGCGTTGAAATTGTCAACGGCTGCACAGAAGGCTAAGGGATGGCAAAGCGGTCACCCCGTACCCTGATCGGGCGCGCACTTGTGCCAGTCGGGATCGCTAAAGTGGGTTCGGCAGAACCATAGGCCACATTGGGTACACCGGCGCTGCGCGGGGCTGTCGCAAGCGACTTCCCGGTGCGATACGCCTTTACAGGTTCGTTTTTTGGCGCCCTTTTCCTGTTTGCTCATGGGGACCTCCAGTGCAAAGCAGGGCAACTGGCCTGGACAAATGCCGCTAGCTTAGTCATTTCTGTGGGTGCAATTCAAGGAAGAGTGGAACTGCCCGCATTTCGAGTGCATGCGATGTTCGCGCGATCCGATAGGGCGCCTGCAGGTACAGCAAAGACCTGATTGGCAAGTGAGACGCCGAATTCTAAGCTGGCGCGCTTCGGTTGGTGTCGCTGCCGTGCTCCTCGGTGCCAGACAGGACTTGCTTGCTACTACTTCTCCCGCTCGCCGCTTGGTTCCTCTTTTTTTTGATTTTGCGTGAGAAAGACCTTGATTGGCGCAAGGCGGGCCTCGCCGCAGCGGTGTTCTGTGCCGCGTGCGTTGCAGCAATCACGGAGATACTGAGCGTTCCGCGCCTCATCAACTCTGCTGCGGTGTCCATTTCCTGGCTACTCATTTGTGGAGCTGCTCTCGCCTACCTACGATTTGCCAAAGGACGAAGCCCTCGCCAGGCTCCGGCGAAAACGCCAGAGGCTGCGACCCTGGACCGTGCTAGCCGAATGCTCCTAGCCGGAGCTCTCGTCATCGTTTTATTGGTTGGGATTACCGCGCTGATTGCGCCACCGGACACCTGGGACGCTATGGAGTACCATCTGCCGCGCACGGTGATGTGGATGAGCAATCACACGGTGCGTTTTTTCCCTACCCCCGACTACTGCCAGTTGATTTACAGCCCCTGGGCCGAATACGCGATGATGCACACACAGTTGCTCTGGGGCAGCGACCGTTTCGTAAATTTCATCGAGTGGTTCAGTTTCCTGGGCTCGCTTGTTGCCGTTTCGCTGATCGCGCGGAAATTGGGAGCGGGAATTCGCGGTCAGGTGTTGGCCGTCGTGGCGTGCGCCACCATCCCTGAAGGCTTGTTGGAAGCGTCAGGGCCCATGAACACTTACGTTGTTTCCTTTTGGATCGCGACCACCGCGGTCTTCCTGTTGGAGTGGAACGATCAGCCGAGGTGGCTCTATTTCATTTGTGCCGCTCTTTCGGCTGGCTTAGCAATTTTCACCAAAGGCACCGCCTACATATTCCTGCCCTTCATCGTGCTGGCTTGCTGGTGGATGGGCGATTCGCGCCCGCGCCTCTTGCTTCTAAAACGTATGCCGATATTTGTCCTCCTCGTTCTGGCCCTCAATACGCCGCAATATCTGCGATCGTACGAATTCACGGGATCACCATTGGGTGTGCCTATTCCCGCGCAGTACCCGCGAACGGAGCTGGCGATGGAGCACGTCACACTGACGGGCACGCTAGCCAATGTGCTGCGCAACGCGTCGCTCCATTTCGTCACTCCCAGCCGGTTCGTGAATTCACGCATCGAGCGATCGTTCAGGGTGGCGATCCGCGGCCTCGGCGTCGATCCCGACGATCCCGATCAGAACTGGGTCAGTTTGCCGTTTCACATGAACCATTTCACGTCGAATGAGATCATCGCTGGCAACCCGCTGCACTTGCTGTTACTGGTTGCTTCCTTTGGGCTTGTCCTTGGGAAGAGAAACGAAGGAGTTCGCCGGCGTTGGGCAATTTCGTACGCTCTTGGGATTCTGGGCTCGTTTGTCCTGTTCTGCGCGCTATTGCGCTGGCAAATGTGGTCGAGCCGGTATCATCTACCGTTGTTTGTGCTAGCCTCGGCCCTGATCGGTTTGGCACTGGAACGTTACTTCTCCCGCCGGGTCGCCAATGCGGCAGCAATCGTTCTTCTTCTCATCGGTGCGTTTCTCGCGCTTACGAATCGGTCTCGTTCCCTGATTCCCTGGAAGCGCGTCGAAGACGTCTATCATTCCCGCGCAGAGCTGTACTTTAGCAACGAACACGAATCGGTTGCCGCAACGCATATCGCTGCCGCAACTTTCGTAAACAAACTGCAGTGTAAAAATGTGGGCATCGACAGCTATCTTGGCGATCCGGAAGTCAAGAACAGCCCAGAGTCTTTCTTTGTCTATCCTTTCCTGGCTCTAATACACGCCGATGGAAAGACCCATCGCGTTTGGTACACCGGAGTAAATAATCTGTCCAGCCGTTACGCGGAAGAAACCCCGCATACTGAGCCATGCGCCGTCATTTGTTTTGACTGCGCCAAGATTCCGCAAAAGTGGGCGGAGTACAGTGGAATCGGCGGCCGCGCTTCGGTTTTTGGCAGCATTGTGGTCTTTAATTCCGCCGGCGAAATGCCTGACACCACGCCGCCGGATCATCGTAGTCTCCAACGGCAAGTCTCCACAACGAAGCCTTAGTCCGCGATCTGCTGTGATCTACGCAAGGAACGCGAGAAGTTTGCGGAAAGCTCTGCCGCGATGGCTGTATTTGTTTTTTTCTTCGCGTGAAATTTCGGCGAAGGATCTTTTCAAGGGTGGAAAATAGAAGACCGGATCGTAGCCGAAGCCGGCTTTGCCGCGCGGCTCAAGCAAAATTTCTCCATCGGCGCGATCAGTAACGATCGCTTTGGGGTGTCCGCGATGGGCCAGGGCAATGGCGCAAACGAAATAGGCGCGGCGCGCTGCACCCACTTTGTCTCTCATCGCCGCGAGCAGCTTTAGATTACGCTGTTCGCTCGTCGCTGCCCCGCCAGCGTAGCGCGCGGATCGCACACCGGGCGCGCCGCCCAGAGAAGGCACAACCAGGCCGGAATCATCTGCAAAGACGGGCGGATCGCAAAATCGGGAATAATGCAGCGCCTTTCCCGCGGCGTTCTCCGCAAATGTCGGGGCATCCTCGTGAAATGGCGGTAGAGACTTGAAATCCGGCAATAACTCGAGCTGCCAGGCCAAACCGGCATCCGCGCCTGCCAGCGCGCGAAATTCCTCCAGTTTTCCCGGATTCGATGAAGCCAAGTAGAGCTTAACGGGCGCGTGCACTGAATTTTACGGGCAAGACGGCGCGTTGCTCGTCGGTGAGGCGCCGGATTCCGGCGGCGGCGAGCGCCAGCAGGTCTTGCATTTCGCCGCCAGTAAAGGGGCGGCCTTCGGCCGTGGCTTGAATTTCCACAAAGCGTCCGCTGCCGGTCATCACCACGTTCATATCGACTTCCGCGCGGGCATCCTCTTCATAAGCGAGGTCAAGCAACGCGCGGTCATCGACGATGCCGACACTCGTCGCTGCCACGGTATCCGTCAGCGGCGAATTCTTCAACATCCCCGCGGCCACCATGCGGTCGAAGGCCAGCGCCAAGGCCACAAACGCTCCGGTGATCGAAGCGGTCCGCGTGCCTCCGTCAGCCTGGATGACGTCGCAATCAATCCAAACGGTGCGCTCGCCCAGCGCTTTCTGGTCGGTTACCGCGCGCAACGACCTACCGATCAAGCGCTGAATTTCCTGTGTGCGCCCGGACTGCTTGCCACGGGCCGCTTCGCGCGGTGTACGTTCTTCGGTAGCGCGTGGAAGCATCCCATATTCGCTGGTCACCCAGCCTTTCCCGCTGCCCTTCAGAAATTGCGGCACGCCATCGTCCACTGTGGCCGTGCAGATCACGCGGGTTTTCCCCAACTCGATCAGCACGCTACCCTCCGCCGTGGAGATGAAGTCGGCGGTAATTTTCAGCGGACGCATTTGATCGGCGCCACGGCCGTCGATTCGCAAGGTTCCTCCCGATGTTCTGGCCTGTGCGGAGTTCACGGTTTACTCGCAGGCTGGGCCAGTTTGCCGGGGGCGGCAGGGAGTGTCAACAGCATTGACAGATATGGCGGCCCAGCGTTTGCGGAAATATGCGCCACTCCTGTATGGGAAGACGGTGCGGTCGCAGCGGCATTGGTGTTCACAGGAAACGTGCCGCTCAAATCCAAATGGCCGGCGAGCGTTTCCACTTCCTGGCCGTGAATCAAAATCCTCAGCTTGGTGACCCGCGGTACATTCGCCGCCAGGGTTTTGGTAATGGAATCGGCAGCCATTTGTTCGCTTTCAATGCCCGAGGGAATGGACGTCGCCAGCGCTTCGGAAAAATCGGCGATGCCCGTGCCGTCTTTCAGTAAATAAAATTCCAGCAGAGCGGCGTCCGGCGGCAAGGTTCGCAGCTCCGCATCGACGGGACCGGCAAGCAAAGTATTCAGCACTTGCTTTGCGCGCAGCACCGGATCGCTGGAGAGCGGCAACTCCACGGTAATCGGCGCGACCGTGCCGTCGCCATTTCCCGAGGCCCAGAACAGCTTGGCGTTCACGCGCGGCTCGCTGGGATTCACGATTACGGGCTGCGTCAATTCGCGTTTTGCCTGCTCTTCCGTTTGCTGCTGTATTTTGGCCGATTCTTTCAAGTGACGCCGCAGAACCGGCAGATAAATGGCCGCCACCACGACGGCGAACGCCAGCGCGCTCAGAAACCAAATCCGCCAGCGTGTCATGGACGCTCTCCAGGGTTGGGCACAACATACGAGGGGTGAAAAGCTGCCGTACCGCGTGCGATCGCATCAGCAACGCCGGGCGCCATGCGATCGAGTTCCCCGCGGTCTTCTACGGTCACGCTTAAAACTTCCACGGCGATGGCCGGCGCGGCCGTGGTGCGTAACTGGCGAACACTGGCGGTTTGCGCCACGCCAGGTGACCCTTTGAATCTTTGCGCCAGCAAGCCTTGCACTTCGTCGCCGAGCTTCCGGCTCAAAGAAAGAAACGGTCCTTGCGCGCGATCCCAGGGAATCAAGCCCGTAGGATCAACCGCTGTGGGCAAGTCGCTCATGATGTAGACGCGCGCCGTGCCGGTAACTCCCGTCGAGGCGATGTGGATGGTAACGAAGATTGCGCCGCGCTGCGCATTGGCCATGGCGGAGCGATCGTCAAACGATGGGTTTTCGTTTCCCTGCCGCGTCTGTACTACTTGGAAGCCTTGCGATTCGAGCGCGGCACGAATTTGCGCGGCGAACTCCAGCACCACATCGCTTTCATGCAAGCCGCCGGTGCCGCGCGCGCCCAAATCCGTCCCACCATGAGCCGGGTCGAGAACAACAATGTTTCTGCCTGCGCGTTGCGTGGCTGGATTTACTTGGGGCGGAGTTCCGGTCGGGGGGGCGTCGGGCTGTGACTGCGTGGCCTGAGCCGCAGCCGGTACGGAGTGTTGTGCCGCTTGTTGGCCAAACGTGAAAGCCGCGCTGGCGAACGCTAGTAGTAACACGCCTGGCAAAAATGTCCGGCCGCACGGCTTGCTGGAGACGAGTACGCGGCGATCTCTCACGCAAAGCAGGATACCAAAACTCAGGCCGCCAGAGGTGCTGCGTGCTGAATACATCCCACCGTTGCAGATGCCGTGAACGAATGCGAGAATGCGCCCCATGCGAAAAGTATTGCTCGGGCTGGGAATCAGCCTGGATGGCTACATTGCGCGGCCCGACGGCGCCGTCGATTTCCTGTTTATGCCTAAGGACTATTCCATGGGGCCGTTCTTCGCCAGGGTTGACACCGCCATCATGGGCCGCAAGACCTACGAAGTGGGTTTGAAGATGAGCGGCGGGACGTTCAGCAACTATGGGATGAAGTGCTATGTGTGCTCACGTTCGCAAGCTCCTGGCGCGCGCCCCGGCGTTACATTTGTGAATGAATCGCCTAAGAGTTTGGTGGACAGGCTGCAAAAGGGGCCAGGGAAAGACATCTGGCTGATGGGAGGCGGAGAACTGGCCCGCGATTTCTTGAAAGACGACCTGGTGGATGAGCTTTACATCGGCATAGTGCCGGTGCTGATTGGCGAAGGCATTCCGCTGTTTCCTGCGGGCTTTCCGCAGCGAGAATTCTCGCTAATAGAGAACAACACCTACTCGAAAGGGATGATCGCCCTGCGTTATGAACGGATGCGAACCAAAAAGGCCGAGCTGCGAAAGCAAGAAAAGAGCCTCAGGTCCAAGAAACGAAAGCGCTAATTAAGACTACTGGCCTAAATGTAACTGAGACTTGGCCTCGGAGTTGAGGGATTTCCACTGGTCAAGCGCGCTGCCGGCGCTTGTTTGCCATTTTTCGATCGCCGTGGACGCGTCGGAAGTAGGCGTGGCGTCGGCACTCTCTACGATGAAAAGCAGACCGGTCAGCGCACTCGAAAGCTTGTGCAGGCTGACCCGCTGGCTCTCGGGAAGGTGCAAACCAAACACACCGTATTCCTCGCGATCTTCCGTGCCGATCAGTTCGCCGAGCTTTCGATCGAGATCACGTAACGAAGCGGTGAGTTCCGCATTGCCGGCCGCCTGCTTACTCCTCTCGCCAATTTGCTTGCGCAAATCCTCCGCTTGTTGGCGCGCTATGGTCACCTCTCCCAGCATCGCCGTTACCCGGGATGCCGCCTGGAATTCCCGCGCGAGGCCCTCTCGCGGAGCCTTCACGCGCGGATCCATCATAACCACCAGCGGCTGCGAGGTGGTTTTGCCATTCGCGGTAAGCGTCACGGTGTAATTGCCTGGCAGAGCCCAGGGTCCGGCGGGCCCGTAGAACGAACGGCGCACGCCCTTCGGTAAGGCATAGTGCAGGTCCCAGACGAAGCGATGCATGCCTTCGTCTGCCGAGAGCGGCGCTTCGTCATGAATCCATTCGGCGGCGATGGGAACTTCGTCCGGCTTCGTTTTTGCCAATAGATCATCGCTGCCAAATCGGCGCACCAGCTGTCCCTCGTGGTCGAAGATTTCCAGGCGCACCGCTGCTTTGGCTTTTTCTTTGAGGTGGTAATCGATCACCGCCCCGGTCGGCGGATTCTCGGCGAGTGATTCGTCCAGGGGAACTGGCGTACCTTGGTCGGAACCGTTGCGCACGCGGTAGGCGGTTGCGGGACGAAAGAGCCAAACGTCACTCGCTGCCACGGATGCGTTCATCTGCCGCAGCGGGGTAGCGTCGTCCAGAATCCAGAAGGAGCGCCCGTGTGTCGCGATGACCAGATCATTTTCGTGAATCACTAGGTCGCGCACGGAAGTCGTCGGCAGATTGAGCTGTAGCGCCTGCCACGAATCCCCATCGTTGAATGAGGCGTACACGCCCATCTCCGTGCACGCATACAGCAGCCCTTTGCGCGCGGGATCCTCCCGCACGCAATTCAGGAAGCTTCCTTCCGGAATTCCGCTTGAGGCGCGCTGCCACGTTTTACCGAAATCGTGTGTGCGGTAGACATACGGTTGCAGGTCTTCGAGCCGATGACGATCCACCGCCGCATAAGCCGTTGCAGGATCGGAATGCGACGCTTCGATATGGGTGACCTTGCTCCATGCCGTGAGCTGCGGCGGCGTAGCGTTGGTCCAGGTCTTGCCGTCATCCTGCGTCAACTGAACTAGGCCATCGTCAGTGCCCGCCCAAATTTCACCGCCGCGGACATAAGAAGGCGCTATGGTATACACGACTCCGCGCCGCGGGCTCTTCGCAGCGTCGGCAGCCGTTGGCGCGTCAAGGTTCGGTGGGACCCCAGGATCCTCGCGGGTGAGGTCCGGGCTGATCGCCTGCCAGGAATTGCCTCGATCCGCAGTGCGAAACACCTTCTGCGCGCCGAAATACAAAACATGCGGGTCGAGTGAGGAAAATACCAGCGGCAAAGTCCAAGTGCGGCGCAATTCTTCAGGCTGCGCGAGTCCGGGCGGAATCTGCTGAGGCTGTTCGGTACGCAAGTCCTGGCGCGTGACAAATCCTCCATAAATAATCTCGGGATCGAGGGGGTCCGGTGCCATGTAGCCGTTTTCATCCCCAGCCTCGACCGGGCGCCAATCGTGAAAATTCAGCGCGCGATAATTGCTGCGGCTGGGAGTACCCGCAGCGCCGCTGTCCTGCTGCGCGCCATAAACCCAATACGGGAAGCGATTGTCGGTAACGACGTGATAAAACTGCCCGGTGGGCTGGTTGTACCAGGAACTCCAGGTTTCGCCGCCATTCCGCGAGATGACCGTGCCTTGGTCGCTGCTAAGAATCATGCGCAGCGGCTCATCGGGATCGATCCACAGCGCGTGATAATCGTCTCCTCCGGGAGCGCCTTTGATCACCGTGAATGTCTTGCCGCCGTCGCGCGAGCGATATAGACCGGTATTCGGCACATAGACGACATCCTGATTTTTTGTGTCGACAGCCACTTCGCCGAAATACCACCCACGTCCCCAGATGCGGTGGTCCTGCGAAACGCGAGACCATGTTTCGCCGCCGTCGTCGGAGCGGTACAGCCCGCCTTCCTTCGCGTCGGCGATCATGTAAATGCGCCGCGGATTGCTGGGAGCGAACGCAATTCCTATGCGCCCTAGTTCTGTCTCAGGCAGGCCGTGCCCGGTCAGATGGTCCCAGTGCTCGCCGCCATCTATCGAGCGATACAAGCCCGTGCCTGGGCCTTTCGACGGCGGGTAGATGTTCCATGGCGGTCGGCGCGTCTGCAACAGCGCGGCGTAAATCACCCTTGGGTTTCCTGGTGCAAAGGCGAGGTCAATCGCGCCCGTATTTTCATCGTGGTACAGGATACGCTTCCACTTCTTGCCGCCGTCTTTTGAATAGAACACGCCGCGTTGTTCGTTGGGTCCATACGCGTGCCCAAGCACGCCGACATACACCTTTGCGGGATCATGTGGGTCAACCAGAATGCGCGCGATTTGCCGCGAATCCTCTAAGCCGATGTGCAACCAGGTTTTGCCTGCGTCCGTGGACTTGTACATTCCATTCCCGTAGGCAATGTTGGAACGCATGTCGGCTTCCCCGGTGCCGACGTAAATGATCTGCGAGTCGGATGGCGCAACCGCAATTGCGCCGACCGAACCAATAGGTTGGGAATCGAAAATGGGACGCCACGTGCGGCCCGCGTCATTCGTGCGCCAGACACCGCCATCAACCGCTCCGAAGTAGAACAATTCCGGCTGGCCCCGAACGCCAGTGACCGCCAGCGACCGGCCGCCCCGAAATGGCCCAATCGAGCGCCAATGGAGCCCCTGGAATAGTTTTGCATCGAATTTCTGGTCGGCATCCGGCGCTGGCGCCGCGAGAAGTCTTAAAGCGACTGTGAGCGAGAAACTGAGTGAAACGAGCAGCACGACTCCCCGATGCCGAAGGCGCACGCTTTCTCCTCTAAAAAACGTCGTTCAAAGAAAAGGGAGTATACAGCAAGCGTCTTTTTTGAAGTGCAGGAGCTTGCTCCTGCTTTTGACGCGTGAGAATTTGCACCTGCGGGTCGGAAGCTACAGCAGAAGCCGACGCCTGCCTGGCCTAGCCAGGGCCCCTGCTATGGTCCATCTAGTTATGAATTGCGGAGGCGAACGCGTGCTTACGCCGAGAAAGCGGCGACAAGACCGCGTACTCCACAAGGGACGACTACGCGGCTTCGGCGTCCTCTACGACCACCGGTCGAAAGGCTCGCCGGCGCAGTGTCGCGAAATACACGACAAAGCCGATCGCGATAATCATCGCGCCAAAGGCCAGCGCGTTGATGCCCAGCACGGATTCACCCTCGCCGCGAACGAGCGACAAGCTAAGCAGCAAGCCGGGAAAGACACCCATCGAGATCGCTCCAGCCAAGCCGCCGGGCGCGCGGAACGGCCGCTTCAATTCCGGTTCGCGAATTCGCAGGGCGACCAGAGTAACGAACTCCAGCATCAAGCTAGCGCCGTACAGCATAATGTCCAGCGTGATCAGCCGCTGAAAACCTAAGCCCAAACATAGCGCCCAACACGTCGCGCACACGATGATAGCTACCCACGGCACCTGGGTTCGGGCGCTCGTTTTGGCGAATACCTTCGGCAGCATACCATCGCGCGCCATGGCCAGGGGCAGGCGCGAATAGCTCATCACCAGCGCATTGAACATGCCGAAGGCGCTCATCATGCCGCCAAGCACAATGGCGAAGCGCAGCCATTCAAACCCGAGCAGTTTGCCGCCGAGTTGGCCGGCAATCGTGGCCCAGGAGCCATCAGCAGCGAATGAGGAAGAGGGTATCCCGGTCAAATACACGGCCAGGAAAGGGAAAACATACGTCAGCGCCACCAGAAGTACGGTTGCGATCATCGCGCGCGGGTAGGTGCGCTGCGGACGCTCCACCTCTTGGGCGATGGTGGAGGCGTTGTCCCACCCCATGTAGTTCCACATGGCGACCAGTATCCCGCCGAGCAGTCCTAGCGAAGTGGTGGCAGGAGCCGCTGAAGCGCTCAGTGCACCGATCTTGAACGGCGTCATCGCCACAATCACAGCGAATGGCGCGGACAACAGAAAGAACAACCACAACGAAGTGAGCCCCACGACGCGGATTCCGGCGAGGTTCAGTCCAGCGCAGGTGATAACCACGAACAATCCCGCGAGCACGGCGTGATTGCCTTGCCCGAACCACGGCGACATTTGCTTCAAATAAAAGCCGAACAGCGTAGGATAGATCGCCATA
>Ga0307479_10005442_pt1 | contig 11656 bp, 11 predicted proteins | sample atmos_gasesECM4C_FD_203743 | JGI IMG/M metagenome (GOLD analysis project Ga0307479, IMG submission 203743) | Hardwood forest soil microbial communities from Morgan-Monroe State Forest, Indiana, United States - atmos_gasesECM4C_515 | ecosystem: Environmental > Terrestrial > Soil > Temperate... | reverse complement strand
GAGGTGCCCGACTTTGTCGTGTTCTGCGACCGGCAAGTGCTCGGCCAGCTCCACGATTCGCCGTTTCTGTTTGAGCTTGAGCCACGGGGCCTTGCTTACTTGGTTTCGGATATCCCGAATCACGTCCTGGTCGGGTTGTGTCCCATGCTTCAGTTGATCGAGGGCGTTCTGAAGCTGGTCGACAAGCTGCCAGGCCAGATCGTCTCGCCCATGTGCGAGACACGAGGTCTTCAGATCGGTAATCGATCCGATCTGGTTTCCCCGCGCCTGCATGGCAACCTGCGGCAGGTTCCACCAGGGACTTGGAGGCTTGGGAGTCTTGTTCTTCTGCGCTGCATGCCGTTCTTCATAAGTAAATCGGTCGTGGACAAAACGAGGAAACTTGTCGCCTTCGAGCACACATACCTGGTCGAAGTCGAAGTCTCCGCCGTTTCGGGCAGCTGCTTCCGAGTGCAAGATCAACGTCCCCTTCAGCTGCAACTGTTGAGCGGTCACTGCTGAGACCTGTTGCTCGGAGATATGGCAACCGCGCTTTGCAAGATCGGACGCCAAAAGAGACGTAAGTTCCTCGGGCGACAAATTCTCAAACGGGAGCAGGTCCTCCTTCATCCGGATGGGATAGCGAACGATCAGACCCAGGCGGGACGAAACCGGAGCAAACCCGCGGTTTTGCGGAATCCAGTCCGAACCACAGAAAACCTCGCCATCGCGCAGAAGCAGATAGCCATCGTCTGCCAAGGCGAAGCCGGGCAGACGAAAGCCGCCGCTGGTGCAAAGGCGATACGCCCAGCGAGCGAGCACCTTTTGCAGATGGCTGTTCACAAAGGGATGTTTGAGCATGTAACCCGTGCCATCGGCAACGAGTGCACCATCAGCAACTGTGTACTCGCTCGACGTGTACTCCGGGTCCGGATCCTCGGCGATGTCGAGCGCGCGTTGGCTCTCTTGTGAGCCCAACAGCTCGAAAAATTCCGTGAAGTTGTTTTCTTCCCATGCCTTTCGCAGTTTTTCAATCTGCTTCAGAGCGTAGGGTTTGACTTCGAGTTCTATGGAGTCCTGAGGCGCATGCTCCACAAGAGTGTAGCTCGATTGGAATTCGAGATTTCGAGAAACGTCTCGAATGCCGATCAACGTCGACCCGCGGTAGCAGTGAGCCTGACGGTCACCGAGCACGGATCGAATCGACCGCAGCACTCCTCCCTGGTACTTGGGCTTGACCGAGGACTGCGGCAGGATGATGTCAGCCTCGAGCTTCTCAGCCACTTCATCCGTCATAACTTTGAACGACCCCTTCGCCTGCGTCTTATCGAACGCCAGACGAAATTGATAGAAGCGATTTCCCCGCAGCAGCTTTCGGCCAATCATTGCCTCGGCTTGCTGTTTGAGAACCTCTTCATCGTCCGGATTCAGTTGAAAGTCCCGTCCATGCCCAAGCTTGCGAAGCAGTCTTTTGACTTCATCGGCCAAAAGATTCTCGTGATGTTTTGCCTGGAGTTTCATGAACAACGTGAGAGAGATCCATCCCCGACAGTCGTTCGTACCCAATTGACGATCGTCGACGACGAGAACTCTGCAGTCTGGGACTTCGATCATGACCTTGCACGAAGACACCAGAATGCCGAAGTAGGTCACGGCTGCCTGCGGCGAGTAGCGAAATCTCTCCGCCAGGCGCTTCTCGTAGCGAGAGTCGACGGCGTAGAACTTTCCTTTCTTCGCACTGCCGCTCGCGCCCACGAGGCTGTAGCGAATTCCATCGAACTCAACCCGCGTCAACGCCTGCTCGACGATCGCTTGCTCACAGGCATCCAGAGGTTCGGTTGGCACATCCACCGTGGCCACGCGGATCCCTGGACAGAATCCATGAAGCAACGTGTTCGTGAGCGTTTCTTGACGACTGAGTCTCATGGTTTTCCTGGAAATGTGACCCTCGCGGTCAAGTTCGAGCACAAGGACCGGCATCGTATCGAACTCCACGTGCGACATACCTCATCTCCTTTTCGGTCAGGCAAGGGACAGAGAAGGAGGCTCGTGCCCGCCCCTCGCTGTCCTTTGCCGAAAACGGTGGAATAACTTTTCGGCCGGGCAGCGAAGCGCCAGGCCCACGAGTTGGATTTGCTTAGCTCACACTTTCATCACGGTTAGTTTCCCTATGTGCGCCGGCCGCGTTGGAAGACGAAGGGTAATTTGCTGTCGCTCCACATCCCACGAAACCCGCGCAGTTTGAAGCAGCACCACTCTCCCCACGCCCAAAACCCGCAAAATAGGGCGAGCGCAAGGAGCACAATTGTTGCCGCGCTCACGACATCGGAGATGTTGAGAGGCGGATGTTGAAGCCGCATGCGAATCTGATCGAGCACTTGATACGCTACGATTAGCGCACCGGCTTTGCTCACGGCGACAAGCCACGGTTTGAAATGCGCGAGAAACCGTTGCTTCACCATTTCTCTTCCTCCTTTCGGTCTGAAAACCAGAACAGATCGGAGGGTCGCTCGTACGGCTCCCTTTGCCGTCCTGATCGAAAACGTTTCAGGTTCCCAGCCAGGTTCACGAAAAGAACCGGACCAGCACTCATCCACAATCAGCTTGTGGATCGCTCACTACAGACCAACGTCTGTCATAAAACCCAGTGCTACGAATTCCGAAATGTGATCGGCGGCTTTATTCCGTTCCGTTCCTGGTGACGGCTTCGCGTTTGAGTTCGGGATTCTTGCCAGCGAAATCCGCCACGGGACGCCACTCGTGAACGCTGAAATAAGTGACACCCAACTTGAGCGCCTCAACCCGAGCTTCGCCTTCGCTCGCAAACTCCCGACCCAACTCGAGTGAATTCCCATTCGTTCCGGGCTTCGGCAGGAAGAAGCGTGTACCTGACGCACTTTCCTCATCCGCTGCCGGACGAGCGCGCCGGGATGGCCGAATGACTGGCCTATTGCTGTCTTGGCTTCCTTTTTCGTCAGAAATGGAAGTAAGTGTGGTTGCCATAGTCGTCCTCGGATCCTTTTTCATTTATCGAGTTCACTATGTTGCAGAAGACCGTTGTCTCGGTCGCCGACCATCTGTTGTTCCGAGTAGTCGGCAACAAGAAGGCCACTCGGGTTGAGTTCGGTCCGCCGTTCTTCCACTAGCCGCAGGGTGTATTGCCCAACGATCCGGTCGGTCACTTCGGTGCCGTTCTTGATCTTGTGAATCTCCTTTACACCAAAGACGACATAGCTCCAGGGAGCGTCCTTCGAACGCTCGATCGACCGAATCCGGAAATCGGAGATGATCTGGTCCTGCTGGATCTTCCCGATTGTGTCGTCATCCCGCAGCTTGTCCATCGTCAGCTTGCGGAGGTTGGTGGTCATCATGTTGAGCGACTCAGCAAAATTGCGGGTCACGGAGTCGGGCGTATAGGAGAGGTAGTGCTGCAAAAATCGGCGCAGAACGGCCCTGCCCTCGAGGTCGGTCGGAGCGGGTGTATCAGAAGTGGTGGTCGCAGCTTGTGCCGAGAGTACACCGGCCAAGTGTGACACCGGGTTTACTCCCAGTCTCGCGCCCACAACGGTTGCTTCGCCGTCTTTATCCACGCGAATGACCGTAGGCGGCTGAATCCGGACGTAGATTGCAAATCCGAGCGCGGCAAATGCGATTAGCCCGAAGAGCATCGCCGAATACATGGCGCGGTTCGCGTAAGCCCGAAGCAAGCCATCGTGCTCGTAGTATTTGGTGTACGCGAGCATTTCGGGACTTGTGATCGACTTTCTTTCGCTTTTCATAGCAATCAATCCACCAGTTCCATACACCTGATTGGAGCTCTCAAACCGCCACGACAGCCCCACTGGCGCCGATCTCGCCGGCAGAACTGCCGACAGTACTCGAACCCTCGGTCAAGGGTGCCGGTGGTTTCGATTCAGAAAGTAAGCCTCCTCCGGCTGATCTAGCATTCGCTCCCGCAGTTCCAGTTGAGCCCGGCCCACTGCCGGTCGGTGGGCCGGGTTCTGACATGGATGGGGGGGGACCGGCTGAGGCAGTTTGTGAGGAAGAGGCTGAGCCCATGAAGGCCTTGGCTGCGGCACTCGCGTATAGGCTCGCCGCGGAGACCATCGCGGATACGGTGTTTCCCACTTCTCCGCGTACAAGTCGACTTGCGATGGAAGGGATCACCACGATTGCGATCGAGAACAGCACACTCACGGCACCTAATAGAACCATTTGGCTTGATCCAACGAACGCATTCAGGACACCATTGCCGTTGAGGACGGCACTCACGCTGTTCATCTGAAGCGCGGTAATCAAAACCTGAAGAATCGCATACAGGAGACCCCAGCTTTGAAAAACCATCAAGTTGACGAAATACGTGCGCGAAAGCTGCCCCATCACGCGACTCGGCCACAGCGCCAGGACGAAAGGTCCCACCAAGTAGAGAATCGATCCGTACAAGGCATACGCGAGCGTGAAAAGCGTATAGCTAACCGGGAGGATGATCAGGCCCACGAGAATCAGGAGCACGTCCAACAATCCTGAGATCGCTCCCGTAACCAAGGTCCAGAAACTCGATGAACCCTGCTGACCGATATAGGCGCTGACCGAATTCAGCCAACTCTGAATCACGTCGCCGATGCCATTTGTGTTGTAGATGAAATCCGCAACGCTGTTGAACATGCCGTTCACGGAACGAAAAGCGGACTGGTAGTTGAGAAACACCAGTCCAAGTACGAGGTACTTGATCCCTGCCACTCCTAGTGCGCGTACATCACCGCCATTGCTGTACGCCTCATAGACTGCGTACAGCAGGCTTAGAATCAGGATCACGCCCGCTATTTGGAGCACGGGGCCGGTAACGTTCTGATCGATTCCGTTGAGCGCCGTCTGGAGCACTTGCTCAAAGTAAAAGCTCGGCATACGCCCGCTCCGTCTCAGTTGTGCTGCAGCAGGTTCATCAACTGCTGTCGAAGATTGGTGGTGTTGGTTGCTCCCATCTTTATGTCCGCGCTTGAGTTCGCCAGGTCGATCGCGCGGAGACGCATCAGATCCGCTGTGGCGGCCTGGGTATAGGCATTGGCGCGAACCAGCCACGCATCCGCTTGCGCCTCGATAATGGGGGCACTTCCGGGCGCAGCGCTCTGAATGCTTTGGTTGATTTGACTCGCGGCCTGCAACTCCAAATCCGAGAGCGCATCGATCTCGATGGCCCGCTTCATGGCGTCCTGGGCCGCCGCGTCTGTCATGTCGACTATGTCTCGCACCTGCTCCGACGCATCTGTGGTGGTCGGAACCTGACCGTAAAGCGCCGTATAGTTACTGGATGTCTGCCCGATCTGGTTTTCGTTGCGCGACAGGAGATTCGCTTCGAGCTGCTGAGAGTTATGCAGCGTCGCGCTGTTCACCCGAATCTGCGTCAGCCACTGAACCTGGTTGAAGATTCCTTGCAAGCCTCCAACTAGCGCCTTGGCCTGATTGATCAGGTTCTGTGGCCAAACAATGTTTTGCTCGAATTGCTGGATCGATTGGTCGACGCCGAGGATCTGGTTCAGTCCACGGCCGATCACGTTCTGCAGAGCGCTCGAAATGCTCGACAGCCCCGCCGCCATAATCGCGCAACATGGATCAACGAACTGCCCTCTTGCAGGCCAGGGTGCAATCACAATCAGGACAGCGCCGAGTACAGCGGCTCGAAGTTTGTGGCCCAGTATCCAGGGCTTTGCAGTCTTGAGTGCTTCTCGAAGCGATTTCATGGCATGTTTCCCCGAATCTCAGTTGTGCTGCAGAAGATTCATCATCAAGGTGCGAAATTGAGTGGTAAACGTTGCCCCACGCTTCCGGAATCCGTTTTGATGGGCAATGTGTGCGGCTTCCTGTCTGAGTTCTGCAGCCAGCATTTTCTGGGTGAGGGCCTGGCTGCGAATGCTCGAAGCCACAGCTGACGCGGTCATGAAAGGCGCGGAGCCAGGCGCAGCCTGACTGGCAGAATTCTCTATGGCGTTTGCTGCCTGAAGTTCCAGGTCGGTGGCGCTGTCCGATGCCTTGAGAGTCTTCAGGCTATCGAGTGTCAGTGCATCATCCATGTCCGACATGTCCCGGTCTGCCTGACTTGCATCCGCAGTTGTCGGAATTCCTCCGTAGGTGTTGCCGAATGATTGGGTCAACGTACTGAAGTTGTTCACCCGGTGATCGCGCATTACCGTTTCCAGGGATTGAGATGTGGGAAGAGTTGCACTGCTCAAGTTCACGTTGAGAATGCTCGCCATGAGCGCACGGTATTGGTTGATCATTTGCGTGACCTCCGCCCGAGCCTGATTGATCAATTGCAGCGGCCAGACGAGATTCTGGTAGACACTGTTGATTGCCGCTCTCGCCGTGTTAATCACATTCAGCGCGTTCTTGAGCACTCCGTTGATCACGTTGAGCACCGCTTGAATCGCCTGGACCAAGCCTCCCTGCGCTTCTGCCACAGGTGGCGCCAAAAGCAACGTCGATACCAGGATCCCCGCAACCGTTACCGTGACGAGACGGCGAGGACTATTCGCGGTCACCATGAACCATATGAACGTCAACGAAAACAAAACGAAGGTGAGATAGTGCATTTCAAAACCTCCCCGAGCCGAGTTGAACCGGCACCTTGGAATCTTTTGGACGGATCCGATTCAAATGGCTCGCGACCGCGCCAGACAATTCCTCGGGCAGTGGTGGGACGTCCGCGAGTCCCTGGGGAAATCTCTTCGCAAGCTCCTGATAGTTGTCGAGCAATGGGCGGTCATAGTGCTCTGCGAGGAACCAGATCCGATATTTCCGCTCGCGCGGAAACGTGGTGCATATCCAATAGGAGAGTGGCGTGGGAACGATGCGTATCGTCTGGGTGGTCTCGGCATTCTCTCCGATTGCGAGCAGCACCTCAGCACTGCGGCCCTTTCGAGGCGCTCCAAATTGCTTCACCTGGCCGACCGCGACCGGGTTGAGGTACAGGTGAGTGGTCAGGGCACTCACGTCTCCTGGCTGTTGGCCGATAATCTTCGTGGTTGCGTTCTTGAGAATGCCGGGTCCATGCATACGGGGCTGAGACTCGGTGCCGACAAAATCCTCGACCGTCTGACTGATGCCCCACACGCTCGAATTCCGCTTGCGAGCGGTCCGAAACAACTGGACCACCTCAGGGGCCAATGCCGGCGAATCCAGAAGAAACCAACATTCGTCGAGCACCGTGATGCTCGGTTGTCCGGTCTTTCCGGTGGCCCGGGCGGCCATTGCAGTCGCGACAAGCATGCTCATCGCAGTCTCAAGCCGCGGATCTGAGCTCAGCCCTTCGACATTGAAGAACAGCCAATCGCTGTCCAGTCGCATTGTAGTCGGACGATCGAAGAGGTTGGCGTAGATGCCGCTTTCTCCCGTCCATGAACGTAGCTTGATTGCCGCGAGCTGGGCTTCATCCATCGTGCGCTGCATTCTCTCGGCGTCATGCCAATTGGCAAGTTCCTCGCGCAGGTCGTTAAAGGTCGGGATAGGATTCGAGTAGCGGATAGCACAGCGCTTGTAGACGCGCGCAATCGCGTCGGTGAGGACGTTGTCGAGCAGCGCCGTATCAGTTCCCGGACTATCACCAATCATGTGCCGCGTAAGGTTCTTTAGGAACGCGTTCTTTTCGTTGCTGGGCGTGGTCTCTCCTTGAGGCAAATCCCAGGGATTCAACGTCTCCTTTCCATCGAGATCGACGTTGATCACGCGCCCGCCCATCAATTCCACGAGTGACTGGTAGGAATCGCCACGTTCGAGGATTGATATAAGGGGTTTCGCGCGGGCCATCATGAGCAGGAATTCCTGCGTCATAAATGTCTTGCCGCCCCCGCTTTTGGCCATGATGAGCTGGTTCGAATCGCCCAGCATGGGATCGAAGAGAGAGAATGGGATGAGCTGGCGGTAAGGAGTTTCAAAGAGCATCAGCGGAGAATTTGGCGTTCCGCTCCAGGGCATCTCGACCGGAAGCAGGTCGGCGGCGTGCAAAGTCAGCACGTCCACCTCACGTTTGTTCGTCTCGGCCTGCCCGGGCAGGCCCGAGAAGAAGAAACGCTTTTGAGCAAGCGTCTCCGGAATACCCCGGGCGCCGTTCATGCGCGTGATAGCGTGCAGAACCCGCTGCCTGCGATCCGAAAGAATTCGTTCAGCCTGTTCGGCTTCGGCGCGATTGCGTGCGGGCCGCGAAGTCTGAACCGCAACGGTCAGGCTCATCTGACAGGATTTGAGTGAGCTTGAAATGAGGTCTTGGAGCACCTTTATGAGTTGGTGCTCCGCGACCAGGGCATCAACGTTCAGCCGGAAACCTCCGTGAATGTCCTTTTGCGCGGCGGTCATTTTTCGCAACCGGCTTTTGTATTGCTTGACCGCCTTGGCCTGATCCGGAAGAACGACCTCGGCGTTGATCACGATCGGGAAATCCATCACGACCAGTTCACGCAGTACTCCGGGAAAGGTGGCATCGGGAAGGTCTTTCAAGCTGATGAAGGAGTAGAGCAGGCCTCCGATCTTCAGGTAGTCATCGAGTTCATCTTCGATATTGACGTTTGCCACCTGGCTGCGTGCGCTATGGTAGAAGACCGACGTTTCAGGCGGGCAATAGGGGACAACATCACTTCCCAGGGGATGCAGGGCTCTTTTGATCTCGAGGAACAGATCGTCGCCTGACATTCGCGTGAGCTTCATGCCGGTCGAATGCAGTGTGGTTTCTACGCCCGCCATCAGGCTGTGGAATTCGGCCACAAGGTCTTCGTGCTCGCGGCGGCTGCGCTCGATGCATTTGACCGCAGAGGGGCTCAAGCTGCCCCCACGCATCTTCTTTTTCCATTGCAGGTCGGGAGATTGGTGATGGATCCTCGGATCCCAGATGAAATAGAAATGGAGAAAATGTCGCAGATAAAATCCGTCCAGGTCTTTCTTGAGCCAGGAATCCAGGTGCTCGCGGTCAAGCGCCTGAAGCACTCGGCTTGGGTTCCTTTGCTCGCGGTTGTAGCGGGCGATCAGATCGCCGGTACCCTCGGTTATCTCAAAGCGAGCCTGCATCCGCATCGAGCGTTCCGGGAGCGACCGAACCAGGGCCTCAAGTGACAATTTGGTGCGATTTCTGTCCTCATCGCTCGCGTAGTAGGAGTTAATTCCACTGACCAGATAGCCAGCGACAAAGGAACCACTTACCTGGACGAGCAAGTCGTCCACGATATCCCGCACTTTCAATTGCTCGCACACGGGCGGCTGCCCCAGTGACTTCGCGTGCTCCTGGATTGTCAGTGGCATCGTCGTCCTCAATCCCGCAGGTATTCCTTGGTTAGCTCACGATCACGTTCGAGCGCGGAATACACGTGCGGTTTCGTATGGAACAGGACCCAATCCAAGAGATAACCGCGCTGTTTGCCGTATTTGAACAGCATGAGAGCCGGGACGCTTAGAATCGGCACGAAGTACTGCAGCACCATGTTCATCGGCAATCCAAACATCTGCCGGTTGAGAAATCTTCCGAAGATGTTCATCACCACCGCCACAGCCAGGATGGTAAACAAGTCCTCTGCCTCGAGCCCAGCAAAAGTAACTCGGGTGCGGAGATTTCGATAAACAGGTGTCACATCCAGCGCCATTTTGGTGCACCTCGTCCTAAGTCACACCGCCTGTTCCTTGAACGACGAAGAATTCGGCGAGTCGCAATAGTCCAGAGACCATCAGGCACAACCCGGCTGCCAGGAAGTGACGCATCCACCCGCTTGTTGGATGGATGTAAGAGAACATGCCCATCCGCAGTGCTCCGACCGCGACCTGGGCGGCCGCGTATACCGGCAGGATCACGTTCCCCACCCAATTGATCATCGTTACGAGTGCCATCCAGTAAACGTCAGGGTTGTTCCACACCCGCTGGGAGGCAAAGGTCTCCAGTGCCCGTGTAAGGCCCGAAACCATCAGGCACGCCAAGGCTCCATACATTGCGTGCGAGAATTCCAACGCTTTCGAAAACTGGATGATGGCCATGATGATGAACACCGCTGTGAGCGTGGGCATCATCACGTTTCCGACCCAGTTCGCGAGATTCAGGATCCCGTGATCGAACGACATTTGTGAGAGGTTCATGTCGGATTCCTAGCTCATCATTGCGAGCACCAACTGCCAAATACCTGAAACGCACAGAAGCGCGAGTGCCACTGTAATCAGGCGCATGAATGGCTTGTGTGTCGCGAAGTTTAGGATCGCTCCCACCAGCGCCAGCACCGCGGCAATGGGCATAATCGTTCCCACCAGGTGATTCCAGAGACCGTCGAGAACATCCGCCGTGGCGAACTGCGTCTGCGTGTTGTAGCCCTGAATGAGCGTGAATGTCCCTTGAATGCCGAGCAGGAACATGGCAGCGATGATCGATGGCAGCGGGTGTTCGCCGGAGGCGGAGTCAAGAATCGCACGAAGAACAAAGAATGCTGCGAGCGTCGGCACAATTCGCCCCACAACAAACTTCGTGACGAACGAAGCAAGGTCGGACTGAACGCTCGCGAGCCATGGCGTGCTGATCCCGCCGCTGGGAAGCGGCAAGGCGATTCCGAATGACGAGAACCAAGTCAGCAGCGGCTGCAGAGTCAGGAACACCACTGCCCAGAACATCCATTTCGTAAAACCTCCTCCGATGACAAACGCCGCCGCGCCGTCGTGTCGAAGGGCTATGCCGGCCAGTAGCAGCGAGACGAACGCGGCAGACGGCGCCAGCAGAAACAGCAACGAGATGACGTCGTTCAGCAGTTGCGGAGTTTGCATCGTCTCACTCTCTAAAGCTCGCTTTAACCTTAAGGTTCTGGCAGGCAGCCATGTCGCATGCAGTACGGACTACCTGCCCATTTCTCTAAGTCACTCCGCCGGTTCCGTTAGTGATCCAAAACTCGATCAGTCGTGTGACACCGGAGATCGCCAACAGTGCCGCAGCGGCGAAGAGCCAGCGTCCAAAACCCCGCCCTGTCAGCCAGGACACGACTGCCCCCAGCACTGCACCACCAGCCCCCACCGGAGCGATTACATTTCCGATCCAGTTAATAAAATTCAGGAATGCGCCTTCCGGTTGTGCTCCGGTTTGTCCTTGAACTGCAACGTTGGACGCCGGAGCTGATCCCAGATTCTGCGCCCACAAAAATTGCCCGATTACGACGAGCGCAAGAGCGATTAATGCGGCTCCGGTCTTGCCTCTTCCTTCGGGCTGAAATCTCATCGGCTCTATCCTCCTTTCTGCTCGTCGTTCGTGTGCGCCATAAGTTAGCGAGAAGAACGATCGACGCGCCCGGAAAGTAGAGCGGAATCGAATTTCTGTCAAACGAGAGAGATTTGGAGCGTTGTTGAGAGGAGAATCAGGAGGAAATAAGGGGTTCTGTGCAGGAATCTGTAAGAGAAGAGACGCCGATTTTAGTGGGGTTGGTCGTTGTCGCAGTCAGCAGCCAGCCGCCGTCGTCGCTGTGGAAATGTGGGAACCCGCGTTTGTTGCGGGTTTCCAAGCTCAGTGAGACGGGCAACAATCTTTGGGCAAGATTCCGCTATTGGCCTCACCGAGCGTCATTTCCACAGTGAACTCGGAATTCTGCCCGTTTTGGTGCGATTGTTGTCGTTGGCGGAACCAAAAGACCAAAATGTGCGTTTCCAGAAACCCGCGCAGAACGAACACTTTTACAGA
>Ga0307479_10005440_pt1 | contig 11657 bp, 8 predicted proteins | sample atmos_gasesECM4C_FD_203743 | JGI IMG/M metagenome (GOLD analysis project Ga0307479, IMG submission 203743) | Hardwood forest soil microbial communities from Morgan-Monroe State Forest, Indiana, United States - atmos_gasesECM4C_515 | ecosystem: Environmental > Terrestrial > Soil > Temperate... | reverse complement strand
AGAACAACACTGTGCGGCCCGCGGTCGCCATGGTGCGGGTCAGCGCCGTGTCGAGGCTCGCGCCAGCGGCCCGCTCTTCGCGGAACCGGCTGATGATCAGCAGTGTGTAGTCGAGCGCGAGTGCCAGGCCCAGTGCGACGGTGAGGTTCAGCGCGAAGGTCGATACCTCGGTGGTCAACGCGACGGCGCGGAGCACAGCGATCGTGCCCGCGATCGCCAGCAGGCCCACCGCCACCGGCAACGCAGCCGCCAACAGCCCACCGAACACCCACACCAGCACCAGGAAGCTCAGCGGGATTGCGATGGATTCCATCACCACCAGATCCCGCTTGGTTTGCTCATTGATCTGCACGTAGGCCATCGCGGGACCGCCGGCGCGGACCGTGACACCCGCACGGGGCACAACCAGCCGCCGAACCAATGCTTTCGCGTGCTCTTGTCCCTCGCTGCCACCGCCGGAAATGGCGGCGATGACGAACCCGGATTTGCCGTCCTTGCTGGTCAGCGCAGCCGCACCCGTCGGTGTGGCCGTCCAGGTCGAACTCACCTCACTGACGAACGGCGACTTGTGCAGCTGTTCGACGATATCGCCCGCGACGGACCGCGCCGCCGCGCTGTGGACACCCCCTTCGGCGGTGATCATGAAGATTAACTGCAGGTCGCCGTGACCGAACTTGTCAGCCAGTAGCCGACCGGCGCGCGAAGACTCGGCCGCCGGGTCCTGAAAGCCGCCGGCCGAGAGGTTCGTTGTGGCCGAAAAGCCGTACCAGCCGGCGCATAGGGCGAAGAGCACCGCCACCGCGACAATCAACCCTGGCGCCGCGATGGCCAGACGCGCTAAACGGTGCAGCAAGGCATTCCTCACTCAGGCCGGCGATGGCTCTCAATGGTTTCCACCACCTGACTACCACGCCACCCGAGGTGATGCGCCGCGCCACACCTGCTTCCGACAGGGGCTAGCCTCCCGAGCTGTCCCTAATTCTCTAGGGTGTAGCCCATCGGCATCAGCACACTCTTTTGCTGGGTGAAGTGCTCGACGCCTTCCGGCCCGTTCTCGCGGCCGATGCCTGAGTTCTTGTAGCCGCCGAACGGGCATCCCGGATCGAAGGCGTACCAGTTGATTGCGTACGTCCCGGTGCGGATCTTCTCCGAGATCTCGATGCCGTGCGGCACGTTGGTGGTCCAAACGCTGCCGGCCAGGCCGTACACCGAATCGTTGGCGATCGTGATCGCGTCTTCCTCGGTGTCGTAACCGATGATGCTCAGCACCGGCCCGAAGATCTCCTCCTGCGCGATCGTCATCTTGTTGTCGACGTCGGCGAAGACGGTGGGTTGCACGAAGAAGCCGTTATCCAGGCCTTCGGGACGGCCGCCGCCGCACACCAGCCGTGCGCCCTCCTCGATGCCCTTGGCGATGTAGCCCTCGACCCGGGCGCGCTGCTTCTCCGAGATCAGTGACCCGATCTGGGCGGCCGGGTCCGACGGCGGCCCGACCGGTAGCGCTTGCACGAAAGCACTCACCGCGTCCACGATCTCGTCGTAACGCGATCGCGGCGCCAGGATGCGGGTCTGGCCCACACAGGCCTGCCCGGTGTTCATGACCCCGGAGAACACCATCATCGGGATCGCGGCGGCCAGGTCGACGTCCTCGAGGATGATGGCCGCCGATTTCCCGCCGAGCTCCAAGGTGCACGGTTTGAGCATGTCCGCGGCGCGTCGGCCGACCTCCTTGCCGACGGCCGAGCTGCCGGTGAAGGTGAACAAGTCGATGTCGCGGTTGGACGTCAGCGCCTGGCCGGTCTCAATCCCGCCGGGCACCACCGACAGCACACCCTCGGGCAGGCCGGCCTCGGCGAACACCTCCGCCAAAGCGTTTGCGGTCAGCGGGGTTTCGGCGGCCGGCTTGAGCACCACCGTGCAGCCCGCCAGCAATGCCGGGCCCAGCTTGTTGACCGCGAGGAACAGCGGCACGTTCCACGCCACGATCGCGCCCACCACACCGATCGGCTCACGATGGACGATGGTCTGTCCGTAGGAGCCGTTGCGGACCTCCCGCCACTTGACCTGGTCGACAGCCGGGCCGGCGAAGAAGTTCATCGCCCCCATCGAACCCATCCAGTGCATCGTTTCGACGGTGGTCGGCGGCTGACCGGTCTCGTCGGCGAGCAGCTTGGCGAACAGCTCCTTGCGCTCCTCCAGCAATTTGAGCGCGGTGGCGATCACGGCCGCGCGCTCCTTCGGCGGCGTCGTGGGCCAGGGGCCATTGTCGAATGCCGCGCGAGCCGCGGCGACCGCGGCGTCAACGTCGGCCGCCGCCGCCATCGGCACCTTGCCGACGTATTCGCCGGTGGCCGGACAGTGCACCTCGATGACTTCGGAGGTCGACGGTTCCGTCCATTTGCCCCCGATGAAAAGCTTGTCGTATTCGGTCTTGATGTCGCCCATGGCGCCACCCTACCCAAGCCGAAGCAAAACGAGAACATGTTCCATTATCGCTGCTGGAGCACCAGCACCAGATTGCTCACCAAGAACTCGCGCAGCACCGGCACGGATGTCAGCCACCACGCCCATCGGGGGTGGTAGCGCGGAAATGCGGCCACCACGGCGCCGGTGCTCGCGGCCCAGTTCAGACCGTCGGCGGCCGACACCGCGAACAACGACGACCCGTAGTCGTTTTTCGCCGGATGACCGTGTATGCGCGCGTACCGGGCGGCGGCGCGGGCGCCACCCAAGTAGTGGGTCAGGCCCATCTCGTGTCCACCGAACGGGCCCAGCCAGACGGTGTAGGACAGCACCGCCAGGCCGCCCGGTTTGGTCACCCGCAGCATCTCGCCGCCGAGCTGCCAGGGCCGTGGCACGTGTTCGGCGACATTCGACGACAAGCAGATGTCCACCGAGTCATCGGCGAATGGCAACGCCATGCCTGACGCTCGGACGAAAGCGTCCTCTGTATTCGCCGCCCCGGCCAAAGCCGATCCGGCCGCGTGCATCTCACTCGGGTCCGGTTCGACGCCGATGTAACGGACACCGGCATCGGCAAACGCTGCTGCGAAGTATCCGGGCCCGCCGCCGACATCGAGCAACGTCCGGCCAACCGGAGGCTCGCCGTGGCCGGCCAGCCACAGATCGCTGACCATCGCTGCGGTATCGGCTGCCAGTGCCCGGTAGAAGCGGGCCGGGTCCGGCTGCTCGTAGCGGAACGCCGACAGCAACCGCAGCGAACGGGCAAGTTTTGCCCGCCGCGCGAAGACATGCGTGATATGGGGGGCGTTCCACATTATCGAGCCACCGGCCACACCCTACGGCGGGCGGCTCCTGCTCGCGCCGCTCGGCTAGGCTACCGACCGATGTCCGGTCTGCGCTCGGTACTGCTGCTGTGTTGGCGCGACACCGGGCACCCGCAGGGCGGCGGCAGCGAAGCCTACTTGCAGCGCATCGGCGCTCAGCTGGCCGCGTCCGGCATTGCTGTCACGCTGCGCACCGCCCGCTATCCCGGCTCGCCGGGACGTGAAGTGCTCGACGGTGTGCGGATCAGCCGCGCGGGTGGGCGCTACTCCGTGTATGTCTGGGCGTTGTTGGCAATGGCCGCGGCACGGTTCGGGCTCGGGCCGCTGCGGCAAGTCCGGCCCGATGTCGTCGTCGATACCCAAAACGGGCTGCCGTTCCTGGCCCGGCTGGTGTATGGCCGGCGGGTGGTGGTGTTGGTGCACCATTGCCATCGCGAGCAGTGGCCGGTGGCCGGGCCGGTGACCGGCAGGATCGGCTGGTATGTCGAATCGAGGCTGTCGCCACGGGTGCACAGGCGCAATCAGTACGTGACGGTGTCGCTGCCGTCGGCCCGCGATCTGGTCGCGCTCGGCGTCGACAACGAGCGGATCGCGTTAGTGCGCAACGGTCTCGACGAGGCGCCGGCGCAATCTTTGTCTGTCCCGCGCGCGGCCGGACCCCGAGTGGTTGTGCTGTCGCGGCTGGTGCCACACAAGCAGATCGAGGATGCGCTGGAGGCAGTCGCAGAGCTGCGGAAACGGATACCCAGCCTGCATCTCGACATCGTCGGCGGCGGGTGGTGGCGCCAGCGACTCGTCGACCATGTGCACCGGCTCGACATTTCCGACGCGGTGACGTTCCATGGCCACGTCGACGACGTGACCAAACACCATGTGCTGCAGAGCTCTTGGGTGCATGTGCTGCCCTCACGCAAGGAGGGCTGGGGTCTGGCGGTCGTGGAGGCGGCCCAGCACCAGGTGCCCACCGTTGGCTACCGATCCTCCGGCGGACTGTCCGACTCGATCGTCGACGGCGTCACCGGGATATTGGTGGACGACCGCACCGAACTGGTGGATCGCCTCGAACAATTGCTGTGCGACCCGGTGCTGAGAGATCAGCTGGGCGCCAAGGCGCAGGCGCGCAGCGTCGAGTTCTCCTGGGCGCAAAGCGCCGATGCGATGCGCAGCGTGCTGGATGCGGTGCGAGCCGGCGACCTAGTCAGCGGGTTAGTCAGCGGCTCCGTCCAAGGGCGCGGCGCCGCGCTCCGGTGAGCAGCGCGCCGACGCCGCCCACGATCAGCATCGCCAGCCACGCCAGATGTGCGATCACCGTCGCTCGGACGCGGGCAGGAGGTGTCCCGGCACTTTCGCCGCCGATCCGGTAGAGGGCGAATTCGTGGTCGCAGTAGGTCGGTGTCAGCCCGTCGAGGGTGCGTGCGGCCATACCCAGGTCACCAGGGGTGTCCGATTCGACAACCAGCCACGCCACGCCGGCCGGGGCCAAGACGGAAGGATCGGATCCGGCCAGAAGCAAGTCCTGTACCGCTCGGGCGTGCTTACCCTCCCCAGGAACGGTCAGCCCGGAAATGGCCAGGTCACCGGTAGTCAGCACATCGGCACGCACCCAGCGGGGCAGCGGATCGAGTACGGGACCGGACCACGAGAACTGCCGCATGGTGCCGGCGGGCAACACCGCGACCGGCCCGGGATTCGCGTTGATCGCCGCTGCCACGGCCGCCCACCCGGGCGGGTAGTGCACCGGCTGAACCTTGCCCCAGACTCCCCATGCCAGGTCGGGCAGCGCCAGTATCAGCGCGAGGCAGCAGACCAGCGCCGCCACTGTGGGCCCTAGGGGCCTCAGGGGCCCCAGCCAACGTCGCAGCGTCACCACCGCGCCGGCACCAGCGAGCGCGTATCCCGGCACCGCGAGCGCCACCCACTTCTGCCCGTCGCGCAGCACACCGAAACCGGGTGCGGCGTCAACCAGCGCGCTCAGCACATGGAGGCCCGGGCCGGTCGCCAGCGCAGCCGGTAATACCACTGACACCGCCGCCAGCGCCAGCAACGGCACCACCGCTGGACGACGCGCTATTGCCGGCAGGCCGGTCACCACCACACCCAGCAGCACCGCAGCCGATGACACCGCGAAAAGCGTTGCCCGCGAACTGGGTACGGCCTCGCCATTCCAGATCCCGCCGAGGCTGGCCAGGCTGGCAAGCGTGCCAAGACCGGGCTCGGCGCGCGGCGCGAACGCGGTCACCCCGAGCGCGTTCGCCGCCGTGTGGGCGGTCAACGACGAGCCCACCCACGCTGCGGTCAGCCAGGGCAGCGCCGCCACCAGTGCACCGCCCAACGTCGCCGCGGCACACAGCCAACGCGGCCTGGGCCCGCCAGGGCCCTCAACCGGGACTGCCACGCAGACCAGCGCCACCACCGCGGCGAGCATCAGCCCGGTCGGGGTTAGCCCGGCCAATGCGATCCAGAAGGCCAGCCCGAAAAACCCCAGCCAGCCGGTGTCATCCGCCGATCGCATTGTCAGCATCGTCGTTGCCACCCACGGCAGACAGCCATAGCCGACCAGCAGGCTCCAGTGGCCCTGCAGGAGCCGTTCAGCGACATAGGGATTCCAGATCGCCAGCGTGATCGCGACAAACTGGCCACCCACGCCCGCCGAGGGCAGCGCCGTCGCGACCAGTCTGGCCGCACCCCATCCCGCAAGCCACAGTCCCAGGACGAGCAGCACCTTCACCACGATGCCGCCGTCGACGAGATGCGAGGCCAGCGCCACCGCGAAATCCTGCGGCGTCGCCCGTGGAGCGGCCGTGAGCCCCAGGGCGGTATCGGACAGATACGACCGTGGCGTGGACACCGCGTCGCGCAGCAGCAAGTACCCGGGCCTCAGTAGCGGCGCAACCACGAGCAGCGCGAGAAACAACGCGTACCCCGGCCGGGACCACTGCAGCGCCCAGCGTCGTACCCCGGTCACGCAGCCGAGCTAATCCCGTTCGGACGGGTCGGGGCTGGCGGGCTCCGGCTCGGGTGGCGCCGGATCGGGCGGGGCCGCCTCACCTGCGGGTAGTTGGGGCGGATCCGCCACGGGTGGACTCGGATCATCATCATGTAGCTCAGGGCGTTGTGTGGGCAGCTTCTCGGTCTCGGCTTCAGCACCGGGTACCCGCTCCTCGTCGCGGCCGAATTCATGGTCGTCGCGGTCCAGCCCGGGCTCGATCAGTGCGCTTTCGGTCCGCAGGCTGAACGAGGCGAGCAATCCGCCGCCGACCAGCGCGATCAAGCCGACCGCAGTGAACGTGATCGGCAGTACCCGCGACCATAGCGCCAGCCGGTCGCGTTCGTCGCGAGCCGAATTGACCTGAGATTCGACGGTGTCCTGCGTCGAGGTGACCTTGTAATCGGCCAGAGTCACCTCTGGCTTCAGCGGATCACGGGCGAAGTAGTGGTTGGCGTGCTCGGTTTCCTTGACGATGGTGCCCGACACCGGGTCCACCCAGAAGGTACGCTGCGCGACGTAGTAGCGCGCCATGGTGATCTGCTCTGCCGGATCGCCGCCCTGCAGGCCCCACTGCGCCGCGGAGGCGGTGACCTTGCCGTCCTCATTGCCGGCGTACAGCGATGGGTAGGTGACTGGAGCCACCAGTTTGCCGTCGGCGTTGTAGCCGACGTTCTGGGTGAAGCGGTACGTGGTCAAACCGTTGACGTCTTCCTGGCTTTCGTAGTTGACATCGAACGCCTTCTGCGCGATCGGATCGAAATAGGGGTACGTCTTCTTCTCGGTGTGGAATGGAAACCGGTAGGACAGCCCGTCGTGCCGCAGCGGGATCGCGTTCGGCGGGTTCTCGTCGTTGAAGCTGCGCGGCTTCTGGACCGAGCCCCCGGTGTGGTCCGAAACAGCCATGGCCGTCTTGCGGTTGAGGGTGACGGTGTCGATGAGCGCCAGCAGCAGTCCGCTGTCCTTTTGCTTATCGGTGCGCCGGACCGAGGTGCCGACTTGGAGGGTGACCACATCGGCATTGGCGGGCGACTCGACGGTGATCTGCTGCTGGGATACCAGCGGCACGTTCTGGTTGATGACGATGTGATCACCGGACAAAGACGCCGAGTCGAGTGCGGTTCCGGTGCCGTCACTGATCAATGTGGTGTCGATATCGAGGGGGATCTTGGTGATCCTGCTGCTGGTGTACGTCGACAGCAGCAGCGCGGCGATCAGCAGGGCGGCTCCGAGTCCGATGATTCCGCACGCGGCGAACCGCAACATGACGGCTCGGTTCACGTTGGTGTGACCTCCTTCTGGTCCATGGACTCGTCGGTCGCCGACCCGACCAAGCAGCGAAGCAAAACCCGTTTGACCCTAACAGCAGGATGCCGGGCAATTCGGTGTACCCGATTCGCCCGGTAACGCGTCACAGGCAGACTGTGATGGTGACCGATGGCCAGCCGGTAGGCGGGATCCGCAGTTTCCTGCCCGCTGTGGAGGGTATGCGCGCATGCGCGGCCATGGGTGTGGTCGTTACGCATGTCGCATTTCAGACCGGGCACTCCAGCGGTGTCGCGGGCCGGCTGTTCGGCCGCTTCGACCTTGCGGTGGCGGTGTTCTTCGCGCTGTCGGGATTCCTGTTGTGGCGCGGACACGCCGCGGCGGCACGAGACCTGGGGCCGCGTCCCCCCACCGGTCACTACCTGCGATCGCGGGTGGTTCGGATCATGCCGGCCTATGTGGTGGCGGTCGTGGTGATCCTGTCCCTGCTGCCCGACGCCGATCACGCCAGCCCGACCGTATGGTTGGCGAACCTGACGCTGACCCAGATCTATGTGCCGCTCACCCTGACCGGCGGCCTGACCCAGATGTGGAGCCTGTCCGTCGAGGTCACCTTCTACCTGGCATTGCCTATTCTGGCGTTGCTGGCCCGCCGCGTCCCGGTCGGCGCCCGGCTGTCGGCGATCGCCGCCCTGGGTGCCCTCAGCTGGGCCTGGGGCTGGGTTCCGCTGCAGGTTCAGCCCGGGATCAACCCGCTGAACTGGCCGCCGGCGTTCTTCTCCTGGTTCGCCGCCGGCATGTTGCTGGCGGAGTGGGCCCACAGTCCGATCGGGTTGCCGCACCGGTTGGCGCGCCGCCGCTTGCTGATGGCTGTCGTAGCGGTGCTGGCCTACCTGGTGGCGGCGTCCCCGCTGGCAGGTCCGGAAGGCCTGATTCCGGGCACTGCGACGCAATTCGCGGTCAAGGCGGCGATGGGCTCCCTGGTGGCGTTCGCGCTGGTGGCGCCGTTGGTGCTGGATCGTCCTGGCACGCCCCACCGGCTGCTGGGCAGCACTCCGATGGTGACGCTGGGGCGTTGGTCCTACGGCCTGTTCATCTGGCACTTGGCCGCGCTGGCCATGGTGTTCCCGGTGATCGGGACGTTCCCGTTTACCGGCCGGATGCCCACGGTGTTGGTGTTGACGCTGATCTTCGGTTTCGCGATCGCGGCCGTCAGCTACGCCCTGGTCGAGTCGCCCGCCCGGGAAGAGTTGCGGCGCTGGGAGAAACGCAAAAAGCCGGCCGAAGCGCCGAGCCAGGTCACCGATCTTGAGGCGGACGCTATCGCGCCTTGAGCGCAGGAATCACGTCGTTCCGGATACGCGATGCTCCCTTGCCCGCAAGCGGGCGATTACCTCGTCACGCACCGCCGAACGCCGTGCCTTGCCGGCGTCGTCGCGTAGCGGAGTGTCGACGAACTCGATGGTGCGCGGCACCTTGTATGCCGCGATGCGCTCGCCCAAAAACTCCCGCACGCCAGTGCTTTCCAGAGTGGACCCGTCAGCCGTATGCACCAGAGCGTGCGGTACCTGGCCAAGATCGCCGTCGGGGATGCCGACGACGAGACAAGACAGCACGTCCGGGTGCGCCGACAGGGCTCCCTCGATCTCGGCGGGGTAGACGTTGCGCCCGCCGACGGTGAACATGTCCACCCGGCGGTCCGACAGGTACAGGAACCCGTCGGCGTCGAAATAGCCGAGATCGCCCAGCGAGTCCCACCCATCGCGGGTCTTCGCCGTCACGCCGACATAGCGGTAGGTCGGTGTGCTGCCGGGGTTGGGCCGCATATAGATCTCGCCGACCACACCGGGCGGGCAGGGATTGCCGTCGTCGTCGAGCACCTTCATCTCTCCGCTGACCACTAAGCCGACCGAGCCGGGATGGGTTAGCCATTGATCGCCGGAGATGAAGGTCAGCGCCTGTAGTTCGGTGCCGCCGTACAGCTCCCAGACCACTTCGGGACCCAGTAGGTCGATCCATGCCCGCTTGATGGCCGGCGGGCACGGCACTCCCAGGTGCCAGAACCGCCGGATCGCGGACAGGTCGTAGGACCCTGGGTTGGCGTGGTAGACCGGCAGCACCCGCTGCATGATCGTCGGGACCGTCGTGAGGAATGTGACGTGATGATCGGTGATCAGCCGGAGAAATTCGTGCGGGTCGAACCGGCTCATCAGCACCAGGTGGTGGCGCATCAGCAGTGCAATCGCCGCGGTGGTCATGCCGGTGTTGTGGGTCAGTGGCACCGGCACCAGGGTGGTATCGCCCTCCCGCGCGCCCAGCGGATACCCGATCGCCGGCGGGATCCGGCTGTCGCCGCCGGCTTCGATGAGCTTGGGGCGGCCAGTGCTGCCACCTGATGCCAAGGACTTCCAGCACGGCGACACCGCTTCCGGCAACGAGGCATCAGACAATGTCGCGTCCGGCGCGAAATCTGCTGACACATTTGGTATTTCACCGCGCGGATCTTCTCTGCCAACCAGCAGCGCGCGTGGCCGCAGTTCCAGCAGGCCTTCGAACTCCGCGTCTGGCAGCCGCGGGGAGAGCGGCTGCGGCACCGCACCCAACTTCCAGCACGCCACCGCGGCCTGCACCCATTCGACGGAGTTGGGCAGCACGATGGTCACGTAGTCGCCGACGCCGACGCCGCGGTCGGCGTAGGCGCGGGCCAGTTGGTTGGTCGACCGGTCGAGCTCGGCGCGGGTGATGGTGCGGCCAGCGCAACTGACCGCTGGCTCGTCGGGAGCGAGTTCGGCCAGCGCCGAAATCTGCGCGCCGATCGGGGGGACCGGCTCACTCATAGGCGCCCTGCCGCTCGAAGATGCGGCGCGGGTTGTCGACCAGCATGGTGTGCAGCTGCTCGTCGGTGACACCGCGCTGCTTGAGAGCGGGGATCACGTCGTTGTGGATGTGCAGGTAATGCCAATTGGGCGCGGCGATAGGCAGGAGCTCCTCGGGTAGCGCGTCGAAGTAGCAGTTGGCGTCGTGTGAGAGCACCATCTTGTCGGCGTGCCCGCGCTCGCACATCGTCGCCACGATGTTCACCCGATCCTCGAACGGCAGGATCACGTCGATGCCGAACCTGTCCATCCCGAGATAGGAACCGGCGGCGGTGAGCTCTTCCAGGTAGCCGACGTCGGTGCTGTCGCCTGAGTGCCCAATGATCACCCGGCTCAGGTCGACGCCCTCCTCCTCGAAGATGCGTTGCTGCTCGAGCCCGCGCCGCAGCCCGGCGTGGGTGTGCGTGGAGATCGGCACGCCGGTGCGTTTGTGCGCCTGGGCGACCGCGCGCAGCACCCGCTCGACGCCTGGGGTGATGCCGGGCTCGTCGGTGGCGCACTTGAGGATGCCGGCCTTGATCCCCGTGTCGGCGATGCCCTGCTCGATGTCGCGCACGAACATGTCGGTCATGATCTCCGGGCCGCCCAGCTGCCCGCCCGGGCCCGTGTAGTGGAAACAGAACGGCACGTCGTTGTAGGTGTACAAGCCGGTCGCGACAACGATATTCAGCTCGGTGGCCGCGGCCACCCGGGCGATGCGGGGGATATAGCGGCCCAGCCCGATCACGGTGAGGTCGACGATGGTGTCGACGCCGCGGGACTTCAGTTCGTTGAGCCGGGTGATGGCATCGGCCACCCGCTTTTCCTCGTCACCCCAGGCTTCCGGATAGTTCTGCGCGACCTCCGTGGTCATGATGAACACGTGCTCGTGCATGAGCGTGACGCCGAGATCAGCGGTATCGATGGGTCCGCGAGCGGTATTTAGTTCTGACACGTACCTGATGCTAGGTCGCGGCGGCGGTTCACCAACAGAGGCGTTTTATCCCCACGGCTGCCTACTTGCAGTACGGTCTACCCGTCTTTATCCGAACCCCCCCGGGAGTCACCGCCATGCTGCTCAATCCCAACAACTTGGTACGCAAATACCCAGACGCACGCTCGGGGGAGATCATGGCCGCAACGGTGGACTTTTTCGAGTCCAGGGGAAAGGCGCGGTTGAAGTCCGATGACCACGAGCGGGTGTGGTACTCCGACTTCCTGAATCACATCGGTCGAGAGCGCATCTTCGCCTCCCTGCTGACG
>Ga0307479_10005439_pt1 | contig 11658 bp, 9 predicted proteins | sample atmos_gasesECM4C_FD_203743 | JGI IMG/M metagenome (GOLD analysis project Ga0307479, IMG submission 203743) | Hardwood forest soil microbial communities from Morgan-Monroe State Forest, Indiana, United States - atmos_gasesECM4C_515 | ecosystem: Environmental > Terrestrial > Soil > Temperate... | reverse complement strand
AGCGCTAGCGTTGCGTGCACCTAGAGCGGACGCAACGTTCGCGCCCGGGCAACCCGCTGGAACCGCTGTGTTCGGGAAACCACTTCCACCCGGAGCAACCGTGCCGCCCGCAGCCGCGCATGGGAAGGTGCGGTCGCGGAACTCGGTGGCCAAGCCGAAAACTTCATAGTGTCCAAAGCCGGGTTCGAAGGTCGCCTTGACGACGAAATCCGGCGTTGGGTTAAAAGAGTAGTTGGCCGCCGGATTGTAAAGACCGCCGCCGATGCCGAACGTTCCGAAAAGGAAGTCGTTTGTGGTTGTGGGATTGACGACTGATGCGCTCGTGCCAGAGACCGCGATTGCAGTGCAAGCGCCCGCCACGATAGTCGTGCAGGTTGTGGCGGGGACTTCTGTCCCGCCGGAGGTCACTGTCGGGTTGCCGTGGACGGTGACGGTAGCCTGCGCATTCTCAACGGAGAGACCCAGCCACATCTTATTGCTGAAATTCTTGGTAACGCGGAAGCCATACTGGCGCGCCCAGCTAAAACCGACGTGGTATTGCGCGTCAATGGTCATCGGGAGGGCTTCCGTGCGGTTGTCCATGCCATGGGTGGTTTCCGTGAGCAAGCTCCACTGCTGGCCGCCGGTGAAGGTCCAGCCGTTACTGAAGGCCGCCTGGCCCCAGAATTGGCGCTGGCGGAATGTGTAGCTGTTGCTCTGATTGTTGTTCGAGGTGGTGCCGGCGGAAAGGAAGTCAGCCTCGTAATAGCTGCCAATCTTCACATTGTCCAGCTTGCCTTCGACCAACATGCTGATGCGCGACTGACGGCCGGTGCCGAAGAATTCGTTGAAGTGAGACTGCGACTGGCCATCGAAAGGGGTGTTGTTGAAAGCCGAGTTGACGTCGGACCCGAGGGCCTTTTGACGCCAGGAGGTTTCGGCCGCTGAGAAGCCACCCGGCGTCAAGGTAACTCCCTTGTAGTGGATGGAGGTAGGTTCACTGGGATTGTCCATCCCGCCGTAGCCATCCACACCGGGGCTCAAACTGACGGACCGCCTGGAACCTACGGGATCGGGCGCGTCGACGAAGATGCTCGTCGTGCGAACGCCGACAGCGGAGGAAGCAGGCAGTGGTGCGGCGGCGAGGCTTGAGCTCGAAGATGTGCCGGATGAAGATTTAAGCTGATCTTCGAGCTGCTGCATTTTCTCCTGCTGTTCCTTCAATTGTTCGCTTTGATCCTGAAGCTGCTTGGCCTGAGATTCGAGAAGGTCGCGGAGTTGTTGCAGTTCATTTTCCATGCTTGGAGATGCCGGCGCAGCCGCCGGGTCGGTTTTCGCTGAAGTCGGCGAGGCAGTCGCGGGCTGTGCCGATGCCGTCGCTGACCTGGCCGGTGCCGAATCCCCCCCCGCGCCGGTACCGCCCGCCGCAGCCATTACTGGAAATGCGGCGAGGCCGAGGACTGCAATCCATACTGGTAATCTCATTCAATCCTCCTTGAAGTTAGTCCCCAATTCTTGGAGCCAAAATCAGCGCTGCAACTTTCCTTCGAGTTCCTCCATGAGCGTGCCGCTGATAGATGGGCGCTTGCGGGAACGCTGCCCTTTGGAACTTCACTCATGGCAAGCGACCGAGAAAATCGTTTCGTAACTTGCAAAGATTTATGACGCTTCAAAACAATTCTTTTCGTGTGATTTCCCAGGACGCTCCACTCTCAAACACCCCGTTGGGAAGGCGAACGTTACGCACCGCGCTTGAACCTACTGTGACAGTTGTATGAATTGTGCGTTACATGCTGTAAAGGGCCTGTTATCAGTATGATGCTGGCGGCATAGGGCATTTGGCCGATGAAGAGAGAGGAGCTCCGCGACGCAGTACCGTCAATAACGGCAATGACAAGGCGCAAATATAATGGCGAGGCTTCCCGTGGTTAACGTTAACTATGTCGGCAAAATTTTGGATGGGCTTGCGAGTCGCACGTTACAATGTCCGAAGAAGCAAATCACGGAGGGGTGGGTGAGCGGTTGAAACCGGCGGTCTTGAAAACCGTTAGGCCCGAAAGGGTCTCGTGGGTTCGAATCCCACCCCCTCCGCCAAAACCTCCGAGCGCAGGTTATCTATCCGCATAGTACCCCGAAGTTTAAGTCTCCCGTCAAAACTGGAGCGTTAAAATAGAGTGTGGTGCTCCCGAGATGAAGCTTTCCCGGCCCATCATTCTCATCGCCTGCGCCTGGGTGTTTTTCATTGGCGGCTACGCCGCGGTGGCGTTGCTGCTTCCGAACGGCCCGGCACGGACGATGCTCGCGATTTTACTCGAATGTCTTGCCGTGCTTTTTGCGAATTCCTGTCTGCTGTGGAACTCGGCTTCCCCCTACCGGCGCCGTAATGGATTCTGGATGCTTCTGGCGCTGGGATGCACGATACGGCTCGCCGGGCAGCTTGCCCGCGCAGGCATCGAATTGGTGCGGCACCATCCGGGCAACGACCCGGCATGCGTTGACCTGCTGATTTTCATTCATATCGTGCCGATCATGGCCGCGGCCGCTTTGGCGCCGCATGCGAGAAAGATGCGTGAAACGCTGCAATACGCGCGGGTCGACCTGCTGCTTCTCTCGTTCTTGTGGGTTTACATCTTCGTGTTTGTGGCGATGCCGTGGAAGCTGGCGTGGTTTAATTCCGCATTGTCGTTCCAGCGGAACTTCGAAGCGTTTTTGATTGAGGACGTGTCCGCCGTGGCTACGTTCGGGGTCTTATTCTTCCTTGCGCGGGGTAGTTGGCGGGCGATCTACGGCCATTTATTCGGCGCCATGGCATTGTATACATGCGGATCGCTTGTGGCGCATCCGGCCGTAATGACGGCACACATGTTCACCGGGAGCCTGTACGCGCTGCCGCGGCTGGGAATGTTCGTTTGGTTCGGCACGGCGGGAATCGTGGGCCACGGATTATCGCAGGAACCGGATACCCTGCGAAGTCTCGCGCCACGAGACGCCCAGTACCCTGCACGCGTGGCGATGCTGCTCGTGTTATCCCTGCCTGCGGTGGCCGCGTGGTCCGTGTTCGCGAGCGATGCCCCGGCACCTGTGCGAACGTTCCGTCTGATTGTTACGCTCGCGACGCTTTTTGTCGGCACGGCGCTGGTTTTCTTCCGGTTGCACCTGGTTTACAAGGAGCGAGTGAGGCTGGTTGAAGAATTGTCGGGATCGCTCGAAAACGTCCAGCGCCTCCAGAGCCAATTCGTGCAGTCTGAAAAGCTGGCCTCGCTCGGGCAGCTCGCGGCGGGAGCAGCGCATGAAATCAATAATCCGCTCACTGCAATCCTCGGCTACGCCGACTTGTTGATCGAGGAGCACCCGGAGGCGACCCGGCCTCATTCGCTCGGCGAAAAAATACGCCAACAGGCACGGCGTACCCGGGATTTAGTGACGAATCTGCTGAGCTTCGCGCGGCAGGTTCCTGCCGAGAAGCAACTCCTCGACCTCAGCACTGTTCTCGCAGGGGCTTTGCAGCTCCGCAATTTGGATTTGCGCGACAAAAATATTCGCATCGAGCTCGATAGTCATATCCTGCTGCCGACCGTCCGCGGCGACCCCAACCAGCTCTTGCAGGTTTTCTATCACTTGATCAGCAACGCCGTGGACGCCATGGAGACGACAGGCGGAGTGCTGTTGATCCGCGCGCTGCGCGAAGGCGGCAACGTGGCCATCGAATTTTCGGATACGGGCCCAGGCATGCAGGAACCGGAAAGGGTTTTCGATCCCTTTTACACGACGAAACCTGTGGGCAAGGGAACGGGTCTCGGACTGAGCATCTGCTATGGCATCCTCCAGGAGCACGGCGGGACCATTACCGCATTCAACCGGGTGGAAGGAGGCGCGACATTCCGGCTCGAACTGCCCGCAGTGCTCGCATCCTTTCCTCAAGCATCAACACTTTCCGCCACTTCAACCGTCCCTTATTAAAGGGGTCTCGACTCGGCGGGCGGCGAAGCTGCCGCCGACAGCCTTCCTTCTCCGCCACGAGTTAAATTCAATTCGCAACGCGGTACGAGCAGATAACCTCGCCTGCTATAATCGCGCGTCATGACGCGACACACATTCCAAGCGCCGCGGTACATTGTGGTGGAAGGGCCCATCCGCGTAGGCAAATCGACGCTGGCCCGGGCGCTGGCCGAACGGCTGCACGCGCGACGGGTCTTCGACTGCGAGGGCAGCGAGAATCCTTTCCTTGCTGATTTTTACGACGAGAAGCCTGGGGCGGCATTTCGCGCGCAAATGTATTTCCTCTGCGAGCGCCGCCGGCGCCTGATGGAAGCGGGGTTGGAGGAGAACGCGGGTGCAGTGGTTTGCGATTTCTTGTTCGAGAAGGACAAGATCTTCGCCTTCATCAATCTGGATAACGAGGAACTGAAGCTTTATGAAAGATATTACGCTTTGCTGGCGCCGACGGTTCGCCCTCCCGACCTGGTGATCTATCTTCAAGCGAAGCCGGATGTTTTGCGGAAGCGGGTATCGAAGAAGGGTGATCCTGCCGAGACGGGAATTTCCGCTGAGTACCTTCACGCGGTCGCCAGTGCCTACGAACACTTTTTTTTCCGTTACTCCGCGGCGAACCTGCTGGTAGTGGACACTTCGGAGATTGATTTCGTCGAGCGCAACCAGGATTTGCAGGAGCTATTGCAGCGTCTTCGGCAGCCGGTGAAGGGCACGCAGTATTTTCTTCCGCTGGGCGGGGGGTAATACCGGGCGCTAGGGGTAATACCGGGCGCTAGGGGTAATACCGAACGGCGGGAAAGCAATGCCGGGGGAACGGCGCAGCCCGGGACGGATATATTCGCCGCGCTCGGCGCGAGCGAATCGGTGGGGGTGGCTCCGTCCCGGGTTGCGTCACGAGGAAAGCGGTATCGTTGAATCGCGGCGCTCAGGCGGCCTGGATCGGACGTGTAAGGCGGTGCCGCCATCTGCCGAGCGTGCGGTTTACCGGATGGCTGCGGTGCAGAAAGGAAAGCACCGGCTCACGTCGCGTGCCGATTTTTTCAAGGGCGCGGCGAATTCGAAAATCTCGCCCCGCCGATACCAGACCTTTTTCCAGGATTTGAATGGCTTCCTGGGGACGACCGGCCCGTTGATAGACTTCCGCCAGATTCAGGTATAACTGGGCATGATTGTGCCGCATCCCCAGCGCCTCCTGGCAGAGGGCCTCTCCATCGCCGTACCGGTGTTCGGCGAGAGCGGCGAGCAAGCCAGTATAGGAAAGGTAAAAGGGATTCTTGGGGGCGCTACCGAGGGCGCGCCGTGCGTGCTGGAGAGCTTCTTCGGAATTGCCGTCGCGCAGATTCTTCAGACATTCCTTGAAGTCGTCCATACCGGCGTCCACCGGGGAGATCGTTCCAATCCAATGGGACATCGTTTTCCCTCCTCGGCCCGTGGGGGCGATTGAGAGTGAGGTTAGAGCCGGGATTTGCACGAGGGAAATAGAACGCCGGGCCAGATTTCGTTCTGGTACGCGCCCCTGTACCAAGTGACAGGCAAAAAAATGGCCATGGTTTTTTCCACGAGCGAACGCCCTGCTTCGTATCCGCGTGCTACAATTCCGGCTCCGAATTACTTACATGTCTAGCCCATCCGCCAGCACCGGCACCGGCCTCGAAGTGATTTCTCCGGGGGGCGCGCGCCGGTTCGTCCCAATCATGGAATCGCCTTTTTTCATCGGCCGGGGCGGAGATACCAAGAGGCACCTGCAGCTGGCCGACCCTCGAGTTTCCAGGCAATGCGCCTCCATTACTTCCGAGGGTGGAAAGTATTACGTAGAAGACTGTGGCCAGCGCAACGGAATTTTCGTTAACGGCGAAAGAGTCACCCGCCGCGCGCTGGGCGACGGCGATGTGATTACGTTTGGACTGCCGGATTTCTACGAACTGATATTCCATGCTTTCATCCCGGGCGATAGCACGACGATCCCGGAGCTTTTGAGCCGCATAGAGCACATTTCCACGGGCGAGGGGACCGGCGGAGGTCTTCACAAATTGAATTTGTTGCTGGAGGCCACCACGCTGCTGCATTCCCTGCTTCCGCTCGACGCCGTGGTCGAGAGCATGCTGGACCACGCCATCACCATCACCGGCGCCGACCGCGGGCTTCTGCTCGCGACGGATTCCACGGGATCGCTGCGGGTGCGGGTGGCTCGCAGCCGCGGCGGAACGCGGTTGGCGCCGGGCGAGGTTGCGCCCAGCCAGACGGCCCTGCGCCAGGCACTGGAGCGACAGGCGAGCGTGATTACGGAGGATCTGGCGCAGGCCGGTCATAACCTGCAGGCAGCGGAGAGCATCATGGCGCAGCGGCTGCGAGCCGTGGTTGTTATTCCCCTCTACGCAACGCCCCACAACGCCTCCGCGGATTCCGGAACGCAAGCCCAGCGCGGAGATTTTCTCGGCATCGTCTATTTGGATTCCCGCCGCCCCTTCGCATTTTCGAAACTCGACCGCCGCATCCTTGACGCTCTCTCGCTGGAAGCCGCCAGCATCCTCCATAACGCGCATCTGGCCGAACGCGAGCGGGGGCGCCTGCTGCTCGAGCAGGAAATCGGGTTTGCGCGTGACATCCAGCAGGCTTTGCTCCCGCGCGGCTTCCGCGATTTTCCTCATCTTACCGCCAGCGGCATCAACCTCCCGTGCCACACCGTGGGCGGGGATTACTTCGACGTTTTTCCCGTGAGCGAGGAGCGCACGGCGTTCCTGATTGCGGATGTTTCCGGCAAGGGCCTGGGAGCGGCGTTTCTGACTACGATGCTCCAGGGCGCGCTCACGGGGATGACCATTGGGGTCGACCCCGAGCGCCTCTTCAACCGCCTCAACCAATTTCTCTACGAACATGCCGACGTGGGCCATTACGCCACCATGTTTTTCGGATTGGTCGACCGCGAGGGCCAACTCGACTTTATCAACGCGGGGCATCCCTCGCCCTTGCTCCTGCGACGCGGGGAGATTTCCGAGCCTTTCACCGAGGGCACTTTCCCGGTGGGCATCATGCCTGGAGCCGATTATGCGGCCGCGCGGGTGAAGCTGGAACCGGGCGACACGCTCATCCTTTTCAGCGATGGCGTGAGCGAAGCACTGGACCCCGAGGAGCAGGAGTTCGGCCTCCCGCGCTTCCGCGAGGCGTTGGCGGGACAGAGTGAGGCGCCGCTTGCGGAACTTCAAGAGACGGTCCTCGAATCGGTGAGGAATTTCACACGCGGCGCCGCCCAGGCGGACGATATCACCCTGCTTCTTGTCCGCTATCGCGGCGTGGGGTCGTGAAGCGGTTGAGAAAAACCGCCTCCGCCAACCGCAGGTTCTCATTGGGATTTTCGCTTTATCTTCGATCATTGGGGGTAATCATCGGTTGGCGGACCCCCTCTGTTTTGTTTCGGGTAGAAAAAGTTAAGTGATTGAAAGCAAGCGGGTTATGGTGATTTCTACTCGCACTAGTGTTTCGGGTAGAAATTCTCGGAAAGGAATGGCGGACCCTTTCGTCTCGTTGTTCCCTCCCTTCCTGCGTCAGGGCAGGCAGGGTGACGATGGTTCGGCTACGCTCACCACAGGTCCTCGTCGGATCGTGAAAGGGACCCTTCGACTCCCGCTGGTCGCTCAGGGTGACGATGCTCGTCGCATCGTCAGATGGACCCGTGCCTTGTGACTCGTGATCCGTGACCGGTGATTCGTGAAAATGCGGCTGCCCGTGGGTCTCGTACCCCCCTATTTTGTACCGATTAAAAAAAATTAAGTTGTTGATATCAGGGGAGTTACGGCGATTTCTATTTCCTGGGTTGTTTCGATTAGAATTTTGGAGGCTAGAGACTCGGGGCTGGGGGGTAGATGGGCTGGTGGGGTTGACGTCTATTGCGCCGTAAGTGTTTATATTCCAATACATACCATATTATAACATACGTGTCAAATCGAGCCGCGCGTATGCGATCTGTAAAGCCTTTGCAAAGTGGACGTTAGAGGCGAGAAAAATCAAATGAGAGATGCGATTTTGGGGGGAAGTACAGGTTCGCGGTGAACACCGGTATCGTATAATCGACTGCGCGGCCTTTGGGGGTGGATCATCACCGCTCGGGAAAGCAGCCGACAAGAAAAAGCCCCACGCTTCCAGATACAGAGCATCGGGACGCAGAGAGCGCGCATAAACCGAGCGCGGGGCACCCGAAAAACCAAAGGCCAGAGCCTAGGCCGCCCGCCCGGAGCCTGTTCGAAGCCTTCTTTTTTCAGAAAATCGTCAATGCTGGAGGCGATGTGCTGCTTGCTCATGGCTCCAATTCTCTCACGATTTTCCTGACGTAAGGAGCAAAGGCTGCCCGCTTGAAAAGCGAAGCGGCCGCTACAAAGGCAACGGCAAAAGCGAAGAGCCTGCGAGATTCGTGATCGGCGGGGAATCCGCTCAAGGTGGAGCCGAAATTCAAACAGAGACACTGCCGAAAGTCGTTGCGCAATTGGAGCGAACCGTATACACTAGACTAGTCAGACTAGTCCTTATCGAGGTGTAGCGAACGATGCGATCAACTAAAAAGAAGGCAGGCAGGAAAGAAGCCGTTTCACAAACGTGGCAGTTGCAGACTGCAAAAGCCAGGTTCAGCGAGGTGTTTCGGCGGGCACGCGCTGAAGGTCCACAACTTGTGACCCGACAAGGAAAAGAAGGTGTGGTCATTTTGCCCCTGGAAGATTTTGATCAGCTGGTGGATCGCGCGAGGGAACCGAAGAGCCTGGTGCGCTTTTTCGCTGAGAGCCCTCTGGCCGGGCTTCGGTTGGATTTGGACCGCAGCCGAGACACTGGGCGGGACGTCAAGCTATGAACGGATTTTTGCTGGACACGAATGTAATTTCGGAGTTGGTTACGAAACGCCCGGAACCAACCGTCAGCCAATGGGTGGAAGACACGGATGAGACCTTGCTCCACCTGAGCGTGTTGACCTTGGGTGAGATTCGGAAAGGAATTGCCGGTTTGCCTCAAGCGAGGCGGCGGGCCGAACTAGAGAATTGGCTCAATTTGGGGCTGCGAGGCAGGTTTGCGGGGCGGATCCTACCGATTGACGCGGAGGTGGCGGACCGTTGGGGTCGCGTGGCGGCACAGGCGCGCTCCATGAATATTCAGCTGCCTGTGATTGATGGGTTGCTTGCGGCAACTGCTCTAGAGCACGACCTGACGTTCGTGACCCGCAACACGGGAGATGTGGCAGGCATGGGCGTATTGGTGTTGAATCCTTGGGAGAAGTTCTAAGACTGGCCAAATAGACCTGAGGCAAAGCATCGTCGTCCCCGCCCTCCGCCCGGCACAAGCCCAGGGCGCTTGAGGCGTTATTTCCGGGTGCGCCGTCATCCGGGAACAACTGCCAAGACGTCCAGAGTGACCACGTCACCGACTTGCGGTGCTATCTATGCTAAGTAATAGGATGGGTGTCCCTAGGAGGAATATCCACCCCAAGTGGCGCTGACCTCTGGCAATCGCCTCGGGCCTTGCGAGATTCTCTCCGCCATCGGCGCGGCGATTTCGTAAGGGCCGAACTTTGAGCCGGCGGCGAGGGTCATGGTTTCAAATCGGCCGGCCAGTTCGTCACCACGGTGACGGGAGAAACACCTTGTTGCCCGGCGCTGGTGACGACCAGAAAGCGCTGGCCGTCCGCGGTCGGCCTGTAAATGGCGTTTGGATTGACGGCGGTGCCGCCGCCAAATTGCATTTCGAAGAGAGGCTTGGGAGTTCCCATCTCAAACTGTGGCCCGGCGGTATTCACGTCCACGGCCATCAGCTTCGTGCCGGAAACGAAATAGAGTTCCTTCCCATCGCGCCGCCACTCTGGACTTCTTCCCCCGCCGGTGGAGACCTGCCATTTGCCGCCGCGCGCGGGAAATGTCTGGACGTATATTTCGAAGTTGCCCGTCTCGTCTGAACTAAAGGCGACATACCGGGTGTTGGGCGAGAAGCGCGCCTGCCTGACGCTGTAAATATTCTGCACGAACGGGAAAGGGTTGCGGTCGCCAAAGAGCGGCAAAATCCACAAGCTCACGGGCGCGGCGGTTATGTCGTAGACAACGTAGCGGCCGTCCGGCGACCAGTCGTCAACATTTTTTTGCTGAGTCGCGGATTCGAAGACCATCTCGGATTCCCCGAGGCCGCTAGCCGCCTTTTCATAAATGTCGCGGGTTCCCTTGAGCGCCGACGAGAACAGGATTTGGCTGCCGTCGCGGGACCAGACAGGATTGAATTCATCGGCGGAATCGAACGTAAGCCTCGAGGACGTGCCGCGTTTCAAATCAAAGATCCAGATACTGCGTCCGCCAGATCCAGCGCTCTGGATGCCCACAGCGATTTTGGCGCCATCAGGCGAAAGGGCCGGGCTGCTATAGTCGGCGGGCTGCCCGACCATCCCAAGCTTCTTCCCGCTTCGATCGAACCACTGGAGCTGGAGCCCGGCCTCCCCGGACGTCCCGGGAACGTATGCCAGGATGCCGTTTGCCGAAATGGAAAAAGACCCCGCGGAACTGGCGATCGGGACGGCATCACCGGTAACAAGCAGACGCTTGGCATCGAACGGCTGAGCCATGAGCGTTCCACCACGCAAATAGAGCAGATAGCCGGGCGGGGCGTAGACGGCGACCGAGTCGGCTTTCAGCAGGCAGTTCGTTTCCTTGGAATCGAGCGAGCCGGCGCAAACCCACCGTTCGGCTCTGGGCCCGGCGGCACGAACTGCACCATAAAGGAAATGCCGGCCATCCGGCAGGAACCAAGGGAAGGTATGGACGAATTCACCTCGCGATTGGTCGAGGGTGGTCATAGGGCTAGGCGCCCCGCCGGCCTCGGAAACTCTCGAAAGTGTGTTCGTCCCGGCACCTGAGAAGGCAATGACCCCATCACTGCCCCAGCTTCCGAAATAGCCTCGCGCCACTTCTGAGAGAGTCTGCGGGTATCCACCGGAGATAGACACCTTTTTCAGGCCGGAGCTATCAAAGAACGCCAAGTACTGGCTATCAGGCGACCAAATGGGATAGCGTGCGCCATCCGTTCTGGGCAGCTCCTGTGCGGCAACATTATCAAGGCGCCGCAGCCAAAGCTGTTGTCTTCCGTCTTGGGAGATCCCCACAAAGGCCAGGAAACGGCCGTCTGGCGAAATGCTTATCGGACTTATCGGCCCCCAATTCACATTCTCCGGCGGAGAGACGAGGAAGCGTATAACGCTGGGCTTGGGTTGGTTCGTGTAGGAGCGAGCGAACACGAACGCCAGAACAGCGGCGAGTAGCAGGCCTGCGGCGGCGAGCGCCCAGGCGATCCTCTCGCGCCTTCGCCGTTGCGTGACGACGGGGGCGGCAACGCCAGCCTGCGAGCCGCCTTCGGCAATCCACTTCAGCTCATCGTGAAGGTCACGGGCGCTCTGCCAGCGATCGTCGGGCTCCTTCGCCAGGCATTTCTTGATGACGCGGTCGAGCGCGGGCGGCGTCATGGGCTGAAGTGAGGAGATGGGCGGCGGATCGCTGTCGAGAATCTTGGCGATGAGGCTGGCTTGTGACTTGCCGTCAAAGGCGCGCTTGCCTGTGGCCATTTCGTACACCACGGCGCCAAAGGCGAAGATGTCCGTGCGCGCATCCGCTTCCTTGCCTTCGAGCTGCTCGGGGGCCATATATTGCAGCGTGCCCACGATGGTGCCCTGAG
>Ga0307479_10005438_pt1 | contig 11658 bp, 15 predicted proteins | sample atmos_gasesECM4C_FD_203743 | JGI IMG/M metagenome (GOLD analysis project Ga0307479, IMG submission 203743) | Hardwood forest soil microbial communities from Morgan-Monroe State Forest, Indiana, United States - atmos_gasesECM4C_515 | ecosystem: Environmental > Terrestrial > Soil > Temperate... | reverse complement strand
CGCGGCGATGAGGGATTCCTCTTGGCCCTCGGCTATTCCACACAGCGCGGCTATGCACGCAACCACCCCTTCGCCGGCGAGATCCGCATCGGCGAAGTCGAGGTCGAGATCATGCCGGCCGAGCTCGGCTTTCCCGTGGTGATCGGCGAGATCACCGTCAGCGAATGCGAGATGGTGAACCAATTCAAGGGCTCCGCGACGGCCCCGCCCCAATTTACCCGCGGCTATGGCCTCGCCTTCGGCGAATGCGAGCGCAAGGCAATTGCCATGGCGCTCGTCGATCGAGCGTTGCGCGCCAAGGAACTGGGCGAGGAAGTGATCGCGCCGGCACAGGACCAGGAGTTCGTCCTCTCTCAGTCCGACAACGTCGAGGCCTCCGGCTTCGTGCAGCACCTGAAGCTGCCGCATTACGTCGATTTCCAGGCCGAGCTCAACCTGATCCGCCGGCTACGCACCCGTGCCACCGAAGCGGACGCGGCGGAATGAGTGAGGGCGAGGAGCAAACGGCTGGCGGCTACAATTTCGCCTACCTCGACGAGCAGACGAAGCGGATGATCCGCCGCGCAATTCTGAAGGCGGTGGCAATTCCAGGCTACCAGGTCCCCTTCGCCAGCCGCGAGATGCCGCTGCCCTTCGGCTGGGGCACCGGCGGCATCCAGGTGACTGCGAGCATCATCGGCCCCAATGACAGGCTGAAAGTGATCGACCAGGGCGCCGACGACACGACAAATGCGGTCTCGATCCGCCAGTTTTTCGCGAAGACCGCCGGCGTCGCGACGACCGACCGCACGTCGCACGCGAGCATCGTCCAGACCCGCCACCGGATACCCGAGACGCCGCTGCGCGAGGACCAGATCATCGTTTACCAGGTGCCGATCCCGGAGCCGATGCGCTGGCTCGAGCAACGCGAGGCCGAGACGCGCCGGATGCATGCGCTGGCCGATTACGGTCCGATGTATGTCCGCCTCTACGAGGACATCGCGCAATTCGGCCGCGTTACCACGGCTTATGATTATCCCGTAATGGTCAATGGCCGCTACCTCATGCGGCCCTCGCCGATTCCGAAATTCGACAATCCAAAAATGAACATGAGTGCCGCGCTGCAGCTCTTCGGAGCCGGTCGCGAGAAGCGCATCTACGCGGTGCCGCCGTACACGTCCGTGAAGAGCCTCGATTTCACCGACCACCCCTTCACGATCGAGCGCTGGGACAACAGCTGCGCCATCTGCGGTGCCAACGATTCCTTCCTCGACGAAGTCATCACCGACGATCGCGGCAGCCGCCTCTTCGTCTGTTCGGACACCGATTATTGCCGCCAGCGCCGTGCGGTGAAGGCGGCGGAATGAACGACCTCTCGCTCACGGATGTCGCCGCGACCCCGTACGAGACGCCGCTCCTCCGGGTCTCCGGGCTTTGCAAGAACTTCGGCGCGGTTGTCGCCTGCCGTAACGTGAGCTTCGCGCTCTGGCCGGGTGAGGTGCTCGGCGTGGTCGGCGAATCAGGATCGGGCAAGACGACGCTGCTGAACTGCGTTTCGGCGCGACTGCAGCCGGATGCCGGACGGATAGAGTTCCAGCTCCGCGACGGCCGCGTCGCGGAGCTCTTCGAGATGTCCGAGCCCGCGCGGCGCATGCTCATGCGCACCGATTGGGGGATCGTGCATCAGAACCCGCGCGACGGGCTGCGCCTCGGGGTCTCTGCGGGCGCCAATGTCGGCGAGAGGCTGATGGCGGTGGGGGCGCGCCACTACGGCGAGATCCGCGGCAATGCCGCAGATTGGCTCCGAAAGGTCGAGATCGAGGTCGCCCGCATCGACGATCCGCCGCGCACCTTCTCGGGCGGCATGCAGCAGCGTCTGCAGATCGCGCGCAACCTCGTCTCGCGGCCGCGGCTGGTCCTGATGGACGAGCCGACCGGCGGGCTCGACGTATCGGTCCAGGCGCGGCTCCTCGATCTCCTGCGCGGGCTGTGTAGCGAGCTCGGCCTTGCCGCCATCGTCGTGACGCACGACCTCGGCGTCGCCCGCCTGCTCGCCCACCGCCTAACAGTGATGCGGCGGGGCGAGATCGTCGAGAGCGGCCTCACCGATCAGGTGCTCGACGATCCGCAGCACCCCTACACCCAACTCCTCGTCGCCTCGATCCTGCAATGAGCGACCATCGGCTCCGCGTCATCGGCCTCGAGAAGGGATTTACCTTGCACAATCAGGGCGGGATGCGCCTGCCGGTGCTGCGCGGTATCGATCTTACGGTCGCGGCGGGAGAGTGTGTCGTGCTCAAGGGCCCCTCTGGCACCGGCAAGTCGACGCTCCTGCGCACGCTCTACGGCAACTATCTCGTCGAGCAAGGCCATGTCCTTGTGCGGCACGACGAGAGAGTGATCGACTTGGCGACGGCGCCGCCCCGGCTCATTCTCGAGATGCGCCGCCGCACCATGGGCTTCGTGAGCCAATTCCTGCGCGTTATACCGCGCGTGCCGACGATCGATATCGTCGCCGAGCCGCTGCGGAGCCTTGGCATCGCGGCCCAGGCGGCGCGCCAACGTGCGGGCACGCTGCTCGAGCGCCTGGCTATTCCGCAGCGGCTTTGGTCGCTGCCACCCGCGACTTTTTCGGGTGGCGAGCAGCAGCGCGTCAACGTCGCGCGCGGCCTCATCGCCGAGCAGCCGATCATAGTCCTCGATGAACCAACCGCGGCTCTCGATGACCTCAATCGCGCCGTCGTCATGGCGCTGATCGACGAGGTCAGGCGGCGTGGCAGCGCCATCATTGGCATCTTTCACGACGTCGAGGTGCGCGACGCCCTCGGGACCCGCATTTTCGAACTCCCGCACGCCGAGAGCGCCTGATGAGCGAAGAACTGATCCTCACAAATGCCAGAATCGTCACGGCCGACGCCGTCATCGAGGGCAGCGTCGTCGTACGAGACGGACTGATCGTTGAGCTCACTCCGGGTCCGCTTCGCGCCGCCGGCGCCGTCGATTGCGCTGGTGATTATCTGCTGCCGGGCCTGGTCGAGTTGCACACCGACAATCTCGAGAAGCACGTCGGACCGCGCCCGGGCGTGCGCTGGCCGATGCAAGCCGCCGTGCTCGCACACGACGCGCAGGTCGCCGCGGCGGGGATAACCACCGTTTATGACGCGCTTACCGTGGGCGAGATGCGCGAAGACCGGGTGCGTGCCGAGATGCTCGGGGACGCAGTGACGGCGATCGGGGAAGCGCAGCGCGCCCGTGTGTTTCGCGCCGAGCACTTCCTCCACATGCGCTGCGAGGTCGGGCACGAGCACATCGTCGACTTGGTGCGTCCCTTCCTGGACAATCCCATGGTTGGCCTGGTCTCGTTAATGGATCACTCCCCGGGTCAGCGCCAATTCGCCACGGTCGAGAAGTACAACGAGTACTATCAAGGCAAGTTCGGCTACACCGAAGAGGAAATGCGCGCTCTCGCCAGCCAACGGATCGAGAACACCGAGCGTTTTGCCGGCAAGAACCGTGCCGAGATTGCCTCGCTCTGCGCGGCCCACGATTTGCGGCGGGCGAGCCATGATGACGCGAAGCTCGAGCATGTCGAGGAGGCGGCAGGTTTCGGCGTGACGATCGCCGAATTCCCGACGACGCGGGTGGCCGCCGAGGCGGCTCATCGCATCGGCATGGCCGTGGTCATGGGCGCCCCCAATCTCGTGCGCGGGGGCTCGCATTCCGGCAATATCTCGGCCGCCGCGCTCGCTCAATACGGCGTTCTCGATATCCTCTCCTCCGACTACGTGCCCTGCAGCCTCCTGCACTCTGCGTTTCTACTCCACGTGCAACTGGGCCTACCGTTGCCCGAGGCCGTCGCCAAGGTGTCGCTCAATCCAGCGCGGGCGCTCGGTCTCGGCGATCGCGGCGAGATCGCCGCGGGAAAGCGCGGCGATCTCGCGCGGGTCTCGCTGGTCGGCGACATGCCGGTAGCGCGCCAAGCCTGGCGCCTGGGAGAGAGGATCGTCTGATGGGCAGCATTGTGCATGCGGTCGATCCGATCGACGAAATCAGCGCTATTCTTACCAATCGCGGTGGTGCCGAGTACGGCGACGAGTGCGTAACCCAGCGCGCCCAAGCGCTGCAGGGCGCCCAACTCGCCGAGCGGCTGGAGCCAACCCGGCGCCGATCACCTCGGCGTTGGTCGACGATATCGGTCATCTCGAGCATTTCCTTCGCTATATGGTAGCGAGCCTCAGCGTCGTGGGATGAGCGCTCTGCGCGCGCGTGGGCGGTATGCGATCTATTTTTCGCCCACGCGTCGCTCCGCGCTCGGCCGCTTCGGACATGCCTGGCTGGGCTGCGACGCCGGCGCCAGTGCGAGCAGGCAAGTACCGGGCATTTCGCCCGAACGCTTGGCTGAAATCACCGCCGAGCCGCGCGTCTATGGCTTCCACGCGACGTTGAAAGCGCCCTTCGCTCTCGCCGCTGGGCAGAGCGCGGTGGCCCTCGACCGGGCGCTCGCAGCCTTTGCTGCAGTGCGCCCCTCCCTCCTTGCTCCGGTGTTGCACCTCACTCGGCTGGACGGCTTCTGGGCCTTGACGTTCGCCGAGCCTTCGGCGGCTGCCAATCGCCTTGCCGCCGATTGTGTCGCGCGCTTCGATCGATTCCGCGCGCCGCCTTCGCGAGAAGAATTTAAGCGAAGGCGACGCGCCGGGCTCTCCCGGAGCCAGGAGGCGCTCCTGCGACGCTGGGGCTATCCCTATGTCTTCCAGGAGTTCCGCTTCCACATGACCCTGACGGCCCGCCTCGCGGGTGCGGAAGCCGCGCTCCTCGGAGCGCACCTCGCGTCCGCAGTGGATCCCTTGTGCCGTCGAGCGCTCCCAATCGACGCCATCGCGCTTTTCCAGCAGCCTGCTCCGGGCGCTCGCTTTCGCTTGGTGCGCCGGTACCCGCTGCTATCGGAGGGATGAAAGCGATCGAGGGAAGCCCATCACATCCTCGCCCTTCCCCAGGATGCGCCGCTGGTGGCTTCACCAAGCCGGCTAAAGCCATGGCTGACGGTTGGCCCAGCGCTCGGTCAGCCGGAGTAGCCCTCCACGGTTTTCTCGTCTCGAACGCGCGCTTCATCGGGGTTCTGCCCGAACTCTCGCCGGGCCCGTCGCTGCCGAAGCAGATCCCAGCACTGATCCAGCACGACCTGGAGGTGCCGCAGTCGCTCCCGATCGGCATCGCTCGCCGTGCCCTGCGACTGCCGCTCGAAGAGTTGGTGCTCCTCGCGCGCAAGCTCATTGATCTTTAGGTTGATCGTCGCATCGTCCATGCGGGTTCTCCTGTTGGCTCCTCCGCTATGCGACCGGATTGCTGAGGGATGGTCAAGGCAGTCTCGAGCGAACCTGTCTTTTCGGCTGAATTACTTTTTTAAGTGACCGAGGACACGACGACGCAGCCATCGTTCGGAATTCAAGTGCTCGCGCGGGAAAGCGTCCACGGCGCCGCCCCTTCGGTGAAGCGCCGTACCAGGAAGTCGAGCAACACGCCAACACGCATCGCGCGCGGCCCGCCAGCCGGCGTTACTAGATTAATCGCCAACGGTGGGGCGATCCAGCCTTCGAGCACGGCAATCAGGCGTTCCTGCCGGATCGCCTCCCATGTCAGAAAATCCGGCTGCAGCGCGATCCCAAGACCAGCTTCCAAGGCGAAAGTGAGGGCTTCCGCGTTGGTGGCGCGGAGCGGCCCCTTCACCGTGACGGTTTCCTCGACACCCCTGGCGTCGGTGAAGCGCCAAGTTTCTCCGGTCGCGAGATAGGCATAGCAGAGACAAGCGTGATCCTTGAGATCGCGCGGCCGGCGCGGCGTTCCGTGTCGCGAGAAATAAACCGGCGTCGCGACCACCCAACGCCGTACCGGGCAGAGCCGTCGCGCGACCAAACTCGAGTCCGGCAGGTCGGCGATCCGCACCGCCACATCGATGCCGCCGGCAACCAGGTCGACGACGCGGTCGTCAAGTTGCAGATCGATGGATACCTCCGGATAAGCCGCCAGGAAGTCCGGCAGCGCCGGCGCGATGTGGCGCAACCCAAACGACATCGGCGCGGCGAGACGCACGCGGCCGCGCGGCGTCGCGGATTTGGCCTGAGCCTCGGCCTCCGCGGCCTCCCCCTCCGCAAGGATCTGCGCCGCCCGCACCGCCAGCACACGGCCGGTTTCCGTCAGCGAGAATCGGCGGGACGTCCGGTGAATCAGGCGCTCGCCCAGCCGCGTCTCGAGCCGCTGCAGGGCTTTTGACACGGTCGCCGCGGAGAGCCCGAGCTCGCTGGCAGCAGCCGCGAAGGAGCCCGTTTCGGCCACCTTGGCGAAGATCGCCCACGCTTCAAGGTCGGGCAGCATCAATTCGGCCCTCGAAATTGGAAAGCATGAAATTCCATCATTTCTGTTTTCACGAGCGTGGTCGAGCGCCATGTTGTGGTCAGCAGGGGAATGGCCCCAATCGCGAGAGGAGTTTTCGCCATGATCGAGCGCAGAGCGTTTGCGGACCTCGGTGGCGCTGACCACGGGTGGCTCAAGGCCAAGCACCACTTCTCGTTCGCCGGGTACTACGAACCCGCGCGCATGGGGTGGGGCAGCTTGCGCGTCTGGAACGACGATGAGATCGCCGCCCAATCCGGCTTTCCACCGCACCCGCATGCCGATATGGAGATCATCACCTACGTCCGCGACGGCGCGATCACCCATAAGGACTCGATGGGCAACACCGGGCGGACCGAGGCCGGCGACGTCCAGGTGATGTCGGCGGGCTCGGGCATTCGCCACTCGGAATACAATCTGGAGGACAAGCTGACCCGGATCTTCCAAATCTGGATCACGCCGACGGCACACGGAGGAAAGCCCGCGTGGGGCGCCAAGCCGTTTCCAAAGGCCGACCGGTCCGGTCGCTTCATCACGCTGGCGAGCGGCTTTTCGAACGATAACGAGGCGCTGCCGATCCGCGCCGACGCACGGGTGATGGGGGCTACCATCAAAGCCGGTGAACGCATTACGCTTCATTTGGATCCCCATCGGCACGCCTATTTGGTGCCTGCCACCGGCGCGGTCGAAGTCGGCGGCGTGCGCATCGACGCGCGCGACGGCGCGGCGATCACGGACATCGCGACGGTCGAAATCGTCGGGCTTGTGGACGCCGAAGTCGTCTTGGTCGACGCCGCCTGACTATGGTGATCAGCGGTCGACCGGACAACAAAGCGTGGGCTAGAACGCGCCGATGTACAATTCTGCGCCCAATCGGGGAGAGAAAAACATGCGTCGACTAGTCATGATCGCCCTCGGCGCAATCCTGGTTTCGGCGCCGACTGCGGCACAGGTGCAGCCTTTCCCGTTCACCGTCCTCGGACATGAAATTGTAACCAATGGCGCGACGATCCACGTGCGCGTCGGCGGGAAGGGTCCGGCGGTGGTGCTTCTCCACGGCTATGGCGAGACCGGCGACATGTGGGCGCCGCTCGCGGCCGTACTGGTCCGCGATCATACCGTTGTGGTTCCCGATCTGCGCGGACTCGGTCTCTCGTCACGGCCTCCCGGCGGGTACGACAAGAAGACCCAGGCGGGCGATATCGCAGGCGTGCTGGACGCGCTCAAGATTGCAAAAGCCGATCTCGTCACCCATGACATCGGCAATATGGTCGGCTATGCCTTCGCCGCGCAGTATCCCGATCGCGTGACCAAGCTCGTGATCATCGACGCGCCGTTGCCGGGCGTCGGCCCGTGGGACCAGATCGTTCGCAGTCACGCGCTCTGGCATTTCTCCTTCTGGGGCCCGGATGCCGAGCGCCTGGTGAAGGGACGCGAGCGCATCTACCTCGACCGGTTCTGGAACGAATTTTCTGCCGAACCGAAGAAGTTCAGCGAAGCCTCGCGCAAGCACTATGCGACGCTCTACGCGCGGCCCGGCGCCATGCATGCCGGCTTCGAGCAGTTCAAGGCGTTCGATCAGGACGCGCTCGACAACCAGGCATTCGTCGCCAAAGGGAAGCTGACCATGCCGGTGCTCGCCGTCGGCGGCGAGAAATCCTTCGGCCCCATGATGGCAACCGTCATGCGGGCCGCCGCGACCAATGTGACGGAGGCCGTCGTTCCGGCCTCCGGCCATTGGATCATGGAGGAGAATCCGACCGCGACCATCAAGCTCACCATCGATTTCCTGAGATGATCCATTAGGCCACGACCCTGCCGACAGTCAGGCGCGGCACCAGCCGCGACGGGACCGGTCCGCTGGATGGGAACCGATCTGAAAGGACGCCATCGATGATCCTCGGAATGACGCCATCGACGTTCACCCTCGTGCACGTTCTCTTGAGTCTGGTCGGAATTGTTTCCGGACTCGTCGCGGTGATCGGCATGGTGCGCTCGAGAGAGCTGACGAACTGGACGGCGCTCTTTCTCGCGACCACCGTCCTCACCAGTGTGACGGGGTTCTTGTTCCCCTCATCCGGGTTCGGACCCTCGCACATCGTCGGCTTGATTTCGCTCGTCGCGCTGGCGCTCGCGATTCTCGCGATCTACGTCTATCACCTGGCCGATTCCTGGCGTTGGCTTTATGTCGCCGGCGCCGTGCTCGCCCTTTATCTCAACGTCTTCGTAGGAGTGGTGCAGGCTTTCCAGAAGGTACCGTTCCTGCGGCCGCTGGCGCCCACTCAATCCGAGCCGCCATTCCTAGTCACGCAGCTTGTCGTGATGGCGATCTTCGTCTTGCTTGGCGCATTAGCCGTCCGGCGATTTCGCCCCAGCGATGCGGCGAGTGGGTGAGATCGTCCAGTCCTGTGGACCAACGAAATTGAAACTCGCGCAACTCTTAACCCAAGTCCTGGAGCAGAGAAGAATAGCTCAAGGTCACATGAAGCTGAGCGAAAAGGGGCTGCTGACCCCGGACAACTGGGTCGTGACGCTGATCGATCTCCAGCCGCAGATGCTGTTTGGGTGAGTAATTTCGACCGGCAATCGGTGATCAACAACAACCTCGTGCTCGCGAACGCGGCGAAGGTTTTTGGAGTGCCGGCCGTGCTTTCCACGGTCGAGACAAGGCCTTCAGCGGCAATATGTGGCCCCAGATCCAGGCAGTGTTCCCGAAGCGCGAGCCCAAACTATGCTCACAGAAACGCGCGCACGCGCGCGCGAAGCGCCCAGGTTACGGGGACGCGGGTGCGCTATTCGGTCAGGCGCTTGGCCATGGCGGCAACTGCGGCCGACGTTTAAAGTCGCAGTGCTTGCCCGATCCGGCCGGATTGACAGGGACAAAGTGCCTGCCCAATGGATCAGTTCCAACAAGCTCATCCGATGGCCTTCCCGCGGGGGTGGCCGAGTTCGTTGGGAATGATAAGTCATTGGGAAGGAACATCGCACAGAGAGCCGCCGCATGACTGACACCGCCGAGGCATGGCAGAGCTTGCCCTTCGCGGAGTGGCGCGACACCTGCGCCACGCTGCATCTCTGGACCCAGGTCGTGGGCAAGATTCGCCTCGCGCAGGCACCGCTGATTAATCATTGGTGGCAGGTGCCGCTCTATGTGACGGCGCGCGGACTCACGACCTCGCCGATGCCCCACGGCACGCGGAGCTTCCAGATCGATTTCGATTTCATCGACCATCGACTGGTCATCGCCGCCAGCGACGGCGCTACCGCCGGCCTGGCGCTGGAGCCTCGTTCCGTCGCCGATTTCCATCGCGAGGTGATGGCGCGCCTCATGTCGATGGGGCTCCCCGTCAAGATCTGGACCATGCCGGTGGAGATCGAGGGCGCGATCCCCTTCGAGCGGGACAACGCGCACGCGTCTTACGACCGGGCTGCCGCCAACCGGTTCTGGCGCATCCTGATCGAGTGCGAGCGTGTTCTCACTCGGTTCCGCGCGCGTTTTCTGGGCAAAGTGAGCCCGGTACATTTCTTCTGGGGCAGCTTCGATCTCGCGGTCACGCGCTTCTCCGGCCGGCGCGCGCCACCACACACGGGCACCGCGCCCCATCTCGCCAACTGGGTCATGCGCGAGGCCTATTCCCACGAGGTCAGCAGCGTGGGCTTTTGGCCGGGTGACGAGACCGTGCCGATGCCGGCTTTCTATGCTTACGCCTACCCGGAGCCTGAGGGATTTGACCGCACGACGGTGCGTCCTGGCGCCTATTGGCACAAGGAGATGGGCGAGTTCATTCTGCCCTATGAGCGGGTCCGCGAGGACGCGGCGCCCGACGACCGGCTGCTCGAGTTCTGCGAGAGCACCTACGCGGGTGCTGCCGACCTCGCCCGCTGGAACCGTGCCGAGCTGGAGCGCAGAGCCGCCCCCTAGACCTCGGCGGTTTTTTTGGCTGCGTCAATGGCACAGAAGCACAGAGGACACCGAGGGTCTCCGAGTTGCGGCGAAGCCGCCGGGCTTATTGGGTCGCGCAGAGAAGGATGCCATGAGCGCGATACCGCCTTTGAGATCGCCACTCAGCAGGGCCAGCGCGAGCCCAGCCATCCGCAGCGCCTGGATCATCCTTCCTCAGCGAGCCAGCCTGCCTCGCCATGTGGATGGCCTCCGCCGGCACGGACTCCGAAGGCGACATCCGACCCCTCGCCCTCTGGTACTGATAGCAGAGCGCCTCGAGCCCGTAGGTGCGGCGTACCTTGCCCTTGTAGGTGAAGCTCGAGTTGCGCGCGATCACGAAAAGCCAGTGCGCGCGCGACAGCGCCGTGATGATGTCCTCGACGATCCCATCGGCAAAGTAGTCCTGCTCGGGGTCGCCGCTCAGGTTGGCGAAGGGTAGCACGGCGATCGAGGGCTAGTCGGGCAGCGCGAGCGCCACCGATGCCGTCGAATGTCCGGCCGGCGCCGCGGTCCGGAAGACGCGAACCGGCCGGGCGATATTCTTGACCTGCCCCTCGCCCATGTCCTCGAAGGAGAGATCGAGCTTGTCGCGAACCCGGTCGCGCACAACCCGGCTGACGCAGATCCCGCTGGGCTCGGCGAGGCCTTCCAGGCGAGCGGCGACGTTGACGCGATCGCCATAGATATCGTCGCAGTCGACGATGACGTCGCCGAGATTGATGCCGAGGCGGAACTCGATGCGGCGGTCCGCGGGAAGCTCGGCATCGGACTCCGCCATGCCGCGCTGGATATCGACGGCGCAGCGCACCGCGTCCAATGCTCGCGAATTCCACCAGCATGCCGTCGCCGGTCGTCTTGACGATGCGGCCGTGGTGCTCGGCGACCGTCGGATCGACGCGCTCGCGCCGGTGCGCCTTCAGCTGCGCGAGCGTGCCTTCCTCGTCCGCGCCCATGAGACGGCTGTACCCCACGACATCAGCCGCGAGGATCGCTGCCATCCTGTGGTTCACCTGCTCCCGTTCCACGATCTCCCTCCGCGAGCCGCACGCCATCCCTTCTATCACAGACGAGAAGTGGAGCGGCGAGCGGCTCGGGTACCGCACGCTTAAGTTAGCCGCAAGACCGAGCCGGCGACGGCAATCTCGGACAAGTCATTTCCGGTCTGTGCCGATTACCCTGAACAAAGGAGAAGTGCGCTCGCCTTTGCGATGCCCGGTGCGGCGCGAAGGGCCCGCAGGCCTCTCCGCTCCAGGTCTCTCGCTTGAACAACTCGAAGGGTAAGCACCCGCCTTGAGCAGAATGCAGACAGTGGGCACCAACGCAGGAGTTGCAGAGCCCGGATGAACGCA
>Ga0307479_10005437_pt1 | contig 11659 bp, 9 predicted proteins | sample atmos_gasesECM4C_FD_203743 | JGI IMG/M metagenome (GOLD analysis project Ga0307479, IMG submission 203743) | Hardwood forest soil microbial communities from Morgan-Monroe State Forest, Indiana, United States - atmos_gasesECM4C_515 | ecosystem: Environmental > Terrestrial > Soil > Temperate... | reverse complement strand
ATTGCGGAAGTAGTACTGATCCTTCACCGAGCCAAGGTAGGCGATCTCGACCGACGTGGGAGTGGCCGACTGGGGGATCAGAAATCCCAGCCCGGAGTACTTGTCGTGATAGTAATTCGAAAGAAAGCTGGCGGTGACGATGCTGCGGGCGGTGACATTGGATTGCAGTTTCGCCAGGTTGTCGGCGCGCCAGACGTAGTCGCGATCTTTACCGGGCGGGAGCTGCACGCTCACATGGTCGTCATACTCGCCATCCAACGTGTCGATAAACCACGTCTTTCCCTTTTGAATAGGGCCGGACATGGAGTAAATCGGCGTCCATTGGCCAATGGAAAGTCCTCGGACCGTGGAGGGAGCGGGGATGAAATCGGTGGTCAAGAAACGGAAGTGATCGTCGCCCATGGTGGTGTTCAACGCGACCGCGCCGCCCGAGCCTTTGCCAAACTCAGCTGGCTCGCGGCTTGGCGTGACTTGGATGGAGCGGAAGGAATCGATGCTGGTGCGCACGGCCAACTGGCCATTGGTCGGCTGGCTTACGTTAAAGCCGTCCAGTAAAAGCAAGGTTTGATAGCCCTCCGCTCCCGCCACATGGAGCTGGCCAAAACCGTCGGGCGTGACTCCGGGGATAAAGTTCAGGGCGTTGCGGTAGTCGTGCGGGCCTGGATAAGGAATGCTGATCAGTTCCGCGCCGGTGAGTTCTTCCTTCGAAGAAATCTGAGCGGGGTCGATTGCTGGCGGCGATTCCACGACATCGATCACCTCGCGCGCTGCCGGCACGGCTGCTAGGGTCACGTCCACTTCGGGGACGGCGGCGATATGTACGATGGGCAATACCGACGCGTAGAAGTTCGACTTTTCGACCTGAACTTCGTGGGCGCCGGAGGGAAGGGCCGTGAACTCGCAGTGGCCGGCGAAATCGGTTTCACAGCGCAGCGCATTGGGTAGTTGTGCGCTCTGTAGTTGGACTCGCGCGCCTGCGACCGGCACGTTGTTTTCGTCGTTCACAACGACGGTCAGATTGGTTGATTTGGCATGCTCTGAAGCGTGAGGCGTCTGCGCCGACGACCAGGTCGCTAGAACGACGGTCAGGAACAACGGAAACACGGAATCTGTGATCGCTCTTGACATCGCCCACAACACCACCGATTCGGCCAATCCCCAGGCCTTTCGCAAGGTCCGTGGCCGATCGCGGCTCTGGATGCGCCGGGGTGCCCGACCGGCTGGGAGTTTAGCGGAGTTGGGCGCCCAAGATTGTCAACAGATTGCAAAATTGGATGTCCGGAATCTGTGGCACGTTGTACAGGATCAATGCGCCTCGTCCGCAAATACCCACTCCTCACTCACCAGAAAATTCAGCAACGAACACAGGGCGACGGCGATGGCGTTGGCCCTCAGATAGTTCATGTGGCCCAGACCGACCATCACTTTCATCAGAGCCAGGGTGCCCAGGATAGAGACAGCGCCGTTGGCGAGGTGGAAGCGCAGGAACCGGGACAGCGTGCGGGGCCAGGATGATTTGATTCGATCCGCCCAGGTGAACTGTTCGTGCCAGACGAAGTTGTGTACAACTGCGGCTTCCACGGCGATAGCGGTAGCAGCGAGGTAGTTGAAGTGCAGAACGCCCTTGAGCAGAAACAAGGCAGCGAACTGTATAACGATTCCAATTCCGCCAACGACGTTGAACTTTAACCACCGAACGGGCATAGAGGGTGTGCGCGAAATGCCCGCTTTGGCCGCGGAGGACTGGTTGCGCGGCGGCGCCTCAAATTCGCGAAAACTGGAGTTCGCAGACAGTCTCATTGCGGAATCCTTTCTTCGCGATAAAGGCGGAGGGTGTTCCGCAGAGTGAAGACGACGACCATCAGAGCCATACCCGCGACTCCGATCGCGCCGCCGACATCGAACAGTCGATATTGGCCGCCGAAGAGATGAATGACTGGTTTCCAGAACAGGGCCAGGTTTCCGACTGCCAGCAAGAGGCGCAACTCGGTGGGCCCGAAGCGCCAGAACGAGATGCGGAATTCGCCGAGAGCGTGGGTGGCTAGGTAGGATTGGATGGAGAGCATCAGGAAGGCAACGAGCAGGCCAATCGCGATCGCGGGATGCATGTATCCGGAGAGGGCTAAGCCGACCATGAGAGCGAGGCCGCCGAAGCTGTCGACCATGTGGTCGACGTAGAATCCGTAGCGCGGGCGCAGACGCTGGCGCACGCGGGCGAGAGTGCCATCGAGTGAATCGCCGAGCCAGTTCAGCGCCAGGCAAACGATGACCCCGAGCAGCGCGTATCGGTTTCGCGATGCCAGGGCGTAACAGGCGCCGGCGGCGATTTGAGCGGCCAGACCCAGGACGGTCAGGTGGTCGGGATTGATGCGGTCCGGAGTGCGTACGGCCAGCCAGAGAAGAGCGCGCTTTTCGGCCGCTGCGACCCAGCTTTCCTGGATACGCTGCATATCCGGAAACGGGCGCTTGCGGCGCATCTCCAAAAGGACGCGCGGGTCTACTTGCTCGCAGAATTCGGTCATGGTTTGCGATCCTGGGGCTGCCATATCGCCTCCGCTGATCTTCGCTTCGTGTCTCGCGATCCGAAGTTGTCTGCCAGAAGCCTCAACGAGCTAAGGCTGTGGGACGACTTCTCGGTAGCCAATTTCGCCGAGATGGCGGCCGGGGGCAATGCACCGCGGCTCAAGCAGACCTCAAGTAAAGGTCAGGCGGCAAAGGATTGAAAATGAGGGGGATGGGAGCTCGAATCAGCCCCGCGATCGAAGGCCTGGGTCAGGGGATTGGCCCCGGGGGCTGCGCTTGAGCGCGGGCATGCGGCGCACATTCCTTTTAGTACCGTTCGCACATCTAACAGAGTAGAACGCGTTAAATTGCGGCCCGTTGGGGTCGGTTTGCGACCGTTTCTGAAAGGAGGCGTCGTGGCTAAGATTCGTTTGGTGGTTATGACAGTCATGACGGTGTTGGTCTATGGGTTTGGAACAGTGTTGGCACAGGAGCCGGCGGCGGGAGGAGTTCCCGCGCATTTATTGGTCACGGTTGAACCACGTCACGGTTCGAACGTTCCGGTCATCAACCGTGAGGATGTGATGGTGTATGAGGGGCATGACCGCGACACGGTGACGGAGTGGATTCCGGCACAGGGAGATCGGGCTGCGCTGGAGCTTTTCATATTGCTGGACGACGGGTCGAGCACCAGTCTGGGTTCGCAGCTGGAAGATATTCGGCAGTTCATCAATGCTCAGCCGGCCTCCACGAAAATCGGCGTGGCGTATATGCAGAACGGCACCGCGCACGTCGAACAGGATCTCACCAGCGATCATGCGCAGGCGGCCAAGGCGCTGCGGCTTCCGAAGGGAATTGGAGGCATCAACGCCAGCCCTTATTTCTCATTGAGCGATCTGGTCAAACGCTGGCCAGCGAGCGAAGCCAGGCGCGAGGTTTTGATGGTCAGCGACGGAATTGATCGCTATTACGGCAGCGGGGATCTTGACGATCCGTACCTGACCGAGGCCGTCGATAACGCGGTGCGTGCGGGCATCGTGGTTTCTGCGATTTATACCCCTGGGGTTGGCCATTTCGCACACAGCTACTGGCAGAGCTATTGGGGGCAGATCTATCTGTCGCAGGTGGCTGAAAAGACGGGAGGCGAGGCTTATTACATCGGATTCACGGGCTCGCCGGTGTCATTTGCGCCGTACCTGGATGATATGGGGCATCGGCTGATGCATCAGTACTGGCTGACGTTTCTGGCCAAGCCGCCTAAGAAGGCGGGATGGCAGAAGGTGCGGCTCGCCAGTGAAATACCGCATGTGGACTTGATCTCTGCTGGCAGGGTTTACGTAAGAGCTGCGCAATAGAGGAGACCTGCCCGTCGCGATCAAACTTCGAATAGCAGGACGGATCAAACCGGCCATCCGCTCATGACTTGAGATTCCGATAAGATTGGGAGTTCCAATCGGATCTCAATGACGAAACTGCTGCGCTTCTTCCGCCCGTCGCACCAGCACACGGCGTTTTCTGCGACTCTGCTCCTGATGGGGACGGTGATGGCGTCGCGCGTGATCGGATACGCGCGCGAGGCCTACATCGCATTCGCGTTTGGCGCGGGGTCGCAGACCGACGCCTACGTGGCGGCCTTCACGCTGCCGGATTTTCTCAATTACATCGTGGCCGGGGGCGCAGCGTCGATCACCTTTATCTCGATCTACACGCGGTTTCTGGCGGAGAAACGCGATACCGAGGCTCAGAAGACGTTCTCCATCATCATTACGGTAATGACCGCGGTGCTGATTGTGGGGACGATTCTGACGGAGATTTTTGCTCCCCAGTTTGTGCGCTGGTTCGTGAAGGGCTTTTCGCCGGATCAGATCGCGTTGTGCGTACATCTGACCCGGATTCTGCTGCCGGCGCAGATTTTCTTCTACGTCGGCGGAGTGGTTTCGGCGGTGTTGTTGTCGCACCGGCTGTTTCTGTTTCCGGCGTTCGGGCCGCTGATCTACAACGTATTCATCATTCTTGGTGGCGTGGTGGGCGGGCGGCACTTCGGCATTGCGTCGCTGGCCTATGGGGCGCTGATTGGGAGCTTTGCCGGGCCCTTCCTAGCCAGCGTGATCGGCGCGGCCCGGATTGGGACCGGATACCGGCCTTCGTTCGACGTGATGAATCCGGCGTTTCGCGAGTGGGTGCGGCTGTCGGTGCCTCTGATGCTAGGCGTGTCATTGGTGACAGCCGATGACTGGATTCTGCGGCACTACGCGGCGGGTGGCGTCGGCGACATTGCGCGGCTCAACTATGCGAAGCGGTTGTTTGCAGTGCCGATTGCCGTCTTGGGGCAGGCGACGGGGCAGGCCTCACTGCCATTTTTTGCGCGATTGTTCAACGAGAAGCGGCTGGAGGAGTTCGCCGCCACAGTGAATGATTCGGTGTACCGCGTGGCGGCGGCATCGTTTCTGGCAACGGCATGGATGATGGCGGCGGCGCTTCCGCTGATTGATCTGGTGTACCGGCGGGGCAAATTCCTTTTTATGGATACGCAGATGACGGGGATCTACTTTTTTTGGTTCTCGTTGTCGCTGGCGCTGTGGTCGGCGCAGGGGCTGTATGCGCGTGCCTTTTATGCGGCGGGCGACACCCTGACGCCGATGGCGGCGGTCAGCGTCATCACGGCGGCGTCGCTGCCGGTGTATTCAGTCCTGTTTCATTCGTTCGGCGTAGTGGGGCTGGCGTGGGCGTCGGATATTGGGATCGGGGCGAATTTGCTGGCGTTGGCCTGGCTTCTGCATCGCAAGAGACTCGTCCGGCTCGGGGAGTTGCGCTGGGGAGAGTTGGGGAAGGCGGCGCTGGTGGCGGTGGTGGCGGGTGGAATCAGCTTTGAAGTGGCGAAGATCGTGCCCCTGGCGGCTTCCGGGCGTGGGAGCCGCGGGCCTGATCTGGCTCAACTGGCGTTGGTGACGGTGACGTGGGCGGCGGCGGTGGCGGCAGGATTGTGGCTGCTGCGGTCCGAGTTGCCCGGCGATTTGCGGCGGCGCAAGGGGGCGGTGTATCCGGCGGTGGCGCAGGGGGGGAGCAAGGAGATATTGGGGTCGGGGAGGGAACCGTGATCGAGTGGCCCCCCCCATCTCGCAAAGAACGCGGGACATGGGGCACCCGGCTTCAAAGTCAAAAGCGGCGGACATGAGTGTCCGCCCCACACGATTCGCTGCGCTATACTCTATAGCCGGAGTGCTGCATGAGTACCGCGGTAAAACCTGTCTCCATCCAAACTCTCGTCGAAGGACTTCGCCAGTTCCCCGAGACCGCTTTCGGCCCGACGGAACCGTTGCGCCGCTTTCTGCAGGACATGCCAGTCGACGCTGAGTCGCTTGCACCTTATCTGAACTGGGACCGGCAACACTACACGCGCAATCTTATCGAACGGACTCCTCGGTACGAACTGATGGCCATCTGCTGGGAGGTCGGGCAGTCGAGTTCGGTGCACAACCATCGCGATCAGAATTGCTGGATGGCAGTGCCAGTGGGACGGTTGCTGGTGGAGAACTTTCATCTCGTGCATCAGGATCTGCAACAAGGGCGCTGCCGGTTGGAGCCGCTCAACACGGTTGAGATGAACACTTTCTATCCTTGCGCTGTGGATCCCGCCGATCCGGTGCATCGGGTGGTGAATCCGCGGGAATTCAACCAGCGTGCGGTGAGCTTGCACGTGTATTCGCGTCCGTTCGATACCTGCGTCGTCTATTCTCCGGAACAAGGCACCTGCGGGGAAATTCAGCTGCACTTCAACACCCGGTTTGGGAAGACGGTGGAGCGCTGATTCCAGCCATGCCTCAGCACAAACCTCTGGCCGTGTTGCTCGGGGCGCTTCTGGCGAGTGGAGCGGCGTGCACAAAGGAAGAGCCTAAGCCTGCGAGCACCGTCTTGCCATCGGACCGGGTTGCGCCTTCGCCGGTGGGTACGAGTAAGAACATTCTGCAGAAAACATTCACGCTCAAAAACTCGGCCGAATTCCCCTTTGATATCCCGGCCCACGCGGTGCAGCCCCATCTCCACGGACTCTTCGAGTCGTTTGTGGGACAGGTACATGGTGCATCCGATGCCAGCGCCAACATCGACTTCTTGGTGCTGAACGAGGCCCAGCACGCCGATTTTCTGGGGCACCACCCCAGCGAGGCTCTGTTCACTGCCGAGGATTCCCACAACCAAGCGGTGAACTTCGACCTTCCGGCCTCGACGAACCAACCGGTGAAGTACTACCTGGTTTTTCGCAACGCGGAGGGGAGTAAAGGCAGCAAAGTCGTGGAAGCTAACTTTCGGGTCGATTTCTAGCGACTTCTCAGGCTGCTACACTAACCGCGGTGCCTCCGCGAAAAAAAACTTCGGACTCTCCGGCCCCCGGGCCCACGCCTGACAAGACTGCCAGTAAGGGTAGTGAGACGCGGACAGCGCCTGCCCCGAGCTTGCCGAAGGGAGTGTCCGCGCCACACTTGGTCGGCTCGCACGGGCGCATCTTTCTGATCGACACCATGTCGTTCATTTTTCGGGCTTACCACGCGATGGCGCGACAGCGGCCGATGTCGACCAAGACGGGGCTACCCACGGCAGCGATTTATGTGTTTGTGAACATGCTGCGCAAGCTGCGCGACGATTTTTCGCCGCAATATCTGGCCGCAGTATTCGACGTTGCGGGGCCCACGTTTCGCGACGAGCAGGCCGACGCCGTGACCAGCATCCGCAAGTGGGATATCAAGACGCAGACTTTCACCGAAGTCGAGTACAAGGGTTATAAGGCGAATCGCGCCGCCATGCCGGAAGATTTGGCCCAGCAGGTGCCTTATATTCGCCGCGCCCTTGAGGCGTACCGGATTCCAATCCTGGAAGTGGCGCGATTCGAGGCCGACGACGTAATCGGCACGCTGGCGCGCAAGGCAGCAGAGGCTTCGCATCCGGTATATGTCGTTTCCAGCGACAAGGACATGATGCAGCTGGTGAACGACAAAGTACAGATTCTGAATCCGCCGAAGGATAACTTGATCTGCGACGCGGCCAAGGTGGAGGAAATTCTAGGCGTGCCGCCGGAACGGGTGATCGATGTGATGGCGCTGCGCGGGGACTCGATCGACAACATTCCCGGCGCCCCTGGGATCGGCGACAAGGGGTCGGTCGAGATCATCAAACGGTTCGGCACGGTCGAGCAGGCGCTGGAGCGGGCCGCCGAAGTCGAAAGAAAGACCTACCGCGAGTCTCTGCTGAACAATCGCGAGACGATTCTGTTCAGCAAAAGCATGGCGACGATCGACACGAACGTTCCCCTTGATTTAGACGTTGAGGCGATGCGCGCGGGCGAGCCCGACGTTGACGCGCTGAGGTCGCTGTTTACGGAGTTGGAGTTTACCTCGCTGCTCAAGGAACTCCTGCCGGTGGTGGAAGTGACCGAGGCACGGTACGCCGAGGCGAAGTCGGCGGAAGAGGTTGAGAGTGTGCTCACGCCAGTCGGGGCCGCAGGCGCACTCGCGGTTGCGGTCGAAGCGGAAGAATCGGTGGATGCTGCGCAGCCAGCGCCGGTAGAGGAAGGAGAGAGCGACGACGAACCGGCGGACGCGCAACTTTCCTTAGTGATGGGGTCAACCACGGCCGGATCAGCTCCGGCGCCCCCAGTTCGCCGCGCTGCCATTTCTGCTGCGGCGGGATCCGCCACCATTGTAAGACTCGACTCCGGTGACCCGGCAGAACGATTACGGGCGGCTCTCGCGAATGCGGAGCTGCCGAAAGCGGTCCACGATTACAAAGCGGCGATTCATGCGCTGACGCCGATAGGGGTCACGCTGGCCGGGGTGGAGCATGATTCGATGCTCTACTCGTACCTGCTCGATCCGACTTATTCGTCGCATCGGCTGGGGGACGTTGGGCTCAGACGCTTCAACCTGAAATTATCCGGTGAACTGGCCGAATCGGCGGACATTACGGGCAGGTTGGCCACGGCGCTGCGCGGGGAGGTTGAGCAGGCCGGCCTGACCAGGCTGTACGAAGAAATGGACCTGCCGCTGGTTCCGGTCCTGGCCCGCATGGAACAGGCGGGGGTGAAAATCGATACGGGCGCGCTCTCGCAAATGTCCACGGAACTGGAGCGCGAAGTTGCTGGGAAGGAAAAGGAAATCTACGCAGCGGCGGCGATGGAGTTCAACGTCGGCTCACCCAAGCAACTGGGCGATGTGTTGTTTAATCGCATGAACTTACCCAAGCCAGTGAAATACGGCAAGGGTCGGACAATATCGACGGCCGTCGATGTGCTCGAAGAACTGGCCGAGGACCATCCGATTGCGCGGATGGTGCTGGATTATCGCCAACTCACCAAGCTCAAGTCGACTTACGTCGACACTCTACCGGCGCTGATCAATCCCGCAACCGGACGCGTGCACACAACGTTTGGCCAGACAGGGACGGCGACGGGGCGGCTCTCTTCGGCGAATCCGAATCTGCAGAACATTCCCATCCGCACCGAACTCGGGCGGGGAATTCGGGCGGCGTTTATTGCCGAGCCCGGACACGTGCTGCTGACCGCGGATTATTCGCAGATTGAGTTGCGGCTGCTGGCACACTTCTCACGTGATCCGCTGCTGGTCGAGGCCTACCGGCGCGGCGATGATATCCACACGCTGACCGCTTCACAGGTCTTTGGGGTTCCGCCGCTGATGGTGACGCCGGACCACCGTCGCCAGGCCAAAGTCGTGAACTTCGGCATCGTCTACGGACTCTCGGCCTTTGGGCTGTCGCAGCAACTCGGCATTGAACCGAGCGAGGCCAAGCAATTCATTTCGAATTATTTTGAGAAGTATGCGGGGGTGCGGGCTTTTATCGATAAGACGCTGGAAGAAGCGCGACGCGAATTGAGAGTGAAGACGTTGTTTGGTCGCGTGCGGCCGATTCCTGACATCAACAGCAAGAACGCGAATCAGAGGGGATTTGCCGAGCGTACCGCGGTAAACACTCCGCTGCAAGGGACGGCGGCAGACCTGATCAAGATTGCAATGATTCGTATTGACGCGGCGGTGAGGGAGCGCAGTTTGAGGTCGAGAATGACATTGCAGGTTCACGACGAATTGGTGTTCGAGGTTCCCGAGAATGAGATTGAGGTGATGCGCTCGCTGGTACGCGAGCATATGGAAAAGGCTCACGCACTAGCCGTACCGCTTCTCGTGGAGATCGGGGTGGGAGCGAACTGGCGTGACTTGGAGTAGGAGCGAAAAGGCCGCGGCTCTAGTGTAGAATTGTTGCGAACCCCTCCGCTGTAGGAGGACGGGCTGCCTGAGGGCTCGTCGAAGCGGCGGAATTCTTCCTCGTCGGGACGTGGCTCAGCCTGGTAGAGCACTCGCTTGGGGTGCGAGGGGTCGGCAGTTCAAATCTGCCCGTCCCGACCAATCAACAAGTTACGAGCAATTTCCTCTAATTCAGGGGGCGTTTGCCCCCTTGTCTTGGAGGAAGCCGTGTTGCCCAAATTCCAGTCGTTCATTCGTGAATCAATAAAGCGAGCGAGGGCCCTGTCGCAGTTCGCAGGCTTCGCGCTCTGCTCGATGCGAAGTGAATTCATTCGCACGTGGCCATGTCGGAAATCGATTAAGTGGCTATTGCGGAATTGAGCACTGGGCAAAGATCATTTCTGCGAGCCGGATGGGCTTACTTGACGGCCTTTGCTTTCATCGCCGCGCGGGTCTGAGCATCGGGACCAGGCAGTCACCTTCGCGAAAGGGGTTCTGATGCTTTCATCAACAAACTTCTGGATGTCTTTTGCCGGGCTTATCTATCTCGTCGCCGGAGTTCTTATACTTCGAAGACAGATCAGCGCGGCTCGGGGTTGGGACAAGCTCATCACCCTGGGTTGTGTCTTCATCGCCGTTTCACTTGCTGTATTCGCGCCCGAGCATTTCCACGGCGGCCCGGAGTATATCCAGAGTATGGCCCCGCCCTGGATGCCGGCGCGCTGGTTCTGGCCGTATTTTGTCGGATGCGCGCTGCTCGCAGCAGCGACCAGTCTTACGGTGGGGAAGTTCGTACGCTGGTCGTCCACCCTGCTCGGATTGATGTTTTTTCTATTTGTCTGCATGATTTACTTACCGGGCGCGCTCGCCCGTCCCAACAGTCGATTCGCGTGGATCTTCCTGCTGAGAGATCTCTCTTTTGCCGCAGGTGCATGGGCTCTGGCCGGACTGCACAGTCGCGCCTCGTCGCCGCAACCATCGAAATGGATGATTTTATTTGGGCGCATCGTTCTGGCGATTGCTGCGATCTTTTACGGCGTACAACATTTTCTACATCCACAGTTTGCGCCCGGCGTTCCTTTGGAATTGAAGATGCCATCCTGGGTTCCCTTTCCCAGCGTGTGGGGATACCTCGCAGGAGCGATCCTACTGGCCGCTGGAATCGGCTTGGCCATGAACAAACGATCTCGGATAGCCGCAGCCTCGATTGGCGCATTAATGACCGTCCTCACTCTATTCCCATATCTTGTTATTTTGATCCGCGCCCACGGCGGATCAACGGCGGAGATCAATGAAGCGTTAAATTACGTCGCGGACACATTGCTCTACGCCGGAGCAGCACTTGTCCTGGCATCGGCATTGCCGCACGATCCTGATCGCGTGGGCTGAGCTGGGGAAATTAATCGCGGAAACGCTGGAAGAGTTGAACGGACAGACACAGCCGTGTTCGCCCGCCCCAGAGGGCGTTATGCGTTCGGGCGCCCCGGCGCAATCAGACCGCTGCTAGCTAGCGTGTTGGCTGCGCTCCGTGACCATCGAATCGGTGCCCAAATCCTGAAACAACGGATGGGGCGTGAACGATTCGGGAGGATCGTCTAGTTCGAATCTCATCAGGTCCGAAGCTTTATAGCTAGCCTCTCTGCCACACTTATCGCACCGGGCCATGAAGGAGCCAGCAACAACTGGGCAAGGACTGACAGCGTCCGTTTCGCCAAGTGGGATTCTGTACCTGAAGAATAGGCTCAGACTCTCCCGAATGTGCAACCACTTGTACTTGCAGAGGACTACCCAAAAGTAACGGTTGTCTTCCCACATGCGAGAATCCCCCAATCGGTCACGAAGCGGCAGGGGAGGACCTTCAGGGACACAAAGGTACTAAGTCCGGTCGAGGGATGTCAAGAGAACCGAAT
>Ga0307479_10005436_pt1 | contig 11659 bp, 11 predicted proteins | sample atmos_gasesECM4C_FD_203743 | JGI IMG/M metagenome (GOLD analysis project Ga0307479, IMG submission 203743) | Hardwood forest soil microbial communities from Morgan-Monroe State Forest, Indiana, United States - atmos_gasesECM4C_515 | ecosystem: Environmental > Terrestrial > Soil > Temperate... | reverse complement strand
GGCCGCACCCAACACGCGCTAGACACCACGTCGCAGGTATTTTTTTACCAGCCGCACGGGGCGCAACAGCCCGTACCTCGTTCAGAAGCCTCAACCCTGTAACAACCGCCGTCCCAGGCCTCGCCGCCCAAGCGACTCGCCACACGCGAGGCTGAATTTCGTTTTTTGCAAAAAGGAGAACACCTGATGTCAGAACAAAACAAGGCAGTCGTCCGTCGTACCTTCGATGAACTCTGGAACAAGGGCAATCTGTCAATCGCAGACGAGCTCTTTGCCCCCACCTACGATCACCACGATCCTTCCACGCCCGATGTTGGGCGCGGCCCCGAGAGCGAGAAGAAGCGCGCCACTCTCTACCGCAATGCTTTCCCCGATCTTCGTTTGACGGTCGAGGGCCTCGTTGCCGAAGGCGAAACAGTAGTAGCTCGTTGGTCCTGCCACGGTACCCATAAAGGCGAGCTCAACGGCATTGCGCCAACGGGGAAGCAGTTCACCATCTCCGGCGTCACCATCGCCCACTTCGAAAATGGCAAGATGGTCGAAGGCTGGGTCAACTGGGACGCTTTCGGCCTCATGCAGCAGCTCGGCCTCGTCCCTGAAATCGCCAAAGCCAAGGTCGCCGTCGCCGCCGCCGCAAGCACAAGGTAGCTGTCTCGACTCCCCCCAGAAAACGGAAGGCCCGACATCACATCGGGCCTTCCGTCCCATTCTGATCTCCTCTGAATCCCGGTCGCTGAATTTTACCCGCCGGAGCTCGCCCCAGGAGTCCGCCGCTAGTTTGGAGGACCCCGCCGTTCTGGCGTAGGAAGGCCGCAGTCATGTTTCGGCGAGCACCATGGTGAGCAATCCAAAATCTGCCTGCAGGCGAAGTTGTGTCGTAGCTGCACTTGGGAATTACCTGCCTGGGAAGAACTGTTACAGGATTGACTGCTTGACTTTCGCTTTTTGTTCGCTCATAGTGTTTTGGCGGGCAACCCAAGTCTTCAGTGAGGGAAAGTAATGGTTGCCAGAGTTCTCCTACCAAGTAGAATCCGGTGTCTGTCATGTCTGAATCCACTCTAAGACGAACCGAGAGAATCGCGGAGTTGTTAGCAGCCGCTCGACCCAAAGCGCGGTCACGCCCCTCAGTGCGGCGTGATATCGCTATTGCCAGAGCTTTGTTTTGGCAACCCGAGCAACTCGAAACTCGCGACATAAACCTAAGTTCCGTCCACTCGGTAGTTCGAGTAAACGTTGGAGGGCAGGGTGTTGCCGTTTTTGCCTTTGAAAATGAGATCGGCACGAAGCAACTGGTGGACAGTGTTGCCTTCTATGCGTATCACGCTTCGATCGAGTGGGGACTGGTAGGCAACAAGGAACGCCTGACGATATTCAACTCACACCGTGTAAGGCGGGGTTCGTGGTTTGAATTGCCACCGATAGCGTGAGATCGGGTTAACGGCGCTTTAGACCTTTTCGATGCGCTGACTGAACGCGGCCTTACCTACGGAGAAATCGATCGAGTTGCCGCACGCTTCCCGCAGGCTGACACGCTCCTCGCGCCGGTTGATGATGTGTTGGTTTCAAGGCTTGATTTCTGGCGCGGTGAAATTGCTCGGTACTCGTCCGATGCGAACCGCTCCGATGAACTAATCCACGAGCTATTCGCACAGCTGTTTGTATTGAGGGCCGTAGAGGATCGGAAGCTATCGAGAGGGTTGGGGTCCCTCCTTGGATGTTGCAACTCAATGGCCCTCGATCGCGCGGCGCTCAGCGAAATATTTGCGTTCGCTCGCCAAAATCTTCAGAGCGAGCTGTTCAGCGCGGACATTATTAGACAAATCCCTGACCAGGTGCTGTTCGGACTCATCAATGACTTGTACTTTCCAGTTCATTTACCTCTGGAAGGCGCGCGGTACAATTTTGCGTGGATAGATGCCGACGTCCTCGGCAGGGCCTATGAGAAGTATCTGTCCCAGGTATTGCATTCTGGGGCGCGCGGGCCACAGTTAGAACTGCTTCAGAACCAACAACCGATTCGAGAGATCGACCGTTTCCCTAAGCGCAAGGAAACCGGCGTCTACTACACGCCTCAGTTTCTGGTTTCGTACTTAGTTAGGGAATGTCTGGATCGCCAGATGCCGGCCACCAACGGGATAATCCCACGAATCGTCGACCCCAGCTGTGGCTCAGGATCTTTTTTGGCAACAAGCGTTGACTACCTCATTCGAAGACTAAGCGCATCGGATCGCCAGAAGAACTGGGGACGGGAAATCGTAAGAAAGCGATTGATATGCGGCATAGACTCAGACGCGCGGGCGGTGGTTCTCGCGAGGCTGTCACTCTGGTTGCGTTTGGCTGAAGAGCCCAATCCGCTCCCGCTGCCGAAGTTAGATGAAGTAATCATACAAGGCGACTCGCTCTCCGCCGAGACCTGGAAACGTTTACCTTCAGGATTTGACATTGTTTTAGGTAACCCTCCTTTTGCTCCTACGGGTTCAATTCCAGCACGGCCAGAACTGGAGTCCGCATTCGAAACTGCTCGAGGGCGATTTGATTTTGCCTACCTATTCGTGGAATCAGGCGTGAAGAGGTTGCGAGCGAACGGTCACCTCGGAATGGTGGTACCAAACCGCTTGTTCAGAAACAGAGACGCGGGACCTGCACGCAGTTTCCTCACGGACAATGCAACGCTAGAACTAGTGACAGACTTTGAATCCAATGAGGTGTTTAAGGGAGTTAGCGCCTACATCGGGACCATAGTAGTTGCAAAGAGGCGTGTGGATGTTCTCGAAAGTACAGTGAGATTTTCCAGGGTTTTAAGCATCTCAACCAGGCTGATGGACTTGATGTTGAGCGAAGCGGCCCATAAGGAGATCTCGAACAACTTCGTACAGTCATTCGATATCCAACATCCCACGGGCTCCAATCCTTGGTTGTTTCTGTCGCCAGCGAATCGAAGCGCACGCGTGCGATTGGAGGACCGCTCAGTGTTGTTGTCGGAGTTGGCCGACGTCTTCCAGGGGATCAAAGCGGGTGCTAATGACGTCTTCATAGTCCAGCTCGAATCCAGCGCCACGGGAGCGGTGCTCTCCGTGAGGAACGGACTTGGCGATGTGCATATGCTTGAGACGTCCCTTCTTCACCCGGTTGTATACGGCTCGCAAGTTGAAGCCTATAAAAAACTAGCGCCTAGCTCGTATATCATCTACCCATACTCCAATGGGCTCGCCATTGATGAACAGCAACTTATTTCGAATTACCCGTTAACATACCGCTACTTCTCAACGTATCGTTCTTTGTTGGAATCTCGAACGAGCATTATTGCAAGCGGGAGAAAATGGTTTGAATTGGTTCGGCATCGGGACCAAGCTAAGCTGGAAAAACCCAAGCTAGTGATGCGAGATCTTGCAATAACCACCGCATTCGCGCTGGATGACACCGGTAGCACGTTCTTGGTCGGCGGGACAGCGGTGGTTCCAAATGACGTCACTGTGTTGATGCCACTCCTAGGCTACCTAAACAGCATTCTTGTGAACTGGTATTTGGCTCCAATGACTCCTTGGTTCAAGTCGGAATTTCAGAAATTTGAGCCACAGCATCTCTCCGGCATACCCGTTCTGAGAGACGTTGTTGAGGACGAAAACATTCAGCGCGAGCTCTCGAGCTGGGTTTTCAAAGCCTACGAGGGGCAGGAAACGGGAAATCTTGGACAATATGACAAAGCGAGATCTGTGATAGATCAATTGTTGTGCAGAATTGTTGGCGTGGATCCGAGAGCGTAATGCCTTCCTTTACGATTCGTGAAGTTGTGCTTGACCTTCACCGCGACGCCGTCATGCTGGACACTAATGTGGTATATGCGGCTTTCAGTACATCCGATTCGCGTCATCGCGACTGTCTAGCATTTTTGGACCTCGCGCCGCAATTTCTGTTAACGCTGCCCGTCATAGTTGAGACATGGGGACTGCTGGTGGGTCGCGACGGCAATTGGGAGGCTGGTTTTGAGTTCCTCGGATGGATCAACAATCCTAGCAGTGGCACCGTCGTCGTAAATCACGCAGAGAGCATGGACAAGATTCAAGAGCTAGCCAGGTCCGTACATGTTGATTGCGTTGACGCCACCATTCTTTATCTGGCGCACGAGATTAGCAATCAATGCAGTTATGCGCCTGGATTTGCAATCGCGACGTACGATGTTGCGGATTTTCTCCGCTCGTTGAAATCCTTCAGATTCAAGCTTAGGATAATCGATTTAAGGTCTCTGGACGAAATTGATCTATCATAGTGACTGGTAAAGGCGGCTGGGCCAGCCTGGCGGTACTCCTTCCAGCCACGGCCTTCCTGCCATAGCCGGAGCAACTCGTTCCTATGCGATTTCTTATACCGGGTTGGCATCGACAATCTTGAAGCGGCCTTCCACCTTTCGAACATTCGCGGTTTTGATATCTCTCAGCCCATATTTCTTGACGCGTTCCCTCAACTTTTTAACTTCCCGTTTAACTTCCGGTTTTGACGCGTCCACCTTTTCTCCGTACTTTTGAAGTAAGCAGTACTTCGTATGCCAATAGATCTTTGCGAAGTATCTGTTGCGAATGCCAGCTGGCAATCGTTGGTAAACCTTCCAATCCCGCCTCGTGCTCTTTGCGTTTGATAGCTTCAACACGAGCTTGCGCGCACGAGAATGGATAGAATGGACTTCCTTGAAAAAACCGCGCCCCTCGAAGTTGCTGTGAGGGAACATCAAACCGACAACGCCTGCGACAATTTTCTTGGGGAAATTCTTCAGGTACCTTGCCCTCTTGTAATGGTGAATAACCAAGTCTACCAATTCCGCTCTTTTCTTTAGGGTAGCGTGACGCATGGGGCGTGCCCAGCCTTTCGCATCCGTGATTCCCCTCATCGACGTTCTTGCGTCCCCGATAATACCACTCGGGCAACTCATCCTGCAGTTGCCTTATCTTGATTCCGCCTTTGATCTTGCGGCTCCTCAGGCTGTCCCGCCTGCCCTGAAGAAAGAAGGGAACTTCACCGGCGAAGGGCCACTTGCAGTCCCCGCGCGAACCCTTTATGGTATTTGTTTCCTCAAACACCAAGGACGGCACAGTGAAAAAGAAGATTCGCGTGGTGCAATTCGGCGTCGGGCCCATCGGCGCTTCCATCGTCCGCCTGATGCGCCAGAAAGACTCGATCGAAATCACCGGCGCGATTGACAGCGATCCCGCGAAGGCCGGCCGCGACCTCGGCGAAATCGTTGGCGCATCCGACGCGCCCTGGGGCGTCGCCATTTCGCCCGACGCGAGCGCCGTCCTCTCAAAACCCGTGGACGTGGTCATCCACTCCACCTCCTCCTATCTTCCGAGCGTGATGGACCAGCTCCTCGCCTGCCTCTCCGCCGGCTGCTGCATCGTCTCCACCTGCGAAGAGCTCGCCTACCCCTTCCGCAAGTATCCCGATCTCTCGAAGCAGCTCGACGTGGCCGCGCAGGAAGAAGGCGTCGCTCTTGTCGGCACCGGAGTGAATCCAGGATTCGTGATGGACAAGCTCGTCCTCACGCTCAGCGCCGTCGCGCAGCGCGTGGATTCCGCGAAAGCTGTCCGCATCGTGGACGCATCGAAGCGCCGCCTGCCACTCCAGAAAAAAATCGGCGCGGGCATGACGCCCGAAGAATTCCGCGCGCAAGTCGCCGCCGGCGCGATCAAGCATCACGGCTTGCCTGAATCCGTCGCCATGGTTGCCGACGGCCTGGGCTTCGCGCTGGAAAAAATTTCGGAAACCATCGAGCCGGTGATCGCGGAAGAAACTATCAAGACGGAATTTCTCGAGGTCGCGCCGGGTCAAGTCGCCGGCGTGCATCAGATCGCCCGCGGCATTTCCGGCGGCCAGGAAAAAATCTTCCTGGAACTAAAAATGTACGTCGGCGCAAAAAATCCCGGCGACACAATCGAATTGCAGGGCGAGCCGCGCCTCTCGCTTACGATTCCCGGAGGCACGCATGGCGACGTGGCCACCGCCGCCGTCGTCGTCAACACCATTCCCGCGATTCTCGCCGCCACTTCCGGCCTGCGGACTTCCCGCGATCTTCCGCTCAGCTTTTTTCCGTCTCGGAAATAAATTCCACCGCAATTTTTTTCTTGAGCGCGAAAAAATCTGCGTCCGCGGTGATCACCGGCGCGTTGCGTCGCCGCGAAAGGCTGGCCGCAAAACATCCCGCGTAAGGAAGCGCGTACTGCGCCCGGAATTCTGCTGCGACTTTTGTCGCTTCGAAATTTGCATCTTCGATTTCAATCGGCAGATGTGAAATTTCGGCCACGATCCTGTCCGCGACGGCTTTGCCGCGCCCGCTCCGTCCAGGAAAAAAATCATCAGCGCCGTCGAGTCCAGCACGTAACGTCTCATGATTTTTTCTCCTGCTTGCGCTCTTCCATCATCGTTTCGAGCGGCGATGGTTTTCCTTTCAGCAGTCCGCGCAACTTCATCACGTACTCGAGCGTGAGCGGCTGAAGCAGCAGCCGGCGATTCTCTTCAAAAAAAGTTATCGGAGTGCCCGCGCTGATTCCCAGGTCCATTCGCAGCTTCGAAGGAATCACCACTTGCCCCCGCGCGCTGACTTTCGAAATTTTCGGTTTCATGCCGTCTCCAGTTCCGCACACCCTGTAAAAAAGGCTAGCACTTTTGTGGGTGTGTGTCCGTTTTGGTGGCGGTGGAACTTTTGTAAAAATACGCAGAAATTTTGGCGTGTATGTTTTTTAAACGCGGGTACGTCGAGGAAATTGGCCTTTTGGACGCTATTTTCGCGCTATTTCGCGTTCGTCATGTTTTTTGCCAGAATCGCGCCACGGCAGCGTAGTCCGGATCGTCCTTAGACGCTTCCTTTACAGCACTATACGTGGCATACGAAGCAGCCGCTGCCGGCAGCGTGATCCCTTCCTGCCGCGCAAGCTCGAGCGCGAGGCGAATATCTTTGTGCATCAGCCGCAGCGGAAAGCTCGGCGGAAATTCATTTTTCAAAATCAGCGGCGCCTTCACGTCGAGCACCGCCGCGCGCGCCATGCTCGCCTGCATCACTTCCACCAGCTTCTCTCCCGCAACGCCTGCATGTGTAACCAGCGCAAGAGCTTCCGCGAGCGCTTCCACCTGGAGCGCGAGGATCAAATTCATCGCCAGCTTCACTGTTTGCCCCGCGCCGTTTGGCCCGAGGTGAAATATTTTTTTGCCCATCGCCTCCAGCACGGGCCTCACTTTTTCGAGCGTCTCATTTTTTCCGCCCACCATGAAAACCAGTTCGCCTTTTTCTGCTCCCCATGTTCCGCCCGTCACTGGGGCATCGAGAAAACCAACGCCGCGTTCTTCGCATGCAACCGCTGTCTTTCGAGCGAGTTCCGGCGAGATCGTGCTCGAATCAATGAGCGCACTTCCGCGACGCAATGCTGCGAGCGCGCCGTCCGCGCCCCATAAAATTTTTTCCACTGCGGGCGGATCGCTGACGATTGTGATCAGCACATCCGCTTGCGCAGCCGTTGCAGCAGGACTCGCGCCGAGTTTCGCGCCTTCGCGCACCAAATCTTCCGCGCGCGCCGCGGTGCGGTTCCAAACTACCAGTGGGTACCCTGCCTTTAACACGTTTCGCGCCATGGGTTTACCCATCAATCCCAGCCCGATAAATCCAATTGTGGGTTTCATCCGTGCCTCCTTACTGGAAGATGCAATATACCTTTGGCGCGGCGCATTTCGATTCAGAATTTTTTCGCCGGAAAAAAACGCGCAAAAAGAAATCCGACGGCGCAAATTACAAACGCTTTTTTGTGGAGGACGGCATGGGAGCAGGAGCTGTGGTATTTGCTTTAATTTCTGCGAGATGAACCAAATATTCGTAGGGAATTTCGACGCGCATGGTTTTGTCTTTGCCGCCGGCAGAAAAACGATCTTCGAGAATCACGGACTTGCCCGAGTCAGAAATCAACGTCCCGATGGCCGAGAGCTGAATTTCGCCGGCGCGATATTGCGCTTCGACGCGTTTGCCGACGAGCGATTCGTAGCGTGCCATACTCCTCCCAGCGCGACTCGGCCGCCAAAAGCGACTGATGCTATCACAAGTTGTTGTATCGACAAGTAATTACAGCTACCGATTACTAATGTGATGGATGATGCGCAGGGGCTTCGTGCAAGACGGGCGTGGGCGCTTCCGAACTCAACCGCAGATCGGCCAGGAGAATGAGCAGGAGCGGAGCAACAATACTGAGCGTGAGGTAGCTGTACAAAATGGGCATGATCCATCCCAGCGCGGAGGCATCGCGCGAAAAACGCCCCGCCGCAAAAAACCAGACCAGCGCAGCGGCTGCGAGCGCTCCGAACGCCGCGAGGTTGCGGCTGAAATTTGAAATTTCGAGTGGCCGCCGGCAGCCAGGGCATGTCAAGTCGTAGGAGCGCGCAGCGACTTCCTCTGCGGGAACCATGGTCAAGCAATTCGGGCACTGTCGAGCAGCCATCATTTACCTCCGATTCACGTATAAAAGATACGCCAAAGTAGCGGCGCGCAAAAGCCCCGGGACAATTTAGGAACATAAAAGCTGCTCCGACCATCAGAAGGCCGGCGGAGCGGCAAACGCAGGCACAGAATGATGGAACTCCAGCCTACACCAGTGAAAACTCGACGCGATGGCGAAAAGGATCGATGCGCTCGGCGCGCACGCGCACGCGATCACCCAGACGGAAAACGCGCTGTGCGGCGCTGCTGCCGCTGCGCGAGCCGCGGTGAGGTTCGCAGACGATGGCGTGGTCACGCTCGCGATAGGTGCAGCGCTGGCCGGTGATTTCCTCGAGACGATCGATGCTGACCAGGCCTTCGACGAAGATTTCCATCAGCTCGACGAAGAAGCCGAATTTCTGGACGGAAATAATCAGCGCGTCGTATTCCTCGCCGAGGCGGCTTTCCATGAATTGCGCTGTCTTCCATTCCATCAATTCGCGCTCGGCAGATTCGGCGCGACGCTCGGCTTCGGAACTTTCCGAAGCGATTTCTTCGAGCTCCGCGCGGCGGTAGGGCCCGAGCATCGCGACTGTTTCACCTTCGGCCGCGCGCGCGCGCGGCGAAGGGGCGCGCAGCGGCGCGATCAACGGATTTTCGAGCGCCCATTTGAGGCAGCGATGAACGATGAGGTCCGGATAGCGACGAATCGGCGAAGTGAAATGCGTGTATTCCTTCACGGCCAGCGCGAAATGCCCGAGCGTGTCGGCGGCGTAGCGCGCTTGCTTGAGCGAGCGGAGCATCAAGTAAGAAAGGATGCGTTCCTCGGGCTTGCCGGCAATTTTTTCCGTCAATCGCTGGTAATGCTGCGGACGAATATCAATTTCCTCCGAGGCGGGCATGGTGACGGTCATCGGACGAATGCGGCCGCGGCCGGCGCGTCCGGTGCGACCAGCGCGCGCGAGCGGGCGGGACTCGCCGTGGCGAACGGTGATTCGGCGCTCGGCGAGATCTTCGACCCCGAGCGTGTAGCCGAAAGCGTGGGCCAATTCTTCGAATTCGAGAACTTTTTTCGGGTCGGGCTTTTCGTGCACGCGATGCAACGAGGCGACGCCGCGCTTTTCAAGATATTGCGCGACGGCTTCATTGGCCGCGAGCATGAATTCTTCGATGATGCGATTGGCAATGTTGCGTTCGCTGCGCACGATGCTGAGCATGCGGCCGGCTTCGTCGAATTCGATTACCGGCTCGGGAAGATCAAAATCAATCGAGCCGCGCGCGGTGCGGCGTTTGTTGAGCAGCAACGCGAGCGTTTTCATGCGGCGAAAATTTTCAACGAGCGGCGCGTAACGCTTGCTCACTTCCGCGTCGCCTTCAAGGACTTTGTTGACGTTGTTGTACGTCATGCGCTCGGCGGAGCGAATCACGCCAGGCGCGAAATCTGCGTGAATCATTTTTCCGGTACCGTCCATTTCCATGATGACGCCCATCACCAGGCGGTCCACCTGCGGATTCAGCGAACAGATGCCGTTGGATAATTCTTCGGGCAGCATGGGCACAGCGCGATTCGGAAAATAGACCGAGGTGCCGCGCAGATGCGCTTCGCGATCGAGCGCGGAAGCGCGGCGAACGTAGTGCGCCACGTCCGCGATGTGCACTTGCAGTTCGAAATGTCCATCAGGCAGCGCGGCGACGTGAACTGCGTCGTCGAAATCGCGCGCCGTCTCGCCGTCGATCGTCACGATGGGGAGGCTTCGAAAATCACGGCGGCCTTCGATGTCTGAGGGCGCGACCTGCTGCTGCGTGGTGCGCGCTTCGGCGAGCACTTCGTCGGGGAAAATATGCGGCAGGTAATGTTTGCGGATAATGATCTCGACGTCCACGCCGATTTCGCCGGGGCGTCCGAGAATTTCGATGACGCGTCCTACGGGCGCGAGGCCACCTTTGGGGTGGCGCGTGATTTCTATGTTCACAACAGCGCCATCGAGTTCAGGGAGACGCGCGCGGCGCATCGTTGCCGGGCTGGCGCCTGCTGCGGCGCCGAGCTTTTCGCGGAGCTGCGGCGTCAGTTCTTCGCCGGGAGGAATGGAAACTTCGTGGAGGATGCGCGTGTCGTAAGGGAGAACGACGTTGCCGTGCGGGCCATAGCGGAAAAGGCCGACGAGCGTGGGATGCGCGCGCTCGAGGATTTGCACCACGCGGCCTTCGGCGCGCCCGTCGGCGCGGCGGCGCACGATGCGCGCGAGGACGCGATCGCCGTGTATGGCGTCGGCGAGATTCTCGCGGCCAATGTAAAGGTCACCGTCCACGCGGGGGATCGGCGAATCGGGGACGAGAAAGCCGTAGCCATCGCGGTGCGCGACGATTCTTCCGGAGATTAGATTCAGGTCGCGGCCTTGTCTTGCGGCTACGGCGCGCGCTGCTTGATCGGCAGGTTGCGCCGCGCCGGCTTGCGCGGGCTCGGAGCGAGCTTGCACGGATGGTGTTTTTTCCTGCGGTGTTGCTGCATTGTGCGAAGCGGGGCGCGCGGGCGGGTTGCGTGGCGTGTGTTTTGCGCCCACGAGGCGATAACGGCCGCCGTGAATTTCCTCGATGTCGCCGCGGCGCTTGAGTTGCTGGATCACGCGCGGCAAATAACGGCGACCACGATGTTTCAAGTCCATGCCGTGCGCGATCTGGCGGATGCTGGCGGGCTGTGTGAGTGTCGCGAGGTGAGCGGTCACCTGTTCGGGAGTGACTTCGGCCGGGTGTGATCCTTCACGCGGGTCGGGGGAGTGGCGTTTGCTGCGCGGGCTCATGGCGGCAGGCCCTCCTAGTCGCTGGCGGGCAGGGACAGGCTAACGGATTTGTGGGCGCGTGGCAAAAGATGCTTTTCCGTTGTGCACTGACCTACTTGTTGCGGGGCTTGGCACTAGTTAACTTCTTTATGGCGATTTTTTCCGTTCGACTGGCGCTCAAACGCTGCGTCCTTGGAGCCCTCGTTCACCTCAGCAAGTGTCATCTACATTGCTACTTGAGCGACTTCAAATTCCGGTATAATGCTCGCAGGATTCAACATGGTGATCGGGTCATCCTGAGCGTCAAGAGGACAAGCGCAGAATGGCTTATGTACGGGAAGTGCTGCCCAGCACCAGCGTAGCAAGACCAACCAGCTCACCTCTTGGGGGCTGATTCGTTTCGATTCCGCACTAAATTTCCATAGTGCGGAGTCAG
>Ga0307479_10005435_pt1 | contig 11660 bp, 11 predicted proteins | sample atmos_gasesECM4C_FD_203743 | JGI IMG/M metagenome (GOLD analysis project Ga0307479, IMG submission 203743) | Hardwood forest soil microbial communities from Morgan-Monroe State Forest, Indiana, United States - atmos_gasesECM4C_515 | ecosystem: Environmental > Terrestrial > Soil > Temperate... | reverse complement strand
TCGCGCGCTGGTCGATCACGCCCTGCCGCCGGCGATCACCATCAAGGACCTGGGGGTACACCGTCTCAAGGATCTGGCTCGGGCCGAACGCCTCTATCAGCTCGTCGTCGACGGCCTGTCCGGGGAGTTTCCGAGGTTGCGAACACTCGAGGCGACCCCCAACAATTTGCCGACCCAGTTGACCAGCTTCATCGGGCGTGACGATCAGGTGCGGGACGCGAAGCAACTGCTCGCCCGCGCCCGCCTGCTTACCCTGACCGGCCCCGGCGGCACCGGGAAGACCCGGCTCAGCCTGCAGATCGCCGCTGATGTGCTGGACCAATTTCCCGATGGGGTCTACTTCGTGCCGTTGTCCGCGGTTCACGATCCGGAGCTGGTGCCCTCGGCGATTGCCCAGGCTCTCTCGGTCCAGAGCACCGGCAGTCGGCGTCCCCTCGAAATGCTGGTCGACTATCTGCACGACAAGCGGATGCTGCTGGTGCTTGATAACTTCGAGCAGCTGCTCCCGGCCGCGCCAGTGACTACCACCCTGCTCGAAAGCAGCCTTGGTTTACGAGTGCTGGTCAGCAGCCGCGCGGTCCTGCACGTCTATGGCGAACAGGAATTTCCAGTGCCGCCGCTGGCGTTGCCCGACCTCAAGACGCTGCCCAGCTTGGCGGCACTCTCGCAGTTCGAGGCAGTCCGGCTCTTCATCGAACGCGCGGTCGCGGTCAAGCCGGACTTCGAGGCCACCAACGAGAATGCCCCAGCGATCGCGGGCATCTGCGAGCGAGTCGACGGCCTGCCACTCGCGATCGAACTCGCCGCGGCGCGCATCAAACTCTTCTCTCCGCACGCGTTGCTCAGCCGGCTGGATAAATCGCTCAGCAGCGCCCTGGGGAGTGGGGCACGGGATCTCCCCGGCCGCCAGCAAACGCTTCGCGGCGCCATCCAATGGAGCTATGAACTGCTGGACGCCGGCGAGCGTCGCCTGCTGGCTCGGTTCTCCGTCTTCGGTCGTGGCGGCAGCCTCGAGCAGCTGGAAGCGGTCTGCGGGCCGGCGGCAGACCTCGGTCGAGAAGTTGTCGATGCGCTCGATCAACTCGCGGACCAAAGCTTGTTGCGCCGGGTTCCCGAGTACGATGAGCCGCGTTTCTTGATGCTTCAGACGATTCGCGAATTCGCGACGGAGCGGCTGGCCGATAGCGACGAGGCTGATCGCATTCGCGACCGCCACCTGGAGGCCTTTATCTCGCTTGCCCAGCAGGCGCAACCGCAGCTCTTCGGTCCGCAGCGAAAGGAATGGTTGGACCGGCTGGAAGTCGACCACGACAACTTTCGAGGAGCTCTCGAATGGGCGATTGCCAGCGGAAATACTCGACAGGCCTTGTGCCTGGGTGGGTCGTTCTGGCGTTACTGGCAGATGCGCGGCCACATCCATGAGGGCCGCGCGCGGATGCAACAGGTGCTCGCCATGCCCGGCGGCGAGGCGTTTACCAAGGAACGCCTGCAGGCGCTCGAGGCGGCGGGAGGCCTGGCGTACTGGCAAGCGGACATGGAGGCGGCGCAGGGTTTTTACGATGCCTCGCTCGAGCTGACCCGACAGGTAGGCGACGAGCGGGCGATCGCCAACGCCATCTACAACGACGCCTTTCCGATGCTTGTCAGACGGGTTGAGCTAGACCGGGCACGCGTGCTGCTTCGCGAGGCCCTGCCGATTTTCCAGGAACTTAAGGACGACGTCGGCGTTGGCCGGACCTATTGGGGCCTTGGCAACGCCGACTATTTCCAGCAGATGTTCGAACCCGCTCGCCAGCAGCTGCTGGCCGCGCAGGCGATTTTCCGACGACTCGATGCTCGGTTCGACCTCGCCTGGTCCCTTCACACGCTCGGACTCGTAACGTTGAAAATGGGAAGCGTCGATGCGGCGCGCCCATACTTCGCCGAGGCGCTCACCATGTTCGCCGAGGCGAACGACGTGTCCGGGATCGTGCTGCAACTCGACAACCTGGCGGCGGTGGCGCGCGCCGAGGGCGATGCGATGAAGGCTACCCGACTCTTCGCCGCAGCCGCGACCTACCAGCTGACAAGCGGCACCGGGCTCGGCCATTTATTGCGCGAACAGGAGGGGCGGCTCCACCCACGCGAGGGGCTGGACGATCGGCAGGCAGACACCGCCTGGTCCGAGGGACAGGCGATGAGCCTCGAGCAGGCCGTGGCCTATGCGCTCGAAGGCTCCGGTGCGGAGGCGCCAACGACTGGTGGCTGAGCGGGTCGACGTTGTCGTCCTCGGCATGGGCGTCGGCGGCGAGGAGCTCGCAAGAATGCCTCGCCGAAAGCGGGCTCAAGGTCGTCGGCATCGAGAGCGACCTGGTGGGTGGCGAGTGTCCCTACTACGGCTGTGTTCCAACCAAAATGATGATCCGCGCCGATGACCTGCTCGCCGAGGGTCGCCGGATTCCGGGATTCGCAGGCGACTCGAAGGTAATGCCGGACTGGGCGCCGGTGGCGCGCCGGATTCGCCAGGAAGCAACGGACAACTGGGATGACCTGGTCGCGGTGGAACGCTTTCAGAAGAAGGGTGGTCACTTCGTCCGTGGCGCCGGCCGGCTGGCAGGGCCAGGGAAGGTCTCAGTTGACGGCACCATCTACGAAGCGACCAGGGCGGTCGTGATCGCCACCGGGACTTCGCCCGCCATCCCGCCCATCGCTGGGCTGAGCGAGGTGCCCTACTGGACGAATCGCGATGCCGTCAAGGTCGAACAGCTACCCGCAAGCCTCGTGATCCTCGGTGGCGGCGCGGTCGGCCTCGAGCTGGGACAGGCGTTCGCCCGATTCGGGGTCAAGGTCACGATCATCGAGGGCATGAGCCGGGTGCTCGCGATGGAGGAGCCCGAGGCCAGTGCGGTGCTGGCGGAGGTGCTGCCCCGGGACGGCATCGAGGTGCGGGTCAACGTGCACGCGAAGTCAGTCGAGCGGACGAGCGCGGGCGTGCGCGTCAACCTCGACGACGGGCAACAGGTCTCGGCCGAGATCCTCCTGATTGCAACCGGCCGCCGGGCCAACCTCCAGGACATCGGCCTCGAGACCGTGGGGCTCGACCCGTCGGCTCGCTTTCTGCAGCCGGACGACCACCTGCGAGTGGGCGAGCGCTTGTGGGCCATCGGCGACGTGACCCCCAACGGTGGCTTCACCCACGTGGCGATCTACCACGCCGACATCGCCTACAGCGACATCATGGGCGATCCGCTTCCGGGGGCCGACTACCGCGCGAAGCCCCGGGTCACGTTCACCGACCCCGAGGTGGGCGCCGCCGGACTAACCGAGGAACAGGCGCGCCAGCAGGGGATCAACGTCCGGACGGGGATCCAGAAAGCATCGGTGACATCGCGCGGCTGGATCCACGGCCCGGGCAACGACGGCTTCATCAAGGTGGTGGAAGATCGCGATCGCGGGGTGCTGGTCGGTGCGACGAGTATGGGTCCCCGCGGCGGCGACGTCCTGGGTATCTTCGAGCTGGCGATCAAGAACCAGATCCCATCCGACGATCTGCGCCACCTGATCTACGCCTATCCAACGTTTTACCGCGGCGTCGGCGAGGCGGTGCGCAAGCTGGGCAGTGACGACGTCCACATGCCGATCCGCTAGCTGACGCTGAGCTCGAGCTGGGCCTGGCTGTTCGCCCAGTGCAGGTCGAACTCCCAGCAGCCCGCCGTGGGGACATCGATGATCGAGGGATAGATGTTGCCCGGGCTCGAGTTGTCCGGCTGCAGCACGTGGATCGCGGGCAGCGCCGCACCGAGTGGATGAGCATCGATCGTCAGCGGGCCATTTCGTGGCGCGCGAACCACCCAGAGGATCTTGTTGGCGGGGTTTTCCGGGTGTCCGGCACGGAGCGGGTTCGCAAAAAGAAACCCGGCCGCCTGCGGCGGATGCGCGATGACGTAGGGGACGCCGATCGGGTTGTTGTGCCCGCCGGCCTCGTCCAGCCAGCTCGGGATGGCGCCGCGAATGGCGGCCGTGGATCCACACCCTCCCGACGTGGCAACGGGAATGGCCGTCGGCGTCGCCGGCCGCGATGTGGCGAGCGAGGGACGGCTCGCCCCCTCAGCGGAGCAGGAGATCAGTGTCGCCGAAGCGACGACCGCGAGCAGCAACCTCATCAGACCTATTACCCGGCATGCGCCCCTCCGGTTCCGCCGGCGACCTGGCGCAACTGCTCGAGGTACTGGTTCCAACCGTCGCGATGACTGCGCCGTTCATCCTCGCTCGGTAGGCCCAGGTGCCGCAGCCGAAGCACGGTGGCGCCGCGTTCTGGCGTGAGCGTGATCTCCACGGTGGTGGATCCGGGCGGCACGGTGGGGTGGCCGTCCCAGCCCCAGCTCATCACCAGCCGGCGGGGCGGATCCACCTGCTGGTACTCCCCAACCGCGAAGTGCACCCCGTCGACGTCGATCCGGTAGCGGCCGCCGGGCCGGGCGTCGAGCTCGGCGCCCACCCCCATCCACTGGCTGAAGCGCGCACTGTCGGTCAGGTAGGCAAAGACGATCTCGGGCGGGGCCTCGATCCGCTGGGTGATCTCGATGGCACGGCTGAGGTCCTCAATCATGCCGGCGACGCCTCGATCGCGCTTCCTGCTCGGCGGCGTGCTTCAGCCGGCCCAGGTCTCTGGTCCACATCTGCCGCAGGATGGCCTCGAGCGGTCCCAGCGCGTCGCGGTCCACCCGGTAATAGCGGTGGGTTCCGGCGCGACGCTCGAGCAGCAGGCCCGAGTTCTTCAGCACGCGCAGGTTCTGAGACACGGCGGGCCAGCTGACGTCGGAGGCGGCGGCGATCTCCCCGGCCGACCGCTCCGCGTCCCACACCAGCCGCAGGATCTGGCGTCGCCGGGGATTGGCGATCGCCTCCATGGCATTTTCCAGCGCCAGCGGCCGATGTCGAGTTCGCACTTGCATTAACGGGCCTAACTATTTAAGCTGTAGGTTAATTAAGCCTTTCCTTTAGGAGGATGCTAGCATGGCCGCTCCGTTGGTGCACCAGGTGAACGTCAACGCGACCCCGGACACGATCTACAAAGCCGTCTCGACCGCCGCCGGCTTGCAGGCGTTCTGGACCTCAGAGAGTACGGCAGAGCCGAAAGTCGGCTCCATCGCCAGCTTCGGCTTTGGCGGCCCGACCCAGCGGATGCGGATCGACGAACTGGTTCCCGGCAAGCGGGTCAAGTGGACCGGCCTGAGCGACTTTCCCAACTGGGGCAACACCACGGTCAGCTGGGAGATCGCGCCCGCGGAGAAGGGCCAAACCAGCGTCACCTTCCGCCACGCCGATTGGCCAGACTCCGTCTCGCAGGATGACCTCGGCTCGATCAATTACACCTGGGGGCTGGTGGTGGAGCGTCTCAAGCAATACGCCGAAACTGGTAAGCCAAACCCCCTCTTCGCCTTCGCGACCCGCTAGCGTCACCGAGCCTGCGCGCGAGCCTGCGATCGACCGTATCAGGCTGCACCCGAGCGGCGCTGTCATAATGCACGCCGGAGAAAGCCATGGTGGTAGCCCGAACAACGCAGCCGGGCGAGCCCGACGCCGAGTTCGCCGAGCTGGTCCAGGTCGCCCTCGACGTCGCCGGATCCCTCAGGCCACGCGAGGTGATCGTCCGCATCCTGGAGCGCGGCCTGCGCGCCCTGCAGGCCGACCGGGCCACCCTGTCCAGCATCGTCGATCAGCAGGTCGTGATCGAGGCGACTTATGGCCGGGCGGGAGCGGTCACCTGGGTTGGCCAGCGCTATTCCCTCGACTACTTCGCCAGCCAGCCGTTGGTCCAAAAGGCGATCGACACGCTGCAACCGACGTTGGGTGGCCGGCTGGCGATCGACCAGGCGGCCCCCGAGTTCCGGCAAGCGCTCGCCGAGGTGCAGCACGTGGCCGTCGTGCCGCTGGTGCACGGTGGCCAGGCCATCGGGCTGCTGGTGCTCAGCCGATACCACGATCGCGCCTTCACCGATGACGACCTGGCCGCGCTCAGGCTGCTCGGGGCGATCTCGGGCCTGGCGCTGCGAAATGCGCGCCTCTACGAGGAAGGGGAGGCCGCCCGCAAGCGGGCGGATGAGACGGCGGCCAGGCTGACCGCGGCGGTGGAAGCGGCCGAGGACGTGGCGGGCCAGGTCCAGCTCGACCAGGTGCTGGGCCGCCTGCTACGGCGAGCCGTCGCCTCGGTCGGCGCCGACGGGGCCTCGGTCGCCCGCGTCGAAGGGGCTGAGATGGTGCTCGAGTCCACCACCAGCGGCGAGGGGATCGGCACCCGCTGGCCCATCCTCCCGCGAGTACTGGCCGAGGCGAAGAAGGGCCGGGCCGTGGAGCTCTCGGCCAGCGAGTACACGGGCGCACCCGAGGGTCTCGAGTCGGTGGTGCAGCCATTTCGGCGATTCCTGGTCGCGCCGCTCGCCGTGGGTGGCGAGACGGTCGGTCTGCTGGCGCTGGGACGCCGCCGGGATGAGCCGTTCGATCCGACCGCGGTCCAATCGTTGCAGCAACTTTCCACCCTGGGTGCTCTCCTGCTGCGCAACGCCCGCCTGATGGCGCAGGCGCAGGACGCGGAGCGCGCCAAGAGCGAGTTCATGAGCATCGCGGTCCACGAGCTGCGTGCTCCGCTGACGGTCACCAGCGGCTACCTGGAGATGGCGCTCGAGGGCGGATTCGGCGAGCTGTCGCCGGGCCTGACCGATGTGCTGACGATCGCCCAGCGCAAAACGGAGGAGGCGAAGACGCTGGCGGACGAGCTGCTGACCGTGGCCCGGCTGGAGGGCCGCGCCTTGACCGCCAGGACGGAGGTGTTTTCGCTGCGGGAGGTGGTGCAGGAAGCGGTGGGACGCGTTCGGCCGCGGGCCGAACTGGTCGGAGGGACGATCAAGGCCGACACCGCAGCCGACCTGCCTGTGCGTGCCGATCGGGCCATGGTCGGCAAGATCCTCGACAACCTGCTCAACAACGCGCTGACCTACAGCGACCACCCGCCGACGGTCTCGATCGACCTGCGTCGCGAAGCTGACTGGGTCGTGCTTTCGGTCAGTGACGATGGCATCGGCGTTTCGCCACTCGACCAGGGCCGCATCTTCGCCCGCTTCGCGCGCGGCACCGATCGACGAGTGCTCGAAAAGCCTGGAAGCGGTCTCGGTCTTTACCTCAGTCGCGGTTTGGCAGAGCAGATGGGCGGGTCGCTGACGCTGGCGTCGAGCCAGCCCGGCAAGGGCTCGACCTTCGTGCTGCGACTGCCCGCCGGTTAAGCCAGCGCGGTCAGCAGCCGGCGCGAGCTGGCGCTGACTTCTTTCACCGCGGCCTCGAACGAAGGCGTGTTGACCTTCGACGGGACCCGGTAACCGCTGATCTTTCGCACGAATTGCAGCGCGGCGTCGTGAATTTCCTGGTCAGTCGGCGTCCCCTCGCGTCGACGCAAGACCTTGATGCTTCGGCACATGGAACAAGTCTCGCATGCCCGTAGGCTAAGCCTGTGATTCCGAAGGTGGATGCCGATGTCGCGGTCATCGGCGCGGGCCCCGCCGGTGCGGCCACGGCGCTCTTCGCCGCCCGGCGCGGACACCGGGTGCTGGTCTTCGACAAGGAAACGTTTCCTCGGGACAAGCCGTGCGGCGAAGGATTACTACCGGGCGGCTTGCCGCTACTGCGGGAACTCGAGCGTGACGTGCCGGACATCGCGCGGGGCGCACCGCCACTCAACGGCCTGCAGTTCGGACTTCCCCACCAGCCGCCGGCGGTCGTCGCCTTTCCGGTTTATGGCGCCCAGCAGGCTGGGCTGGGAATCCGCCGGCTCGACTTTGACGCCCGGCTGGCTGAGGCGCTCGGTCGCCAGCCGCGGATCCAGTTCCTCCAGCAGACCGAGGTGCGCGAGGTGCACCATGCGGAACACGCATGGCCCACTGTCGTTAGCGCGAGCGGCGAGGTTCGTGCCCGCTACGCGGTGGTCGCCGATGGGCTGCGCTCGTCCGTGCGCCACCGGCTGGGCTGGACGGTCGGTCCCCGCCCGCCCCATCGCTACGGGATCGTGGGGCACTGGCAGGTCGAGGGACCGGTCGATCCCTGGGTCCGGATCACGGTCGACCGCGGGCTCGAGGTCTACGAGGGTCCGGTCGGCGGCAACCAGCGGATGGTCGGACTCCTCTGTTACCAGGCGCGCATGCCCGAATTTGCGGGGCGGTTGACCGAGCATTATCACGAGGTGGCGCTGGCGCTGCGGCCCGGGCTGCGGGAAGCCAACCAGGTTGGGCCCGTCCATGCGACCGGGCCGTTCTGGTTTCGCGCGAGCACCGTCGCCAGGGATGGCGTCTTCCTGGTGGGCGATGCGGCCGGGTTCACCGACCCGATCACCGGCGAGGGAATCGCCACCGGTTTTCGCCAGGCCCAAGCCGTGGTCGCTGCGTTCGACGCATCGGATCCTGAACGCGACTACCGCGCGGCGCATCGGCGCCTGACCAAAGATCCGCGCCGGGTGGCCTCTCTCTTGCTTCGGCTGAGCCGCACCCCGGAGCTGGTGGCACGCGGCATCCGCACCCACCAGCGCTTCCCGGAAACCTTCACCACCATCCTCGGCATCGGCTTTGGCTACTGGGGCTTCAACCGGATCACGCCCCGCGAATGGATTCGGTTGTTCAGCGGCCGCTGAGCCGGCGCGGGATGAAGCTCGGCTTCTCCCCCATTCGCTCGCGGTATGCCGGGATCGACATCAGCAAGGCGTCCTCTTCGGCGATCCGTCGCCCCAGCAGCCAGGCATTCGCGCCACTCAACAGGACGGCGCAGACGTAGGCGCCGCCGATCAGTGGTAGCCCGACGAATTCGAGCGCCAGCGCCACATAGTTTGGATGCCGGATCCAGCGGTACGGCCCCCGGTCGATCACTTCCAGGTCGGTCGGCACGACGGCGCGAACGTTCCACGCCTCGCGAAGGGTGGCCAGCACGCTCAAGCGGAGCGCGACGGCCGCCAGCGCCGTGGCCCACCCGAAGGCGGCGACCGGGCGCGGCGGGGGACGCCGCCGAAGCCAGCGCTCAAGGATGGGCAAGGTGAACAGGCCGAGGTTGACCGCGGCAATCAGCGGCCAGACCGAGCGACCGGCTTGCGGGGCGTCAGGCTGGCGCCGCTGAATCAGGCGCTCGTTGCGCTCGGAGTACAGCAGCTCGAGGAAACGCTGCATCCCGAACAGCAGCAGGACGCGGGCGAAGCCGGCGGTGCTCACCCGAGCCGCAGCAGAGCGAGCTCGATCGACAGGCCGGGTCCAAACGCGATTGCCAGCACGCGACCGGTCGTCCGCCGGCGACGGAGCGCATCGAGGACAAAAAAGATCCCGGCGCTCGAGGCATTCCCATAGGCATCGAAGACCTGCCGGGAGACCCCCAGGCCCTCGGGCGGAAGGCCCAGGGTCCGTTCGATGGCGTCGAAGATGCGTGGCCCACCGGGATGAGCCGCGACCAGGTCGATGTCGTCCAGCGTGAGTCTCGCTTTGGCGAGGAACGTGGTAACCGCGGTTCCGAGGTGTTGCTCGACCACCTGCGGCAGCTCGCGGCTCAGCACCACCCGGAGGCCGCCATCGCGCAGCTCATAGCCGAGATATCGAGCACCATCCGGCACGAGCTCGGTGCCGCACTCCTCGATATTGAAACCATGCTCGCCATCGCCAGCGCACATCACCACCGCGCCGGCGCCATCGCCGAAGACAAGGGCGGCCACCAGGTTATCGACGGAATGATCGCCGGGTTGAAAGGTCAACGACGGCAGCTCGAGGGCGAACAGCAGCACCGCCCGTGCCGGATAGGCGCGCAGATAATCGAGCCCGCGGGCCATGCCGGCGACGCCGGCCCCACAGCCGAGCTCGGTGATGGGGAGGCGAGCCACCGCCGGATCGAGACCGAGGACGGGGATCAACTCGGCGTCCAGCGAGGGCAGCACCATGCCGGTGCACGAGACGCCGATCACCAGCCCGATGTCCGCTCGATCCACGCCACTACTGTCGAGGGCTTCGCAGCACACTCGGCGGGCCAGCAGCCGGCCGTGCTCGAGGTAGGCGTCGGTTTGCCGGCTCTGGGTGCGGGTCGTCATCAGCGAACTCAGCGGTTCCGCGAAGTAGCGGGTACGTGCGCCCTCGATGCCGAGCGGCCGCGGCATTCGCCGGCCACGCGCCTGACCCAGCGCGTCCCACACCTCGTCGATCGATGCCGTGATTTGCGGCACGGCGGTGGTGATGGTGGTGATCCGGGCGTGAACCGCGGGCGCGGGCTGGACCGCCATGAGGCTGATGCTAGGCTGGCCCGATGGTCGTCCGCCCGGCCCAACACGAAGATCGCCCGCAGCTCATCGAGTTGATGAAGGGCTACTTCGCCTTCTACCGGACGCCATTTCCGCCCCAGAAGAAGATCGACTCCCTCCTCGACACCCTGGAGCGCGATGCGGATCGAGGCGTCCAGCTGGTGGCGGAGGCGGACGGACGCTTACAGGGCTTTGCCACGCTCTATGCCTGCCTCGACACGTTGATCGCCGACCGAATCCTGGTGATGAATGACCTCTTCGTGGATCCTGGCGTCCGCAGTCATGGCGTTGGCGCCGCGCTGTTCAACGCCAGCCTGGCATACGCTACGACGCACGGTTACGCCCGGCTCGACTGGGTCACCGCCGCCGACAACCTCGAGGCGCAGCGCTTCTACGATCGGCAGGGCGGGCGCCGAGGCCCGTGGGTCTCGTACAGCCGGGTCCCCGGACCCTAAATCAGGCGCTCTTGCGCTTTCGCCGGGCGGCCGGCGCAGTTGCCTTGGCCGCCTTGCGGGCTGGAGTTCGATGGCTGCCCTTTGCCGCCCGCCGCGCCTGTTCGACGCTCGCCTGCAGTGCGGCCATCAGGTCCGGGACGGCGCTGTCGGCGAGGACCTCCGGTGCCGCCGGCCGGGCGGACGCCGCTCGGCCTTCGATCAACGCCGTCAGCCGCTTTCGGTACTCATCCGGATATCGCTCCGGTTCGAAGGGACCCGAGAGCATGTTGATCAACAGGGCCGCGGTCTCCCGCTCCGGCTTGCGCAGATCACGCCGTGCCGCGGGTTCCAACTCGGCGACGGGCAGGATCTCGTCGGCGTGGAACAGGGTGGCGAGCACCATCACCCGTCCATACGGACGCAGCGAGGCCAGGTACCGCTTCCGACGGAGCACAAACCAGCAGACGGCGATCCGCTTCGTCTCGCGCATGGCGTCGACCAGGAGGCCGAAAGCGCGCTCGTGGTCGCGGTCGGGGACGGCGTAATAGCTGGTCTCGTAGTAGATCGGGTCGATGGCGGCGGCATCGACGAACTGCTCGACGTCGATGGTCCGGGTGCGCTCGGGCGCGAGCTCCTCGAGCTCCTCCCGTCCAACCGTCACATAGCGGTCCCTGCCGACTTCGAAGCCCTTCACCACGTCCGCCGCCGAGACCGGTTGTGGCCGCGGCGCGTCGACCCTCGCCAGGCGGGTGGTTAACGCCTCGGTCGACGCCGCGAAGCGGGTCGGAGTCGCCGATGCGGTGGCTGCCGCCCGAGCTGGCTCGAGCGGGACGCGCGATGCTACTGGCTCGACCACCTTCTGGTGGCGGATCCGCTGGCCGCTCAGCCGGTCGAGCTCGTGGAAGTGGACATCCTTGCGCCGGGTCGCCGGGTAGAGG
>Ga0307479_10005434_pt1 | contig 11665 bp, 8 predicted proteins | sample atmos_gasesECM4C_FD_203743 | JGI IMG/M metagenome (GOLD analysis project Ga0307479, IMG submission 203743) | Hardwood forest soil microbial communities from Morgan-Monroe State Forest, Indiana, United States - atmos_gasesECM4C_515 | ecosystem: Environmental > Terrestrial > Soil > Temperate... | reverse complement strand
TCTGCGAGCTGCAGCCGTGGGGGCGTTGCGAAAGCAAGAGTCTGCGTGGGCTCTTACGGGCGGAGCAGGAAGCGCCATACAAGGCGCCGAACCTGGGAGATGATCCAGACCAACGGAAGCAGAATCACCGATGCAACGATTATGCCGATGCCATTTTTCTCATCCCTTTGAACATACAGAGCAATGAGGCCAGCCAAGACACCAAGGAACGAGAGGCTGTAGCCTATGTATCCATAGAGACGGATGGATTTCTCTCTGCGCTCCAGCGCTTTTTGCTTTCTGCGCAAATCGTCTTGTTCAGTGCGCCGAAGATATTCCCGATATTCATTGACATCTTCGATCCCGCGGCGGTGAAGCTCCAAACTCAACAGTTCGCGGGCCTCGTCAGAGAGACCGCCGGTGAGGGCGACATTCTGAAGTTCGTCGTTGCTCAGTGTAGAATAGCGACTCCGAAGAGAATCGATCTGGTCGGTCACAAATTGTCCTTACAGCAAACTGCGCGAATCTAGCTGGGGAAGTCCCAGCCTTCTTCCTTCATCTTGCGGTTGGTCCAGTGCTGGAGTTCTTCGAACAGGGCAGGCTCGATCACGGCGAAGCGAATGCCGACGCGGCCACCTTCGCCGATCCACATGAGGCGGGCTTTCGCCTGAAACGGAATGTCGCTGCCGGGGAGAGCAAAGCTGACGTCGAGCAGTCCGGAAAAACGCATAGGTTCTTTCAACCCATCCAGGCCCATGCCGCCAGTGCTCAAGTTCACTCCGTTGACGGCGAGCTCTTCCCCGCGAGCATTCCTGATGGTGACCGGAATCTCGACCCGCGCGCGAAAGAATTTCTGCTGTTCGGTGCTGACGAAGCCCAGAGGAACGGGGTTGTCTCCCGGCTCGAAGCAGATGCTGTATTCCTTGAGCTTGCGGCTGAGGGTGCGGCGCGAGATGCCGAGTTGCTCGGCGGCCAGCGTGCGGTGTCCGCCGGTGCGCTCGAGCGCCTTTAGGATCATCTGCTCTTCCATGCTCTCAAGGTTGCCGACCGGCAGGGACGCGGTTTGACGCAGGGCCGTCGGTTCTCCCGTGAGTGCGGCACTGAGGCGGGAGAAATCGATCTCTGTCGTCTGCGACTCCATCGTTACCTTGGCCACCAGATTGCGCAGTTCGCGAATGTTGCCCGGCCATGAGTGGGAGAGCAGCGCCGAGATGGCTTGCGGCGAAAAATTCTTGCGGGAAGCCTTCAGATGCAGGAAATGTTCGGCCAGCGCCACAATGTCTTCCGGCCGCTCGCGCAGCGGAGGCACGCGCAGCTGGAACTGGCCCAGGCGATGAAACAGGTCCTGCCGGAAGCGCCCGTTCTTCACGGCAGCTTCGAGATCCTGGTTGGTGGCGGCCACGATGCGCACGTCTACCTTGATCTTGCGATGCCCGCCCAAACGGTAGAACGGCTGACCATCGAGCACGCGCAACAGCTTGACCTGCGTTTGCGGCTGTAGCTCTCCGATTTCGTCAAGAAAAAGCGTTCCCTTGTCGGCCAATTCAAAGAGCCCGGGCTTGGAGGCATCGGCGCCGCTGAAGGCGCCTTTTTCATAGCCAAAGAGTTCGCTCTCGACGAGATTTTCGGGCAGCGCGGCGCAGTTGATGTCGACCCAAGGCCGGCTGCGGCGATGCGAAGCTTCGTGAACGGTGCGCGCGATCAGCTCTTTCCCCGTGCCGGTTTCGCCGGTGATCAGCACCGTTTCCGGTTGTCCCGCGACGCGATCGACCAGGCCCATGAATTTATGCATGGCAGGACTGGCGAGAATAAATTGTGTGCCATCCACCTTGCGCGAAATAATTCCCGGCGCGACCGGAACGGGCGCCGCGGACGCAGGACTCACGACCGCGCGATTGGCGGGTTCGAGCGGCACCACGAGGGCTACGATTGCTTTTGGCGTAGAGGCGGAATCCTGCATCAAGGTCGCAGAGAACCGAACCGGCACGCCCCTTCCGGCCTTGGTTTGCGCAAACAACCGCGAGTGATATTCCCCCTGCGTCGAAATTGTTCCGAGAATCACTTTGCGAAGCTGGACGTGGTCTTCGCCGTTGGCCTTTTCTTTCTCCCCAAAAAGCACGGAGAAATCACGCCCGAGCAACTCCCCGTGCGAATAACCCAGGAGTTGGCTAAACACCGAGTTGCAGCCACTGAATTCGCCTTGCAGATCGGCAGAGAACACGCCCATTTGTGCTGGCGATCCAAGTCCTGGAGAGGACGCGACTGCGGCATTCTCGCCCCCGACGGTATGGGCGCCGTTGTGGGCTGACTGCTCGTCTAAGTTACGGTGCGAAGTGGGCATGTTTGCGTTTGGCGTTGATGTTGACACAACCTGTCCATTCGAACGAGAGGCGTATCGCTTGTGGGGTAACGAAAGTAATCTGCTGCTCGGCAAGATTCCTGCGCACCGGATTCCGAACACACCGAGATCGAGCCAAACTCTCGAAAGCCCCGGATAGTTACCAAAGTAAGCTACTGAACCTCTAATTCATGCCATACGATCTCCGGGGCAGGGCTCAGAGTATGGTGTGCCCATTCAGTCCGCTCCGTTGACGACAGTTCGCGGCAGGAATTGGTTCTGTTTCCCCCAAGACAAGGCTCCAAGCCATGAGCGACACAAAGGACTTTCAAGGCCAAGAAGCCGGCGATAGTTCAGGAAGTCAGATGACACCAGCAGTGGACCGATTATCGATCCCGACGAAGGCATTCGTCGGTATCACTGTGTCCTTGGGGGTGGGCGTCCTCGCCTATTTCCTGGCGCACTGGCAATCGCACGATCTGGTGCGGTTCGCCTGCTACCTGGCGGTGGCGGTGCTGGCATCGGGACTCAAGGTGCAGCTACCAGGCATCGACGGCACGATGTCGGTGAATTTCCTGTTCATCCTGATGGGCGTCATGGAGTTGAGCCTTCCCGAGACGCTGGTCATCGGTTGTGCGGCGTCGTTGTTCCAGAGCGTATGGCAGACGCGAAAACGCCTGGATCCTGTGAAGGTGCTGTTTAACGTGGCCGGCATGATGGCCAATGCCAGCGCGCTCACTTACCTCAGCTACCACTGGCTCACGGTGCGATTTGCCTCGAACAAGCCCATTCTGCTGATGGTCGCGGCGCTGGTGTTCTTCTTCGCCAACACTCTGCCGATCTCAGTGGTGATCGCGCTAACGGAAGGAAAATCGAGCCGCAAGGTCTGGGCGGAATGCTACTTCTGGTCGTTTCCCTATTACCTGGTCGGCGCCGCGGCGGTGGGACTGGTCGGAATCATCAATCACACCGCAGGATGGCAGACCTCTCTGCTTGTGCTGCCACTGATCTACTGGGTGTACCGTTCGTATCGCTTGTATCTGGGCCGGCTGGAGGCGGAAAAAGATCGGGTCGAGGTGGAAAAGCGGCACGTGGAAGAAATTGCGTCGCTCAACATGCGCACGATCGAGGCATTGGCGCTCGCCATTGAGGCTAAAGATCACACCACGCATACCCATCTGCAGCGCGTGCGCACCTACGCCGTTGAAGTAGCCAAGGAGCTGAAGTTAGGCGACGAGCAGATTGAGGCGCTGCGCGCGGCCGCGCTCCTGCACGACATTGGCAAACTCGCAGTGCCCGAGCAGATCATCAACAAGCCTGGACGCCTGACGCCGGAAGAGTTCGAAAAGATGAAGGTGCATCCCATCGTGGGAGCGGAAATTCTGGAGCGGGTCGCGTTTCCCTATCCGGTCGCACCCATTGTGCGCTGCCATCACGAACGCTGGGATGGGTCGGGATATCCCGACGGACTCGCCGGCGAACAGATCCCGATCGGAGCGCGCATTCTGGCCACGGTCGATTGCCTGGACGCGCTGGCCTCGCACCGCCAATACCGCCCCGCTTTGCCGCTGGCTGAGGCGATGGACAAGGTCAAGGAGAGAGCGGGAACCTGGTTCGATCCGCAGATCGTCGCCATCCTCGAGCAAAACTACGTCGAGTTGGAGCGCATGGCGCAGATGACCGAAGAGACGATTGTGCCGCACACGCTCTCCAAAATGGTGAAGGTGGAACGTGGACTCGCGCCCGCCACCGGATTCGAAAAAGACGATCTCACCACCCACGGCGTCACCGAGAACTCGGACTTCCTGACCTCGATTGCGTCGGCACGGCAAGAAGCACAGACCATGTTCGAACTGAGCCAGGACCTGGGAGTGTCGCTCAGTTTGAGCGAGACGCTTTCTGTCCTCTCGATGCGCCTGCGCCGCATGATTCCCTACGATTCGATCGCGGTGTTCGTCAACCGAAACGGTTGGCTCCTGGCGGAACTGGTGAGCGGGGAAAACTTCCGCATGCTGTCCTCGCTCAAGATTCGCGTTGGCGATGGATTGTGTGGATGGGTCGCCGAGAATTGCAAACCGATTGTGAACGGCAATCCGCAGGTCGAAGCTGGATATGTTGTAGATCCCGGAAAGCACACCACGCTGCAATCGGCGCTGGTTGTGCCGCTGGAAGGGCTGAACGGCGTGGTCGGCGTGCTGGCCATGTATCACGCGAACCGTGACGCTTTCACCCCGGACCATTTGCGAATCCTGCTGGCCGTGGCATCGAAGGTGGCGCTCTCGGTCGAGAACGCACTCAAGTATCAGCAGGCGGAGAGTTCTGCCACCACCGACTATTTGACCGGACTGCCCAACGCACGGTCGCTGTTTGTGCACCTGGCGCAGGAAGTGGCCCGCTGCCGCCGCACCAAAACGCCACTCGCGGTGATGGTCTGCGACATCGACGGTTTCAAGCAGATCAATGATTCCTTCGGACACCTGGAAGGCGACAAACTGCTGCGTGAGTTCTGCAGCCGGCTCAAAGAGGCCTGCCGCGGCTACGACTATGTTGCTCGCATGGGCGGAGATGAATTTGTGATTACCGCTCCCGGTCTGACGCCGGAAGCGGCTAAGGAAAAAGCCGAACGGTTGAACCAGGCGGCCGTCGAGTCGGGACGCCACGTGTGCGGCCGCGAATTGATCACGCTGAGTGTGGGGACGGTATTTTGCCCCGAGGACGGATACGACGTCGAGCGCCTACTGGCCGAGGCCGACCGCCGCATGTATTCCATGAAGCAAGTCCACCATGCCGAAGCGATCGCGCGCGAACAAGGCACGAAGTCGCGTGGCGCCGCGGTCGAATAGGAGCAGAGTCACCATGCTGGCCCGGAAAATTGCGCGGCACGGAGTCGCTCTGGTGGCGACTGTTCTGCTTGGAGGCTTGCTCTCGGCCACGCTGGTCCGCCTGGCTCCGGGGTTCGACGTAGATGAGCAGCAACTCGATCCCCGCTTCAATACAGACAGCGTTCGGGTGCTGCGCGAAACGCGGCTCGAACAACGGAATATCCTCCGCTTTTATTTTCATTCCCTACAGCGCGCCGTCCACGGCGATCTGGGGACTTCGTTATCTCTCGGGCAGCCAGTCAGCCACTTGCTGCGGGAGCGCGCTCCGCTGACGCTGCGGTTAGTCGGCATTGGACTGCTGCTGAGTTGGGCTGCGGCCGTGGCCTTGGCACTGAGCGCGGCGTGGTTACGGGTGTCGGCCTATGATGCGCTGACTACCGTTATCAGCGGAACCTTTCTTTGCATTCCGGCCGCCGTGCTGGCGCTCTTGTCGGTGCTGTGGAACGTGCCGGGGGCACTCGCCATCGCACTCATCGTGTTTCCCCGGGTTTATCGTTACACGCGCAATCTGCTGGCGAAAGCGCACACCCTACCTCACATCATTACCGCGAGAGCGAAGGGCCTGACGGAGTTGCGCATTCTTTTCTGGCACGTGGTTCCAGTCGTCGGCCCACAGTTGCTGGCAGTGGCGGGAGTCTCGGTGAGCATCGCCATCGGCGCGGCCATTCCAGTGGAAGCTCTGTGCGGCCTGGCGGGCATCGGACAGCTGGCTTGGCAGGCTGCCCTGGCCCGCGACCTGCCCTTGCTGATGAATCTCACCATCTTGGTGACGTTGGTAACCTTGCTGGCAAATTCCGGTGCCGATGTAATCGGACATGTGTTGCGAGGCCAGCAGACATGAGTTTCTGGCGTTGGGTGGCGTGTGCCGTGTTGCTGCTCGTCGTCGGCGTGTCGCTGGCGGCGAACTGGCTCGCTCCGGCGGGATACGCCAAACAGTACCGCGAAACGGCCGACGCGCCTCCGTCGCACCAGCACTGGATGGGCACTGACGCAATCGGCCGCGACCGCTTCGCGCGCGTGCTGTATGGAACCCGGATTTCGCTGCTGCTGGCGCCCGCGGCCGCGCTGCTTTCTACGCTCCTGGCGGCGGTGGTCGGAGGGTTAGCGGGATATCGGGGGGGCGCATGGGCGCGCGGAGCGATGGCGGTGACGGATCTGTTTCTGTCACTGCCCTGGCTGTTCTTGCTGATCACGGTGCGTGCGCTGATGCCGCTGAATGTGTCGCCCCTTTCGTCCATTCTGGTCACGTTTCTGATGTTGGGGTTGTTGGGTTGGACCAGCGCGGCGCGTGTGCTCTGTACCACTGCGGGAGCGTTACGCAACTCCGATTTTGTCCAGCAGGCGAGGGCTGCGGGCATTCGCGGCGGGCGTCTTTTCTGGGTGCATGTGATGCCGAATTTGAAGCCCGTGCTGCTGGCGCAGTTCTGGACTTCGATTCCGGTGTTCATCTTGAGCGAGGCCAATCTCGGCATCCTCGGCCTCGGCGTCGCAGAGCCGATGCCTTCGTGGGGAAGTTTGTTAAAGGAATTGGAAGGCCTGGTGTCGGTAGGCGAGGAGCCGTGGAAGTTTGTTCCGCTGCTGCTGCTCACCGTAGTCGTGACGTCGTTTCAACTGGTGCTCTCGAATCGGGAAGAGGCATCCGCATGACGGACCTCCGGGGAAAGTTCGCAGTGATGACGATGAAGTGCAGAAATGTGATCTTCGTAACCCTCTTCTGCTTTGTACTTCTGGCAGAGTCGAGCTTTGCCCAAAACGGCGGCGAATTGCGTTTCTGCCTGCGGTCAGAGCCGAAGACCTTCGATCCACTGAAGGTCGAAGACGATGCGTCGGTGGCGATCCGCTACTTGACCGGAGGCGTGCTGGTTCGCATGAACCGCCAGACGCAGGCTTTGGAGCCGGAGTTGGCCCAGTCGTGGAAGGTTTCGAAAGACGGCAGGCAGATCACGTTCAAGCTGCGCCGCGGTGTTTCCTTTTCCGACGGCACTCCATTCTCCGCCGAGGACGTCGCCTACACGGTACGGCAACTGATGGACCCGGCGTTGCATTCGCCGACCGGAGATGCGTTCCGCTCGGGGCCGGGGAACGTCGAAACCAAGATCATTTCTCCAACTGAGATTAGCGTCACGTTCCCCGCGCCCGTCGCGGGACTCGACCGGCAGTTCGATCAGGTCGCTGTTCTTTCCGCCCGCTCACCGAAGAAAGAAATGGCCGTGCTCGGTCCGTTCATGGTGGCCGACTACAAGCCCGGAGCGACCGTCGCGCTCAAGCGCAATCCCAATTACTGGAAAACGGACGCACAAGGACGACATATTCCCTATCTGGATTCGATCCGGCTCGACATTCAGCCCAATCGTGACGTCGAACTGCTGCGCTTCAAGCGCGGCGAAATCGACTTGATCAACGCGCTCGACAGCGAGTACTTCGACAAGCTAGCGTCAACTTCTCCACAGCTCGTACACGATGCAGGGCCGTCGCTCGACAGCGAGCAGATGTGGTTCAACGAGGTCGCCAAGGCCCCGTTGCCGGCATACAAGAAAAACTGGTTCCGGTCGGCGGCTTTCCGGCGGGCGATCTCCGAAGCGATCAACCGCGCTGACTTGAGCCGCGTGGTATTTCGCGGGCACGCTCAGCCCGCAATAGGCCCGGTCTCGCCGGCGAACAGATTCTGGTTCAACGCCAAGCTGAAGGCTGAGCCCTACGCGCCCGAAGCCGCGCTGAAAGCCCTGCAGGGCGAGGGTTTTCGGCTGGAGAATGGCACACTCAAAGACCTGAGCGGCAATGATGTGGTTTTTTCGATTATCACCAACTCGGGCAACAAGTATCGCGAACGCATGGCTACGATGATCCAGGAGGACCTGCAGAAGATCGGTATTCACGTCAACGTGGTTACGCTCGACTTCCCTTCCCTGATCGAGCGCATGACCCAGACCTTCGACTACGAAGCGATTCTGCTTGGTCTGACGAATGTGGGGCTGGATCCGAGCGAGCAGATGAACGTCTGGCTCAGTTCCTCCGAGAACCACCAGTGGAACCCGCAGGAGAAAACCCCGGAGACCGCATGGGAAGCCGAGATTGACAAGCTGATGCGGGCGCAAGCGTCTTCCGCCGACGCGCAAAAGCGCAAAGAAGCCTTTGACCGTGTGCAGGAGATCGCGGTCGAGCAGGCGCCGTTCATTTACTTGGTGAACAAGAATGCGCTGTCGGCCGTCGCGGGCAGAGTGCAGGGGGCAAGTCCGGTCATCGTGGTGCCGCAGACTTACTGGAATGTCGAGCGGCTGACAGTGAAGTAGATTCGCCACAGATTTTCGCGGATGCACACGGATCTGAACCTTAAGCAAAGTCGCAATCCATGAATACCGGCTCACAATCCAACGTTCTCTTATCCGCGCGCCTCTCCGTGCGATATGGGGACAAGCCTCCCGTGCTGCACGACGTCGAACTCGACATCCGCTGCGGCGAGGTACTGGGACTAGTTGGGCAGAGTGGGTCGGGCAAGAGCACGCTGGCGATGTCGATCCTTGGTCTGCTCGAGGGCAAGCGAGCACACGCCACTGGCACAATCGAGTTCGAGGGCAGCGATTTACTGCAAATGCGGGATCGGGAACTTCGATCTCTCCGCGGACGCAAGCTGGCGCTGGTGCTCCAGAGTCCGCTCTCGTCGCTGAATCCGGCCCTGAAGATTCGCACTCAGTTGAAAGAGGCATGGCGGGCACACGCTTCTGGTCCGAGCGTAGAGTGTGACGCCGCCATCCGGGCGGCGCTCGAAAGCGTGAGTCTGCCCTCGAGCGACGAATTCCTGCGCAAGCATCCATCACAGATGAGCGTGGGCCAGGCGCAGCGCGTCCTGATCGCCATGGCCGTGATGCACCGTCCGGCGCTCCTGCTGGCCGACGAAGCGACCAGCGCGCTCGACGTCATCACACAATCAGAGATTCTTGCGCTCTTCCGCCAACTCAACCGCACCACAGGGATGGCTGTTCTTTATATCTCGCATGATCTCGCCTCGGTTGCCGGCATCTGCGACCGCATCGCGATCCTTCACGACGGACAGATTGTGGAACAGGGTCTGGCACAGCAGGTCCTGACCACGCCTCAGCACGAATATACGCAAAGGCTGATGGCAGCCATGCCGAAAATGCCGCTTGCGCACACACACGCACCGCAGACAAAAGCTTCGGCCGCGGGATTGAAATAAGCGCCCTCGCCAGAACCAGCCATTCGCCATTTGTTGAACCTCACAACGTTCATCCACTGCGGCGGTCAATCCGGCGGTCACTCGACAGGGACACTGAAGTCACTGGCCATCGAGGCCGCGACACTGTGTCCCACTACCGGATACGCGGGACAGACTGGCCCGATCTAAAGCTCGTCACTCCCAACATCCACAATGAAATCAACCAGTTACAGTGCTGCAATTGGCCTCCGCCGTGCAACATCAGGAACGAGTACGCACTCGATCTTTCCCCCGTCGAGAAAGAAGGGTGAGATTCTTATGGCGCACAAGCACAAATCACAAAAACCCGTCGGACGCCACGAACGTCATAGCGCCGCCTGGGGTAAACGCGCGAGCCTGTTCCTGCTTCTCGCGGTGGGCATGTTGTTCGCGCCGCAATTGAATGCAGCTGCCGGTGCCCGATCGCGGATTGCGTCCGAACTCTCGGGAGTGCTCGCAAAAGCCCATCAGGGATTGGCGCAGGGCCAGACCGTGAGCGTCATCGTGCAGTACCGGCAGGTGCCGACCGCGGCCCACTACACCTCCATGCATAATCGCGGTGGCAACCTGCATGCGAAACTCCACCTGATTAAGGGTGCGGCTTTCACAATCCCGGTGGCCGCCCTGCCAGCTTTGGAAGCTGATCCGGAGATCGAGTCGGTGACCATCGACCATCCGTTGAAGGGAATGGATGACTATACCGACTCGGCCATGAATGTCAGCGCAGCCGTGAATTCCAGCTATAACGGAACCGGCGTTGGCGTGGCCGTTATCGACAGCGGCATTAACGACAACCATGCCGACCTGTGGGACTCCACTGAATCGCACTCGCGCGTCGTCTATCACCAGGACTTCACCGGCACCAGCGTCTACAACTCGGGCGGCCACCTGGTGTATGACTTGTATGGTCACGGCACGCACGTGGCAGGAATCATCGGCGGTAACGGCTACAAGTCGGGAGGACGTTACACCGGCGTGGCGCCCAACGTAAGCCTGGTTGACCTTCGTGTTCTGGATGTCAACGGCTCGGGCAGTGACAGCATGGTCATCGCAGCCATTCAGCAGGCCATCGCACTGAAGAACACCTACAACATCAAAGTCATCAACCTGTCGCTGGGCCGCGGCATATCGGTGGGCTACGCGCAGGATCCTCTCTGCCAGGCTGCGGAAGCTGCCTGGAACGCTGGCATCGTGGTTGTCGCCGCTGCGGGTAACTTTGGCCGCATCAGTGTCAACGGCAGCAATGGCTACGGAACCGTTGCGGCTCCGGGCAACGATCCCCTGGTCCTCACTGTGGGGGCTATGAAATCGATGGGAACCTACCCACGCACGGATGACCAGATCGCCAGTTACAGTTCGAAGGGACCTACGACATATGATTTTGTTGTGAAGCCCGACGTTGTAGCTCCGGGCAACAGGGTGGTTTCGCTCGACTCTCATTGGAGCACGCTGGAAGGCGAATTCCCGGGCAATCTTGTCGCCGGCAACTACACCAGTCACGACTATTTCAGCCTAAGTGGCACCAGCATGGCGACGCCCGCGGTCGTCGGTGGTGTTGCCTTAATGCTGCAACAGGATCCAACCCTGACCCCCGACCAGGTCAAGGCGCGCCTGATGAAGACAGCGTACAAGACGTTCCCAACGTCTTCGACGGCGACCGATACGACCACGGGGCAAACCTATACGTCGTACTACGATCTGTTCACCGTCGGCGCCGGATACGTGGACATGGCTGCAGCCCTGGCCAACACCGACAACGCTCCGGCCACCGTCGGGTCGGCGCTGTCGCCCTCCGCGGTCTATAACTCCTCGACTGGCGCGGTCACCCTCTCGAACGGAAACAGTTCCGTGAGCCCCTCTTCGGTGGTTTGGGGCTCATCGGTAGTTTGGGGCTCGTCGGTGGTGTGGGGAGCGAACGTTGCCGGCAGCTCGGTAGTTTGGGGTACTTCCGTGGTGTGGGGCAGCAGCACCACCAGCGGATTCAGTGTCGTATGGGGAGCATCCAGCAACGTTGCCGGAAGCAGCGTGGTGTGGGGTTCCTCGTTGTTGGGGGGAAATGGCGCATTTAGCTCCACCTCCGGCGAACAGTGATCGTCGTGTGATTTACAAATGAAAGGAGGACGACATCATGAACAACACACGGCGAACTAAGACTTTTATCGGCGCGATGATGCTGGGCGCAGCAAGCGCCGCCGGTTATGCGGGCTTCTTCAGCCACTCGTTGCACCTGTATTTCGCGCTGGCAGTTCTGAC
>Ga0307479_10005433_pt1 | contig 11666 bp, 11 predicted proteins | sample atmos_gasesECM4C_FD_203743 | JGI IMG/M metagenome (GOLD analysis project Ga0307479, IMG submission 203743) | Hardwood forest soil microbial communities from Morgan-Monroe State Forest, Indiana, United States - atmos_gasesECM4C_515 | ecosystem: Environmental > Terrestrial > Soil > Temperate... | reverse complement strand
GAGCTCGTCGCCACCGCGCGAGTCGAGCCCGGCCAGGTCCGCGTTGACGTGACGCTGGCGCGCTGATGCGAGCAGCCATCGCGGTCGCTGCGGCAGCAGTCATGCTCGCGATCGCGCTGGCGGTGATGGCGCCGGCGGCGCTGCTCGATGCGCGCATCGCCGCGTTGTCGGGCGGACGCATGCGGATCGCAAACGCCACCGGGACGTTCTGGAACGGCTCCGGCGAGCTCGTGCTGCTGCCGGCGGGGACGCGCCGGCCGCTCTCCTGGCGACTCGACGCCTGGCCGTTGCTTCGCGGCGACATCCGAGGCGTCGTCGCAGGCGATGGTGAGAGCGGACAGGAAGCGACGATCGCGTATGCCTCCGATCGCTTCGAGCTGCGCGGTCTCGACGTCTCGCTTCCCGCGGAAGGCCTGTTGCGTGTCGTGACCTCGGCGAAGGCGCCGCTCGCCGTCGGCGGCAATCTCCTCCTGCACATCGATCACCTGCTGCAGGCTCCCGACGCGCTCGACGCGCAACTGACGCTGCAATGGCGTGACGCCAGCGTGCCCGCACCGCGCGCCGACGCGCGCATCGCGCTGGGCGACGTACGCCTGGATCTCGGCGGGCGCGGCGCCGAGCTTTCCGGCCCGATCGTCAACACGGGAGGCGACGTGGAGATCAGCGGGCAGGTCGCCGTTGCGGCCGCCGGCGGGTCGAAGCTCGACGCCACCGTCCGCCCGCGCGGAACCGATCGCGCGCGCACCGAGACGATCGCGGCCGCGCTGTCGGCGCTCGGCACCAGCGACGGCCAGGGCGGCTATCGCGTCAGCTGGTCGGGAACGTGGCGATGAGCCGCCGCCGTCAGCGCCGCCACCGCGCCGCGTCGCACGCACCGGCTCCCGCGCATGCCGCCGCGCCGCCGCGCTACACCGTGATCGACGGGCTCAAAGGGCTCGGGTTGTGCCTGATGATCGCGTATCACTTCCTGTTCGATCTGACGTGGTTCCGCGTCATCCATATCGATTTCAACCACGATCCGTTCTGGCTCGGTTATCGCGGCGCCGTCGTCGCGCTGTTTCTCGGTCTGGTCGGCGTGAACCTCGTGCTCGCGCGCCGCGCCAAGCCTGCCCTGCGGGCGTTCTGGCGGCGCATCGCGCTGATCGCCGCGTGCGCCGCGCTCGTCAGCGTCGCGAGCTACCTGACCTTTCCGCAGACGTTCATCACCTTCGGCATCCTGCATTGCATCGCGGTGAGCTCGGTGCTGGCGCGGCCGCTCATCGCCTTTCCGCGGATCGCGCTGCTCGCAGGCATCGGAATCATCGCCGCAGGCAACGCCGTGGAGCTGCCGCTCTTCGATACGCCCTGGCTCAACTGGGTCGGCATGATGACGCACAAGCCGCCGACGGAGGATTACGTGCCGCTGCTGCCCTGGCTTGGCGTCGTGCTCGTCGGCATCGCGGTCGGTCACTGGCTGCTGGCCCGCGAACGTAAGGCGATCGTGATGGTGGGCCGCGTGACCCCACGTTGGCTCGCGTGGCTGGGACGGCACAGCCTCCTCGTCTACCTGGTGCATCAACCGGTGATGGTCGGCATCCTGCGTGTGCTGTTGTAGGTGCGAATTCACTCGCACGCGCGAAGCGGCAGTCGGCGCGGCCGAATAAATTCGGCCCTACGAAACCCGGTGCTCTTCGTACGTGCGAATTCATTCGCACGCGCCTTGCAAATACCGGCGTAGGCCGAATGAATTCAGCCCTGCGCTACGTGCGAGCGCATCCGCTATAATTGCTCTTTTCAGGCGCGTAGCTCAGCTGGTTAGAGCACCACCTTGACATGGTGGGGGTCGTTGGTTCGAGTCCAATCGCGCCTACCAGTGCTTGAGACGAAGGATGGAAAGGCAGCGTTATGACACCGCGAACGCGAAAGGGACCCGATTGATCGAAGCGCGAGCTTGCACGCGGCTGTCTGGCGAAAAAGTGCGGCTCGTCCGCACTTTTTTGTTTTAAGCAGGCTGCTGAAAAGCGTAGCGAGCAGGCCGGGTGCAAGGCGGCCCGCAGCGAGGCCCGAGACAGTACAGAAGAAGTACAGCGAGGGCCGAGCGAGGACACAACGCCGCAACCGGCCTGCGCAGTAGCTGGGCAGCAGCCTGCGGGAGAATGTCATGCCTGATGTCCGCTTACCCGACGGTGCCGTCAAGCATTTCGACGCGCCCGTCTCCGTCGCCGATGTGGCCCGATCCATCGGCCCCGGCCTCGCCAAGGCCGCGCTCGCCGCCAAGGTCGACGGCAAGCTCGTCGACACTTCCTTCGTCATCGACCGCGACGCGGCGCTGGCGATCGTCACCGACAAGGACCCGGAAGGGCTCGAGGTGCTGCGCCATTCGGCGGCGCACCTGCTCGCGTACGCGGTCAAGGAATTGTTTCCTGACGCGCAGGTCACGATCGGCCCGGTGATCGAGGACGGCTTCTACTACGATTTCTCGTACAAGCGGCCGTTCACGCCCGAGGATCTCGCCGCGATCGAAGCGAAGATGGCCGAGCTCGCGAGAGCGGACGAGCCGGTCGTGCGCAAGCTGATGGCGCGCGACGACGCGGTGCGCTACTTCGAGTCGATCGGCGAGCACTACAAGGCCGAGATCATCGCCTCGATTCCGTCGAACGAGGAGATCTCGCTCTACACCGAAGGCAGGTTTACCGACCTCTGCCGCGGCCCGCACGTGCCGTCGACGGGCAAGCTGAAAATCTTCAAGCTGACCAAGCTCGCGGGCGCGTACTGGCGCGGCGATTCGCGCAACGAGATGCTGCAGCGGATCTATGGAACGGCGTGGGCGAAGAAGGAAGACCTCGATTTGTATCTGCACCGGATCGAGGAAGCCGAGAAGCGCGACCATCGCAAGCTCGGTCGTCAACTCGACCTCTTCCACCTGCAGGACGAGGCGCCGGGGATGGTGTTCTGGCATCCCAAGGGCTGGACGATCTGGCAGCAGGTCGAGCAGTACATGCGCCGTGTCTACCGCGACAACGGCTATCAGGAAGTGCGCGCCCCGATGATCCTCGATCGCAGCCTGTGGGAGCGCTCCGGCCACTGGGAGAACTACAAGGAGCACATGTTCTTCACCGAGTCGGAAAAGCGCGACTTCGCGGTGAAGCCGATGAACTGCCCGGGCCACGTGCAAATCTTCAACTCGGATCTGCGCAGCTATCGCGATCTGCCGCTGCGTTACGGCGAGTTCGGTTTCTGTCACCGCAACGAGGCTTCCGGCGCGCTCCACGGCCTCATGCGCGTGCGCGCCTTCACGCAGGATGACGGCCACATCTTCTGCACGCCCGACCAGATCGAGTCCGAAGTCACTGCGTTCAATCGCCTCGCGCTGACCGTCTACAAGGACTTTGGCTTCGAGGATATCGCAATCCGGCTGTCGCTTCGTCCGCAAAAACGTATCGGCTCCGATCAAATCTGGGATCGTGCCGAGGGCGCGCTACGCGCGGCGCTCAAGGCTTGCGCCGTCGCGTCGACCGAGCTGCCCGGCGATGGCGCGTTCTACGGCCCGAAGATCGACTACGACCTGAGGGACTCGCTGGGCCGCTCCTGGCAGTGCGGGACGATGCAGGTTGACTTCTCGATGCCCGAGCGCCTGGGCGCCGAGTACGTCGCGGAGGACAACACGCGCAAAGTCCCCGTGATGCTGCACCGGGCGATCGTCGGCTCGCTGGAGCGTTTCATCGGCATCCTGATCGAAAACTACGCCGGTGCGCTACCCTTGTGGCTTGCGCCGGTGCAGGTGGCGGTGCTGACGATCACCGACCGCCAGGCAAGCTACGCCCGGGAGGTCGCCGAGGCGCTGAACGGCGCCGGTTACCGGACGGTAGCCGATTTGCGCAACGAGAAAATAACTTATAAAATTCGAGAACATAGCCTGCAAAAGTTGCCGTACCAGTTGATCCTGGGCGACAAGGAGTTGCAGGCGCGACAGGTGGCCGTGCGTACCCGCGCCGGCGAAGATCTGGGGGCGATGCCCCTGGAAGGCTTCGTGACACGCCTCCAGGCCGAGGCGGCGACTCGACGCTGACCAAAGCGTCAGCACCGAGGGCGGACGAGTGGCACGGCTGGTTTTTTGTGATGACGGGAGAATGCAATAGCCCAGGAACGAGCGCAGCGGATCAACGGGGAAATCACCGCCCCCGAGGTTCGCTTGGTAGGCGAAGACGGTGAGCAAATCGGCGTCGTGCCGATCGCGGATGCGATTGCACGGGCGGAAGCGGCAGAGCTCGATCTGGTCGAGATCGCGCCGCTCGCCAAGCCCCCGGTATGCCGGATCATGGATTTCGGCAAGTTCAAGTACCGCGAGGCGAAGCGAGCGCACGAAGCCAAGCTGAAGCTCAAGCAGATCCAGGTCAAGGAAGTGAAATTCCGCCCCGGCACCGACGAAGGGGATTACAAGATCAAGCTCCGGAACCTGATCCGGTTCCTGGGCGAGGGCGACAAGGCCAAGGTCACGCTGCGTTTCCGCGGCCGCGAGATGGCGCACCAGGAATTCGGCGTGCGCCTGCTGGAGCGGATTCGCGGCGATCTCGAGCCGTACTGCGTCGTCGAACAGTTTCCGCGGTTGGAGGGCCGGCAAATGGTGATGCTGCTGGCTCCGAAGAAGGCGGTCGTGAAGCCGCATCACCCGAACAAGCCCGAGGCCGGTCAGGCGCCGAAGCAAAAGGCGCAGAAAGCCTCTCCGCCGGAGAGCACCGCCGTGGGCAGCAAATAGAGAGATCAGCATCATGCCCAAGATGAAAACCAAGAGCGGCGCGAAAAAGCGCTTTCGCGTGCGCGGAAGCGGCAGCATCAAGCGCTCGCAGGCGTACAAGCGCCACATCCTCACCAAGAGGACGACCAAGAACAAGCGGCAGCTACGCGGCAGCACCGGCGTTCACAGCACCAACGTGGACTCGGTGAAGGCCATGTTGCCGTACGCCTGAGGGGCCGGTCATGCCACGAGTAAAACGGGGCGTCACCGCCAAGGCGCGGCACAAGAAAATCCTCAACCAATCGAAGGGCTATCGCGGCCGCCGCGGCAACGTTTACCGCATCGCCAAGGAAGCGGTGATGAAAGCGGGGCAGTATCAGTACCGCGATCGCCGCAACAAGAAGCGCGAATTCCGCGCGCTGTGGATCGCCCGCATCAACGCCGCGGTGCGCGAGCTGGGCATGAGCTACAGCGTGTTCATGAACGGATTGAAGAAAGCGTCGATCGACATCGATCGCAAGGTGCTGGCCGATCTGGCCGTGCACGACAGGACGGCGTTTAACAAGATCGCGGAGCAGGCCAAAGCCTCTCTGGCCTGAACGCAGCAAATCAACGAGGGAGGCGATAAGCGCCTCCCTTTTTTTTTCTCTGCCGAAATGGATCAACTCGATACGATCGTCGCCGCAGCGCTCGCTGAATTCGCGGCCTGCGCGGACGCGGTCGCGCTCGAGAACGGCAAGGCGAAATATCTCGGCAAGACCGGGCGGCTGACCGAGCTGCTGAAGTCGCTCGGCGGGCTCCCCGCCGCGGAGCGGCCGACGGCCGGTGCGCGCATCAACGAAGCGAAAGGTCGGCTCGAGGCCGCGCTCGAGCGCCGGCGCGCGGAGCTCGCCGACGCCAGGCTCGCGCGACAGCTCGCCGCCGATGCGCTCGACGTGTCGCTGCCCGGGCGCGGCGCGGGCGTCGGCGGCCTGCATCCGATTACGCGCACGGTGCAGCGGATCGAAGCGCTTTTTCGCTCGCTCGGCTTCGCGGTCGCCGACGGCCCCGAGATCGAGGACGACTTCCACAACTTCACCGCGCTCAACATGCCGGAGAACCATCCGTCACGCTCGATGCAGGACACGTTCTACATCGAAGGCGGGATGGTGCTGCGCACGCATACCTCGCCGGTGCAGGTGCGGTACATGGAAACGCATGCGCCGCCGATCAAGATCATCGTGCCGGGCCGCGTCTACCGCGTCGACAGCGATGCGACGCACTCGCCGATGTTCCACCAGGTGGAGGGATTGTGGATCGACGAGGGCGTGACCTTCGCCGATCTGAAAGGCGTGTTCACCGATTTCCTGCGCCGGTTTTTCGAGCGCGACGATCTGAAGGTGCGCTTCCGGCCATCGTTCTTCCCGTTCACCGAGCCATCGGCGGAAATCGACATGGGCTTCGGCGACGGCTGGCTGGAGATCTCCGGCGCCGGCCAGGTGCATCCCAACGTGCTTCGCGCCGTGGGCATCGACCCCGAGCGTTATCAGGGATTCGCGTTCGGGATGGGCTCCGACCGGCTGACGATGCTGCGCTACGGCGTCGACGACCTGCGGTTGTTCTACGAGAACGACTTGCGATTCTTGCGGCAGTTTGGCTGACGCTGCGCCATGAAATTCTCCGAGCACTGGCTGCGCACGCTGGTCGATCCGCCGATCGACAGCGATGAGCTCGCACACCGGCTGACGATGGCAGGACTGGAAGTCGAGGAGCGCGGCACGGCCGCGCCCCCGTTCACCGGCGTCGTCGTCGGCCGCGTGCTCGCGGTCGCGCGCCACCCCGACGCCGATCGGCTGACCGTGTGCCAGGTCGACATCGGCAGTGGCAAGCCGCTCTCGATCGTCTGCGGCGCGCCCAACGCGGCTGCGGGCATGACCGCAGCGTGCGCGCTCGTCGGTGCCGAGCTCCCGGGCGGACTGGTGATCAGCAAAGCTGCGATGCGCGGCGTCGAATCGGAAGGCATGCTCTGCTCGGCAAAGGAGCTGGGCACCGGCGACGATGCATCCGGGCTGCTCGTGCTCGACCCGGGCCTTGTGCCGGGAGCCGATCTGCGCGTCGCGCTCGATCTCGACGACCCCGTGCTCACGTTGAAGCTCACGCCCAATCGTGCCGATTGCCTGTCGATCGTCGGCGTCGCGCGCGAAGTCGCGGCGATCACCGGGGAACGGCTGAAACCGCCTCCGCTCTCCGAGACACCGGTCGTGTCGAAGGCGCGCCGCAAGGTACGGGTCGAGGATGCGGTCGCCTGCCCCCGCTTCTGCGGCCGCGTGATCGCAGGCATCGACCCCAAGGCACCGACACCGGAGTGGATGCGGCGGCGACTCGAGCGCTCCGGCATCCGCTCGATCTCCGCCGTCGTCGACGTCACCAACTACGTCATGCTCGAGCTCGGCCAGCCGCTGCACGCGTACGACGACGCGCTGCTCGAGGGCGACATCGTGGTTCGCTTTCCCCGCACCGGCGAGTCGCTGACGCTCCTCAACGGCCAGACGCTCGTCCTCGACCCCGACCTGTTGCTCGTCGCCGACGAAGCGAAACCGCTGGGGCTCGCCGGCATCATGGGCGGCGAGCACAGCAGCATCGGCGACACGACTCGAAACGTTTTTCTCGAAGGCGCGTTCTGGAATACCGCGGTGATCCAGGGCAAGGCGCGACGGCTGGGATTCACGACCGACGCCGGATTCCGTTTCGAGCGCGGCGTCGACTTCGCCAACGCGCCGATGGCCGTCGAGCGGGCGACGCAACTCATCGTCGAGCTCTGCGGCGGTGCCGCCGGCCCGCTCGTCGACGTGCACGGCGAGCTGCCGCCGCGCCATCCGGTGCACGTGCGCGGCGAGCGCATCGCGCGCCTGCTCGGCGTCAGGATTCCTCCCGACACCGTTGCCGAGATCTTCCGCCGGCTGCAGCTCAAGCCGAAGCGCAGAGGCGCGGATTTCAGCTGCACGCCGCCGTCGTTCCGGTTCGATCTCGCGCTCGAGGAGGATTTCGTCGAGGAAGTCGCGCGGCTTTACGGGTACGACAACATTCCTTCGGCGCCGCCGGTGCAGCCGCAGACGATGCTGCCCGCGCCCGAGAACGTGCGTCCCGCGGCGGAGCTCGCCGCCCGCCTCGTCGATCGCGATTACCAGGAAGTGATCACCTTCAGTTTCGTGAGCTCGGAGTGGGAGCGCGTGCTCGGTATCGAGCCCAACCCGATCCACGTGCAGAATCCAATCGCGAGCAACCTGGACGTCATGCGCAGCAGCCTCCTCGGCGGCCTGCTCGATACGCTGCGCACCAACGCCAACCGCAAGCAGGACCGGGTGCGGATCTTCGAAATCGGCCGCTGCTTCCTGCGCGGGGACGAGCACTACGTCCAGCCGCTCCGCGTCGGCGGGCTGGCCTGCGGCCCTGCACTACCGGAGCAATGGGGAAGTGCGAAGCGCGCGGTCGACTTCTTCGACGTCAAGGGCGACGTCGAGGCGCTGGCGACGCCACTGGCGCTCAAGACCGAGGCCGCGCCGCACCCTGCCCTGCATCCCGGCCGCTCCGCCAAGGTCCTGGTCGATGGCGAGCCCGCCGGCTGGCTGGGCGAGCTTCATCCGCGGCTGGTGCGGGCCTTCGAGCTGCCGGAAGCAGCGGTCGTCTTCGAGCTCGATCTGGAGCGCCTGAGCCGCCGACCCAGGCCTGCCGGCCGGGCGGTGTCCAAGCTGCCTGTCGTGCGCCGCGATCTCGCCGTCGTGATCGACGAAAACGTTCCGGCACAGGCCGTTCTCGACGCGCTCATCGCCGCCAAACCGCCGTCGGTCGATCGGCTGGCGCTGTTTGACGTCTACCGCGGGCCCGGCGTGGAGCCAGGCAAGAAAAGCCTTGCAATTCTGGTGCTTATCCAAGATACTGCACGTACTTTGACGGACGCCGAAATCGACGCGACCGTGGCAGTGCTGCTGCGGGAAATCGAGAATCGATTCGGCGGCACGCTGCGCCGCTAGGGATTCAGGGGGCCTTCCGATGACGCTCACCAAAGCCGAACTCGCCGATCTTCTATTCGAGCAGCTCGGACTCAACAAGCGCGAAGCCAAGGACATGGTCGAGCGCTTCTTCGAGGAAATCCGCATCGCGCTCGAGACCGGCGACAGCGTCAAGCTCTCGGGCTTCGGCAATTTCCAGCTGCGCGAAAAGCCGCAGCGGCCGGGGCGCAATCCCAAGACCGGAGAAGAGATCCCCATCACTGCCCGCCGCGTTGTCACGTTCCACGCAAGTCAGAAACTGAAGGCAATGGTCGAAGCCGCGAACCATGGCCGAGCCCAGGCAGATTAAGGCGGACCTGCCGCCGATCCCCGCCAAGCGCTACTTCACCATCGGCGAAGTCAGCGACCTGTGCGCGGTCAAGCCGCACGTGCTCCGGTACTGGGAGCAGGAATTCACGCAACTCAAGCCCGTCAAGCGCCGCGGGAACCGCCGCTACTACCAGCATCATGAGGTGCTGCTCATCCGGCGCATCCGCGATCTCCTCTACGAGCAGGGCTTCACGATCAACGGCGCCCGTCATCGGTTGGAAAACGAAGCCGTCGGCGACGGCGACGGCTCGCTTCCTTCGCGGATGTCGCGCCCGGCGGGCCCCGAGGCGTCACTCTCGCCTGCCGAAATACGGCAGGTCATCGAGGAAATCCGGCTTTTGCTGGGACCGGACGGCTGATGCCGGTACAATGCTCAGCGTGGTTTCGGGGCGTAGCGCAGCCTGGTAGCGCACCTGCATGGGGTGCAGGGGGTCGAGTGTTCGAATCACTTCGCCCCGACCACTTTCCCCAGCGACGAGCGGTCGACCGACCGCGACTTCGCGCTCTGCCCGCGGTCTGCCCGGGACTGATGGATTCCGGTCCGATCCTGCCTCGAGCGCACAGAAATAGCCCGCGCGCGGCGCCTGTATGCGAAACAAGTTGTAGACGGCATACTAGTTGCTTCCCCGTTGAGCCCCCAGGGACTCCATCCTGGAAAGGTCGTCGTCATGAGTGCTGCCCAGCCACGTAGCCCCGGCAAATCCGGGGTCATCTCCGAGCTCGCGCTGGCTCGAGCCCAGCGCAATACCGTCGTCATCGTCGATGATCTTTTCAGCAGCCGGCTGCTGCTGGCGGAGATCGTGCGGCAGATCGACGGCAAGCTCAATCTCGAGCTTTTCGACACGCCGAGCCGCGCGCTGGAATTCTCGCGCAGCAACCGCGTCGACATGATCCTGACGGACTACAAGCTGCCCGAGTTCGACGGCGTGCAGCTCGTCCGCCAGCTTCGCGCCCTGCCCCACTGCGTCGACGTGCCGATCGTCGTGATCACGGTGGTCGACGACCGCCGCGTCCGCTACGAAGCGCTCGAAGCGGGCGCCACCGACTTCCTGATCAAGCCGCTCGACGAGCACGAGACGCGGGCGCGCTGCGCCAATCTGCTCGAGCTGCGCCGGCACAAGATCGTCCTGTCGGACCAGGCACGCGTGCTGCAGTACCAGGTCGACAAGTCGGTCGCCGAGATTCACGAGCGCGAGCTCGAAACGCTGTCGAAGCTCGCCAAGGCCGGCGAGTTCCGCGATCGCACGACGGGGAACCATCTGACGCGCATGGCCAAGTATTCGGCGCTGATCGGCACCAACCTCGGCCTGGCGCCGGAAACGATACACGTGCTCGAGTTCGCGGCGCCGATGCACGACATCGGCAAGATCGGCATTCCCGACTCGATCCTGCTCAAGCAAGGCCCGCTGACTCCGGCGGAGGACGCGGTGATGAAGAGCCATCCGCGAATCGGCTACGACATCCTGAAGGGCAGCCCGTCGAAATACCTCGCCATGGGCGCGATCATCGCGCTCGGACACCACGAGAAATACGACGGCTCAGGCTACCCGACGGGGATGCACGGCGAGGACATTCCGATCGTCGCCCGGATCGTCGCGGTCGCCGACGTCTTCGACGCACTGGTCAGCGAGCGCCCTTACAAGCACGCCTGGACCATCGAGGACGGCCTCGCGTACCTCGTCTCCCAGAGGGGCAAGCACTTCGACTCAACCTGCGTCGATGCGTTCCTGGCCAATACGGACAGGGTGAGGGAGATACAGGGGGAGTATGCGGACGCTTAATACATCCGGAGCTACTACACGGCCTTAGCCGCGAGTAATCGAACTACGCCCTCTGGACGGGATCTTCCGCGCGCAACCATTCGACGACGCGCGCCCATAGCGTATCGTGGAAACGCGAGCGGAAGAAACCGAAGTGGCCGATTTTCTGGTTGCCGGTGTCGGCGGGTCCCATGACCATTCGTGTCGCTGGGCAGTTCTGAAACAGCTTCAGTATTCGATCCGTCGCCGCTTCAGTGGCGAATGCATCGTCGGAAAAACGCAGTGCTAGCGTCGGCGCAGAGATTGCCTGAAAACGCGCAAGTGCATCCTCCCTCCATACGGTGTCGATCGCGCCGTCCGGCGTTTTTACATTCCACCAGAAATCGGGACGTCGCCGATTAGCCCACTCGAGCGCCACACCCGCTGGTAAATCCTCGAGTAGGTGCAGCCGGCGACCCGGAAAATAACCGACGACGCGCGTCAGTGATGGCATAAGCGCGTGCCAAAGGATGTACATGCCGGGACGTGCCCGCGCAGCGTAATCGCGCCAATATCCAGTATGAGCGCCGACCAATAACATCCGGTCGATCATACGGCCATTGGTGACGAATCCCGTCACAAAGCCTCCGACGCTGTGCCCAACGACAATCCGTCGTGCCCCGGGAAATCGATGGGAAAGCCAATCAAGAGCAGCGGCACAATCCTTGCTTCCCCACTCTTCGACGGACGCCGCGAAGCCCCGTAACGAGCGCGGGCGGGATTTTCCGATCCCGCGATAGTCATAAATCAGTGTTGGAATGCCGTTGGCGGCAAGGAAGCCTGCGAAGCGGTCGT
>Ga0307479_10005432_pt1 | contig 11668 bp, 7 predicted proteins | sample atmos_gasesECM4C_FD_203743 | JGI IMG/M metagenome (GOLD analysis project Ga0307479, IMG submission 203743) | Hardwood forest soil microbial communities from Morgan-Monroe State Forest, Indiana, United States - atmos_gasesECM4C_515 | ecosystem: Environmental > Terrestrial > Soil > Temperate... | reverse complement strand
TAATCTTCGCGCTTTCGATTCTGCCTTCGCTTATGAAATTGCCGTGATTGTACGCGACGGAATCAAGCGAATGTACAAGGAAGAGGAGAGCATCTTCTATTACCTGACTGTAACCAACGAGCCTTATCCTATGCCGGCCATGCCGCAGGGAGCCGAGGAAGGCATCTTGAAAGGAATGTACCTGCTCGCGCGGTCTGAAAATCAGCAATCGCATCTTCGCGCGCAGCTTTTGGGAAGTGGCGCGATTTTGCGCGAAGCATTGAAGGCACAGAAAATGTTGGCGGAGAATTATGATGTTGGTGCCGATGTCTGGAGCGTCACCGGATATAAGGAGCTCTACCAGGATGGCCACTCCTGCGACCGCTGGAATATGCTGCATCCCTCGGAGGAGCCGCGCGTTCCGTACGTGACCCACTGTTTCCGGAATGCTCCGGGTGCGCTCGTTGCCGCATCCGATTATGTGCGGGCTTTGCCGGATTCGATCTGTCGCTGGATGCCACGCCCCTTGGTCTCGCTGGGAACGGATGGTTTTGGACGCAGCGAGACGCGGGCTGCTCTGCGCGATTTCTTCGAAGTGGACGCGCGGTTCATTACGCTGGCGACTCTGAATGAGCTGGCCAGGCAGAAGGCGGTTAAACCGGCAGTCGTGCAAAAGGCCATTCAGGATTTGGAGATCAATCCGGCCAAAGTTAGTCCCCTAATTTCTTAGAGACGATTTCTCAGAGGAACTTGCCGTGACCACTACGATTAAGCTTCCCGAACTCGGTGAGAACGTCGGTTCGGGCGAGCTGACAAAAATCCTCGTCAATGTCGGCGATTCAGTTGCCAAGGATGACCCCCTTCTGGAGCTCGAAACAGAAAAAGCCACCATCGAGGTTCCATCTCCCGTTTCAGGCGTCGTAAAAGAACTGCATGTTCAAGAAGGCCAGAAAATAAAAGTAGGAGACGCGCTTTTCACCATCGACGAAAACGGCACGGGCGCGAAACAGAAGGAACAGTCACAGGAATCTTCACAAAAAGCCAAGCCGGAACGGGAACCACGGGCCGAGGAGCCACCCTCGCAAGAACAGCCATCGCGCGCGGCCAAAGCTCAAGCGACGGGGGCGGCTGCGGCCCAGGCAAGGAAGCCGGAACCTGAGACTAAGCCGCAGGCGCAAGTAGAAGCTAAAACGGAGTCAAAGCTAAGCCCGAAAGCTGAACCGAAGCCGCAGACAACGCAGCCGCAGAGACCTGATGCAAAGCCTCCGGTTCAAACTGAAGCTCCCGCCGAAGCCGAGGAAGAGAGTTCCGAAAGCGAGCAAGAAACGGTCATTCCCTTCCGGGCGGAAACTGCGGAGCCGGCGCGGCGCACTGGCCACTTGGCTGCCGCATCTCCTGCCATTCGGCGCCTCGCGCGCGAATTGGGTATCGATATCAACAAAGTCGTTGGCACTGGCCCCGAAGGGCGAATCGATGAAGAAGACGTAAAGAATTACGCTAAGGAGATCATTTCGCGAGCGCCCGCTGCGCGATCGGCGGGCGAAACTTTCGCTCCGCTGCCAGACTTCGCGAGATGGGGCCAGATCGAACGCAAACCGATGAGCAATGTGCGGCGTGCCACGGCGGAGCACCTGGCGCAGGCCTGGCACAATGTTCCGCAGGTCACGCAATTCGATAGCGCCGACGTTACCGAGCTGGAGAATTTGCGCGGCCGCTTTTCGGACCCGCAAAATTCAGGCGCGCCCAAAATCACGGTGACAGCCATTGCGCTGAAAGTCGTCGCGGCGGCGCTGCAAAAATTCCCGCAATTCGCTGCCAGCATTGATATGGCTGGACGCGAGATCATCTACAAAAACTATTGCAATATCGGCATCGCCGTCGATACGAGCTATGGCCTTATTGTTCCTGTTGTGCGCGACGCAGACCAGAAGAACATTCCTGAGCTTGCCAGGGAGTTGAGCGCGCTTTCTGAGCGCGCCCGCGAGAAAAAACTTTCGCTCGAGGAAATGGCCGGCGGAGTTTTCACGATTACGAATCTGGGCGGAATCGGCGGGACAGGATTTTCGCCCATCGTGAACTATCCCGAAGTGGCCATATTAGGCATCTCGCGCCTAAGCATCGAACCGCGCCACATTGAAGGCTCGATTGACCGATCCTTCCAGCCACGCAAAATTCTTCCTCTCTCTCTTTCGTACGACCATCGTTTGATCGATGGCGCCGACGCAGCCCGTTTCCTGCGCTGGGTTGCGGAGGCGCTCGAACAACCCGCTTTGCTGCTCTTCAGAGCATGATTTCAAGCAGCCCTTAGGGAGTGCGGAATGCAACTTTGCTGGCCGCTGTAGTAAACTCGTCCCGAGCCGTCGGACCGGCTGTGTGACCGAATCGATTAGGGAAAACCGGGCGTTTTGCCAAAGAGAGAACGCCACTCTTGTGTCCGATGAGCCGAACTGGCCATTCTTGACACGTCATTTTTGAAATAAGGGAGGTCGTCGTGAAACTGCGGATCTCATACATTATTCCCGTCCTGTTGATTGCAGGATCGCTTGCCCTGGTGACAAGCGGGCCGCGCGCGGACAGCGCTAGGAAAACTGCAAAAGCCGCCCATGAGGGCACGTCGGCCTCGATTCCCACCTTCTCTACTGAAGATTTGGCGCGGACTGGAATCTTCTACGCCGGAGGCCAGTACGAGGGCGAGCCGGGTAAAGAGACGATGGGCGGAGACGCCTACGTCGAGGTTTGGGTGCCGAAGCAGATCAAGCATCCTTATCCGATTGTCTATGTCCATGGCGCGGGGCAGACCGCGACGGACTGGGAGCAAACGCCGGACGGGCGTCCCGGCTGGGCTTACTACTTCGCTAAGCAAGGCTATGTGCAGTACATGGTAGATTCGCCGGCGCGTGGACGTTCGCCGTACGTGCCCGGAGTCGACGGCAATCTGACCATCCGCAACGTACCCAATCTCGAAGAGATCTTCACCGCTTCTGAAAAGAAGGGCAATTTCCCGCGCGCGCATTTGCATAATCAATTCCCCGGCACGGGGCTGATGGGGGATCCCATCTTCGATAATTTCGCAAAGACTCAAGTGCAGTTTCTTGGCGGCGGAGGGCCGGTGGGACAGGATGAGATGACCCATCGCGCTCTCGTCGCGCTCCTGGACGCGATCAACTCGCCGGTAATTTTGCTGACGCATTCGCAGGGCGGAACGCCCGGATGGCTGACAGCCGATTCGCGTCCAGACCAAGTGAAGGCGATCGTCACCATTGAGCCCGCCGCGCCGCCGATCAAAGGGGTGAACACCGCGACTCTTGCCTATACTGACGGTCCGGGCGGATTGACTTGGGGAGTTGCGGCCGGGCCCATCACTTACGATCCTCCTGTGAAAGATCCTGCAGAGCTGCAACCGGTTCTCGAATCAAAATCCGACGCGCCCGGCGACGTCGTTCCTTGTTACGTTCAGAAGGAGCCCGCGCACAAGCTCATCAATCTCGTAAAGATTCCCGTCGTCTATCTTTCCTCTGAAGGCGGTTATCACCGCGAATACGATCCGTGCCTCGCGAAGTGGCTGAACCAGGCCGGCGTGCATACGCAATTCGTGCGCCTCGAAGACGTGGGAATTCACGGCAACGGCCACGAGTTGATGCTGGAAAAGAATAGCGACGACATCGCAAAGTACATCGGCAACTGGATCGATAAGAACGTGCCGCAGAAAGACAAGCCGTCGATGGCGACACCGCCATCCACAATTCCCACGTTTTCGACCGACAACATCGCGCGCCAGGGATTCCTCTACGCCGGCGGCAGATATGAAGACTATGACGGCAAAAAGGTCATGGGCGACGCGATGTATACGGAAGTGTGGGTGCCCAAGCAGGTCCGGCATCCCTACCCGATTGTCTTCTTCCATGGCAACGGGCAAAGCGGCGCGGTCTGGCGGCAGACGCCCGACGGGCGGCCGGGCTGGGCGTATTACCTCGTTGGGCAGGGCTATACCGTTTACATGGTGGACTACCCGGCGCGCGGTCGGTCGCCGTATGTGCCCGGCGTTGACGGCAAGCTGGGAATCCGCACCGCGCTCGAGCTCGAGCAGATCTGGACTGCTCCTGCCACGTCCGGCGGGGACTTCCCGCGCATGAAGAAGTACACGCAATGGCCGAGCGATTCCCCGAAGAAGGGCATGCGAGGCGATCCGGTGTTCGATAACTTCATCAAGGGCCAGATGCAGTTCGTGGACGACCAAGAGGAACTCGCTGCGCCCGCGGGCGTGGCGCTGCTCGATCAGATTGGCACGCCGGTAATCCTGGTCTCGCACTCGCAGGGCGGCGGAATCGGTTTCGACGTGGCAAACGAGCGGCCGAAGCTGATCGCCGGAATGGTGGCGATAGAGCCGGGCGGCCCGCAAATCGGCGTTGCCGACACCGCTAAGGTGGACTACACACGCGTGAATCCCAAGTCCTGGGGCTTGACGACGATGCCGTTCAAGTTCGATCCGCCGATCAATAGCCCGTCGGAGCTGAAGGTTCACCTTGAGCCTTCGGAACGGCCGGGCGACGAAGTCGGCTGCTACATGCAGGACGCGCCGGTTCACAAGCTCGTCAGCTTTGAGAACATGCGCATTCTCTCCATCTCCGCCGAGGGTACTTATCACCGCGTCTTCGATGTGTGCATTCCCAAGTGGCTGAATCAGGCCGGAGCGAAAGACGATTTCGTGCGTCTGGAAGACGCGGGAATCCACGGGAATATGCACGAGATGTTCCTCGACCATAACAGCGACGAGGTCATCAAGTTCATCGACGGCTGGATCAACAAAAACGTGAAGTAGCGCCTCATATCAGTTCGGAAACTGCAGATCCCTCGGGCCTTCTACCCCATCACGAGCAAGAGCGGCGTGATGGTACCGAGAAGCGGCCCTCGTGATGACAGCAACCGCTCCACGACCTCTCGCGTCCTGCAACCTGCGACTCCTCATTTTTCGCCGTTGAAGTAATTGCGGCGGCGTTGCTGCTGTTGCTGCGCAGGCGGCCGATTGGGCAGTTCGCCGACGTTCGGCGGATGCGGAATCTGCAAATCGACGAGCGCGTTTTCGCTTTGCAGTTTGACCTTGACGACGAACGCGGCGCCGATGTCGTCCACGGTCCAATCGGAAGTGGCGAGCGGCTTATCCGGGCGATCAGAAGGACTCCAGAGAAGCTCCCCGGTCTTGTGCTCGATCTTCGAGGAATCAAGTTCAAACACCTGATGGCCGCTAGTTTCCAGTAGCAGGAAGCGGTTTCCAATCTGGAGCAGGAGCGGTTCGTTCTTCTTGCCGGTGCGATAAACTTCCCAATCTTTCGGCGGCGCGTCGTTGACGCGCAAAAGCGCGTTCTCGATCGACTTAAAGGCGAGGGGCTTGTCTTTTGCGAATGCGCTCACGCTGGGTGAGAGGACGGCTGCACCCATCCCACCGATTGCGCCCAGGATCAGGAGCGAATAAAACGCCGCGCTTGCTGTCAGACTCCGCATAGGTTTGCCTGAATCATACGACGCTCTGGCGTTTCGCGTGGTTGCGTCTCGGGCAACCACCGCTTTCCAACTGAATCTGCCCAGATCCGGGTCTCTTGGACCGGGGTACCCGCGCCATTTTTGTACAAGCGTTCATTCTGAATGCGAGCACCTTTCATAGAATCAGCAACTTACAACAGAATCAAGCGCTTATCGATGCCAAAAGTCGCCGGAAATCTAGAAAATCTAGTTTACAGATACAATCACAGATACAAATGTTCTCCACGGAACGCTATCAGTGTGACGCAGGAGGTTGCAAAAAATAATGTGGCCCGCTTGGAAAAAGCCCGCACCGTTTATCAGATGGGATGAGAAGGCCCAGAAGACATATCCGGAAGTCGAGCTGCTGAAACAGGTGAAGAATGTAGGCGAACTGATCGTGCTGACCTATGTCCTGAACATGGACGACCCGCATCGGTTCCGGAAGAGTCGCGAGGCAGGCTGTTTTGTGGGTTGCAGCCGGGGCGGAGGAACTCTGGGCAGAGCCAACCACAGATGCACATCAGCAAGGAAGGCGACCGATATCTGCGGACCTGCTGGTGCAAAGGGCGCATTACATCTTGGGACCTTTTGGGGAAGACGGTGATCTGCGGCGCTGGGGCCTTAAGCTCGCCCAGCGAGGAGGGAAAAACGTCAAGAAACGAGCGGTGGTAGCTGTAGCACGAAAGCTGGCGGTACTGCTGCATCGGTTGTGGTTGGGCGGAGAGGTCTACGAACCGCTGCGCAATAGTCAGAGAGCAGTGTTCGCAGTCACTTAGAGTTTGTAAGCGAACAGCCGAGCTTGACCGCCGAGTGAGGTGACAGCAATCCTGATCCCTACTCCCACTCTCCGAGCCTTGGTTGAATAAGCGCAACCATTCTACTCGGCTGAGAGGATGTGACTTTATTGCGATATGACGATTTTTTCGCATCTAAGCCCGTTGCTTTCAGCGCCACTTTTTGCGAGAAATCAAAAAAGTCACAGCCTCTGAGGGGAGCCGACGACGTTATCTAATCATTTTTCGGGAGTCGTCTAGGACTAACATCTCGGGGACCGTTATTTGGGCGAGCCCGTATTGTGTCAGCTTCGGGACTCTCAGTCATCACTGTGGAATGTTCGATTTTGAACACACCGGTATGGACGACACTTTCCACTAGGTCTTTGCCCGATATACCGTGTTTACCGGTTAATTATGTACAACAAATCGAGCAATTCTGAAAAAGAGCTTTGTCGATGAAAATCAAACAAAGACTCCTACCATGACTCACAGGGGACGAATCCTTGCCGATCGAATCATCGCCGTTCCCATAGCATTTCTGTTTAATGGAATCGCCAGGCTTTTTGGCAACCTTCTGCGACGCGATCACTCCATCACATCTGAGAACGTCAGAGTAATTATTGTGGCCAAATTGATTGGCATGGGGAGCATTTTGCAAGCGACGCCTCTCTTAAATGCGCTAAAGGGACGCTACCCAAACGCGAAACTCATTTTCGTTACTTTGCGAGCCAATCAGGAGCTGCTGACACGGCTCTCTAACGTTGACGAAATTCTTGCGCTAGACGACCGAAATCTGATTGCGATGGGAGTATCCATCTTTTGGACGATTGCAGCCCTCATCCGACAGCGGGGAGACCTATATATTGACCTTGAGGTTTATTCCGGATTCGCATCAATTCTCGCACTGTGCGCTGTCACCCGCAACCGCCTGGGTTTTTATCGCTACAGCGCAGCCTTCAAGAAAGGTATTTATACGCACCTTGTCTATTTCAATACACGGATGCCAGTGCGGCAATTATATCTTCAGCTAGGACGAGTGGCAGGAGTTCCTGCCGGTCAAAGCGAACGCACCGGACCGATTCGAATCGATGACCATGATCGATCGGCCGTGCGCAATGTCCTAAACCAAAGTTCGGGATGGCAGCCGGAAGGGCCCTACATCGTGGTCAATCCGAACGCGTCGGACTTGTTGTTAGAACGCCGCTGGCCGATCGAGTGCGCGATAGAGGCAATCGACCGGCTTATCTCTTTGGAAAACCACGTTGTACTGATGGGAGCTCCGAATGAGGCGCGCTTCGTGGAGAGCATTGTCGAAAAACTTACTCCTGAGTTGCAGTTTAGAATCACCAATACGGCGGGGCGGCTTACCCTCGGCGAACTATTTGCGCTTCTCGATGGGGCTGCATGTGTTCTGACGAACGATACGGGGCCAATGCATATGGCGATAGCGTTGCAGCGGCCGACTGTTTGCCTCTTTGGACCAGCGAACCCCGAACACTATGGGCAGGAGTTGCCCTTTGTTGAGATTTTCTATGCGCGTGTATTTTGCAGCCCCTGCCTATACGAGGCCGAGGTGCCACCGTGCAACGGCAACAACATCTGCATGCAACGTATCAAGCCTCAGGCAGTGGTCGAGGCAGTCCAGCGGCTTGCCAAAGCCGACTTTCGGGAACTAACTTCGCAACGCCATGGGCGGCTGCATTGCTTGCCAGTAATCTCCGAAGGCCCGGACGGGAAGCCTTTAGCTGTGGTGGAGCGGGAATCATTGAAATAGCCGAGGAGCCACATGAGTGCAACGGTCATAACCACAGAGGGTGTAGACCTTTCAGCCGCGGTCGGATCTCCGGGGCTGAGCTGCGCCTCCGACGAGAATCGAAACGCAACCCGATTGTGGATCGCGCGGGCGATCATTGTCGGAGTAGCTGCGGCGCTGGCTTGGTACACGTGGGGCCATTGGGGAGATTTCCAAATCGATAATGGAAGAGAGATTTATGTTCCAGTCGAAATACTCAAAGGAAAATTGTTGTTCCGCGACCTTTGGTATATGTACGGCCCTCTGTCACCGTACGCGAACGCGCTGCTGTTCCTGATTTTCGGAATTCATCTAACGGTGTTATATGTCTTCGGCTTGGCGTTGACCATAGGTTCTGCCCTTTTGACATTTGAAGTTGCACGCCGATTTCCCCTGGGACTCGTCGGAAGCACTGTCCCGGCCCTGTTTTTTCTGATAGAGGCTTTTTACCCGTTCATACGCAACTTTGTCTTTCCATACAGTTATGCGGCCACGCTGGGAGCATTTCTCGGAATGGCGTGCCTCTATTTCATAATGCGCCATGCTTCTAGCATGCGCTCATTGCATCTTGGCTTGGCAGCTGCATTGGCTGGTCTTGGAATTCTGACAAAGCAGGAATTCGGTTTTGCTTGCTTGGCCTTATTGGGTTTCGAAATCGCAGCCTGTTATGTGATGCGGCGTTCCGCACCCGAACTCGGTCGGAATGTCGCCCTCTCTTTTGCGGGCCTCTCACCTGCCCTGGCTGGCTATGGATGGTTCGTTTGGAAATTGTCAGCCAAAGCGATTTTCATTGAGAATTGGATTTCGACGCCCGGGACGTACTTCATGCGGACTTTTGCGAAGCTTACGTTGCCAGACCAGGGCTTTCGCTTTGTGCCGTCCGAATTGCTGGAGACCACGTTATTCACCCTGGTGGGCGTGGCTCTTTGGGGCTTGATTGCACGTACAACCGTATTTGCGATCAAAAAGCTAGGTCTAAAGTCACGTTTGTCGCTTGCAGAAGCGGTCTTTGCAGCTCTCTCTCCTTTGTGGATTGCGGCAATTGCATTCGTAATCCTATTTCCGTGGGGAGTCGCCTGGAATCGCAACTGGGTAGCGACCTTTTTAATACTCCCACTGACGCAAGCGATCTTTCCAAAGGGAATTTTCTTTCTTTGCCTGTTCTTTTCAATTCACGCCCTCTGGAAATTGAGGAAGTCACCGAGAAGAGGATTGATCGTTCAAGAAGCTGGACTTGGGATCTATGCCAGCTTGGTCGCTGTACGACAGATGATGGAACTTCGCCCCGACCTTTACAAGTGCGCCGTTTTTTTTAATGTTCCCGTTTTCTTAGTCTTTATCATTCTGCTGTACAGATTTATTTGCTGGACGTGTCGATCCTTAGATACCAAACAGAGCCATTTTGTGGCGGAGAGCATGTTGACCGCTGAAGTTGGGCTCCTGTTCCTCTTGTTCTTTCCAAGACCCGCATTGCTCCCAACCCGATTAACTACGGAATACGGAAGTTTCTACACGCGGCCCGAAGTCGCCACTCTTTTTCCGCAGATCATATCCTTCATGAAAACACATACTCGGAACGGAAAAGATATTCTCGTGTTGCCCGAACCGCCGAGCCTTTATGTCTTCGCCGGTATGGACGCTCCCAGCCGGTGGTACTCGCTGGTGCCGGGATACGTGCCTCCGGAAAAGGAGCAAGAGTTCATCGACGAAGTAGCGTCTGCTCAAGTACGGTATGTCCTGATTGCAAATCGTCTCTTGTTGGAATACGGAGTGCAGGGTTTTGCCAATGGTGGCTATAATCGATCGATTTATCGATGGATTATGGCGAACTATGTGAAGGTCGGACAGTTCGGGCCGCTACCCGATGCGCCTAGGCCCCCTTACATCATGTGGGTGTTCGAAAAGAAAGGGCTGGCGCAAGATAAATGAGTTACGGGTTTTCAATCACCCGCTGCCGTAGAACGGGTCAACTTAGGAACAGAAGAGAGATCCGTCGTGGGTACAGCGTAAACCCGCTCAGGATGACAACGCTGTCTTAATTTGCGCTGCTGGTACGGGAGACGCCGCGAAGGCTAAAAGCCGAAGGTGGCTTGGAGGAAGATTTGGCGATTGGCGGCGGGGGCGCCGCCGCCCGCGCTCGGGAGACCGGCGGTAGCACCGGCACCGCTGGTTTGGGCTCCGCCACCAAAACCGAATCCACCTCCGGATAAGCCAGTGGATTCACCGAACAACGGCGAGCCGAGATTTCCGATGGGCGTCGACAAATTCACGTTGTTGAAGATATTGCGAACGTTGATGCTGAGCACGATGTTGTAACGGCCCGCGGTTGGTGCGCCGCCGCCTCCGCCGAACCCGCCGCCGGCAACCAGGGGAGCTCCACCTCCGGGGCCGCGTCGTCCTCCGCCACCACCGCCATTCTGACGAGCGCCCACCTGTCCCGCCGAGCCTTCGGGAAGCCGACCGAAGCTGAAGGTTTTGGCGAGCCGCAAGTTCAAGGAGAACTGGCTTGGCCCGGTGAGAAAATTAACGGGGACAAGCGTTTCGCCGGGCTGGGGGACAGTATCGAATGCGCCGAGCGGCGTAACCACCACGTTTGCCGGAATCGACAGCGCGCCGGCGAACGCGGGGCGCTGATTGAAAATCGACGAGCCGATCAAATCCTGGCCCAGGGTGACGTTGTAAGGCGCTCCGGAACTGGCCACAAGAAACGGGCTGAGGCGCAGGCCGTAGGGCAGTCCGACTGTGCCGCCGAAGAAGACCCTGCTGCGGATATCGAAAGCGGCGCGACCATAGTCGGCCATTAGATTGTAGGGATCAGAGGAAAAGCTATTGGCGCCCGCGGTATCGCTATGGGCGAAGTTCAGGGAGTAAAAAGCATTCAGCGAGAGTCTCGCTCCGGCGCGGATGCTGGTGTTGATCATCAACTGGTTCTGCCGAAAAATGCCCGCCGATTCGTACTGATAGATATTTTCGGCGATTCCGTTGGGGTAGACGCCTCCACGCGCGGGGCTCGCGGGAATGAGAGTGCCCGGAAGGAGCGGGGAATTGACGTTGTTGGTGACCAACTGGTCCCAGCCGCGCGAGTTGAGGTAAGAGATGGAAACGTTGGCGCTCTTCGTTAATTGCCTCTCCACGCTGACAGCCGATTGCATGAGCATCGGCGCGCGAAGGTTCGGCGAGATCCGATAGATCGTGGGAACGGACGTGCTTTGCAACGTGCCGATCGAAGGACAAGCCGCCAGGGAATCAGGGCAGAAGAAATCCGGCTGCGCGATCACGAATTCCTGTTCGGTGGAGCCGTTCTGGCGTTCCGACTGGAGGACGAGATTGGGAGGGAAGCGGTCGTAGAAAATTCCCCATCCGGCGCGCAGGACGAATTTGGGCTTGGCTCCGCCAACGCCCCAGGCGATGCCCAGACGGGGCGCCCAATCGGCGCGATCGGCGATGTGGTTCTGGGTTTCCAAGCGCAGGCCACCGCTGACGGTCAGATTGGGGCGCAGCCGCCAATCGTCTTGCACGTAGGGCGAGAGGTCGTACATGGTGACGCTGGCAGAGGGAGTGCCGGTGATAATCGAGAATTGGCTGGGGCCGCCTCCCAAAG
>Ga0307479_10005431_pt1 | contig 11668 bp, 12 predicted proteins | sample atmos_gasesECM4C_FD_203743 | JGI IMG/M metagenome (GOLD analysis project Ga0307479, IMG submission 203743) | Hardwood forest soil microbial communities from Morgan-Monroe State Forest, Indiana, United States - atmos_gasesECM4C_515 | ecosystem: Environmental > Terrestrial > Soil > Temperate... | reverse complement strand
GAGCAGGCAGGTTTCGTCAAAGATGGCAAAATTCCGCGGGTCGGTCGCGCGCTGCTCGCGGATGCCGTTGGCACTATTTTTGGCTCGATGACGGGAACATCCACGGTCACCAGCTATATCGAAAGCGCCGCGGGTGTGGCTGCGGGAGCGCGCACGGGCTTGAGCAACGTTCTTGTCGCCGCGCTGTTTCTGGGAGCCGTGTTTTTCTCGCCAGTTGCGACCGCAATTCCGGCATTCGCGACGGCTCCGGCGCTGATTCTGGTTGGCGCGCTGATGATGCAGTCGGTAGCGCGCGTCAACTGGGACGATTTCAGCGACGCTTTTCCGGCGTTCGTCACGGTGCTGGCGACGCCGCTCACGTTCAGCATCGCGACAGGTTTAAGTCTCGGCGTGATTTCCTACACGGTGGTGAAAATCGGCGCGGGGAAATTTCGCGAGGTCAGTTTGCTGCTCTGGATTCTCACCGCGCTCTTCATCCTGCGCTACATCTATCTCGCTGTAGCTTAGCGCATTACATTGCGACGGAAGCTTTTGTTCCAAAGACGCGGCGGAAAATTGCATCCACGGCGCGCAGCTGGCGCTGCAAGTCAAACGTGTGCGCGAGCGCTTTTCCGTCGAGATACTTGCGAATATTCGCATCGGATGCGATGCGATCCCGGAAGCTCGTCTCCGACTCCCACGCTGCCATCGCATGGCTCTGCACCCATTTGTAGGCGTCTTCGCGCGGCGCGCCATGCTCCACTAGATCCTGCAAAAGTTGCCCTGAAAACACGAGGCCCTTCGTCGCATCCAGATTCCGGCGCATGCGGTCGGGAAACACTTTCATGTTCGCAACGATTTCCGTGGTGCGATGCAGCATGTAGTCGGTGAGGATCGTCGAATCCGGCAGGATCACCCGCTCCACAGAGCTGTGCGAAATGTCGCGCTCGTGCCATAGCGCGATATCTTCCAGCGCCGGGATCGCATTGGCGCGCACCACGCGCGCCAGGCCGCACACCTGTTCGCTCGACACCGGGTTGCGCTTGTGCGGCATCGCCGAACTTCCGCGCTGCTCCCCGCCAAACGGCTCCTCCACCTCGCGCACTTCCGTCCGTTGCAGATGACGCACCTCTTGGGCGATGCGTTCCAGCGTTCCTGCGATGATTGCCAGCGTAGAAAGGTATTGTGCGTGGCGGTCGCGTTCGATCACTTGCGACGTGATTGGCGCTGTAGCCAGCCCCAGCCGCGCGCAGATCTTCTCTTCGATTTCCGGGCCCAGGTGCGTGCACGTCCCTACCGCCCCTGAAATTTCCCCCACCTCCATCTGCCGCGCGGCCACTTGAAACCGCGCCAGATCGCGCCGATTCTCCGAAAACCAGTTCGCAATTTTCAGTCCGAACGTAATCGGCTCGGCATGGACGCCATGCGTCCGGCCAATCTGCGGTGTGTCTTTAAATTCCCACGCGCGCTGCTCCAGCACTTCGCCCATCCGCTCGAGCGCCTTCTCGATCTGCTGCGATGCTTCGCGCACCAGAAGCGCCTGCGCTGTGTCCACCACGTCGTTGGACGTGAGCCCGTGATGCAGCCAGCGCGCTGCCTCGGGATCGCCCACCGATTCCTGCACCGCGATCGTGAACGCAATCACGTCGTGGCGCACCTTGGCTTCCAGCTCATTGATGCGCGCCACGTCGACACGACCGCGCTCGCGCAGCTTCAGCACCGCTTCGCGCGGCACGATGCCCGCTTCCGCCAGCGTTTCTGCGGCGGCCAGCTCCACTTCGAGCCATTTCTGAAATTTATTTTCGTCGCTCCAGACGCGGCCCATTTCCGCGCGTGTGTATCGCGGGATCAAATTGGAAGCTCCTTTTTGGCGCAGCTCTTTTTGACGCGACTCTTTTTGGCGCAACTCGTCAAGCTGGCTTGCAAACGGCGGGGAATTTCCCTGCTCTATTATACCTGTAAAAAGGCCTCAACGACGGCATACTTGTAATCGGGCGCTGGAAAGCGACGGCGTCCCTGCAAATGCCGCGCGAAAACGAAATCGAAAGGACGACTACCGCTTCGTAGGCCTGTAACTGAAAAGCTTCTGGCATTCGCGCCGCAGAAAGCCGCCAAAGACGGGAATGCGGTGATTGCCCTTCTCGAAAATCAGCCGGCACGGGATCAAACAAGCTCGCCACTTGTAATATTCGGTGCCGTGCTTGCGCCCGTACGCGGCAATATCTTCCTGTGAAACGCCATACACCACCGCGCCAATTCGCGACCACACGCCGGCCCCCGCGCACATCGCACATGGCTCGTGCGTCGAGTAGAGAACGAAGTCGGGCAGGTAGCGCCCATAGCCGCTCGACACATATTTCAGCGTTTCGAGCTCGACGTGCTTGATGCTCGAGCCCGAAGTTTTCACCCGGTTGCCGGCGCTGGCAATCACCACTTCGCGCTTGCCCACCAGGCGCGTAATCACCGCTCCAATCGGATAGTCGCCGCGGTCACCGGCGCGTTTCGCCTCGGCGATAGCCAGCTCCATGAATTTCTTTTTTGGCTTGTAGGTAGGCGGAATCATCTAGGGATTATAGCTGTTTGAAGCTCAGAGTTCAGAAATGGGCGGTTATCTGAGTCGACCATGTTACTTTTCCAGTTTCGTCGAGCAATTCGAGCACAGACTCGCCGTCGACGACCGTCATTTGACCTCTCAATTTACCCGTTTCGTCCTTGAGCAGAAACGCATGAGCTTCGATGGTCGAAGCACGCAAGGGCGAGTTGCGACCCTTTTCTTGTGCCGTGACATTCGCCGCCAACATAAGACCTAAGGCCACAGCAATAAGAAACCCCGCAGTCCTCGAGATTCGATTCTGCCTTTCCAGCTCCGTCATCCGAGCCAACAAATCGTTATCGCGAGTCTCATCCATTTGCATAAGAATTTCTCCTTTTCAAATTTCGCCGTCGGACCCACCCAAGGAAACTCACGTGATTCTAGATCATTCGGGCGCAACCCAAGCTAGATTGCAAAGGGAACATGCGTTCCTCAGATACATCCACTTTATTATCAGTGTGTTGGCGGAAATCTGGCAGCCAAACGACATAGCTTCTAGCAGCACAAATTCAATTGAAGAGGAGACCTACAATGAAGCTATCGGTCGCATGGTTTAACGTAAACGATTTCGAGCAGGCCAAGAAATTCTATGGCAGCGTCCTCGGCCTCAAGAAATCGTTCGAAGTGGATGGCTGGGCGGAATTCAATGGTGGCGGCCAGGATGAAGCAGCCGTCGGCATCTCGACGGGGCAATACACGCCCAAAGAACACGGCGCAACGATCGTCCTTCGCGTTGACGATATTGAACGCGAGCGTAAGCGCCTTGAATCAAGTGGCGTGAAATTCGAAGGCAAGACGGAAGAAATTCCGGGAATGGTGAAGCTCGCCATTTTCCGAGACCCTTCCGGTAACCGCTTGCAGCTCTGCCAGGTGCTGATGAAGTCGTAACGCGCGCTCACGCAGCAGCGTGATCGAATACAGAAAGTCTCCCGGGCCGTGGCAGCCCATTGAATCGATGCAAATCGAACCGATGTAAACTGTCGCGGCCCGAACCTTAAGGCGAAATCGCCAAGCGAGAAATTATGATGACAGGCTCTTCGCAACCGCCGCTTCCACACGACGACGAACTAAAACTCGTCGAACGCGCGCAGCAGGGCGATCGCGATGCGTTCGGCTCGCTCGTCGAGCCCTGGCGCAAGCCGCTCTTCGGCTACATCTATCGCATGGTTACGTTGCGTCAGGATGCCGAGGATCTACTGCAAGACGTTTTCATCCGCGTGCTCGAGGATATTCGCAGCTATCGTGGCGAAGCACGCTTCAAGAGCTGGCTTTTCGGCATCGCCACGCACGCCTGCCTCGATCATTTGCGGAAGCGGAAACGCTGGCGCGTGGAAGGGCAGCTGATTGGGGAAAAGGAAACCACCGAGCATCCCGAACAGCTCGAAGGCCTGCGCGACTTGATGAGCTCGCCCGGGTTCGTCTATGAAATTCGCGAGCATATCGCGTTCTGCTTTTCCTGCATCGCTCGGTCGCTCGAACCCGAGGAGCAAGCAGCCGTCATGCTGAAAGAAGTTCTCGAATTCACGAACCAGGAAGCAGCGGCGATTCTGCGCGTCTCCGAGCCGGTCTTCCGGCATCGCCTTTCAGACGCGCGCGCGAAAATGACGCACGCCTTCGACGGCCTCTGTGCACTAATCAATAAAACCGGCGTTTGCTACCAGTGCCAGGGCCTGCGCGAAATCGCCGGTGAGAAAAATCGCGGCGCGAACCTGGTTCAAATTGAAGTAGCGCCAGGTATCGCAGTGAATCCAGAAAGTCTATTCGACGCGCGTGCCGCCATCGTCCGCAATGCCGACCTGGAAAGCGGCACCACCCGCCAGATGCACGACATGTTCTACCAGAATCTCTCTCGCCGCGAAGAAGCCCGGTAGCGTAGGCTTCAGCCTGCGCCCGCGCATAAACGCGGCAAAACTCATCAATTCTTGGCAAGCATCGCGCTTTCGTTCTTTCGCCATTCAGTAGCACAGGCATTCCTGCCTGTGCCAACGCCAAAACACAGCACGGCGTAAGATGCTTGCCTGGCCCGCGAAATCGTTCTTATCGGAGCTTTCGGCGAGAGGCCCCTACAGCTCAAACGGCCCAAGCGGAGAATGCTGCGAAGCAATGTGCAACGTGCCGCCAAATGCAAACAAACTAGCGCGCCGCCCCAGCGCTTCTTCAGCGGAAATACGAGCTACAGAAGGATTATTATTTTGCTCGGAAAGATGCGCGAGAACGAGATGCCGCGCGAGCCCGTCAAACACTTCACAATCCGCCAGGAAATCGCTCACGGTGGCATTTGAGAGATGCCCCGTCCGGCTCATCACCCGCTGCTTGATGTGCCAGGGATACGGCCCCACCTTCAGCATCTCGAGATCGTGATTCGATTCCAGAATCAAAAAATCGGCTTCGCGCAAATGGTGTTTCACAAGCTCGGGCAGATAACCTAGATCAGTGACGATCGCTACCTTGATTCCATTGGCCTTGAAGCAGTAGCCCACTGGATCCGACGCGTCGTGCGGAATCGCAAACGGCGTGACTTCAATATCGCCAATTTCAAATTTCTCGCCGGGATGCACGTACTGCACGTGATCGATCGTCTTTTTGATGCCCTGATCGGTGAGCATCTGCTGGATTACGCGATGCGTCGGCTCGGTAAGAAACGCCAGGCATTTCCATTCGCGCTGCAACTGCCCCAGCGCGTTGGAATGATCGGAGTGTTCGTGGGAAATCAGGATGCCGTCGAGGTGATCGGGTTTCTGCCGGCCCAGCGCTTCAAAGCGCCGCAGCATTTCTTTCTTGCCAAGCCCGGCATCAACGAGGAGAGCGGTGTGTTCGGTCTCAAGCAACGTGGAGTTGCCCGCACTACCCGAAGCTAGAATCGAAATGCGGAACGCGATGCGCTCTCTCCGTCCGCTGGCCGTGCCTTCGCAGCACCAGCTTCGCAATGGATGATGGCAAACTGCTGCCTTCAGGTCAACATGAACCCGCGCAGCGGTCGTTCCGCTTACGTATCATTCGAGCGCGAAGATTGCCCGAACGAGAGCACTTTTTTCGACCTTCTGTGGCAATAGCTTTACCGGATGCACACGAGTCGCTGTTGAGGATCGTGTGGTAATTGTCGCACTCGCAGTATTTAGAGTCGTGAGGAAAGGGAGCGGACGCCCTTCGTTGCTTGCGTATAGCAGGACTCCAACTCTTGCACCGAATGCGTCGGCCATCTTCGTTGCTATGACGCGAGCCTTTTCGAGAGCGGAAGCGTATGCCTTCGCTTCGGCACTGTCCGGATCCGAAAGCTTCCATTGAGGGTCGTCCACTTCATTAGCGCCGGCTGCAACTCCTATGTCGAGAAGTCGCTGAGCGACAGCCGCGTTTGCTGTGATTGTCCAAGACTGACTAGCTTCAAATTGTTTCGTTTTGCGATCGCCCACTGGCATCTCTTTCAGATCAGCGTCCGAAACGGGGCTGAGGGAAAGAGACCGGGTCGAAACGTCCTTTTCAGATACGCCTGCATCGGTCCAGGCCTTCAGAATCTGTGTGGAGGCGCGGACATTTTCATCGTAGGCAGCATCGTGGCTGGCACCGTAGTTGTGGTAGCCCACCTTGATTGTGACCAAGTCTGCTTGCACCTCAATCGTGCTCTCAGTGCTCAGTTCAATCGTTCGATTCTGCTGGTTAACTTGTACCGTCTGAGCGCCCGTTACTCCAGCAAACGTGAGAACGAAAATTCCGATTAGATATTTCTTACACCTCATCGAGTCACCTCCTCCAGTTGCGCGAGGATTCTTTATAAATAGATAGAAGACAACAATTTGATAACTTATAAAGCCGTGGCCAGACTCTTTAAAACGTGAGGTGTTCGCGGGTCAAGTCGAAGCCGTCAAGGTTTCCTACGACGCTTGCGGCAATCCGCTCAGGTTGAAAGAATTCCTGCGCGATTTTCTGAACGTCTTCGGGCGTTACCTTCTCAAGCAGCGCGATCAGCTCGGTGGGCGAGAAGAACCGATCGAAATACATGTGATGGCGAGCCAGGCTGTTCATCCGCTGCCCGGTGCCCTCGGAAGCGAGCAGCGTCGCGCCCTTCAGATGGTCCTTGGCGCGGCGCAACTCTTCCTCCGGAAGTGGTTCATCCTTGATCCGGCGGAATTCATCGAGCACCGAACGAACCACCTTCGAAACATTCTCGAGCGATGTGCCGGCATACACAGAGAACGAGCCGGAATCGCGGTAGGAATTCATTTCGCTGAAAATCGCATAGGCAAGGCCTTGTTTCTCGCGGATGTTCTGAAACAGGCGTGACGACATGCCGCCGCCCAGCACATTATTCAGCGCGGAAACCACGAAGCGGCGCTCGTCGGTCATTGGCAGCGCCGGCACACCGATGCAGATATGCACTTGCTCGAGTTCGTGCTTCGTGCGTTGCGTGATGTGAGCAGCAGCCACCGGAACGGAATCAGCGGCGCCGTTCGATGACGGCACAAGCTTGGCGAAGCGCTCGCTGACCAGATCCACCATCTGTTGATGGCTTAGCCGGCCCGCCGCCGTAATCACTAGATGATTCGGCGCGTACCAGTGGCGGAACCAGCTATCCAGCGTTTCGCGCGTGAATGACGAAACTGTCTCCGGCGTGCCCAGGATCGGCTTTCCGAGCGCATGCGGCGTCCAGAAATTCTGGGTGAAAAGCTCATGCACCAGGTCTTCAGGGTTGTCCTGCGTCATCCGGATTTCTTCGAGGATCACGGATTTTTCTTTATCGATATCTTCGTTCGCGAATTTCGGCTCGAGTACCATGTCCGCAACCACGTCGAATGCTTTTGGAAGATGCTCGTCGAGCACGCGCGTATTGAAGCAGACCATTTCTTTCGCCGTGAACGCGTCGAGCATTCCGCCCACGCTGTCCACTTCCCGGGCGATATCTTCGGCCGTGCGCCGCGCGGTGCCTTTGAACACCATGTGCTCGATGAAGTGCGAAATGCCGTTTAACTCCGCAGGCTCTCGCCGCGAACCTGCGCGCAGCCAGATTCCCACCGAAACGGAGTGCATGTGCTCCATCGGCTCGGTGATAATCACGAGTCCGTTGGGCAACACTTCTTTTTGTACCGAGTTTTTCGCTTCAGCCATCAATTTTCCTGGAAGTTAGGAGCCAAATCTTCGCATGCGCACGCCGCGAAGTCACGGGCGGCCCGGCGCGGTGTTTCCAATCAGATTCTTGCTTCAAAAGCCCGGAAAACTGCTTTTTGCGGCAACCTCGTTGCTGCACTTGCGGCGACAAAAACTGTCACTTTCGGCCTCACGCACTACATCAATTTCTCGTCAGGCGACAACTTTCCATATTCGCTCGAATAATGCAGCGGCACATCCGCGTACGACCCGCGATCCATCGAATACACTTCGCAGCTCGCATACGGATAGGAGTAGATATGAACGCTGGTCGCCGGCGCGCCGAATTCGGGAAGATTCAGCACCTGATGCACGGGTTCTTCAGGCGCCACGACGGCAGGATGGGTCGGGTCCATGTCGTAGGACTCGGTGGGAATGAGCTTGCAGGCGCCATGCGCGCTATCGCGATCCTCGACGCGGAAATTCTGGACGCGCAATCGCCCGATGGGCGTCACCATCCAGCAATTCTGGTCGCGATGATTGTGAATGCGGCTGACTTGGCCCACGTTCCAGCAGATTGCGAGCACTTCGAACAGCTCGCATTTATAGATCAGGTTCCGGGTGTAATGGCTGTTCGCATAGAAAAGATAGGGCGCCAGCGTCTCCGGGCGAATCGCTTTTTCTTGCGTGAATTTCAGCACGCGCGGAATCGTGAAATCCTGCTTGGGGATCGCGCAAAGTTGCTTTGTCCATTCATCGATTGTCAGTTGTTGCATCGTCATTTGTTCCATCGCATTCGCCTCCTGCGCGCACAAAGAACCATTCCAAACACACTATTATATCGCTCCGCGTTTCGTGCCGGAGATAAAAAATCGCGAACATCGGGCGTGCTATCATCAAAATAAGATGGCATCGCAGATTACCGAATCCGCGTTCGCGGGCCCATGCAACCTGCTGGGGAAGTCACCGGAAGAGCTGCGCGCGTTTCTTGAATCGCTTGGCGAGCCCGCCTATCGCGGCGCGCAAATTTATCACGCGTTGTACGCCGAGCGTCGCTTTCATGTTGCGGGTATGACGAATCTCCCGGCGAAATTGCGCGAGCGGCTCGCGCGCGAAGCGGCGATTGAGCTACCGCGCATCATCCGTAAGCACTGCTCTGATGACGGCACGATTCGCTACGTTCTGGCGCTTGATGCGCTGGGTGAGGATTCGGCGGGCAAAGATTCCGAGAAGACCGCCCGCTCGCTGGCGCCTGCAACGATCGAAACGGTGTTCATGCCCGAAGAGAATCGCCAGACGATCTGCATTTCAACTCAAGCGGGCTGCGCCGTGGATTGCCATTTCTGCCTGACAGCAACGCTCGGCTTGATTCGCAACCTGACCGCAGGCGAAATCATCGGCCAGGTGCTGATTGCGCTCGAAGAGAATCGAGCCGCACTGAAGCCGCAAACAAATGTCGTCCTGATGGGCCAGGGCGAGCCGCTCTTGAACTTCGAGCCGGTGATGGCCGCATTGCGCATCCTGCTCGACCCGAACGGCATCGCCATTTCGCCGAAGCATGTGACGCTTTCGACGAGCGGAATCGTTCCGGGTATCGACCGGCTCGCGCTGGAAAAAGTGCGGCCGAAGCTGGCAATTTCTTTGAACGCTTCTTCAGACGAGCAGCGCGATGAAATTATGCCGATCAATCGGAAATATCCGTTGGAGGCGCTGCTGGACGCGTGCCGGCGTTATCCGCTGCGGCCGTGGGAGCATCTGACGTTCGAATACGTATTGCTTGGCGGCTTCAACGACTCGGTTGATGACGCGCGGCGCGTGGTGAAGCTGCTTGCGAATCTGCGATCGAAGGTGAATCTGATTCCGTGGAATCCCGGTGATTTGCCATACTCGAAGCCCGATCCGGTGCGGATCGAAGCGTTCCGAAAAATTCTTGCTGACAAAGATGTGCGAGCGTTTGTGCGCTACTCGCGCGGGCAGGATGTGATGGCTGCCTGCGGGCAGCTTGCGCTGATGGAAATGGGCGCGGGCACTCAGAGTCTGACGCAGATATCTCCGGGGTAAACGCAACACCCGAGAAGCCACCTAATGGTGTCCGCTACAAACCAAATTCTCAGCGAATTCCGATGGCGGCGATCATGCGGCCTGTAGTGCGCTCTTTGCGAAAGCTAAAGAAAAGATCGCTACGGCACGCCGTGCAAAATCCTGACGAAGAAATATTCCGCTGCGGGATGCCTGCCTCTTCGAGAATGGCGCGGTTCGCTGCAAGCAGATCGAGGTGCGCGCGGGGACGCGGTGGCGCATGGCCCGGAGGTTTCATTGTGAGCCAGGGGAGCCAGTTGGGATCGTTATCGCTGTCCGCGAGCTGGTCGAAGGGGCCTTCGAACCATTCGCGCGCGTTTGGAAATTGAGCGTGAAATTCAGCGGCCACTTCGGTGCCTACTTCGTAGCAGGACTGGCCGATTCCGGGGCCAAGCGCAGCGATGACATCTTCCGGTTTCGTACCGAACTCCATTTGCATACGGCCCAGCGCTTTTGCCGCGATGCGACGAACTGTACCGCGCCAGCCGGAATGAATCGCAGCAATCACTTGGCGCCTGGGATCTGCAAGTAAAATGGAAATACAGTCGGCAGTTTGCACGACGAGCAGGACGCCCGGCTCGCGCGTGATAAGGGCATCGCCTTGCGGAGTCGCTTCAGATGCTATGCTTCCTTGCGACTCGGTTCCGGCTGGCGACTGGTTCAGCGAGTGAATTACGTGGACGATATCAGAATGAATCTGCCGCAGTGCGACAACGCGCATTTTGCTAGCGCCGATTGCGCGTAAGAATTTCTCGCGGTTGTCGCGAACACGCTCTCTCGTGTCCCAATCTGTGAATCCCAGATTCAGCACCCGTTCGCAAGTTTCTTGACCATTGCCGGTTGTTTTCAATTCGCTTACGCCGCCGGGTCTTGTGCTGAAGCCGTGAACCAGCCAGTTGAACCGCGCGAGTGCAGGCGCTTCAAGAATTTGCACGCCGCCGGCTTGTCGTAAATTCCATTTCGCTCGAGCCGGTGCGCGCCGATTCGGCGGCGGCCGTTTCAGTTTCCCTGATTTCTTCGTCCCTGTCTTCGCGGCCACGCGTCGTCTCTCCAATCGCAGTCATAGGCCCGCTGCCACCAATTTGCCTGCATCAATTATAGGTATAATCGCGGCGCGCTGCAGAGCCGCTTGTTGTTTATGCGAAAACCTCGGCAGGCCGAAAGCAGAGGGCTATGATCGTCGGACTGGGGCTGGATATCGCCGAAATCGACCGCATCGAAGCCGCGATTACGCGCCACGGAGCAGCGATCATCGAACGGCTATTCACGCCTCGCGAAGCCGCCTACTGCGAAAGCCACCGGAACAAATTCGAGCGTTACGCTGCGCGGTTTGCAGCCAAAGAAGCAGCCATGAAAGCCCTGGGGACGGGCTGGCGCGCAGGAGTGCGCTGGCGCGATATCGAAGTGGTCCGTGAACCGAGCGGAAAGCCGACACTGGACCTTCAAGGTGTCGCACGGCAACGGGCGGATCAAATGGGCGTAAAGAATATTTCGCTGACGATCACGCACAGCGGGAATCTCGCCCTCGCCGAAGTGATTTTCGAAAACGACGCGTAAAGATTCAACGCTCCATATCCAAGGAAATCAAGACCGCCGAGAGACACGTCTAGCCCCCGATTGACGGTCAGAGGGATCCTGATGACGGCCCCTGAGAGTCATTCCACTTGGCCGATTTCGCCTGCTCACGGGAAACCAAGCCGCGCCAGGAAAATTATTCCGAGCGAAGCGCTTGCATGACGTCGACGCGGGCGGCGCGTGCTGCCGGGAGCATCGAAGCAACGACCGCCGCGCCTATCAGCACAAACGCAGAAACGATCACAGGCAACGCGCCGGGCATTCTTAAGTCGCCGAAATAGCTGGCTGCCACGCGCGCAGCGACAAGTCCAAACGCCGCGCCCGCCAGAACGCCAACGCCAGCCATCACAACGCCTTCCGCGA
>Ga0307479_10005429_pt1 | contig 11670 bp, 9 predicted proteins | sample atmos_gasesECM4C_FD_203743 | JGI IMG/M metagenome (GOLD analysis project Ga0307479, IMG submission 203743) | Hardwood forest soil microbial communities from Morgan-Monroe State Forest, Indiana, United States - atmos_gasesECM4C_515 | ecosystem: Environmental > Terrestrial > Soil > Temperate... | reverse complement strand
GACACGGCCTCCTGGCGTTATATTCGCAAAAGGGACCGGATTATTATCGCAGGTCACAGATTGGATTTGTTCCGGACGGAGGAGAGCAACTCCAGCCCGTCACTCGCGATACCAATAGTTACAACACCCTGACTCTGTCGGGTGATGGTAAGACTCTGGCTACTGTCCAGACCAAGTCAACGCAGAATCTGTATGTCCTTCCAGCCACGGGTAGCCAGGCGGCCCAGGCGAACCCATTGCTTCCGCAGGGGCAGGATGTTTACTCGTTTGACTGGTCCGCGGGCGGGAATCTGGTTTTCAGCGACTTTACTCGCCTCCTGCGAGTCGGGATCGACCGTAATGTTCCCACACAGTTGATTGGCGATTCAAACGCCGCGATTGTTGAGGTGGCGGGCTGTGGGACCCATTACTTCGTGTTCTCATGGACATTTCATGGTGGCACAAACTCAACAAATGTCTGGCGCACCAACGTGGACGGCACAAATCCCGTGAAACTGACGGACGGGAAAAATGATCGAGGCCCGGTGTGTTCGGCAGACGAAAAATGGGTGTATTACTGGGATCTCGGGCTGCAGCAGCTTTGGCGCGTCGCCGTGAACGGTTCCGGAAAACCAGAAATGGTCCCGGGCAGCGCTGTTCCTCGAACCATCCCCACTGGGACCGGGCTCAGTCGTTCTCTCGACGGCAAGCTCTTGGCTTATGTCTTGGCTACCACGCCAACACCGGAAGATCCGTACCCTCAATACAAGGTCGCGCTGATGGAACTGTCATCGACGCCTACGCCGCCACGCCTCATCGACACCGATGAGCGGATTTCCAGCGGAGGGTTGAATCTCGCGCCGGACGGCAAGGCGGTCGCCTATCCGATCCGCGAAAACGGCGTCGACAACATCTGGCTACAGCCCCTTGACGGCTCGCGCGGCCGGCAAATAACTTCCTTTGATTCTGAGCAGATTCTCAATTTCGCTTGGTCACCGGACGGCAGAAACCTCTGCATACTCCGCGGTCATACTGACTCCGACGTCGTCCTCATCCGCGAATCGTCTCAATAGATCCTGGAATTCATCACCTGCTATTCAATCTGCTACTCACCATTGTGACCTATATTTTTCCGTCTCTTGTGGTGGCGGATGGCTCAGCCTGTGGCGAGGAGTGGCTTTCTTCGTCGGTCTCGCGTAGAGAGTGGGTCTTAAAGTATTACTTGAGCTTCGCTGGCGAAATCACAGTTCGGTGCACTGCAGCGGAAAAAGTCTTTGTTAGTGACCAGTGGATGTTGATATCCGATTTTATTGAAATGCCAGGATTTGGTCGGAAGACTTAAAGTTTTTGTTGAGTTTTTCTGTCACGCGGCGAACGTACTCGCGGGTCTCGCGGTAGGGCGGGAGCGTTCGAAACTGGCCGATACGGTCCGGGCCGGCGTTGTATGCCGCGAGGGTCGTCGCCAGGTCGCCGTTGTAGCGTAGTAGAAGTTCTTTCAGGTAGCGCGTGCCGGCGTCAATGTTCTGGCGCGGGTCAAACACGTTGGTGACGCCGAAGCGGGTGGCCGTCTTGGGCATCAACTGCATCAGCCCGCGCGCGGATTTCACCGAGACCGCGTTCGGATTGAAGTTGGACTCCACGGCGATCACGCTGGCCAGGAGTTCAGCTGGGATGCCGTGTGATTGCGCGGAATCCGCGATGAAATTCGCGAAGGGAACATCCAGCAACTTCACTTTGACCGGCAGAAACGTGTCTTCAGGGTCTATTCTCAGCAGGGAATCCGCGGGGATTTCGAGCGTCCCGCCCTGCATCGTCAGGCGAATCGTTTCTCCGAGGGATTCATACCCGGTGATGTGGAGGCGCTGTCCCGATTGCAGGACGGCGTAATCCGCGCGCGCGACAGGTGCCAGCACGGCAAACAACACAATCGCGCAGCCCAACGCGCGCGTCGCCCTCCCGAATGGGAATCGAATCAAGCTGTGCTTCTCAACGCGCATAGGCCTCAATCGCGGCCGCTACGCCGCCTTCGTCGTTGGTGAGAGTCTCACGCCAGCCGAGCGATTTCAACTCAGGTACGCTGTTGGCCATCACGATGGGAAGCCCCGCATATTCGAGCATCTCGCGGTCATTCAGGTTGTCTCCAATGGCCATCACGTCCTGGCGCGACCACCCCCGGCGGCTGACCCATTCCGCCAGCGTTGCGCCCTTCGAACATCCCGGCGTAATCACGTCTACCAACCCAAAGTCGCGGTCCTCGTACAACGTGACCGCTAGCGAGTATTCGTCGGCAAAAGGCAGCCGGGTAAGGACGGCTTCAAGCTCCCGCGCGGGGCCGACCGGGCCGGTAAACATCACCTGGATGGGGTCCTCCGTGAGGCAGTCCACGATGGGAGACATCTCGGCGATATAATCCCGGTTACGTTCGAAATACCCGCCTCGTAGCGGATCGTTCCAGTCAATCCGTTCGAAGATGAGCTGATTCTCGCGCGGCCGGTCGAAGCAAACTGAGGCCATGCTGCGAAATTGCGGCGTCGCCTCGATCACACGCCGCGCAACATCGCGCGGGAGGCGGTGCACCAGCCGCGTCACACCGTCGCTCGATTTGACCATGGCGCCGTTGTTCACGATCATCGTCAGAGGGCAGGGAATCTGGCGCGCGATTGGCATCGCAAAATCGTATCGCCGTCCGGTGACCAGAGCGATTTCAATGCCGCGGGCCGCGGCGTCCACAATCGCTTGCCGGTTGATGTCCGGAAGCTGGGACCTGCCATCGAGAAGTGTGCCGTCAATGTCCAATGCAATGAACCTTATCGCCATCGTTATAGTTTACCGTGCCGCCGCGTCGAGGGCCACAACCCGTTGATGATGTGTGCGCGCGCCGCAGCGAATTGCATACCAGCGCTGCTACGGCAGAAGCCCAAAGACCATAACGCCGGTTGGTGTTCCTACATAAACTTTGCCGCTTGCAATCGTCGGCGTGATGAATTTGTTGTCCGCGAAATGATCGCGCGTCCCTGCCTGGTTGCTGTTGTATAGCTCTGTCGCCAAGTTGGCTGCGTCGTAGGCGTGGAGTACCGCCAGTCCGCCGCCACCCCCGCTGCCAGTATTTTCGACGGCCCACAAAATTGCATTCGCGGTGCCGTTGGCGGAAATCCCCGGCGTCGCACCTGGATAGGAAAAGCTGCTCCCGGTCTGGCTCGTGGGCGTTGTGGACAACAACGCGTTGGCGATTCCAAAAGCCATGATCGAATTTCCAACCGGCCCAAAGTAGATTGTGTTATTGAAATAAGCAGGCATCGAGTAGATGCCTCCCGAAACAGCTCCATCGATTTCCTGGTAGGCGTTGTTCCCGGCCGGAGAAAATTTCCCCATGGAGTCTCGATTCACGAGATAAATGTTCGCGTCTTTTCCCGCGCCGACGGCCAAGTGGTGCACGGCTCCGCCGGTGTCGGTAGTATCCAGCATCACGAGGCCCCCGCCCGAACCGAGGTCCTGATCGTGGGTGTTCTCGAAATCCTGATTGGCCATCTCAAAATAATCGGCTACCGCCAAAACACCTCCTGTCGTTGAAAGCTTCAGGAAGGCGTTGCCGAAATCGCCCTGGCTGGGAAATCCACGGGCATCAAGCGACGGATCGAAAGTGCCATTTCCGTCGAGAAAATAAATGTTCCCGGTCGAATCCGCGGCCAGTCCCGCGCCGCTCATCCAGATGGCGCCCTCGGTGCCGTTGGGCGTGACATTCAGCACGCTGGTCATGGCCAGCGTGGACGCATTGAAGTCCATAACCCATCCGTTATACGGATTGTTATCGCAATGCGAAGCCCAGGCCGTATAGATCGCTCCGTTCAACAGCAGAAGCCCGGCGCGCTCTTTGTATTGGCCGGGATCGAAAACCACATTCGCGCCCGTACTGTTCGGGCCTGTGCCGGGATAGGTCGCCTGGATGGTCGTTGGACCGCCGAATAGCTCGCCTCCAGTCGTGATGTCCAATGCATGGAGGCGCTGATGGTAATTTCCAGAATTGTCCTTGGACATCGCCACCAGGTAGATCGCGCCGTGCGGGCCGTGCGTCCGATCGATCACCGGTGTGGACGTGATGCCGATGTTCGGCGTCACCTGACTGCAGCCACGGTCGTCACTAAACGTTTCCCCGGCGAGCAGGGCCGAGACGTGCCAGAGCACATCGCCCGTCGTGGCGTCGAACGCGTACACGTTGTCCTTCTCGGTGACGACGTACAGGACATCGTGCGTGCCCTTTCCCGGGATCGCCACATTCGAGAGATAGAGCGGCTGCGCGTCGACCAGTCCGTCCACGGCAAAAAATCCAACCTTGCCGAAGGTAGTCGAATTGACATTCGTGTGCGTCAGGACGGTTTCATTCGTATTCTGTCCCGTGCGCCCGTTGTCATTGTGGTACGTCGCGACGTCGACCGCTGGAGAGGGATTAACCGTCAGCGTGGCCGCGCTGCTCGTCACGCTCCCGGTTGCGTTGGTCACCACCACGGTGAATTTTTCGCCTCCGTCCCGGATTGACGTTGCGGGCGTCGTGTAGCCGGAAGAATTTGCCGATGCGATGTTCGCGGCGTTTTTCTGCCACTGGTAAGTTAGCGGCAGCGTTCCGGATGTCGCGGTCACGGAGAATGTTGCTGTTTGACCGATGCTCACGGATTGGCTGACCGGCTGCGTGGTGATGGTAATTCCTGTGGAGCTGTTTACCGTCAAGGTCGCCGCAGCGCTGGTCACACTGCCCGCCGCGTTCATGACGATCACATCGAACATGGCTCCGTTGTCTGATGCCACCGTCGCTGGAGTCATATAACTGGCTGCGGTCGCCATCGGAATGTTCATGCCGTTTTTCCGCCACTGGTAGCTCAGAGGGGGCGTGCCAGCAGCAACAACCGTAAATGTAGCCATCTGGCCGACGCTAACTGCCTGATTTGAAGGCTGGGTCGTGATCGTTGGGCGCACCGGGGAAGTGGATTTATAGGCAACTCCCCCACATCCCATCAAGGCCAATCCCAAGGGTGCAAACAACAACGGCCTACTGAAAAGGCGGCACTTAGCCATAGTTTTTCTCGAAGAGGGGGGCGTTATTAGCCTACCACGGATTGGGAGCGTCGATTCCGCGTGCTGGGGAGATGCCCACGAAGGGTAAGCTGGCCCGCCGGGCAGGACACGGACAGTCTGTAGATCGTCACCGGGCGGGGCTTATTTGGGGCAGGCGCTCGTGAGCAATTATATAGCCCGCGTCAGGAGGTATCCTACACAGCACGACGCGAGCTAGACCAAAAATCGAAAAACCACCCACCCTCGCAAAAGGCGCGACGGCCGGGGTACCCGCCAAATCAACACCGCTCACAACATGCCCTCCCCGAAAATCTTCTCTCACTTCAAAGCGTGGCGCACCCGGCATAAACCACGCTGGTTCCCGCCAAGATAAAGTCCCCCTGCGGACTAGAAACTTCCATTTGGAAGCACTTCCCGCATATCCACAGGGTTTTTTTGAATTCCACAGCCCTGACGCGAGGAGGCTATTGACAGTTCGCCTTGTCTTCGCCCACACTCGTCAAACAATGGTGGACCGATCCAGTTCGTAAGATATAAGAGTAATGAATTGACACGAGGTGAAAGCCTGATTACATTCCGGCTTCGCGCATCCAGGAGGAAACATGGCCGAAGAAAAAAAGACGTACCCCATGCTGCCCGTCGCCCATTGGTGGACACTGAGGAAAAAGTTCAAGCAGAGCATCCCCGGTGTTGTGACGGACAGCTACCTCTCCACCGTCCTGAGCATGCAAGCGGGCTCCGCGCGGGGGAATGTACTTCCATACTTGAAGACACTCGGAATAATTGACGAAGAAGGAAAAACGGGTGAAAGGGCAAAGCGATGGAGGGACGACGAGCACTACACCGAAGTCTGCAGAGAGATTCGCAAAGAGGTGTACCCTCAGGAACTCTCAGAGGCGGTGCCAGATCCGGTCAAGGACAGGACAAAAGTCGAGCGCTGGTTCGCGCAAAAGACAGGTTCGGGAACGGTCGCCGTGCGGAAGATGGCGGTACTCTATGGGGTTATTGCCACTGCGGACGCATCGAAGCAGCCCGAGCAGGAACGAGGTGAACGTGCCAAGAAGACCGCGCAGGACCGTCCCAAGCAAAACGCTGAGAAGAGGGAACCCGCCGCTCCGTCTCCGCGGGCGCCCGCTCCAGCGACGCCCGCCCTGGTCCACGCTGCGCAGAGCCAGTCCTCGGCAACCCCGCAAGGGCCGGGGATTTACATCAACATGGAGGTTCACATTTCAGCGGATTCGACGCCAGACCAAATAGACGCGATTTTCGCGAGTATGGGGAAGCACATCTACCGGCGCGGGTAAACCAGATGTCTACGAATGCCAGGGAAGTCTTGGCGCTCGCCAAGCAACTGAAAGAGGAGGCCCCGAAAAGCTTTGTGCCGCCCTCGGCGGGAACCCGCCCCGCGAACGAGTTCATCCTTCCGTTCGCTATGGTGCGCGGAACTAGAGGCTACGTGGAAAGAGTGGTGAACCAGATAAACGGATGCTACGAGAAGGGGTGGTTCGACGGCTGCGCGGTGATGATGCGCCGACTGGTAGAGACCCTGATAATTGAGTGCTTTGAACACCACAAAATCGATTCCAAGATCAAGAATGCATCGGGCGATTTCCTTTACCTTGGGGACATGATCGACAAAACACTCCAAGAAGCCGCGTGGAACCTCGGTAGGAACACGAAGCAAGGCCTGCCCCGGCTGAAGAGCGTCGGCGACCAGTCCGCGCATAACCGCAGGTACAACGCCCACCGCGAGGACATCGACAAGGTCTCCACGGATTTCAGAGTGGCGTGCGAGGAACTCCTCTACATCTCCGAGCTTAAGAAGTAGGCGGGCTATAGTTCCCCGCGGCGGGCCGGCCACGCTTTGGGGTGCGTTGGATTTTCGCGCGTTTCGACGAAATGATTAGCTCCAGCGCAAAGCGCTTGAAAACAGTTGCGGAAGCGAGTGTACAGTTCGTATAATCGAACTGAAGAGTTGATTCCATGCCGAAAACACAAAAGAAAGAGAGCATTGTCGTTTCCGCCCTCCGAGCGCGTACGCATTTTGGCAGGCTGCTGCGACAGGTGGAGGAGGAACGTCATTCGCTTGTTATCGAAAAGCGGGGCACTCCTCGGGCAGTGCTGTTGAGCATCCGGGACTATGTGCGGCTCGCGGCTCCGGAGCCCGAAGTTCTCAAGATCATCGGGGAGGAATCAAAGGCCAAGGGCACAGACAAGCTCAAGTCGGGGCAGATTGACAGGATTATCCGCGCCACGCGCGAGAAGAAAACGAAGCGCTGATCCGCATATCTCTCGAATGCGTTATCGATCTGCTATAGGATGTAAAGTTGGTGGGTCGAATTGCGCTGCAGATTGTGGACGGTTCGAGTAGCACAGGCTTCAGCCTGTGTGCTGTCCTGGGCATAGGAAAATCAAAACCACACAGGCTGAAGCCTGTGCTACTGGACTGCGTCGGACCCACTTTGTAGCTGGTTGCGGTAAGACTCGCTTCGCGCTTCCACAGAGTTGTTGTGAGAAATTCGGTGTCATGATTCCGCTTCGACTCGTCCTTGATACGAATATTTTTATTTCCGCGGCACTTAAACCCGAGGGATTGCAGCGCACTGTACTCCTGCTGGCGATCACGAAACCAGCACGGCTGTACGTCTCAGCGGAAATATTCGCGGAATACCGGGACGTGTTGTCGCGTCGGGAGCTCCAAATTCGCAAAGGCCTTCGGCAGCAGCTGCTGCAACTCATCAGGAAGCGCGCCCATTGGGTTGTTCCGGCGCGACGCCTTCAAGTTGCGAGTGACCCCGGCGACAACATATTTCTTGAATGCGCTGATGCTGCCCGCGCGGATTATCTGGTGACTGGAAACACGCGGCATTTTCCGAGGTTTTGGAAGAAGACCAAGGTCATCACGTCGCGCGAGTTCGTTAGCCTAGTAACGCCGCATCTCATCACGTAGAGGCGGTTGGGTAGGACAGACACTCTTGGCTGTCCGGATTGATATCGCCGCCGGAACACGGGGACAGGCAGCCCCTCGCAGGAGCTCGGGATAAAGAGTGCCTGTCCTACTAAGAGGCGAGTGGCCCAGGGATTGGGGTGCGTTGAAATTGCGCGCGCCGGGTGCACCACATGACCCGGATCTGCTCGTGTCGTGGAACCTTTTGACGGCCTGCGGCGTATCTGCGGCTAGACCCTTACACTAGACCGATTCAAAGAGGGAGGGAACATGAGCTCGACCCACAACCCAGGGAGAGTCGCCGGATTCCTGTATCTGCCCCTCGTCGTCTTCGCGCCCTTCCGGCTCATCTATATTCCCAGCACTCTGTTCGTGAGTGGGAACGCGACCGCGACGGCCAACAATATCGCCGCGCACGAGACGCTCTTCAGCCTCGGGATCGCGAGCGACCTCTTCTGCGGGACCATCTTGATCTTTCTCGTGCTGGCCTTTTACCGGTTGTTCAAGGGAGTGAACCAGAACCTGGCTGTGCTGGTGGTGATCCTTGGGGGTATCCTGCCAGCCACCATCGACTTCCTCAACGTGGTGAACGACGCTGCTGCCCTGATGCTCGTGCGCGGCGCGGATTTCTTGTCCGCATTCGAGAAACCTCAGCGCGATGCGCTGGCCATGCTGTTCATCCGTCTGCATCATCAGGAGATCGTTGCCGCCGAGATTCTTTGGGGTCTATGGCTTTTTCCCTTAGCGATGCTTGTGTACAGGTCGCGCTTCCTGCCACGCTTCCTGGGCGTCTGGCTGATCATCAATGGGTTTGCCTATTTGGCCATAAGCTTTACGGGATTATTGTTACCGCGATACGAGGATGTGGTCTCTAACATCACTTTTCCCGCCCAACTCGGAGAGGTCGCGATCATGCTGTGGCTCCTGATCAGGGGGGCCACGCCGCAACCGCTCGGCACCGCAGCATCAACGACGGCGGCTGGGTAGGACAGACACTCTTGGCTGTCCGGTTCGACATCACCACTAACATGTGGGGACAGGGAACCCCTCGCAGGGGCTCGCGATAAAGAGTGCCAGTCCAGGTAAGAACCGCAAGCAGGTAAGTTGACCCGCGACGCATCCTTGGGCAATCGGCTACATTTTTGCGCGTGAGCCCGAAGTGCCGCCCCTGCCGGGGCTTTCTTGTCATTCGCGGGTTCGGTTCCCACGGCTCCCACTTCCCTTCACTCAGGGCAAGCGCCGTGGGCTATGTTGTGGGGTCCCTTCGGGACTCCCGGCAACATTAAATTTGGTCCACGCCCCACACTTGAAAACGATTGACAGGGAATTTCGATTCGTGGTACCTACCGCCACAGAGTAGACCTCCGGCAACACGACATCTTTGGGGGGTGACCCAATCCGCTAGCACATCGGGCCCCGGCGCTGCTTGAACGGTCTTGCAGGGTGAAGACTGCCTCTCCGAATCCAAGTCTAGCCGCGCGAACTTTTTTTCTTCCGAGCATAGCCCGAACAGTAAGGAGGACCTCAATGGCTCAGGTCGACGTTCCGTTGGTGCGCTCGCAGTTCGGACAAACTTCGCGTCCCGATACTTGGTGGGTGCAGCCGCTGGCTGTATTTCTTGGTCTTTCCACGTTCATCGTGTATTCCACCTGGGCGGCCTTGCAAGGGCAGCATTTCCGGTTCGGTCCGTATCTTTCGCCATTTTACTCGCCGGAATTAATTGGCGATCCGTTGTACGCCTGGTTCGGAGCAAAGCCGGACTGGATGCCTGCGTGGGTCACGGCGGCAGTCCTGATTCTTTGGGCTCCGGGCGGATTCCGTGTTACGTGCTACTACTACCGCGGGGCTTATTACAAAGCGTTCTGGGCGGACCCTCCATCCTGCACGGTGGGGGAGCCCCGCAAGAAATATCTCGGGGAGCGCTCCTTTCCCCTGATCATGCAAAACATTCATCGATATTTTCTGTATCTGGCGTTGGTGTTCTTGATTTTTTTGGCACACGATGTGTGGCAGGCGCTTTGGTTTGACGGTCACTTCGGCATCGGCGTCGGCACACTTGTGTTGTTGACGAATGTAATTCTCCTGAGTTGTTATGCCTTCGGGTGCCACTCGATGCGCCACCTGGCGGGCGGAATTCGCGACCGGATTTCGGGCGCGCCTCTGCAGAAGCAGGCCTACGATTGCGTGAGTTGCCTCAACCGCCGCCACATGCTTTTTGCGTGGTGCAGCCTGTTCTCCGTCGGATTTTCTGACTTGTACGTTCGCATGTGCTCGATGGGCGTGTGGACCGATTGGAGAATCTTCTAGTGACTGAATACCTCACGCATGAACATGACGTTCTGATTATTGGAGCGGGAGGCGCGGGCCTGCGCGCGGCGGTGGGAGCTTCGGCCGCGGGCGCCAAGGTTGCAGTGATTTCAAAATCTCTGCTTGGCAAGGCGCATACCGTAATGGCGGAAGGCGGAATCGCAGCCGCGCTTGCGGACGTCGACGACAGAGATAACTGGCGAGTGCACTTCGCGGACACCATGCGTGGTGGCCAATACCTGAACAGTTGGCGGATGGCCGAGTTGCACGCCAAAGAGGCGCCCGCGTGTGTGCGTGAGCTGGAAGCGTGGGGCGCGGTCTTCGATCGGACGAACGACGGCAAGATCCTTCAGCGGAACTTCGGCGGTCATCGTTATCCGCGGCTGGCGCATGTGGGCGACAGGACCGGCCTGGAAATGATTCGCACCTTGCAAGACCACGGAATCCACCTCGGCTTGGACGTTTTCATGGAACATACGGTCGTGACTTTGCTGAAAGACGGCGACCGGATAGCAGGCGCGTTTGGATACGACCGCGAGCGCGGGAGATTCCATGTGTTTCGGGCGAAGGCCGTGGTGCTGGCTACAGGCGGCATTGGCAGGGCCTACAAAATCACGAGCAACAGTTGGGAGTATACCGGCGACGGACACGCGCTGGCCTATGATGCCGGAGCAGCGCTGATGGATATGGAATTCGTCCAGTTCCATCCCACCGGAATGATCTGGCCGCCCAGCGTCCAGGGAATTCTGGTCACTGAAGGAGTACGCGGTGAAGGAGGAGTGCTGCGGAACAAGGACGGAAAACGATTTATGTTCGATGAGATTCCGCAGCCGTACGTGAGCCAAACGGCGGATACCGAAGAAGAAGGGTGGCGCTATACGCAAGGCGACAAGAACGCGCGCCGGCCGCCGGAATTGCTGACTCGCGATCATGTGGCGCGCTGCATCAGGCGAGAGGTGCGCGAGGGCCGCGGAAGCCCTCATGGAGGCGTGTTCCTCGACATCGCCTGGATCAAGGAGAAGCTCCCCAACGCCGCCGAGCACATCAAGCGCAAGCTGCCGAGCATGTATCACCAGTTCAAGGAGCTGGGCAACATCGACATCACCAAGGAGCCGATGGAGATCGGCCCGACGACGCACTACATCATGGGCGGCGTGCGCGTCGATGCCGACACGCAGATGTCGCGCGTGCCGGGCCTGTTCGCCGCCGGCGAGTGCGCCGCCGGCATCAACGGCGCCAACCGGCTGGGCGGCAACTCGCTGTCCGACCTGCTGGTGCTGGGCAAGCGGGCCGGCGAGTTTGCTGCGAAGCACGCCCGGGAGAACCCGGCCGGCCGGGTCCCCGACGAGGAGCTCCTGGAGGCCGAGCGC
>Ga0307479_10005426_pt1 | contig 11676 bp, 13 predicted proteins | sample atmos_gasesECM4C_FD_203743 | JGI IMG/M metagenome (GOLD analysis project Ga0307479, IMG submission 203743) | Hardwood forest soil microbial communities from Morgan-Monroe State Forest, Indiana, United States - atmos_gasesECM4C_515 | ecosystem: Environmental > Terrestrial > Soil > Temperate... | reverse complement strand
GGAAGCCCGAGCAGGCTGTGCCGTACTACATTCGCGCGGTGAAACTGGAGGAAGCTCACCCGAACCTGGATCCGAGCTTACTTTTCGACCTCGAGTCGCTGTCGGAGATCTTGCGCAAACTCAACCGCGCGGAGGAAGCCAAGACCTACGACGAGCAGCGCAAACAGATCATCGATCAGCAGATAGCCAAGAGAGTTGCATCTCCACCCGCGCAGTAGAGGCCGGGTCAGGCACGTGGGCCCACCGCCGCCGTTGATGCAAATTTCCGACCAGGAAACGTGCACACCTCGAATCCGGCTGTGCGCGCAGACGCAGGTTCGTTTTCTCGTTCTCTGCGAGCGCCACCAACCGCCCCTTGCCCAAGGAGAGCACGTTGCAGGCTAGCGGAGGGACCCTGCCCATGCGACAAGGGTGCGCTCAACACCTTGACACCTCGCGGTTGCAGCAGCGCGCGCAACCGGCCGATCCCCGCAGCATTCGCCCGATACCCGCGGCCGACCAGAAGGGTTTTCGATCCAGCCACACAGTATCTCCGGCTTCGCTGGTACCAGGGGCGCTTACCGCGCCGAGCATGGGAATTCCGAGCCCTTTGCAGAGATCCAGATGGTGTCGCGCTTCGGGCACCCGGCTGGCTTTGCCCGGGTTCATCGGAATCAGGCCACAGTCGGTCGGGATGGAAGCGTCGTGCGTGTAGACGGCATCCAAAGTCAGGTCTGCCGACGCGGAGAGGTGAATCACCTCGGCTCCAGCCTGTTGCAATCCGGCAAAACGCATCGTGCTGGGCTTGTGCGACGGCAAGGTCAGGTCGATGGGAAAACCCAAGTTCCCGCCACCGCTCCGCTGGCTCGGGGTCATCCCGTCCCGCGATTTGTGGTGAGCACACCAGCACTCTACGCAACCTCTCAACCAGAGAGTGGCGTGTAGTGCCCCTTGGACGCGGTCAGCATTCCTTTGAAACCATGCCGCCGCCTCGGAATCTAATGAGGCGTTATGGCAAAAGCAATCTGGGAAAATGCAATACTGGCCGAGAGTAGCCAGACCATCGAAGTGGAAGGCAACCAGTACTTCCCGCCTGAAGCGATCAAGAACGAGTACTTGAAGTCGAGCACCCACCACACCACCTGCCCCTGGAAAGGCCTTGCGAGCTACTACGACGTTGAGGTCAATGGTAAGCACAACGCGAATGCCGCGTGGTACTACCCCGAACCGAAGCCTGCGGCAAAGCAGATCAAAGGCTATGTTGCGTTCTGGAAGGGCGTGAAAGTGGAGAAATGAATTCGTATCTCGACGGTTTACGTCGGGCGTCCCCGCGTTGCCCCACGCCGTCAGAATTCGAGGTGGAAGCGGACTGAGGGCACCAGCACCGGTCCGCGGTCCCGGTTGTAGCCGGGATTGTTAATGTGCTGGATGTCAAAACCCATAAAATAGCCCCGCCAGACTTGGGCGTTGTAGTAAGCCTCGACGATGTTCTCGCGCCCGTAGTTCAGGTTCCCATCCCCCGGCAAGAATCCCTTGCCACCCAATTTTCAGGTAAGCTGGTGGTCCGCCTCGGTATACGCGTACGATTCGTGTTGGCCCTCGTTCCATCCGAAGCGCGAGAAGGCTCGCATGGAATGGGTCACCTCCTGCTGGAGGTTGATGTCGAACCCGTACTTCACCGTGGTCTGCAGCGGGTGCGCCGGGATGTCGGGCACGGACGTCTTGCCCGACAAGGTGATTGTTGATAGCGTCCCGGTATACGCCCATGTTGACGTGGTTCACGAAAGAAAGCAGGCGTAGTGTAGTTCCCCGGTTTCCGAAAGCATGCGGGTGGAGTTCCAGTTCATAGTTCTCCGCGCGTGCCTGGCGCAGGTTCCAGACCAGGTCAATCCCGTTAGCCACTTTGGGCATCAGCGCTTCGCCAAAGCGGAATCCCCAGCCCCGGTCATGATATTCGCCAAAAAAATGCGACCCTGTATCCGCGCGTGTCCGCCGCGTACTCGTAGGCACCGTTGTTGTCGACCGTCCAGTTCAGGAACTGCGAATGGCTGTCGGTGCCCACGTCGTTCATGTCGAAAAAGTCGTTCATCCCGAACTTGCCGAAACGGAATTCGAGCCTCCGGAGATGATGTTGTCCTGCCCCGAAATCCACCCACGTGCGCTCTGAGAGTGCGGAAACATAGTGACTGCAGGATCGGCGGGCTCATCGGAGGACTGGCCGGCGGCAGCACCGGCTAGACATAAAAGAATCGCCAGTTCGATCCACTTGTTGGCAAGACGCAAGTGCGTTCCAGGTCTGAGCTTCTCGCCCTTTTCCACCCATCTCTCTTTACTTGGATTCACGGTCGCACCACGACAAGCCTTCGCCTTCCCAGCGGAGCGCCACCCCTAGGATACTGCGCACGAAACTGGTATTGAAGGACTCTCGCAGCCCAAGGCGGCCGAAAGACCCAAAAAGAAATCAAGGACAGCCCGGAGCCCCCGAGGCTGTCCTAGAAAACCCTCCCGGTTAGAAGGGCAACTGTACTGAAAAGAAGCTAAATCCCTGATGTTTCTGACGTATTGCTGTTCTGTGAATATCTCGTGAATTCGTATCTGGCTCCGCTGGGCCCCCTGTCACCGCATTCCGTGACTGGTTCCGCTGCCCCGAAATCCCCGCTGCTATAGTTATGCTTTCTGGCAGAAACAGCAGGAGGAGCCCGATGGCCCGCAAACTCGACCAGTCGCGCAAACTGCAGAAGCGTGCGGAAAAGATGATTCCGGGAGGGGTGAACTCGCCTGTGCGAGCGTTTCGTGCAGTGGGTGGAGATCCTCCGTTCGTAGTTCGCGGCGAGGGCGCTCACATCTGGGACGCCGATGGCAACGAATACGTGGACTACATCGGGTCATGGGGCCCGCTCATTTTGGGGCATGCCGCCCCGGTGGTCGTCGCAGCCCTGGGCGCCGCCATGCGTAACGGCACGAGTTTCGGGGCCTCCACCCCGGCTGAGGCCGATCTGGCGGAACTGGTTCTGTCTGCTTTCCCGCACATGCAGAAAGTGCGCTTCGTGAGTTCCGGCACGGAAGCCACCATGTCCGCGATCCGGCTGGCGCGCGCCTACACCAAGCGTAAATACATTGTGAAGTTTGAGGGCTGTTACCACGGGCATGCTGACGCCTTGCTGGTGAAAGCAGGCTCCGGAGTAGCCACCCTCGGTATTCCAGGCTCCGCCGGAGTGCCTGAGGAATTCACGCAATTCACTCTCGCGCTGCCGTTCAACGACACCGATGCGCTAGAGGCTGCTTTCAGGAAGTTCCAGCAGCAGATCGCGTGCGTAATCGTGGAGCCGGTCGTCGGCAACATGGGCTGCGTTCCACCTGCGCGCGGATATCTGGAAGCTCTGCGCGCCGTCACTTCGAACGATAATGCGCTCCTCATCTTCGACGAAGTCATGACCGGATTCCGCCTGGCGTTCGGCGGTGCCCAGGAACTCTACGCCATTCAGCCCGACCTGACCACGATGGGCAAGATCATCGGCGGGGGGTTGCCCGTCGGTGCCTATGGCGGTCCATCAGAAATCATGGACCTGGTCGCTCCTCTCGGTCCGATGTATCAAGCGGGAACGCTCTCCGGCAATCCGCTGGCGATGGCCGCTGGCTACGCCCAGCTTCGTTACCTGAAAGAGCACAAGACTTTGTACCGGCAGCTCGACAAACTCAGCGGCGAGCTCGTCGCCGGTGTAGCGGCTGCGGCAAAGGCCGCGGGCGTCCCCATGACGCACAACCGGGTCGGCTCGATGTTCACCTGGTTCTTCACCCAAGGCCCAGTCACGGATTGGAATTCGGCGTCGAAGTCCGACACTGAGGCCTTCGGGCGCTTCTTCCGGAGCATGCTCGACAGCGGCGTGTACCTGCCGCCGTCGCAATATGAGGCGGCTTTCCTGGCCGCAGCGCACACTGAGGAAGACATACAGAAGACGGTTGCCGCGGCGAAGCAGGCGTTTGCGATGGTGGCAGCGTAGATTTCGAGTTTCCTTTAGACTTCACCAGACATGCTTCTTCTGTGGGAGTTCCGCTCGACCTGATGGATCGAGGCGGACAGAATGTCTTTCCTGGGGTATGAAGATCTTTCGCTCCGTGCCCGCGCGAAATTTGGTTCCGCTGCCGCGCGACTTTTACGATCGCGATCCGCGCCGTGTGTCACGCGATCTGCTCGGGAAGTTGCTGGTGCGCAGGGACGGGCGGAAATTGCGGATCGCACGCATCGTCGAAGTGGAGGCCTATCTCGGACGCAACGACCCGGCCGCGCACTCGTTTGCCGGACGCACGCAGCGCAACGCGGTTCTTTGGGGACCTCCCGGTTTTGCGTACGTCTATTTCATCTATGGGAATCACTATTGCTTCAATGTTTCGTGCCTGCAAGACGGCGAAGCGGGAGGTGTGTTGTTCCGGGCGCTGGAGCCGCTCGCGGGCATCGAGGAGATGGCACGCGGGCGTGGTCTTTCTCTGGACGACGCGAATGATCTCCGCAAACTGACCAGCGGCCCCGGCCGGCTGGCGGAAGCGTTTGGAATTACGCGCGCGCGCGATAACGGAAAAGACCTGACATCGTCGCGATCGGATTTGTCGATCGCTGACGATGGCACGACGCCTCCGCGAGTGAAGATCACACCTCGGATCGGCATCACCAAAGCAGCAGAACGGCCCCTGCGCTTCGTCGTTGCGGGGAACCAGTACGTGTCTGGAAAGAAGTTGGATTAGGGTGTGTTGCTCGCGCCGAGGACGTGATTGTCAATCAAACGTGTAGTTCCAACGTAAGCGGCGACTGCCACCAGAGCGCCAAGCGCGGCGGGGTTGACCGGCTCCAAAGAGTCGGGATCGACGATCGCCAGATAGTCCAGGCGGACGGCTGGCTCTTCCACGACAACACGTCGGCCGGCGACCTCAAGCTTCGCGGCATCCCGTTCGCCCTGCCCGAACAACTCTTCTACCCGCCGCAGCGATCGCGAGAGCACCAGAGCCCGCTTGCGCTCGTCGGGATTGAGATAGGCATTGCGCGAACTCATCGCCAGACCGTCGGGTTCGCGGACGATGGGGCAGACCACAATTTCTACGGGCAGGTTCAGGTCGCGAACCATGCGCCGGATGATGGCGACCTGGGCGGCATCTTTTTGCCCGAAGAACGCCCGGTCGGGTTCGAGGATGTGGAACAGCTTGGAGACCACGGTGGTCACACCGCGGAAGTGCCTGGGACGGGATTGGCCGTCGAGACGCTCGCTGAGGCCCTCGACGGTGACGAAAGTGGCACCGCGGTTGGGATACATTTCAGCTTCAGAGGGCGCGAACAGGAGGTCGACGCCGGCTTGCTTGAGTAGATCGAGATCCCGCTCCAAGGTTCGCGGATATTTGGCGAGATCTTCGTTGGCTCCGAATTGCAGGGGATTGACGAAGAGGGAGACGGCGACGTAGTCGCTCTGCTCCTTGGCCGCGCGAACCAGGGACATGTGCCCTTCATGCAGCGCACCCATGGTGGGGACGAGGCCCACCCTCTGTCCCTGACGGCGGGCCGCGCGCGTGGCGGCGCGGGTTGAGTCGATGGTCTCGAGGATTTTCATGCGTGAGAGGGGGTCAGCTGCGATAGCGCCGGCTCGCGGGCTCACGCCCGCTTCGTTGCGTGTCGTCCCTGCGGAAATCCAGCCAGTTTCCTCGGATGAGGCCCTTAAGTTTTGCATGGGATCCCTGGGTCGTGGATCACACGACATCGCTGCGGGGCTACCCGTCCCCAAATTGCGTCACTACCGCCGCATGGCGCGCTTGCGCTGCAGCACCGTCTCCAGCGCGGCCTGCGTCTCTTTCGGCAGGTGATACGACTCCGCGTCTGACGGATACTGGTGCGAGATGACATCGGCGCGGAACGCCTGCACGGCGCGCGTGATCTCGGCGGCCGCATCACCGTAGCGGCGCACGAACTTCGCCGGCGGCTGAAACGTCAGGTTCAGGATGTCGTGGAACACCAGCACCTGCCCGTCGCACTCGGGTCCGGCGCCGATGCCGATGGTCGGAGTCTCAACTTCGGCCGTGATCATCGCCGCAACTTCACGCGGGATTCCTTCCAGGAATATGCACGCCACCCCGGCGCGATCGAGCGCGACCGCATCGCGCATCAGGTGTTCAATGGCGGTCAGGTCTTTGCCTTGCACCTTGTAGCCGCCCATCACGTTCACAGACTGCGGGGTGAGGCCGATGTGTCCGGCAACAGGAATCTCCGCGTCGATGATCCGATGAATCAGGTCGGCGCGTTTTTCCCCGCCTTCGATCTTGACGGCCTCAGCGCCCGCCTCCTTGACGTAGCGGGCGGCGTTGCGCACGGCCTGGTCGGGGCTGACGTGGTAGGAACCGTAGGGCATGTCGACCATAAGCAGCGCGTGCTTCACGGCGCGGCGCACGGCCTTGGCATGGTGCAGCATTTCGTCGATCGTCACCGACAGCGTGTTCTCGTAGCCGAGCATGGTCATGGCGAGCGAGTCGCCGACCAGCACAACGTCGATGCCAGCTTCGTCGACCAGGCGCGCGCTGGCGTAGTCGTACGCGGTTAAACACGTAATCGGTTGGTGTTGAAGTTTGTTTTCGCGAAGGGAAGCGACGGTGATCTTCTGGCGAGGTTCGCCAATCGGTGTGAGACTCACGATGTCCTCCAGTGCCCCTCCGGCCCAGCCGGATAGAGCCTGTCACATCTTGGATGCGAGCGAGAGATAGTTTAGATCGAAAAAGTGGATAAGGCTAGGGGCGGCGGTGGCTAGCGGTCGTCGGCTATTACCGAAGTCACGATACCGCCTTCGTATGTCGTTGGTGATAAATGTATTGGCGTCACGTATTTCGAATTTCTAAGTTCTTCGCCGGTAACATCGCCTGTCTCTTGGTGGTAGTACATATTGGTGTATGTTCCGGCAGGCCTACTTGAACCCTGCGCGTAGGGTAGTAGCCTCAGGCCCAAACATAGCGCTATCACAAGAAGCAGGACCGACACGGTTCGAGCTTTGGTTATTGACATTTGCTGGTAACTCCTTGAGCGTATCGGTTCTGAGCGTATGCGATCCATTGTCTGCGGTGCCCGGGATCGTGATGGAAATGTATGGGATTCGGTCTTGGTTTCCTGAACTTTCGGTCCCAGTTCAACCCCGCACAGGTGCCGCCAGGGGTCAAGCTAAGAGCCAATAGCTGTTTTATTCGTATCGCAGACTCTCCACCGGATCCAGCTGCGCCGCCCGCGTGGCCGGCAACGTCCCGAACACCACCCCGACCAGCGACGACACCAGGATCGCGATAATTGCCGACAGGCCCGAGATTGGAATCCGGTACGCCGTCAGGAAACGCACCGAGAAAGGAATCGCCAGCCCGATCACAATCCCGATAATGCCCCCCACCAGCGAAATCAACACCGCCTCGGCCAGAAATTGAAATCGGATCTCGCGGTTGGTCGCGCCAATCGCCTTGCGGATCCCGATCTCCCGAATGCGCGAACTCACCGTCGCCAGCATGATGTTCATGATCCCGATGCCGCTCACCAGCAGCGTTACCGCCGCAATCAGCAGCAGGCCCATCGTCAATGCGTTCGCAATCTTGTCCCATACCGAGAGTAGTTGCGTCAGGTTGCTGAACGTGTACACCGATTCCGGCCGGTGCCGCGACCGGATCACCCGCTCGATCTGCCGCGTCGCCGACACCACATCTTCGGGGCTGGCCACAGTAAAGAAGATCTGTTTCACCTCGGCGGTCTCGGTGAAGTACCGGCTCACCGTGGAGGGAATCACCATGGTGTAGTCCTGCACCTCCGACTGCCCGAAGGTGTCGACGCCCTCCTTAAACGTCCCGATAACGGTGAACGGCAAACCATTCAGCTTGATGACCTGCCCCACCGCGGCATCCACCGATCCGTAGACTTCTTCCGCCATCTTCTGGGTCAGCACGCCCACCTTGTTGCGCGACTGGGAATCGCCCGCGTCGAAGAAGCGCCCGGAAAGCACGACCAGGTTGCGCACGCGCGCGTACTCCGGCGACGCGCCCATCACCGTGATGTCCTTCTCTCTCCCCGAACCTGCCGCGATGCGTTCGCTCAGCACCACCAGTGGCGACGCGGCCGTGATGCTCGACACTTGTTCCTGCGCGGCGCGCATGTCGTCCACGGTCAGTGGATCAGGCGCGCTGGCCGTGATGCGCTGTGACCCTCCGGAGTACTCCACATAGATCATGTTGGCACCGATGGCCTGGATCAGCCGCTGCACGTACTGCTTCCCGGTCATCCCGATCGTGACCACGAGAATGAGCGACGCCGTCCCGATCACCATGCCCAGAGCCGTCAGGGTAAAGCGGACTTTGTTGCTGTTGAAGGTGTCGTAGGCGAAGCTGAGAATCTCACGCAGCTTGACTCCCCGCCGCTGCAATGACGGCGGCACAGGACGGCGGCGGGCAGGCGGGTTGCACGGGGGCGCCGGGGGCGCGGTCGGGGTTACGGTTGCCATCTCCAGATTAGATGCTACTCCTCAGTCCACGCGGCAGACTAGTAACGCTGGATTCTGGTATGGGCACACCAGTCCCGGGACTCCCGGCTGCTCCAGCACCACCCAATCGATGCCAAAACGCATCTTCAGCCGCTGGAAGTCGCCGGGGCCAAAGTGCTCCCACCCCCGTTGCGCCTGGACTTCCTCCTGCCAGCGGGCAGCCAGTCGGGGAACCTGCGTCGCCACGGCGGAATCCTTGGTCGCGTCGGCCAGTCGGCTCCGCTCCGCCAGCGCACGGAAGCCGTGGTAATCCTCGCCTGGACGCCGCATGTAATCGGCGCCCAGTGCAAAATAACTGTCTGTCGGAGTGTTCGTCCGAATCCACGTGAACGCCTCCCGCCACGCATTCCGCGACGCGTGGCCCGGCCACTCCATGTGCGCCGACGCCGGATACGTTTCTCGCTGTGCATAGAACATCCCCGCCGCGAGAGGCACGAACAGAGCCAGCCAGCGCCACCACTGCGCCTTCAAGATCTTCTGCCCTAGTAAGCCGCCACCTAGCACCGTCATCAGCAAGTACAGCAGGTGCAGGTAGCGCATCGGTTGTAACGGCCACAGCCGCTCCAGGCTGCGCGGAGTCATCACGATCAGCGCCACCGCCAATTGAAACGCTCCGTACCAAACGATCCGCCCCGCGACGTGCGCCAGCGTTGTCCTGCCCTCGTGCTGTCCCATGCTCCGAAACCACCACAGCACTGCGAACGGAGCGACAACGCCCAGCCACTCGTACCATTGCCAGCGCGCCAGGAAGTAGTAGTCGCGCGTCTCCGCTGCCGCCCGCCATGCGCTCGACGTAGGCTCGAAAATCCATCCCAGTGGCGCCAGAATCAAAGCGCCCAGCAGCGGCCCCGGCTGGCGCCACCCCAGAAACACGCAAAACGAAATTCCAAAACTCGCCATGATGGGATGGATCGCCGCCGCTCCCACAAGTAGCACGCCCGCGATCACGTACTTGCGATCGAGCGTGGCCACAATCGCCGCCAGGATCGCTGCCGTCGCCAGCGCCCGCGGATGCAGATTCTGGTCCACCAGGTAAAGCGCGCTCCCGGCCACCGGCAGAGTCAGCAGCACCGCGACCAGCGTCACCGACGCCCATTGCGCCCACGGCTCGTCGAAACAGCGCCGGCTGATCCCCAAGCATCCCCACAGCACCAGATAAATCGCCAGGAAATGCCACGCGAGAATAACGACGCTCACCGGGAGGTGCGTCACGCGAGCCGAGCTCGCCACGACTTTGTCGAAAATCGTCGCCTGCAACTGCACCGCGAAGAAATCCGCGTCATGCGGAAAAAGCGCCCGGTTCAGGTCGTGCTGGATGCCCGCGAGGTAGACTTCGTCGTCCTCGGCCCCCTGGTGGTACCCAGCGATCAGGATGCCCAGAACGGCCAGAAGCGAGAGAACACTGACATTCTTGATTATGGGATAGTCTTTCAAGCGCTGAGAACTTAGAATTGAGCTACATGCCCCTAAATGCCGTAAAGCTTGCGGCAGATGAGATCGAATCTCCTGCTGACATTCAGGATGTTTCTGCGCCCGCCGCGCCCAGGGCCGTGGCGAAGCTCGCCGTCGTGGTGCCCACGCTGTGCGAAGCGGAGAACATCCGCGTCGTGCTCGATCGCATCCGCCAGAGCCTCGAACCCCTCGGCTTTCCCTACGAACTGCTTGTCGTGGATGACGACAGCCGCGACGGAATCGACACCATCGTACAGGAAATCAGCGAAACCGACCCGCGTGTCCGCCTGCTGGTCCGCAAGGGCGAGCGCGGCCTCGGCGGCGCCGTGCTCTACGGCTGGCAGCATACCGACGCCGAGATTCTTGGCGTGATCGACGCCGACCTGCAACACCCGCCGGAACTGCTGCCGCAATTATGGAAGGCGGTCGAAGCCGGCAACGACGTGGTTCTCGCCAGCCGCTACGCCCCGCGCGGCGGCCTCGACAACTGGCATCCCGCGCGACACCTGCTCTCGCGTGTGGCCATCTGGATGACCTATCCTCTGCAGAGGCCCGGCATCTCCGTAAAAGACCCCATGGCCGGATTCTTCATGGTGCGCCGTTCCTCCCTGCGCAACGTCGATCTGCACAACCGCGGCTTCAAGATCCTGCTCGAAATCCTGGTTCGTGCTGACGTGCGCTCCGTAACCGAAATCCCCTTCACCTTCGGCCCCCGCCGCGCCGGCGCCAGCAAAGCCAACCTGAGAGTCGGTCTCGACTACTTCGCGCTGCTGTTTAGGCTGTGGAGAAGCAAGTCGGCGAATGTCTGAAGTGTGGGTCTTTAGCGGAGCAAGAAGTACACCATCCACCAACGCATCCTTACCGGGAGGCGTGTTCTCATCAATCGATACCGCGGAAGACTGGATCAAACATCACAATCTCTCTGGAACCCTCACGCTTTACCGAGTCGATGTCCGCGCGTATGACTGGGCCGTGGCCAACGGCCATTTCAAGCCGAGCAAGCCCCACCGCCAGACGTCCGAGTTTATCGGGCAATTCGCCGGCGGGGTTCTCCACTACCACTGCGAATCTGGGGTCAGGGCAGATAACAGAGCATTGGGGCCGGCCTAGTGCCCAGGGCTGCGCGCGTTTTCAACTCGCTACCGACCTTGCTACCCCTTCAGCCCCGAAGGGGCGGCAGAGTATAGCCCCGGACCTAAGTCCGGGGTAAGCGCCAGGAAATATGCCCGAGTCCCGCTGGGCCGGCACAAACACGGCGTGCCGTATTCATTGGGGCCTTTGCGATGAGTGCGATCACGATGCGGAACGCGAGCCAAATCGGATAAGCTCTCCCTGTCATGTTCCGCACCAGGTTCAAAAAAGAAATCGTGGCGGAGTTCTGGCCGCCCACCCGGGCCACCAAGAAGCAGAAGGTGATCATCCTTTGTGACGGCATGCCCTCCGTCCCGCGAAAGCAACCACTCGCCGGCTTTCTCTCCGCCAAGGGCTATTGGGTTTTCTATCCGCGCTATCGGGGCGCCTGGGAGAGTGCCGGGCGGTTCCTCGCCACCTCGCCCCACCAGGACATTCTCGACGTCATCACCGAGTTGCCGAAGGGCGTCTCGGAGTCCGCCTTCGGTCAGCGCTTCGCCCTCGCGCCCGACGAAATCTTCGTTATCGGGGGAAGCTTTGGTGGCGCGGCAGCGATCCTTACCACGCTCGACCCGCG
>Ga0307479_10005425_pt1 | contig 11678 bp, 11 predicted proteins | sample atmos_gasesECM4C_FD_203743 | JGI IMG/M metagenome (GOLD analysis project Ga0307479, IMG submission 203743) | Hardwood forest soil microbial communities from Morgan-Monroe State Forest, Indiana, United States - atmos_gasesECM4C_515 | ecosystem: Environmental > Terrestrial > Soil > Temperate... | reverse complement strand
AGACCGGGTGAAAGTGGTCGCGGTTTCCATGGACGACGCATCACCGGAAGTGGTGAAGGAATTCGCGTTGCAGACGGGGATCAACTATCCGATCGTCATGGGATCGCGCGAGATGGTACGCGAATACGGAGGGGTGCCCGCGCTTCCGACTATGTTTGTTGTGAACACGGAAGGCAGCGTGGTGCAGAAGCACGTGGGACTCTACCCCGAGGAAGTGTACGAAACCGAGGTTCGCGCCCTGTTGGGGATGCCCGTGGAAGCCAAAGTGGAGACTTTCGTGGACGTGGGACAAATCTTCCTGAAGAACGCCGTGAATGCCACGGAGCTCCCGGGCGTGGACTTTACCGGACTAACGGCGAAAGAAAAAGCCGCCGTGCTAAAGCGGCTAAACTCGGAGCTTTGCACCTGTGGCTGCAGGTTTACCCTCGCGCAATGCCGCGTGAATGATTCCACCTGCCCCATAAGCAAGGAACTCGCCGCGAAAATCATTCAAGAGGTAAAGGCGGATTCTGCCGCAGCCTCCGCCGCCGCGATTTCTCACGCGGCCAATCCGTAGAACCCGTCTTCCTCTGTTCACATCCTCGCAACGAATCAAGGGTGAGTCATGTTTTCCGGGCGGACAATTTCGTCGAATTCCTTTTCCGAGAGATAGCCGAGTGCCAGGGCAGCCGCACGGAGCGTGGAGCGCTCGCGGTGCGCCTTGTGTGCGATTTCCGCGGCTTTCTCGTAACCGATTTTGGGGCTGAGCGCCGTGACGAGCATCAGCGAATCCTTCATGTTCCGCTCGATGCGCTGGAAATCCAATTCCATTCCGGCGACGCAATGATCGGCGAAAGAACGCGAGGCGTCCACGAGCAGGCGCACCGAATTCAGGAAATTAAAAATAATTACGGGCTTGAAGACATTCAGCTCGAAATTGCCTTGCGAGCCGGCAAAGCCTATGGCGGCATCGTTGCCGTAGACCTGGACGGCGACCATGGTCAGCGCTTCACACTGCGTGGGATTCACCTTGCCGGGCATGATGGAAGACCCCGGCTCGTTTTCCGGCAGGATAAATTCGCCCAGCCCGGCGCGCGGTCCGGAGGCAAGCCAGCGAATATCGTTGGCGATTTTCATGAGCGAGCCGGCCAGAGTCTTCAGCGTGCCGCTGGCAAAAACAATCTCGTCGTGCGCGGAGAGGGCGGCGAATTTATTAGGATGCGAGCGGAAAGCCAGCCCGGTAAGCTCGGAAATTTTCCGCGCGGCATGGACGGCAAATTCAGGATGAGAATTCAATCCCGTGCCCACGGCCGTCCCTCCGATGGCTAGATCATAGAGGCCCCACAAGGATTCCCTCATCCGGGCGATATCGCGGTCCAGCAAACTGACCCAGCCGGAAATTTCCTGCCCTACGGTGAGCGGCGTGGCGTCCATCAGGTGCGTGCGGCCGATTTTGACTACGGTTGAAAATTGTTTAGCCTTGGCGCCGAGGGCATCGCGTAGGCGCTCGATTTGCGGAATCAGCACTTCGGCCATGCGGGAAGCCGCGGCGATGTGCATGGCTGTGGGAAAAGTGTCGTTCGAAGACTGGGACATATTGACGTCGTCATTCGGATGGATGGGTTTCTTCGTGCCCATCACGCCGCCAGAGATTTCAATCGCGCGGTTGGCAATCACCTCATTGGCGTTCATGTTGGTTTGCGTGCCGCTGCCCGTTTGCCATATGCGCAAGGGAAAGTGGTCGTCGAGCTTTCCGGCGATTACTTCGTCGGCGGCTTGGACAATGAGGCGAGCCTTCTCGGGAGGAAGTTTTCCGAGGTCCTGATTTACAAGCGCCGCGGCCTTCTTCAGGATCCCGAAGGCGCGAATCAGCTCCGGAGGCATCGTGTCGCGGCCAATATTGAAGTGGATGAGCGAGCGGGCCGTCTGCGCGCCGTAGTAGCGGTCGGCGGGGACTTCGATCTGGCCCATGCTATCGGATTCTACGCGGGCGGGCTTGTTTGGCGCGGGCGCGTTAGTGCTCACGATTCGCCCCTATGGTCTCCCGCATGTTCCCGGCGGCCGGGCACTCTCTATCAATTCTTGTGGCCACGCTTCGACACAACCTCACGGCGACGCTAACAGTTGAGGCGGAAAGTTTCAAGGGCGTAGTTGCGCGCAAGCTCGGAAAGCAAAGAAATCTTCGGGCCAGCTGTACACCTGTTGCACTACTGGACAGCGGTTTTCGAAGAGACGTTCGGGATATCCTAGCCGGGGGCTAGAATTTATAGGTCGAACCACCCGCCGCAAAGAAGATTTTCGAATCGGGGGAAGTTCATTCGTTTTTTCCGTATGGAGAAGGGATTGGCCGATGGAGTATCTGTTCCGGCTCCCGCTACGCTGGAAGAAAAAGACCGCTGATCACGCCGCGCCAGGGCAAGAACGCGCGCAGGTGGCCTCCGCGGAGCAGATGGAGGACTTGACCCCGGCCGCCGAGTTGCCATCGGCTGCGGCCGCGCTGGCCGAATTGTTTCCCGAGGAAACTCCAACTGAAGAAGCCTCTGCTCCGCCCACACCGCTTGCGACCGTGAGCGAAGAGCCAAGGACGAGCGGCACCGTTGAAGACAGTGTCCCCGGGATCGGAGTAAAAAGGCAGTTTTCGGAAAACGTCGACATAGGAGCCTCAGAAGCTGAAACCCCTGATGAAGGAACGACTCTCGCATCGGAGCTGAAGCTCCCCCCTCCTGAACTGCCGGCTATTTTAGAAGCGCGCGACACGAACGACGCCGAAACAAAATCAAGCAACGTTCCGATTACCCAACCGGCGAAGGATTGGGCATTCGAAGAAAAGCTTGCGAGCCACGTCGAATGGGTGGAATCCGAAGGCGTGGAGGGCAAGCAGGCGGCATTCTCCGGGGCAAACCTCGAAGGCATCGAACTCGTCGGAGTGAACCTGCGGCACGCGGATTTGCACGGCGCGAACCTAAAGGGCGCCGACCTGCTGCTGACGGATCTTCGGGACGCGTGCCTGGCAGGAGCGAATCTTGAAGAAGCGTGCCTCGTAGGGACGAATCTCGAGGGGGCGAATCTGGAAGGCGCGCGGCTCGAAACCGCCATGGGACTTCTGCCGCGCCAACTGGCAGGAACGAATCTTTACCAGGCGACGCTCCCCAGGCAGATTTTGGAATTCGAGGCGCTCGGAGAATTCGAGGGCGCGTCGAGGATGGCGCAGCGGCTGCTCGCCGTCATTATGCCCGCGTGCCTCGTTGCCTGGTTGATAGTATGGAAAACCAAGGACGCGCAGCTCGCAGCCAACCTGGCCGTGATTCCATTCCTACATTCACCCCAGGCGTCGGCTGCATTGCCGACCGTGCAGTTCTATTCCATCGCCCCCGTCCTGCTGATGATTCTTTATCTCGTGTTCCAGTTTCACTTGCAACGCGTGTGGGACGCGACGCTGGAATTGCCCGCCGTTTTTCCCGACGGGCGGAAATTCGGCTTCGCGGATGGGCGCCGCGGGACGCGGCACGCATCGCGAATGCTCCTCGGTCTATTGCACAAACATTTTCGGTGGATGAACCAGGACGCGAACTCCACACGCGCGATCGAAAAAGCGCTTGCGGTGCTCGTAGCCTACTGGATTGTTCCGGCTACGCTCGTCCTCTTCTGGGCGCGGACTTTGATGCTCGGGGAAATTCACGGTACCGTTCTGCACCTGGTTCTCCTCGGGGTCTCCACAGGCGTGGCCCTCTATTCAACGACGCACGTGGGGCGGCCGCAGGAAGCATGGGGGCAGCGCCAAAATATGTGGGCGCGCCTGCTTAAGAAATTGAAGGGGACCAAGCCTGCCGCGTTTGCCATGGCCCTGGGGGCTGTGCTCGCGCTCGTCTCGATTGGCACGTTTCACGGCATTCCGCATGACCCACGCCGCGCGCCTCAGTATGGGCAGGGGGACATCCGCAGATGGGCTCCGACCGCACTCTGGTCCGTGGGGTACGATCCTTTCCCAGACCTTACGGAAGCGGCCGTTTCAGCCAAGCCTGCGGGTTGGAGCGGAGGAGATCAAGACATTTCTTCCGTGCACGGCGCGGCCATGAATGGCGCGAACCTGCGCTACGCCCAAGCCTATGGAATCTTTCTTGCGAATGGCCATCTGCGGCGGGCGGATTTCGAGGGAGCATTCATGGCGGAGGCGGATTTGCGCGGCGCCGACCTCGGTGAGAGCAATCTGCGATTCGCCGACCTGGACGGCGCGCGGATGTATCGCGCCAACCTCGACCGTGCGCAGCTCGAAGGGACGAACCTGGCGCGCGCGGACCTGCGCGAGGCGAACATGTCCTACGACTTGCTTGCCAACGCGATCCTCGCGGATGCGCAGCTAGAGGGCGCCACGCTTTACGGCGCACAACTGCAATCGGCCACGATGGTTCGCGCGAACCTGGAAAAGGCGGATCTCCGCGAGTCGCGCATGGACGGCGCAAATCTGAACCGCGCGGATCTCGGGCAGGCGTATTTGTGGTCGGCAAAACTTCCCGGTGCGCGGCTCGAAAATGCGCGTTTGGAGGCGGCGCTCGCGGTCGACGCGGATTTGAGCGGCGCCGATTTGCAAGGCGCGCAACTCACTGGGACGGTGTTAACCGGCGCAGCGCTCGACGGCGCGAATCTGGATGGCGCCGATTTGCGTGGCGCGCTGCGGCTTACCCCTAGCCAGGTTTGCTCGGCGCGATCGCGCAAAGGAGCGCTGCTGGATGACGCGATGCAAGCGGAAGTCGCGGCGCAGTGCGGCGACAGTACTGCTCCCACCAAGCCAATCGTCGCTCCTGAACAATAGTTTCTCTGCACGCATTCTTGCCGGACGCAGCCTCATGTATACTCCCGATACATGATTGCTGGCTGTTCCTTCATGCTGCCTCAATTGAACCTCGGTTCGCTCGTATCTTCGGTATCCCCGTCACCATTCATCCTTGTGCTCGCGCTCGGTTTTCTTGCGGGCGCGTGGATTCTTTACGTGGAATTCAAGCGGCGAGGAATGCTTGCACGAAAGCAATTCCCGTCACTCCAACTTCTGGACGCAGCCTCGCCGGCGGCAGCAGGTGGCTATGCAGCCGGGCAGGTCGTATGGCTAATCGCGGCCGGAGGATCGGGAGGGCGCACGCCTGTGTTGACGTGCCTGGTATGGATTGCGATTGCCGCGTGGCTGTGGCACATGGGCACGAAGGCAATGCGCGGCCCCAAGGCGCCCGGCGAAATTTTCTGCTACTACCTTCTGTTCACGGGACTGGCACGCTTTCTCCTTGATTTCATCGGCGTGCACCCGCGGCCATTCTTTGGGCTTTCGACTGCACAGGCGGTGAGCCTCGGATTGATTCTCGCGGGCGGCATTTTGCTCTGGCAGGTGAAGCGCCAATATCACAAGGTTGCGAGGGAACACCGGGTCCTCGATCACGCCGCTGGACGAGAGGCGGTCCTGCAGCCGGAATATCATCGCGCCACGCCCGAATGCCCGCATCCCGAGCGCTGGCACATGTACGATTCGCTTTCCGCCGAGGCGGAGGTGCTCGATTTTCTGAAGGCGCTGGTGGTGGCGGTGAAGCCGGAACTCGTGCTAGAGACCGGCACGTTCATGGGGCTCAGCACGATGCGCATCGCCGAAGGTCTGCGCGAAAACGGTTTTGGCCGCGTGATTACGTGCGAAAGCGACGCGAAGGTTTTCGCCGCGGCGCGCGAGCGCTTCGTGCAGGCTGGCCTGGCAGCCTGGATTGACGCGCGAAATGAATCGAGTCTCGAACTCAAGATCGAAGGGGCGATTGACCTGCTCTACTCGGATAGTGAGCAATCGCTGCGCGAGCGGGAAGTGCGGCGGTTCCTCCCGCGGATAAAACCCGGCGGATTAATCCTGATTCACGACGCGGACTCGGCCACAAAGGTGGTGCGCGAAGGGGCGCTGCGGCTGGAGCGCGAGGGGTTGTTATCGGTCGTGCTGCTTCCCACGCCCCGCGGGCTGGTGGTGGCGCAAAAGCGCGAAGGGCGCGCGTGAGCGACGCTCGCTCGAGGATCAAAGCTCAGGCGTGATGCGCAAAATGTCGTAGAGCACTTCGGCGCGGTGGCCGGGGAATCCGGAGGCGATGCGCGACTTGAGGCCCTCAATCGTGAGCGGGCCGGCGCGGCCATCGAGCCAGCGCGCGTCGTCCACCAATATCACGTGGCCTTCCACCCGATGTCGGAGGATGGCCTCGATCTCTTCCGAAAGCCTATCCTTATCGCCTTGCACGCCGGCCCAGCCGTAGTAGCCCGCGTCCAACCAGAAAAGCGCAGGCCGAGTGACCAGCTTGAGGGATTCCGGAAGCAGCAGCCGGCTATCGCCTTCGAAAATGCGGATGTTCGAACGACGGGCGAATTTTTTCGCCGCCTGACGCGCGAGCTGTGGGTCGGACTCGATGGAATAGATGGAGTCGAAGTCCCGCTTCACGGCGGAGACCATTTCGCCATGGTAAGTTCCCGTTTCGACGAAGGTGCGCAGGCCGTACCGCCGCGCGTGTTCCAGGACAACTCGCTGCTTCAGCAAGTGGGGCGAGCGGACGGGCCGGCCGCGAAGGCGCCAATACCAATAGTCGGGGTAGTGGCCAAGCGCTTTGTACGCTCCGTAAAAGGGCGCGCGCTCGAGCCATTTTCGCAAAGTGCGCAAGATTGACGCTCCGGAACGAGTCGAATCAGCGAGCCAGGAAGGAATCGGCTTTGGCCAGTTCCCAAGCCTTGGCGTATTTATTCCACACGTACACCGCGTGGTAGAGGTGCAGCAGCAATCCCTCGCGCCCGTCGAGAAAACCGAAGCGCAGGAAATAATTGTAGATAAACGTGGCCAGCGGCCGGAAGACGATGTCGAGAATGCTGAAACCGCGATGCCCCTTCGCCACGGCATCCTTTGCACCCAGGGAAGAATAACGATTCATGCGCTCCAGGTAATAAAAAAGCGTGGGATAGGCGTAGTGAACGAGCGGATTCTCGAAACGCCCGGTGCGCATGGAAGTTCCGTCTTTTAGCTCGATGCGATCGTGGGGATCTGCGCCCGTGACGAACCCTTGCCCGCGGCGGAAGAGCCGCAACTTGGGATCGGGATAGAAGCCTCCATAGCGCACCCAGCGGCCCAGGAACAGGTTCTTGCGCGGCATCCAAAAGCCGCTGGGGGAATTCGGGTCCGCGACTGCGGCGCGAATCTCGGCCGCGAGAGCGGGACTAACTTCTTCATCGGCGTCGAGCGACAACACCCAGGGCTGCGTGCATAGCTCGATTGCGTAATTTTTCTGGCGCACATGTCCACGCCACGGCTCGACGACCACGCGGGCGCCATACTGGCGGGCGATTTCGCACGTACGGTCGGTCGAGCCGGAGTCGACAAGAACAATCTCATCGGCCCAGCGCACACTTTCGAGCGTGCGGCCGATGTCGGCCTCCTCATTCATGGCAACGATGGCGATGGATATGCCCATGAGCAAGAATGCCGTAGATTCTATACCGGGTGGCCGCCTGGGCTGGAGCGAATGTTCGGCCGGGAGTAGATGGTATATTCTTTCGAGCGGCCAGATGCTCCTATCCGTCTCCATCATCACACTCAACGAAGAAGCGAATATCGCGCGCACGCTCGACAGCGTGAAGGAAATCGCGGACGAAATCATCGTGGTGGATTCGGGCTCGACGGACCGAACTGTATCGCTCGCGCAGTCGCGCGGCGCGAAGGTGTCCACCGAGGAGTGGAAGGGGTTCGCGCGGCAGAAAAATTCGGCGCTGGCCAAAGCCACGGGCGATTGGATTCTATACCTGGATGCGGACGAAGAAGTGAGCCGCGAACTGGCCGCGAGCATCCGGGCGCTCGTCAAATCCGGCGGAAGCGCGCCGCCGTTTCAGGGCTATCGCATCGCGCGCAGAAATATCTACCTGCATCGGTGGCTCAAGCACAGCGGGTATTACCCCGATCGGAGTCTGCGTCTGGTGAAGCGCGGTACGGCGGAGTTCGAGCTCGCTCTTTTCCATGAGGAGATGAAGTCCTCGCGAGAGACGGGCGTGCTCGCAGGCGACCTGATTCATCACGCCTATCCCACCCTCGAAAGCTTCATCGAGGGCGCCAACCGGTATTCGTCGCTGGGGGCGCGGATGGTTGTCGAGAAACGGCCCGCGGGATTCAGCATCAGCGATATTGTGCTGCGGCCGCTGTGGGCGTTCATCTCCCGCTATTTCTTTCGGCTCGGGGTCCTCGACGGGCGCGAAGGGTTAATCGTGCAGATGCAGTACGCCGCTTACGTCAGCTGGAAGTACGCTAAGGCGTGGGAGATCTCGAAGAACGCGCGCGAGGCGGAGCGCGCCCGCCCCCCAGGCTAGATCAAGCGGTGAGCGATGGCGACGGCGCAGCGCTTATCTGCACGAGGCCCGGCGCCGGCGCGCCGGCAGCCTTCCGGGCAAGCATACCGGCGGTAACAATTCCCGTGCGCACATAGGATTTTTCGCAGTCCGCCGACGAAGGCCCGCGCATATTCCCTTCCATGTAAGCCAGGCCGGGGCAGCGCGTGCAGGTGCCCAGGTGCGCGCAGGAAGTGCACGTGCTGAGGTGCTTGCCGCGAATAGCGCGGACTTCCGCAAGCTGCGGCGAGTCCCGCCAAATTTCGATAAATGCCTGCCGCCGCAGATTGCCGCAGTTGATGGGAAACTGCACGCAGGGATACAGGTCGCCATACGGCGAGATGTAGCAGGAAGTGTGGCCCGCGCTGCAGGGAAAGCCCTCTTGAGCGCTTTCGTCCACCGGGGCAGGCGGAGCGCAGAACTCTTCCACATCGCCCACCAGATTGGGATTGTGGAAGAAGCTGGCTAGTTCGGTCGCGTCCACGCGATATTCCAGGACGGACGTATTCCCATCCATCATGGGAGTAATCGTCGGATCGAGCTTATAGAGCGCGCCCAGCTCCACGGCCAGTTGTCGCACACCCTCGCTATCGCCGCGATTCCTGCGCATCAGCACATTGGCCATGTTCACTCGCAAGCCATGCGACCGCAGCAGGCGGATGGAAGCGAGAGTGCGCTCGAGCGAACCCGGAATTTTCGTGATGGCATCGTGCACTTCCGGCCGGTGGGAGTAAACGCTAATCTGCACCTGCTCCACGCCCAGCTCGCGAATCCGCCGGGCTTCCTTTTCGCGGATGAGTGTGGCGTTGGTTTTGAGCTTCACGTTGAAGGTGAGCGCGCGCGCATATTCGATAATCTCGAAGAGGTCGCGGCGCATCATAACCTCGCCGCCGCTAAGTGTCAGGAAGAAAACGCCGGCATCCGCAAGCTGGCGGATAATGTCGCGAATCTCGGACGTGGTCATTTCTCCGTGGTCGTCGTGGTCGAGGTAGCAGTGCTCGCAGCGTTCGTTGCAGCGGTAGGTCAAATCAAAGTGGACGCTCAAGGGCACGCCCAAGCGGAGCGCTCTTCCATTCAATTCGGTGACCAGACTCATGGAGCCTCCGGCGCACGCGGTTCCGCGTCGGTGAGAGGCTGGTCCGAAACACGCAGAATGCCGTGGCTTGAGAGCTCTTCAACAAACGCCTCCGCGTCGCGGTAGGCGGCGTCGAGCGGCACATCGAACTCCGCGCAGACGCGGCGCTCGACGATCTCGGAAAGGGGGGTGCGGCCATCGGCGGCCTGCCAGATTCGGGTGGCCACTTCGCTGAGGCTGAAGATGGTCGAATCGGCGGCGGACATAATCACCATCTCGCCGCCCAGCTCCCGTGCGGCCACCGCGCTCGACCGGACAATATATTTCTCGCTCATCCTACGAGCTCCCAAGCACGCTCGTCCGGGGCAAAGGTGAATCGCGCCACGGGGACGCGCGAAACAAACTCGACCGCGGATTCGAACACGCGCTTCACCAATTCCTGGTCGTCGGCGAAGAAGAGAATATTGCGCAAAAGCGCGCGTGCCGCCGCAAGCTGTCCGACCGGGTCGATGCGCCCGGCGGGCCCTTTCTCCAGAAAATAGAGGGCCGCGAGCGGCGCCTTGAGATTCGCGCCTACGCGGGCCATCTCCCCGGCAAAGGGTGTCCCATAAGCATGATAACCGCTCCCGCTCCGTCGGATATAGGAGATTTCGTCGGTAAGCACCTCGACGTCACGGGGAGCAAGCCGCGCCATGGTGGTCTTGCCCGCGCCGGAGATTCCCGAAAAGACGAATGCGCGCCCCTCGCGCACTCCGCTCGCCGCGTGCACCAAAAAGCCGCCCTCTTCAGCCAGCAGCAGTGAATGGACAATGCGCAGTACGGCATCAATCGAGTAGGGGTTGGGCGTTTGGCGCACCCAGCCGCGGCGCGAATGCATATCCCATTCGGCCCGGAAATCGCCGCGCTCCAGGCGCCATACGCCACCGCTCTTCGAGACACGCACGTCCTGGTCCGAGGGCTGCGCGCTCGGCTCGAGACGAATTTCAAGATGATAGGCCGGCGCAGCCGCGGGATTCACAAAACCAGAGTAGCGGTCGAAGAGCAGGCCGCGGAATGCAGGATCGCTGGTTTCGAGAAAGATGGGAATGCCGCCGATCTCGATGGTCAGCCCGTTTTGGGGCGCGGCTGCCGACGATGCGGAGCGAGCGGTGGGGAAAGTCCCGGCGGCCATCAGGCGCACTCCATGGGTTCGGGCTGAACCTCCGTAAGCACTCGGCCGGAATTTCGGGCCAGCCGCATGCGCAGGGAATGCCACCGCAGAAGCGCCTTTAGGGCGCTGCTTGAATGGCGGGCGGTCCATCGCAGCGGAAGCTGCCATGCCGTGGCGCGTGAGCCCAGCTCGATGCGCTTCCCCCGGCGGACCACGGCCGTAACGCATCCCAGGAATTCACCTTCTGCGAGCGGCGGGTCGTTATTCGCGTGGGTATCTCCGCGCGTGACGAGCATGAGGCGCCCGCCTTCCTCTATTTTGTCAACCAGGCGGTGCGCGCGGAAGCCCCCCTCATGCGACGAGAGTACAACGTCTCCGCACCGGGCGTTCCGCGCAGTCTCGCGACGAACAATCAGGATGTCTCCGGGATATATAGCGGGAACCATGCTGGCCCCCAGGGCGGCGAATCGAAGGCTGCCAGAAGTTCGCAACACCTCTGAAGCGAGGCTTAGAACCACACTCTCACGCTCGGGGTGTGCACACCCTTCGCGTCCGCCGGGGCGGACCCTTCGATTCATGGGCGAGGCTCCCGCTACGAGTTCTGCGCGTTCAACGAGCACGTCGTGACCGTGGTCGAGACTTTCCCGCAGACCAGTGCCATCGTCTCGAAGACGCGCTCGTGCCGGAAGGAAGGCTTCTGGTAAGGCTTTTTTGCCTTGCCGTTTTGCTCCGGCGCTTTTTCGGTTGCCTCGGTGCGGCCTTGTGGTTGTCTCATGTTGATTAGTTTAACCCGATTCATGCTCTCCGGTAACTGAAATTCGCTCTCCTGTGACTATCCTCGCACGCTCGCTCGCCGGCGCCGGACTAATTCAATGCGCTGTCGGTCACCTTAATCGCGCAATACGCGGAAGTGGCTCCGCATATCGTGGTTGATGGCGCAAGCGTGCCGTAATAGAGGCTCGAGGCCTGCCCGTCGGCTGAATCGTTGTCAATCACGATGCCGCTCGTCCCATTGGCCACATCGGCGGTGTTTGTCACCCCGGTGATACCGCTCGAGGCTCCGGAAGGCAGAAGGAAGGAATACAATTCGTCTGGGTTTTGAGC
>Ga0307479_10005424_pt1 | contig 11678 bp, 12 predicted proteins | sample atmos_gasesECM4C_FD_203743 | JGI IMG/M metagenome (GOLD analysis project Ga0307479, IMG submission 203743) | Hardwood forest soil microbial communities from Morgan-Monroe State Forest, Indiana, United States - atmos_gasesECM4C_515 | ecosystem: Environmental > Terrestrial > Soil > Temperate... | reverse complement strand
TGTATCGTCGGCAATACGCCATTATCTGCCCTACATCCAAGTTAGGGTCTTTCCCTGCTTGCCCGCCTCTGTGGGGTCATGATACGCAATTTATGGAAACGTAGCTAATCTAACGGGATTTGGCGCGAAACAGTCATCGGCGTGCGAGGCGTGGGTTGTCTAGGAAAGGCAAAATCTGGATTGGCGGTTCCTTGGGAGTGGCAGCACTGGTGTGGAGCATCGTCTTGTTCCTCGGATGGACGCACACGCGCGTGCCTCGCAAAACCGCTGCAACTTGGAAGCAGGAAAGCATCTCGACGGCGTATGTGAGTAGTCAGCTCAAGCAAGTGGACAAAACTCACTCCTCGCTGATTATTTCCTACGACGTGGGGAATGACAGCAGTTCCGACTACAACCTGACCGAGACCCCTAGCCTGCTCATCCTTACCCGGTTGAAATCCGACGGAAGCCTGAGCCAGGAACAACCCGCACGGCTCAGCTATCCGGTGTTTTTGCCGCCGGGTCAGCACGCGCGACTGGCCGTTGAAATCACGGAGCCGTTTGTCTGGCCCGCGCAAGAGGATCCCGCGTATCCCGACAAGCTCAGGGAATTCGTTAAGCGCAGACTGGAGAACGTAGCGGAGTTCCTTGTCTTTGACCAAGCCGACCGCAGCCAACTGCAACTCCCGAGCGGCTGGGGAGAGCTTCAGGATGTTTCGCCGGCTGGATCTTGATGGACCAGAGAGCAAGAACGCTGGCGCTCGGCAGTGACCGAAGAAGTTTAAGAGGGGCCCGGGTGGACTGAACTATGTCATCGTCAACTTCGCTTTCCAGTGAAAATCCGCAGACCGCAGAGCGGCGAACCTGGCCGAGAGAGTCGCTCCAACGTTTGGCGGTGGTGTTTTTTGAAAACGGAAACTGGGGCAAGCTCCTTGAAATCAACGAAGGGGGGATGTCCCTCAAATTCACGCAGCCCCCGCGGCTCCGCCAGCGGATCAACTTTACTGTCATGCCGGTCCCGCGCCAAGGAGAGCTTTTGGAGAATTCGTTCGAGGAGGTTGGTGAAATCCTGTGGACCCGGGCGTCTGAGAGAGTTGCCGGAGTTAGGTTCCTGGATCTGGCCGAACCGAGCCGGCAGAGGATTCGTCGGTGGCACTCTTCGGGAACACCAATGGAAGGAACAATGCTGGGCCAGGAAGTTCAGGCAGGCGTGCAGTCAGGCGCGCAGCCACAGGAAAACCTGACATCTCCGTCCGAGACATTGCCTGAATTAGAATTCATGGAAGCTGCCACAGAAAACACGCAAGAGGCAGTCCCTGATTTGTTCTTAGAGTCGGAACCGCAAGTTGCAGCGGGAGGCGTGGGGGAAGTCGAGACACCTGAACCCCTTGTGCAGTCGCTGCCTGACCCAGAAGCGCAATTCGCAGTGGAAGGCGTGGAGGAAGTCGACACACCGGAACCCCTTGTGCAGTCGCTGCCTGAGACACAATCGCAATTCGCGACAGAAGGGCTCGAAGCACCCCTGGATGATTCCGCCGCAGCACGGCCGCAACCGAAACGGGAAGCCGGCTCGAATCGCTGGATAAACCGGGCCGTGCTGGTCGCCCCGGTTGGCTTTTTGGCTGCTCTGACTGTGTTTGGAAGCGTAAGACTGGTCGGGTCACTTTGGGGTGCTCGATCCGAAGCCCTCACCGCAAAGAGCCTCGCCGATCCGACAGTGGTGAGCGGTCCTTCCCGGACAACAGACGGCGGCGGGTCACCAGCACCTTTCCAGGTGGAAGTGCTGGACGCGAGTGGCAAGCGATGGCTACTGGGGTTCGCTCGAAACGCTTCGCGGAATATCGGCGGCAATGCGGGTGCAACGAAGCCCGCTGCGCCTGGCAGTTCTCCCACATTGGCAGACAACGGGGCGATTCCAAAGAGGTTGCTGCTCGCCGAAAAACAGCGCGATTTATCCCTGGTTACGCCCAAGGCCAACCTGCCAAGTGCCGCCGCCGCGTCCAACCTGCCATCGATGGACGCCCCGATGCTGCCAGGGCAGTTTGCCTATCCGTCTGCGGAACCAGTGGGAAGCGCGCCAGTCAAACCCACCCCGCCGGCGTCGGTTAATCCTCCACGCGTGGGGGGCGAGGTCCGACAGGCACGTCTGATCAAGTCCGTGCCGCCTAATTACCCCGCACTCGCAAAGTCACTCCACGTCGGCGGAGACGTGGTCATGGATGCAATCGTTGATCCGGGCGGGAACGTAACGGATGTTACGGTGATCTCGGGGGCTTTGCTGCTGCAAGGGGCCGCTGTGGAGGCGCTGCGCGCGTGGAAGTACGAGCCCGCGCGCTTGGATGGCCAAGCTGTCCCTATGCACCTTCGCGTTACACTGAAGTTTCGTATCAACTAAACCGCCCTTCGCAAGTTCCCAATGTTACAGTGCCTCGTGGGAAAAATATCTCTGCGCCACCCGCCTTTTTTGCCCGGAAACATCATGGAGTCCGTTGAAAATAAATGACTTACTCTTGGCCTGCCGGTTGCTATTCCATATCCGGTTGGGGGGAGGCGAGCCGAGGATCCCTTTAGGGGATTGAGGGCTGGGCCGGTTCGCTTCTCCCCTCTTTTTTCACCGCCTCCGCAATCGGCCGTCCTCTCCAGGGGCTTCCACCAACTTACCCCCAAACACCCCGAGAAGATTTCGGTGCGCGGAGCCAGGGGGCAGCTCAGCAGGCCACACCTCCACAGTCCCATTTCTAAATTCCAATCACGATTTGGCTTCTGAGCTACTCGCCAGGTGGGGAAGAATCTCTTGAGCCAAGAAGTCGAGTCGACTCCTCAGTGCCTGAACGTTCTCTGCGGTCGGAGGGGCGTCCACTGGAATTAGGTCGTCAGTTGATTTGCCTTTCTCGACAGCGTCCGCCCAAGCCTTCATTTCGCCCAAATATCCATCGAGCGCGTCCCATGGGGACTTCGCATACATGGAACTCAAATAGGCGGGTGGGAGATCGCCGACGACCACCCAGACGTACTGGTCGATGTTCTGTCCGCGCGGGTCGAGTTCGACAAGGAATATTCCTAATATCCCTGGGACGCAGTGTGCCACCCATAGGTTTTTTCGGCCCTCTGCCCAGGGGAATCGGTCGAGATAGGAATTTGCTTCGTCAACCAATTCGCCACTGCCCTCCTCTTCGTTTTGGAGGAGAAAGGGTCGAACGTGGTGGAGTAATTCGTTAGACATCGCTTTGGACCTCATGGAGAACGCCGGTCTGTTTGGGGTAGTGGTGGCGGTGGCGGCGGCGGGGGTTGTGGCGGCTGGGGTTGTGGCGGTGGCTGCTGAGGCGGCGGTTGTTGCGGCGGAACAATGTCCGGCGGCTGGGGTTCCACAGGTTGATTTGGCTTGGGTGGATTTGGCTTTGGATTCGTCCAACGTCTTTTTGCCCAGCGAGAAAAGTCTCCGTTATCCTTATGCCGCTTGATGTGCTCCTCGTGTGGTCTTGGGGTGACATTTGTTCCGCCATCGTCTTCGCCGCCGTCGGTTTTTGCCTTGTCATGGTCGGGCGGGTGGACCACCCTTAACGCGATGGGATGATCTTGGGTGGCGCACCCTTTGGGGTTTGGTTTTTCAAAGGGTGCGAGTGCCAAGCTCTTTTTCATTCCCCCTATCCCTTGGACGGGTGGCCCGGACGTAAGCCTGGAGACGACTTTGGGTGCCCCGTCCTCGGGTTGTGAGGGCGGGGGTTTTGACTTTGCTCACTTCCAGTGGCCGACTAACTACGACTAACTAGAGGTTCACCGGATCAATCTCCACCAATCCCTTTTCCTCTCTCGCGTAGTAAGAGAAGCTACTCCACGGCCAATCCTTCGGATGCTTCACCAATCCACGCATCACCGGATTCGCGTGCATATATTCCAATTTCTCTTTCTTCTTCGCGTGGCTGTATACATTGAAATCGTAAAACCTCGGCTGCCAGAACTGCGGCAGGTCAGCGATGAATTTCGGAAAGAGCGGCAGTTGCCCCTTCGGCGTCGCGAGCTTTTTCTCTTTCCTCACTCTGCGCGAAACCCGTTGCTTGAGCATTTGCAGCACCGTCGAAGGCGTGCCCTTCTTCGGCTCGCTCATCAGCACATGCACGTGATTGGGCATCACTACGTAGCCCACGAGAAGAAATCCATACTCTCGCTGGACTCTTCCGAGTTCCTTCACGAAAATGTTGCGCGACTTTACGCCTCCGAGCAACGGCAGCCGTCGATAACAACTGAAGGTCACAAAGTGGAGCTGGCCCTGTCCGTAGTAGCGCTTCAGTCTCTTCGGCATCCCACACCAAAACCCCCGCCCTCACAACCCGAGGACGGGGCACCCTCCTCACACCACTCCACCGTGATTTGCAGAAGTGATATTCTCTCTTGGGATTTTGCCGTCAAGACAAAAGAAGGGCGTCCGCGGGCGGGCCACCCGTCCCAGCCTACTACCTGGGGCGCAATTCTGATTAGCATAACAACGCAGGCTAAAGAAGATTTGATGGCGATTGCTGAAAACAATCTTCCGAATGTTGTGACCCGATGAAAGATAATGACGATTTCAAAGCCTCTCCTCGGCGAACTCAGCTTTCTTGCACTGGTCTTTTGCTGTTGACCCCATGCTTTTTCAGCCTTTTGGTGACGTCTGCAGATGCCCGTAAGGCCGCCAAGAAAGCTCAGATTAAGTACGAGGGTCACGTCGAGTTTGCGTCGGAATTCGCGCGCGTGGATAATATTTGTATTCAGTTTGGGGGATCTATGACTGCGGGAAGTTTTTTTCAAGATCTCCAGGTCAACGCCTCCGCCAAAGGAACTGAATATTCAAAAGATGGTCGTAGACTCGAAACGTTTCCTCAAAACATATCTGCCGTCATTATTGCAGTACCAAGGATGTGCGACCGCCAACCCGATGAAGATCTAAGCGCCCAAGCACGGGACTTCATGGATAAACTCGAATTTGACGCTTCCTGGAAGTTGGGCTTCAAGATGCAAAAGGCCAAGGGGCTCAACCGGGAGAAAACCGACCACGACCTAGAAGAACTCCCTCTGTTGGGGCCTGGTGCCCTAGCAGATGTTTGGAAATATCGAATGACGTTAAGCGGAGAAGCAATTCCATTGAACGCTCACCTCATTGTCTCTGTGTTTGATAAAGAGCGTCGACTGGTCGCGCGACTGTCCGCCAGACTATGACGTGCCCTGACCTGCCCCCTGGCTCCGCGGACGGAATCATACAAGCTCTTTTTCATTTCCCCTATCCCTTGCAACCTTGACTGCCATGCCCTCGACCTTTTCCCGGAGGAAACCCTCTCCAAGCCTTTGCATCCAAACGATTTACTTTTCCCTTGACAAATTTATTATTCTATGGTAACGTCCATAGGTGACTACCAGTCCCTCTAGCCTTAGCCTCCAAGGCCATCCCCAGCAGAGTCCTCAGAACCCTTGCGGCCCCGGCCCCTTTCTTCTTCTCATTTCCAATCTCGAACTCCGGTTTCTGGAGTCCGATGGGCTCTGCCGCAATCCCAGAATCGGACCTCTAACCCCTGTATTTGCCACACATCCGAGAAATCGTCAGCTAACTCCAATCATTGCCACACTTCCAAAATACCCCTCCCGCAACTCCTTTGTTTGCCACACTTGCGACACCCCCCGGGGTCTCCTCTCTCTTCCCAAATGCCCACTGCTCACTACCCACTGCCCTCTGCTCAAGGCTGCTACCTTGCCGCCCCGCCGCGGGCAAAGCCCCATGCGGGGATTCTTCGCTTTTTCACACCTCTGCTCGCACGTCCTGGGGAATTCAGAGAATCAATTCGATCTCCGCGTCGATCGCCACATGCGTCGCCGCGAATCCGTTGATGGAGAATCTTTGCCCTTCGCCCTCAGAAAAATGAAAGAAACGGCTGATGTGATAATCCTCGTCGTAGGCGGAAAACAGCCGCTCGGTTTCCGCGCGCGTCAGCGCAAAAGCGGAAAGCGCCACGGCCTGCCCAAAATCCTTGCCGTGCAAGCGGTAAACCCGCACCAATTCTCTCAGGGACATGCTCGGCGCACGGTGTGCAGCTTCGCTCATGAAACTCTCGCTCGCAAAGTGTACTGCCGCCGAGAACCGAAAGGAAGCGACGCGCGGAAAGACCAGATTAGAATTCGGTGTCCGCTGCGCTCCACTGGCTGAAGCCGCTCAGTTTCGATAAAATGTGATCGACTAGAAGCAGCGACAGGAGGAACTATATGAGCATCGCCGTTGGACAAACCGCGCCGGACTTCACCCTGCACAACCAGGACAAGAAGGAAGTGAAGCTTTCAGATTTCTCCGGCAAGAAGAATGTCGTTCTGGTGTGGTACCCGCTGGACTGGAGCCCCACCTGCACGAACGAGCATGTCTGCTTTGTGAATGACATGAAGCAGTTCGAGATGCTGGACGCCGAAGTGCTCGGCGTTAGTGTCGACAGCGTTTGGTCGCACAAGGCTTTCGCCGAAAAAATGGGCATCAAGTATTCTTTGCTCGCCGATTTTCATCCCCGCGGCGCCATGAGCGAAAAGTACGGCGTGTACCTCGCCGACAAGGGCATCACCGGCCGCGCCATTGCCATCATCAATAAGGCCGGTAAGGTCGCCTGGTTCAAGAACTACGATATCCCCGTCGTCCCGGACATCAAGGAGGTAGCCTCCGCGCTCTCCCAGGTCAAAGCCGCCTCCGCCTAGTCTCCTGTCCGGGAACCGCGGGCGCACTGCGTCCCATTGCCTGAAACGCCGTTCGGCAAAACACGCTGCCGCCGCGGTTGACTCTGGCACAGCGTGAGGATAGGCTCACGGCAAACCGGGGCAGGCAGCCTATCGTCCGGCCGAGCGGCCCCATCCCTCATTGAGCCAGGAGGCACTAAATGGTTGCTCTTCACACTCTTTGGATGCCCATTCTCTTGTCGGCCGTGTTCGTATTTGTAGCCAGCTCGATCATTCACATGGTGCTGCCGTATCACCGCAGCGATTACAAGAAACTGCCTGACGAAGACAAAGTTCTGGCGGCCTTGCGCTCCGCAGGCGTCGGGCGGGGCGTGTATATGTTTCCTCATTGCACTCACAAAGATATGAAGTCTCCGGAGATGCTAGAAAAACAAAAGCAGGGGCCCATCGGATCCGTCACTGTGTTTCCCGCGGGGCCAATCAATATGGGGAAGCATTTGACGCTGTGGTTCTTGTTTTGCGTGGTGGTCGGCGCGTTCACCGCCTACCTGACGGGGCGCACGACCGCTTCGGGGATGAACTATTTGTCGGTCTTTCGCGTGGCTGGCGCAGTGTCCTTCATGGCCTACGGCGTGGGCCATTTGAGTAACGGGATCTGGATGGGACAGCCGTGGAGCAACGTGACCAAGCATGTATTCGATGGGCTGATTTACAGCCTGCTGACCGCGGGCACCTTTGGCTGGCTCTGGCCGCGGTGAGAACTTGACTGGTGACCGGCGGCTCGCGACTCGTCGCCCGGCGGACGCGGCCAGAAAGTAGTCAGCCTTTTTCTTGTTGGGCGCAACCTATCAGGAAGTTGCTGCGCCGGCCGCGCCGTTTTCCAAGTAGGCGGTGAGTTGCACGGGATCGCTTGTCGGCGGCAGGCAGGTCTGGCCGGAGCAGACCACGGCGACGGGCTTGTCGGCGGGAAGGTGCGGGAGAGTTTCCTCTAGGGCGCCGGCGAGAGCGGCGAGTGTCGTGCCGGGAGTGACGCGAAGAACGGACTTGCCGAAGCGATACACGCTGTGCGCGGCGTCCTCGAGGCCTTGCGACGTTGCGTCGCCGGCGGGGCCGGTGACAACAACCTGAATAGGATGATGCGCAAAGAGCGTTGAGGCCAAGCCGTAGCTGGCGGCGAAGAGGCCGTACTGCGGAGCGACGCCCGCGAAGGCCTCGAGCGTCTTTTGAGCGAAGTCGCGGTAGCGCTGTTCGCCGGTGAAAGCGTGCATGCGAACGAGGGCGATGGCGGCGACAGAGTTGGCGCCGGGCGTCGGCGAATCCTGAAAAGGCTTGCGGCGCACCTCGAGACCACCCAGGGGAGCTGCATCCGAAGGGCGATCGAAGAAGCCGCCGTTCTCCGCATCACCGTAGCGGGTGATGGCGAGATCCATAGTCTTTTGCGCGGCGGTGAAGTAGCGCGGGTCCAACGTGGCTTCGTAAGCATCGAGCAGTGCCAGGACGCTGAAAACTTGATCGTCGAGCGAGCCTTCGAGCACGGGGGCCCCGATGCGGTGGGCGAAGCCGCGAGTTTCGCTCCAAGCTTCGCGCAACATGCGGTCAATCGTTTTCAAGGCGAAGCTGCGGCAGCCGGCGCCTAGCGACCCGCCCAGAACGCGCGCAGCATCCAGATAGGCAGAAGCGAACATTGCGTTCCAGGAGACGTACATGGTCTTGTCAACGAAAGGCGTGGGGCGCGGTATGCGCGCTGCGAGCATTTTGCCTTTGGCGCGCGCGATGGTTTGGCGGATGACGGATTCGTCCAAACCAAGCGTGCCGGCGATTTCTGCAGCGTCCCGCGCAATCCACAGGACATTCTTCGCTGGATTGTGGTGCATCTCGCCGTGGCTCTCGACGTCGTAGTAGAGCTCCATGGCTCGCGCTTCTTCAGGGAGAAGGGCTGAGCGCAACTCCTCGAGGGTCCAGGTGAAGTAATCGCCGTCGTCGTCGAGCGAAAAATCCGCGTCCTGACTGCCGAAAAATCCGCCATGCCCTTGATCCGAGAGGACTGTGTTGACCCACCCGATGATGCTCTCGGCGGTTTCGCGAAGGACAGAATTCCGCGTTGCCTGCCACGCCTGAACGTAGTTCTTAAGCAGTTCGGAATTGTCGTAGGACATTTTCTCAAAGTGCGGGACGAGCCAGCGCTCATCCACGGAATAGCGGTGGAAACCGCCGGCAAGCTGATCGTAGACGCCGCCGCGGGCCATTTTCTCGAGCGTTGTTTCGACCATAGCGAGCAAATGCTTTTCCTTGGTTTGCTGGTAGCGCTCGAGGAGAAGATCGATGGCCGAGGAATGGGGGAACTTAGGCGCGCGGCCGAAGCCGCCGTTCTTGGCATCGAAAAGTTGCGTGATGGACTTGATCTGCGCATCGACAACGCCGAGGTCAAACTCGGCGCGCGCTCCTGAAAACGCCTCAGCCTGCGCAACCGCATCCGACAAGGAATTTGCGGCGCGCTCCAGTTCGGGGCGGCGGTTGCGGTAGGAATCGGCCACGGCGAGGAGCACGCGGCGGAACCCCGGGCGGCCCATCTGGTCTTCGGGAGGGAAGTACGTGCCACCGAAAAAAGGCTTGCCGTCAGAAAGCAAAAACCCGGTAAGCGGCCAGCCGCCCTGTCCGGAAATGGCGCTGATGGCGGATTGGTAGCGCGAGTCGACGTCAGGGCGCTCGTCTCGATCTACCTTAACCGGCACGAAATGTTCGTTGATGATTTTGGCGATTTCAACGTTTTCGTAGCTTTCGCGGTCGATGACGTGGCACCAGTGGCACCACACAGCGCCGATGTCCAGAAGAATCGGTTTGTCTTCGGCTTTAGCGCGAGCGAAGGCCGCATCGCCCCATTCCTGCCAATCGATGGGCTGGTGAGCAGCGGAACGAAGGTAAGGGCTAGCGGAATCTTTGAGGCGGTTGGTGGGGTGGTCAGTCAAGGTCGCTCATAGCCTGAGTCTGCGGAAAATCGGCCACTATTGGACTTTGTCGCCCGGACCGAGGTCGCGGGGGTCGAGCGGCTTGCGGCCGGAAAAGCCTTCGTCCTGCCGGTGATAAAAACGGATGCGATCCTCGCCCAGTTTCCAGCAGAGATAAACATCCTGATTGTCGATGATGGCGGGAAAATCGAGCAGGCCGACGTCCAGGTCCTTGACGATGCAGCCTGTTTCCAGGATGCGGCTGAGCGCGGACCTCAAATTTTCCGCAAGATGAGTGTGCTCCGCGCGCGTCTTGGCCAGTTTTTCATAAGGGACCAGGATGCCGCCCATCATCATAATGCGGGTGGCAACGGCCGACAGGTCATGCTCCAGGGAAGACAGCTTCTTGCGGCAATCGATAGCCTCGATGAGGAAAGGCTCGAGATCCTTGCGCGCGCGCTCGGCTTCCGTCAAAGTGAAAAGCCGCTGGGGTGGCTCTGGAGATTCATCTTGCCCGGGATCGTCGTCTTCGTCTGCCATAGCGTGTGAATTGGCTCAGTATCTCCGCTGCAATCGACAAACTAAATTCTGTTCTAGTGTTTCGTGGATTGCAAGCAAGAACAGTCTCCCGCTGTTCCGCTTGTATGACAATACGACGGTACTGTCTGTGCAAAAAGGAACAGACTAAAGTCTGTTCTGCCGGCTATCCGCCGATGAAAACCATGGTGCGCGAGGGCGGGACGAAACCAGGTTCGTTGATTCGGTGGCCTTCTTCTTTTTCGTTGACCACAGAGCAGATGTACGTGGCCAGATCGTCGTCGGAAGCGCCTTCGCGAAGGAGGCCGCGGAGGTCATGGTCCTCCTTGCTGAAAAGGCAGGTGCGGAGCTTGCCGTCGGCGGTTACGCGGATGCGCGAACAAAACCCGCAGAAAGGCTGGGTGACGGAAGCGATAAGGCCAATTTCGCCAGGAGCGCCATCGGCAAAGCGGTACTTGCGGGCGGTTTCGCTGCGCTCATGGGGAATCTGGATGAGCGGCCAGCGCGCGTGGATGCGATCGTAAACCTCCGCGGCGGCGACGACCAGATCGCGGGACCAGTGGCGGTCGGCGTCCAGGGGCATAAATTCGATGAAGCGCATAATGACGCCGCGGTCGCGGGCAAACTCGGCAAAAGCTTCGACCTCGTCATCGTTGAGGCCGCGCACAAGTACGGCGTTTACTTTGGCGGGCGCAAGGCGGGACTTTTGCGCGGCGTTGATGCCGTCCATGACCTTTGAAAAGGATCTGGTGCGAGTGATGCGCTCGAATTTGGCGGGATCGAGCGAATCGAGACTGATATTGATGCGGCGCAGACCCGCCGCGAGCAGCCGATCACAGCGCTCGGCAAGCAAATGACCGTTGGTGGTCATGGAGAGATCGGGGACGCCGAGGGCATGGAGGCGCGAGAGGAAGTCTTCGACGCCGTCGCGCACAAGAGGTTCACCGCCGGTGACGCGAACTTTGCGGATGCCCAAGCCAACGAAGATCCTCGCAAGACGGTCGAATTCAGGCCAGGAGAGGATTTCGTCGTGGTCGCGATAGTTCTCCGGATCGGCAGAGCGGCAATAGACGCAGCGAAAGTTGCAGCGGTCGGTGACCGAGACGCGCAGGTCCGTGATGGTGCGGCCGAAACTATCGTGAAGGGTCATTGCTTACCTTGCGCTCGTTGGATGCGGCTTGCTCCCTTGCGGACTCAAGCGGCATTAAAACAAAACGGCCCGATCCAGTGTTGGAATCGGGCGCGCCGAAAACTGCACATTCGGCAGTATCGCTCCTTTCCAAACACGGGAGGCGCGGGCGTTTCCACCCGAACCCTGAGTCCCGAAAGCTGCCCGGGACATCGCCCCAGCCGCCGTGGGTTGGTTCTCCGGCAGGCGGCAGGGGTCGGAGTTACAGGCACCAGTCTACGCTTAAGCGGCGCCGCAAGCAATTTGACGGATCGGGCGATACTGCCCGGAAGAGGATGCGGTGGATTGTGATAGAGTTTTGCGCACGCCATGCGGATCTTCGTCTTAGGAGCCGGAGCGACCGGCTC
>Ga0307479_10005421_pt1 | contig 11681 bp, 7 predicted proteins | sample atmos_gasesECM4C_FD_203743 | JGI IMG/M metagenome (GOLD analysis project Ga0307479, IMG submission 203743) | Hardwood forest soil microbial communities from Morgan-Monroe State Forest, Indiana, United States - atmos_gasesECM4C_515 | ecosystem: Environmental > Terrestrial > Soil > Temperate... | reverse complement strand
CGCGCCGCCGATAGGTAGATCGCATCGGGAACTCCCTACGGGGACAGGTAGTCCCTCGCTACCGCATTGAGTCGGAAAACCTGACGTACCGAGGGGAGCAATTTCACAGAACACCCCCGCGTGAGCGGTAGGCGGTTCACGACTCCTCCAAAAGCACGAGCAAAAGCACGAGGAAGTGTGACGCGGGTCCGCCCCGATCGGCGGGGCGAGCGCGGCTGAGCCGCTGAATTACGTCAGGTTTTGCGTTTGCGCGACAGCGCTGTCAGGGCGCGGAACCCCAGGTCAGCCGATCTGGTCGGGCACTGCGTCGGTGTGTTGTGCGGACATCGCTGGCACTGCTCTTCTCTTGATTCGCCCCCGCGCGTCCTCTAGCGTCGCGTGCAGAGCCCATGGCCAGGCACCTGCAACTCACCTCACTGCTGCTCGGCGCGCTGGCGAGCCGTTCAGTCTGCGCCGAGGGGCAGCCGGCCGTGCCCGCGATCGACCTGCCGCATTCATATTACTACCGTGAGATGTACCTGCCACAGCTCACCAGCGGCCCGGGCAGTGTTGCCTGGGCGCCGGATTCCCGTGAGGTGGTGTTCTCGATGGCCGGCTCGCTGTGGCGCCAGAAGATCGATTCAACCCGCGCCGAGCAGCTGACGGACGGTCCGGGCTACGACTACCAGCCGGACTGGTCACCGGACGGTCGCTTCATCGTTTATGCATCTGATCGGGGGGAGGCGATCGAGCTGTGGCTGCTGGATCTGACCTCCGGGCGCTCACGGCAGCTGACCCAGGGTGGTGCGGTCAACGTCGAACCGCGCTGGTCTCCGGATGGTCAGCGGGTCGTCTATGTATCGAGCGCCTACCACCGCCACTTTCACCTGTTTGTCGCCGAGGTGCACGAGGGGCAGCTGAACAACCCAGTCCGTCTGACGGAGGAGAACAAGAGCTCACTGCCGCGCTACTACTACAGCGCCTACGACCACGAGATCAACCCGACCTGGACACGCGACGGCCAGTCGGTCGTGTTCGTTTCCAATCGTGGCCGCATTCACGGCACCGGGGGATTGTGGCGCGCGGCGGCGGTTCCGGGTGCGCAGGCGGTCGAGCTGCGTTACGAGGAGACCAACTGGCAGGCGCGACCGGACTTCTCGCCCGACGGCACACGGCTCGTCTACAGCTCGTACCTCGGGCGCAACTGGCTGCAACTGTGGCTGATGCCCGCCAATGGCGGCGAGCCGTTTGCGCTGACTTTCGGCGAGTGGGACGAGACCAGCCCGCGATGGTCGCCGGATGGGGCGCAGCTTGCCTTTATTTCGAATCGTGACGGCGACACGCAACTGCGGTTGCTGCGCCTGCCCGGTGGCGGCTCACGGGTGCTGGAGGTGATGCAGAGGCACCGTTTACGCCCCAGCGGGACCGTGCACCTGTTGGTGCGCGACGAACATGGGATGCCCACGCCGGCCCGGGTAGTGGTCACGGACGCGAAGGGGCGGTTCTACGCCCCTGCCCACGCCTGGACCCACCATGCCGAGTTCGACCGTAACGAGCATCCGTTCGAAGCGCGCTACTTCCATACTGCCGGGGATGACCGGATCGAAGTCCCCGCGGGCACCGTGAGCGTCGAGGTGATGAAGGGTCTTGCGCGCCAACCCGAGCATCACACGCTCGAGGTGCGCGCCGGGGAGGTGGCGGATGTCGCGACCGTGATGCCCGAGCACCCCTGGCTTGACGGAACGCAGCGGCGCTGGGTGAGCGCGGACGTGCACGTACACATGAACTACGGCGGACACTATCGCAACACGCCGGCGCACCTGGTGCTGCAGGCGGAGGCGGAGGATCTGGACATTGTCGAGAATCTCCTCGTCAACAAGGAGCAGCGCATACCCGACATCGCCTACAGCGGGGTCGGGGTTGACCCAGCCTCGAAGCCCGGGACGCTGATTGTTCACGGCCAGGAATTCCACACCAGCTACTGGGGCCACCTGGGTGTGCTCGGCATGCATGGCAACATGCTGCTGCCCGCGTATGCCGGCTACCCGAATACCGCGGCGGCGAGCCTCTTTCCAACCAATGCGGATGTGGCAGACCTGGCGCATGCGCAGGGCGCGTTGGTCGGCTATGTGCATCCGTTCGAGGAAGAGCCGCGGCCTGTGACCAAGCCCGCTCACACCGACGCCGACGAGCTACCCGTCGATGTTGCGCTCGGCAAGGTCGACTACCTCGAGATCGTCGCGTTCGCCGATCATCAGGCGACCGCCGCGGTGTGGTACCGGCTGCTGAACCTCGGTTTCCGGATTCCGGCCGCCGGGGGCACGGATGCGATGGCCAACTACGCCACCTTGCGCGGGCCGGTGGGCTTGAACCGCGTTTACGCCTCCGTGGCCAACGGCCCGATCAGCAGCGAGGCCTGGCTGGATGCGTTGCGGCAGGGGCGAAGCTTCGCCACCAACGGACCGCTGCTCGATTTTTCCGTCGCCGGCAACCCCATCGGCTCGACCCTGCGCCTGAAGCGCGGGCAAAGCGTGCCTTTCACCGCGCGCCTGCGCTCCATCGTGCCCGTCGATCACGCCCAGGTCGTCTGTAACGGCCGCGTCGCCCGCGAACTCGCACTAGGCACTCATCGCGACAGCCTCGAGGTCAGCGGCAGGCTGCCGATCGTGAGCAGCGGCTGGTGTGTGCTGCGAGCCTTCACCGCCAAGGCGGAATATCCTGTGCTCGACAACTTCGTCTACGCGACCACGAGTCCGGTCTACGTTTCAGTGCGCGGCGAGGCGCCGCGCTCACCCGAGGATGCGCGCTATTTCGAGGCATGGATCGATCACCTGTTGCAAACCACCGGCAGCTATCCCGACTGGAACTCGGCGATGGAGAAGGCCGGTGTGCTGCAGAAGCTCAAGGACGCCCGGTCGGTGTATGAGCGCCTCGAATAGCCGCAGCGGGAGCGAAGCTAGCCCAACACAGGCAAGAACAGCCGCCAGGCCTCGCTCGGGTTACGAATGCCCCAGGCGATCGCGGCGAACCCTTCGCAAGTCCGCGCAGACCGGGTAGATCTGCGCCGGCTCTTGATTCGCCCCGACGCGTCGTTTAGCGTGCCGCGGGCGCATCGGGTTGGGCGATTTTCCGGGGGGGACATGGTCGAGCGAAGACAGGTTCTGATCGGCGGCGCTATCGCCGTGGGCGGGCTCGCATGGCCGCGCCGCACCGCGTGGGCTGCGACAGCTGGGGAGATCTCCCGTGCGGCGGAGTCCATACATCAGGAGCCGACGTTCACCGTCTCTCGCAAGCACGTCTACGAGGCGCTGACGGATGCCGGGCAGTTCGACAGAGTGACCCAGGCAAGCGGGGTCATGAACGAGCTGTCGCAGATGACCCAGCCGACCCGGATCAGCCCGAACGAGGGGGGTCGCTTCGTGCTGTTCGGCGGCTACATCGTCGGCCGGCACATCGAGCTGGTGCCGAACGAATTGATTGTCCAGGCGTGGCGCGTTGGAAACTGGAGCCGTGGCGTCTACTCGCTGGTGCGCTTCGAGCTGCTCGATCTGAGCCCGGGCACCAGGATCGTCTTTGACCATAGCGGCTTTCCCGCCGGCAAGGCCGAGCACCTGGCGGCCGGCTGGCACGCGCACTATTGGGAGCCGCTCGAGAAGATTCTCGCTAACGGATGACTCAACCGCCGGCCCTGGGCACGCGAACGAGAGCCGTGAACTCCCGGCACAGGCACCAGGCCTGGATGCAGCGTCAAAATGACACCGTGCACCGGGTCCAGTACAACAAGGCCGACATCCCCGCGTACGTTGCGATCTCGCCTGACCTTAAGGGCGGTCGAGCTATACTCCCAACTATGGCGCAAGCCCCATTCGTGCCCGGCCGTCGGCAAGTCGCGAGGCTCGGCGCGCTTCTCGCTCTCGCGCTGCTGATCGCGCAGACCGGCGCGGTGATACACGAGTACTATCACCTCGGCGCGAACGCTGAATCCCGGGGTGTCCCGGCCTCCAGTCAATCCTGCCCGGCTTGCCTGTCGTATGCCGCCGTGCTTACGGCAGCGGGCGGCACGAGTCACGCGCCAGCTTTCGGGCGAGCTCAGATCAGCAAGCCGTACCGCACCCCAGTCGCCCCGCTCGTCGGGTATTCCCCGCAACACGCCTTCCTGTCCCGCGCTCCACCATCGCCTGCCTGACCGATGACGATCGCCGGCTGCCGGCGTTGCATTGCCGCCAGCCGTGTAATCGACGGACACGGAGAGGCGATCCATGGCGAAGCTCACGCCCATTGCAGGGGCAATCGTATTTGGCTGTTTATTGCTGCCCAATGCCGGGCAAGCCGCCACGAACGACGTGACCACGTTGCGAGCCGAGCTTGAGGCTCTGAAGAGCGACTACACCTCACGGGTGCAGGCGCTGGAGGCGCGGATCAAACAGTTGGAAAGCGAGGTTGCGACCGCGCAGCTCTCGCAGCGCGGCGCGGCGGCCGCCGCGCCCGCGCCGCCGCCGGCGTTCCCGCAGGCCTCGCCGGTCGCAGCGCCCGGTAAGAGCAGCAATGCGACGGCTTTCAACCCCGCTATCTCGATGATCCTGACGGGTAACTACGCCAGCCTCTCACAGGATCCTGCGACCTACCGCGTCGCGGGCTTCATACCGCCTCCCTCGGGCGAAGGTCCTGGCGCGCGCAGCTTCAACCTGGACGAATCGGAGCTGACGGTCGCCTCCAACGTGGATCCCTACTTCTTCGGGAACGTCACGGCGGCGATCCAGGGCGACAACAGCATCGACATCGAGGAGGCATATTTCAAGACGCTTGCGCTCAGCAACGGGTTCACGATCAAAGGAGGACGGTTCTTCTCCGGTACCGGCTACCTGAACGAGATCCACTCGCACAACTGGGACTTCGTGGATCAACCCCTGGTGTACCAGGTGTTTCTTGGTGGTCAGCTGGCGCAGGACGGCGCGCAGATCCGCTGGCTCGCGCCGACGGACTACTTCATCGAGCTCGGAGCGGAGGCCGGCAGCGGCCGCAGCTTTCCCGGCACTCAGCGCAATTCGAACTCGTTGGCGAGCGACGCGCTGTTCACGCACCTCGGCGGCGATGTGGGCGATTCCACCAGCTGGCGGCTGGGCGTGTCCTGGCTCGACGCGCGTTCCACTGATCGTGCCTACGAGGACCTGGATCAGTCGGGAACGCCGGTCACCAACGCCTTCACCGGGACCTCGCGCACCTGGATCGCCGACGGCACGCTGAAATGGGCTCCGCACGGTGATCCGACGTACCACCAATTCAAGCTGCAAGGCGAATACATGCACCGCGCGGAAAGCGGGCAGCTTGCGTTCGACGTGACCGGGCGCAACCTCGTTGGTGAGTACAACAGCTCGCAGTCGGGCTGGTACCTACAGGCCGTGTACGAGTTCATGCAGCGCTGGCGCGCAGGGCTGCGCTACGATTCGATGCGATCCGGGACACCGAGCATCGGGCTCGTGCAACTGGGCCTCTTGCCTCTCGCAGCCTTCCCGTCGCTGACCTCGGCGTCGCCCGAGCGCACGACCATCATGGTCGACTGGAGCCTGAGCGAGTTTTCGCGGCTTCGGGCGCAATACGCCTGGGATGACGCCCGCGCGACTGAGCGCGATCGGCAGCTCCTGCTTCAGTACATCTTCGCAATGGGCGCGCACGGCGCCCATAAATTCTAGGACCCTCGATCATGGCCAGGCACAATCACAGTCTGCTCGCGCTCGTAACGGTCTCGCTGTGCGCCGGCGCTCTGCCGGCGCAGGCGGCACTCAAAGTGCTGGCAACCACCCCGGACTGGGCCGCACTCGTCACGGAGTTGGGTGGCGACAAGGTCAATGTCTACACGGCCACGAACGCGTTTCAGGACGTCCATCGCGTCGACGCGAAACCCAGTCTCGTGGCCCGGGCACGCACGGCGGATCTGGTCGTGGCCACCGGCGCCGATCTTGAGATCGGCTGGATGCCGGTGTTGCTGCAGGACTCCGGCAACACCAGGATCCAGCCCGGCAGCCCAGGCTACTTCGAGGCCGCGCCGCTCGTTCACCTGCTCGAGGTTCCGTCGGCAGTGGATCGCTCCATGGGCGACATCCACCCCCTGGGCAACCCGCACGTGACCCTTGATCCGCGCAACATCGCAACCATCGCCAAGGCGCTCGCCGCGCGCCTGGTATTGATAGATTCCGCCAACGCGGCGTATTACGCGGCGCGCGGCGAAGATTTTCAGACGCGATGGCAGCAGGCCGCCGAGCGGTGGGAGGCAAGGGCCGCGCCGCTCAAGGGCGTCGGCGTCGTCGTGATTCACCGCGATCAGGCTTACCTGTGCAACTGGCTCGGCATGAAGGAGCTCGCCTCGATAGAGCCCAAGCCGGGCGTGCCTCCGAGCGCCGGATACCTCGCCGAGCTCGTCACCAAGCTCGCGGCCACGCCGCCGAAGATGATCCTGCGCAACGCGTACAACGACCCGCGGGCTGCCGAGTGGCTCGCGGAGCGCATTCATGCGCCGGTCGTGCTGTTGCCCTACTCGGTAGGAGGCACACCCGAGGCGAAGGACCTTTTTGGTCTGTTCGATGACACCATCAATCGACTGCTGGCGGCACTCAAGTGAACACCTTTCAGGCGGAACTGAGCATCCTGTGGCCGGCGCTGATTGCCGGTTTTCTCGTCGTTTTGTCCCACGTGCCGCTCGGACAGCAGGTGCTTGCGCGCGGCATTGTGTTCATCGACCTCGCTATCGCGCAGGTGGCAGGAGTGGGCGTGATTGCCGCTCACAGCTTCGGCCTCGGAGCGACCGGCTGGACCACGCAAGTCGCGGCCGCCGCCGCCGCACTGGCTGGCGCGCTACTGCTGACCTGGTCGGAGCGCAGACGACCTGAGGCCCAGGAAGCGCTGATCGGTGTGCTGTTCGTGCTCGCCTCGACTGCACAGATTCTGATCCTCGCAAACGATCCGCATGGCGGGGAGGATCTTAAGGATCTGCTGGCGGGACAGATTCTCTGGGTCACACCGCGGCAGCTCGTCCACGCAGCCATACTCACCGGCATATTTCTGATCGCATGGTTCCGCGGGCGTCAGCAACTGGGGCGCGTCGGATTCTATGTCCTGTTCGCGCTGGTGGTGACCATCTCGGTGCAGCTGGTCGGGGTATACCTGGTATTCACCAGCCTCATCGTGCCCGCGGTCGCGACCTACAGATACCCCGTACGCCGCCAGCTGGCATTGGGCTATGCGCTGTCATTCGCAAGCTACCTCATCGGGCTCGTACTATCGGCGGTGTTCGACTTGCCTTCGAGCCCGGTCATCGTCTGGGCGATGGCGCTGGTGGGTCTGCTGATCCACTTTGGCGGCCGGGAGGCGCCGCGACCGACAGCGCGCTGAACCCGCATTGACTCACGGGCTCGAGCGCCCATTGCGCGGATCCGGGGGGTCAGGCGCGTGCGCTTCTCAGATCGCTCCCGCCCGTCGCAGCGCTGCCAACACCGATGAGCCAGCTCTCCAGGTCCGCTCTAGGTAGCGGCCGGCTGTGCAGGTAGCCCTGTGATTCATCGCAGCCTTCGCGCACCAGATACTCCAGCTGCGTCTGGGTCTCGACGCCTTCCGCGACGGTCGTCATGTCGAACGCATGCGCCAGACCGATGATCGTCGTGACCAGCGTGCAGCTCCTGCGGTCCGAAGGCAAACGACTGGTGAACAGCCGGTCGATCTTGAGCGTGTCAATCGGCAGCTCGGACAGGCGGCCGAGTGAGGAGAAGCCGGTACCGAAGTCATCGATTGCAATGCGGATGCCCGCGGCGCGCAGCAGCCTGAGCGCGTGGACACACGATGAGGAGTCCCCGGAAAGCGCCCCCTCGGTGATCTCGATGTCGATCCCCCAGGCCGGATCGCCCGCCAGATCGCCGATGGCCTCGAGAATCTCGCCCGCAATATTGCGTTGTCGCAGCTCAGGCGGAGAGATATTGACGGCCACTCTGATCGGCGGCAGGCCCTTGCAGCGCCAGGCGCGACAATCCGACGCCGCTTGCCTCAACACCCACGCGCCGGTCGCCGCCATCAGGCCGGCGGATTCCAGCAGCGGCAGGAAGATCGCGGGCGAGGTCAGTCCGTTTTCCGGGTCCTGCCAGCGCAGCAGGGCCTCCACACTGGCAATTCTGCCGGTGTGCAGCGTGATCTTGGGCTGGTAGTGCAGCAGGAACTGCCCTTGGTCGAGCGCGGTGCGCAGCCGGTGCTCCAGCGCGACGCGCCGGGCGAGCTCGGAGTTCATCTCGATGCGGTGATGCAGATAGCGCTCGCCCGAGGTCTTCGCCTCCTTGAGCGCGGCTTCCGCATTCTGCACCAGCTCGTTCGCCTCGCGTCCGTCGTGCGGAAAGCAGGCAACCCCACTCTTGATCTCGGCGACGATCTCGCGGCCATCGACGCCGAAGGGCCGCGCGAAGGCGCGCGCGACGTCCTCGTGCAAGGTGCGGATTTCGGTATCGGCACGTTCGCGTGAGGCGTTCACGCACGCGAAGGTTCCGCCACCCAGGTGTGCAAGCTGCTCGGTGTCCGGGAAGTGGGCCTTGAGCCGATCCGCGACACACTGCAGCAGGCGATCGCCGGTGTGCCGCCCGAAGGAATCATTGATGACGCTCAGATGGGTGATATCGAACACCGTCACCTCGAGACGCGGCAGGCTGTCAGTGCCGCGCGTGAGCAGCCGACTCAGGCGCTCGCAGAACAGCGCACGCTTGGCAAGGCCGGTGAGCGGCTCGAAATAGGACAGGAAGTGCACCGCGTCCTGCTTGTCGAGGTACTGCAGGGCGAAGGACAGGTTGGAGGCGACCTCCTCGAGCAGCAACAATTCGTCCTGACTAATAACGGCGCTGGCCCCGGTGCCGCACAGGAAGGACCCGACCGGGGTGTTGTCGACCAGCAGTGGCAGACACGCAAGCGAGCGAACGCCCGCGGCGATGAGCTTGTCGCGCCCGTGTATGACGTGAGGGAAGCTGTCGAGATCCGGGCACAGTATCGCCTCACCGGTGCGGATGACCCGTCCCATGAGACTGGTATCGCCGGCTTCCTGATCCGCGACCGGAAACTCCTGTTCCGGCCGGGCAAGAAATTCGTAGCCTGCCCAGCCCACCGGCCGTGCCATGCGCGTGGTCGGATTAATGAGCGCCAGCATGGCAATCGTGTAGCCACCCACACGATGCGCCAGCCGGCAGGTCTCGGCCATGACTTCGTCGCGGTTCTGAATGCGCACCAGTGCGGAGTTGATACCCGAAAGCATCTGCAGCACGCCGGTCAGGCGGGCGACCTGCCGCTCGGCAAGCTGGCTGGTGCGGCGCAACTCTGCTTCCTGGAGGGCACGCGCCACGGCCGGCACCAGGCGCTTTGGGTTACTCTTCAGAACGTAGTCGATCGCGCCGCACCTCAGGGCCTCGATGGCGCGCTCCTCGCCGATGGTGCCGGAAAGGAAGATGAAGGGAACCCCGGGCGCTTCGGCGCGCGCAATCGCGAGCGCCGTCATGCCGTCGAAGCCGGGCAGACTGAAGTCCGAGAGGATGAGATCCGGCAGCTCCGCGATCAGCGCGGCGCGCATCTCGATCTCGTTCACGACGCAGCGGAATGTGCACACGTAGCCCGCCTGCTTCAGGCGCCACATCGCCAGCTCCGCGTCCGACTGGGAATCCTCGATCAGCAGGACACGCAGCGGCCTGCCTGAAAGCTGGTTAGGTGCATCCATCCGCGGCTCGATGGCGGCCCACGGTCAGGCCTGCCCGGACGGGGCAGCTGAGCAGGTGCGCAAAAACACGACAATTCACGGTCCATTCCACAGTGCGTCTATTAGACACCGGCAGGACCGTGCCTTCGCGGGACCCGCGTCACAGTCCTTTATCCAGTCAAACAATCCCCTAGATGCAGCTAGGACACACCCTCGCCGCCCACGGTGCGGGGCTCGATCTGCGGGGGTAGGCTGAAAAAGAGCGTCGTGCCCTCGCCCGGGCGGCTGTCCGCCCACACCCGGCCACCGTGACGGGTAATGATCCGATGCACGATGGACAGGCCGATACCGGTGCCCTCGAACGCTTCCTGCGGATGCAGGCGCTGAAACACACCGAACAGTTTGTCGGCATAGCGCATGTCGAAACCGACTCCGTTGTCGCGCACGTAGTAGACGGTGTCCGCGCCCTGGCGCAGTGCGCCCACCTCGATGTGGGGCGGGTCACGGCCGGCACTGAATTTGAAGGCATTGGACAGCAGGTTGATCAGCACCTGCTCGAGGAGCGAGCGGTCGCCGAAGCAATCCGGTAGATCCCCGACCACCACGCTCGGCTGGTGTTTGCCGAGTGGCTCCTTTAGCCGCGCCACGATCTGCAGCACGAGCTCGCGCAGTGGGACACGCAGTCGATGCAGCGGTTCGCGGCTGAAGCGTGAAAAATGCAGCAGATCATTGACGAGCTCAGTCATGCGGCTGGCGCCGCTCCAGACCCGTTCCAGAATCCTCTGCCCCGGCTCGGGAACGCTCGGGCCGAACTCGGTGCGGAACATTTCACAGAACCCTTCGACCGCGCGCAGGGGTTCACGCAGATCATGCGAGACGGAGTACGAAAAGGCCTCGAGATCCCGGTTGGCGATCTCCAGCTCGCTCGTGCGCTCGTGTACCCGGAGCTCGAGCTCCTCGTTCATCCGCCGCAGCTGGGTCACGAGTGCCGCGGTCTCAAACGCGGTGGCGGCGGTGCGCGCCAGGATCTCGAGAGCCTTGAGTTGTCCGGGGCTGATGCGCTGTTGGGATCTGGAGGAGCTGAAGCCCAGGATTCCGAAGAACTTTCCACCGGCGACGATCGGCAGGGCGACTCCAATCCGAGCGTCAAACGGATGGGCGAAGAACACGCGCGAATCAGCGTCGCCGTCCGGCGCCTCGATCTGCTCGCGCGCCTGATTCACCCAAGCTTCGCCGGTTCCCTGAAGTAACAGCGCCGCGCTCTCCAGCGGCTGGGCGCCGGGCCCGGCCTTTCCTGCGAGGTGCAGCGCGCGACCGTCGTCAGTGGGCACTAGCAGATACACCGCACTCACGTGGCTGTGCTGGCCGGCAGCCGCCAGGGTGCGCTCCACGACCTCACCGTGCTCGAGACCCTGAGTGATGGCCCGTGACAGTTCGTAGATCGAAACGGATTCGCGCAGTTGAATATTCTCGAGCTGCAACCTGCGCGTCGCCAGCGCTCGGGCCAGCAGCGGCAGCAGGCCATTCATCTTGAAGGGCTTCAGCACATAGTCGAGCGCGCCGGCCTTGAGTGCATCAACCGCGGTCGCGATCGTGCCCTGACCGGTCATCACTATGCAGGCCAGCTCGCGATCAATCTCGCGGCAGGCGCGCAGGAGCTCGATGCCATCGGTCTCCGGCATCGTCAGATCCGTCAACAACAGGTCGAACGACTGCTCTCGCAGCGCCGCAATCGCCTCACGCCCGGATGTGAACCCCTGGGTGTAGTAACCCTCGTGCTCGAGGGTGTCACACAAGGCCCGCAGCAGGGCCGCCTCGTCGTCGACGATCAGCAGTCTTGCTGCCCGGGCGCTCATGCGGATTCGGCCAACTCGTCTGCCGGATCCGCGGGGGGTACGAGCTTGGTGAGCGCGGCGCGCAGTTCCCCGAGACGCGGGGGCTTGCTGAGCACCCGGTCGACGTGCGCCGGGATGTCGTTCTCGGCCAGCAGCCG
>Ga0307479_10005420_pt1 | contig 11682 bp, 7 predicted proteins | sample atmos_gasesECM4C_FD_203743 | JGI IMG/M metagenome (GOLD analysis project Ga0307479, IMG submission 203743) | Hardwood forest soil microbial communities from Morgan-Monroe State Forest, Indiana, United States - atmos_gasesECM4C_515 | ecosystem: Environmental > Terrestrial > Soil > Temperate... | reverse complement strand
CTTTTAACATAGGTCCCAGCGATCGCGCGCCCTTCATTGCTGCCGTTGGTTTCGATGCCGCGGTCTGGGAGCTTTGGCCGTACCTGACGGCAGGGGCCAGCCTGCATTTGCTCAGGGACAAGTCCATGTACACAGCCCCGCAGTCTCTGCGTGATTGGCTTCTCGGACAAGGAATCACGATCGCTTTCGTTCCGACCCCTCTGGCGGAGCAGTTGATAAATCTGGACTGGCCGCCCGAGACGCCGCTGCGCGTGATGCTGACCGGCGCGGATACCTTGCACGAGTATCCTCCGCGAGATCTGCCATTTTTGCTCGTGAACAACTACGGTCCCACGGAATGCACGGTGGTCGCAACGTCGGGAATTGTGGACCCGACGGTCCGCGGCGCCGGCCTTTTGCCCACCCTCGGCAAGCCTATTGACAATACGCAGGTCTACATTCTCGATCACACTCTTAGGTCTGTGCCGACCGGACAGCTCGGTGAATTGTATATCGGAGGGGCTGCGGTAGCGCGTGGCTACCGCAACGATCCCGAGTTGACTGCTCAAAGATTCGTTCGCGATCCGTTTAGCTCAAATCCCGGAGACCGCTTGTACCGGACTGGCGACTTTGGCTACTTCCTTGATGATGGCCGGATCGCGTTTAGCGGCAGGAAGGACGACCAAGTCAAGATTCGCGGGCATCGAGTTGAGCCTAACGAAATTGTTGCCGCGCTTGGACTTCACCCCGCTGTCCAGGCAAGCACCGTGGTGGCGCGCGAGGATGCAACCGGGAACAAATATCTGGTCGCTTATGTCGTTGCGAACCAAGGATCGGAACTGACGTCCAAGGCCCTGCGCGAGTTCCTGCGTACATTCTTGCCGGTATATATGCTGCCGGCGGTGTTCGTGCAGTTAAAGGAACTCCCACTCAGCCCGCATGGAAAGGTGGATCGGCATGTTTTACCTGTCCCTGACGCCGAAAATACCTTGCGCGACGAAGTTCTCACTTTGCCGCGAACCGACCTAGAAGCCCAGGTCGGTGCGCTGATCGCCGCACTATTGGGAACGAATGGACTGGGGATGAATGACAACTTTTTCTTGCTCGGTGGCACCTCGTTCCTTGGCATTCAGGTGATCGACGGTCTGCGAGAAAAGTTCGGAGTCGAGGTGCCTCTGGGCACTCTTTTTGAAGCGCCCACGGTCGCAGGCCTATCCGCCGAGATTGCGCGACTTCGCGCTGGACGCGTCCAGGTGGGCGAGAAGAGAGTCGCTGCTTAACTTCAAAGTACGGATCCAGTTACAAGAAGCGTTTTCGCGACCGGGGGAAGAGGGATATGGTAACCCCAGATACGAGAGTTGTCTCGACGGCGGAGAATGACCCCAGCCTCAGTCTCTACCATCTTCTTGATCCCGAAGTGCTGGCTAATCCCTATCCGCTGTTCCGCCGACTGCGGATCGAAGATCCGGTTCACTGGGATCCTTTCATTCACGCTTGGGTGGTTACGCGCTACGCAGACGTCGTGACCGTGTTGCATAAGTTCTTGGCGTACAAACCGGCTCCTCCTGCGGCGCTAACGAAAATGGGCCTTTCGACACTTGATCCCATCGCCAAAGTGATGATGAAGCAGATGCTCTTCATGGACCCGCCCGCTCACACCCGTCTCAGGAAATTAGCGGCACAGGTTTTCAATCCCGATCGCATGGAAAGGCTGCGCCGGCATATCAAGGACATTGTTGCGTCCTTGCTCGACAAGGTTGAGTCCAAAGGGCGCATGGATGTGATTGCGGATCTCGCTGAGCCGCTGCCCGCAACCGTTACGGCGGAACTCCTTGGTCTTCCGGTTTCAGATATTCGGCAATTGAAGGAATGGTCGGCGGATTTCGCTGAAAGGCTGGGTAATTTTCACCAAAATCCCGATGGTGTGCAGCGTGTACTCCGAAGCTTGAGGGCCATGACGGAATACTTTGAAGCCGCCGTCCGGGAAATAACGGAACACCCGCGTGAGGGACTCATTCATTCATTCTTGACGGCAGAGATCGATGGTGACCGCTTGACGATGGAAGAGGTCGTAGCTAACTCCATCATCACCATGGTGGGCGGCCAGGAAACCACGACGAACTTAATTGGCAATGGCCTCCTGGCCTTGCTGCGAAATCCCGAGGTGCTCCAGGACCTGCGTGACAACTTATCTCTGATCCATTCCGCAGTGGAGGAATTGCTTCGCTATGAGGCGCCCAGCCAATACACGACGCGCGCGGCCCCGGATGACTTCGAGATCGGCGGAAAGACAATTGGGAAGGGCCAGGCAACGATCGCAGTCATGGCTGCCGCAAACCGCGACCCGGAGCGCTTTGCCGAGCCGGACCGGATCGACATTCGCCGCACGGATAATCGCCACCTAGCCTTCGGCTGGGCTGCTCATTTCTGTTTTGGCGCGCCCCTGGCGCGAATCGAGGGCCAAGCCGCCTTTGAAGCGCTGCTTAGCCGGCTGCCGGACTTGGCGCTCGAACCCAGGCCGCTTGCGTGGCGCCACAATTTGGGATTGCGAGGGCTGGTGGCTCTGCCCGTCTCATTTAAGAGCGAAACCACAAATCCGGGCTGCCCGGTTGCTGAGTTAGCGCCATGCTCCTAATTGGGCCCCGGTCTTTTCTTGGAGCGTGCAAGTGACTGGTATACCACGCGACAGCGGAGCGTCGGCCAACGTGGTGCAAACCCAATCGAGCCTGGGCGCGAGGGTACGAGAGGCTCAGTTCGAGGACTACGAGCAGATTGCCTCGCTTGAGGCGCGCTTCGGTCTTGCCGTCAAGTCCCACGAGGCGTGGGTTCATCTCTGGAAGGGTAATCCGCTGTACCGCGAGTTGAAGACAGATTGGCCAATAGGCTGGGTGCTTGAGAGCGGTGACGGAAAAATTGTCGGCTCCATGGGGAATATCCCGCTGTTGTATGAGTTGGATGGCAGGAGAGTCATCGTGGCCTCGGGGCGCCACTGGGTTGCGGACCCTGCATACCGGAGCGTAGCGATACTGCTGCTGCACAACCTAATCTCACAGCGTCGTATCGACCTCTATTTGAACACCACGGTTAGTGATGTTTCTGTTCCCGCCGTGGTCGCCCTCGGGTGTTCTCAGGCCCCCGTAGGCGTTTGGGACGAAGTAGCGTACTGGATTACCAACTACTTCGGGTGCCTCAAGAACGTTATGGTAGCGAAGAATCCCATGGCGTACCCATTGTGGAAGGGCTCCTGGACGCACTTGAAGGCTATGGGTACTCAGCTTTCCGGACTTCCAATGCGCCGGTTTTCCGCTGCAGCGTTGAAAAACCTGACAAGAAAAGCGGTGCCTAAGCCTGATATTGACGTGACGGCATGCGCGGAGTTCGACGATCGTTTCGATCGTTTTTGGGAAGAGTTAAGGGGAAAAAATCGACAGGTGCTTCTCGCCGTCCGCTCGCGCGAATCTTTGCAATGGCACTTTAAGCATGCGGCGGAGGAGAACCGGCTCTGGATCACCACCATTGTCGATGGTTCCCGGTTGATTGCTTATGCAATCTTTTGCAAAGTAAGCAACCTTAGGTCCGGCATCAAGCAGGTAAAACTTGTCGATTACCAGTCGCTCGACAACCGGCCGACAATGCTTGAACCCATCCTGGCTTGGACACTGGAAAGATGTCGATCTGAAGGTATCCACATGCTGGAACATACAGGCCGCTGGTTGGAGAAGGGTGAGTTCTTCGACGACGCAGCGCCATATCGCCGTAAGCTCCCCGCCTGGCAATACTTTTACCGTGTTCATAATCCGATCTTAAGACAGCAGTTGGGGAACAAACACACTTGGGCCCCTTCGCTATTTGACGGGGATGCAACCCTCTAGAAGTTATCGATGGCTTCCTAAGGCAACAACGAGAAATCAATGATCATTGGAGGGCTGATGGAGACGCTCACACCCAGAATTGCAGTAGTAGGCTGCGGCTACTGGGGCAGGAACTTGGTCCGAAATTTTCACGAACTAGGTGCGCTTGGCGTGGTTTGCGATACTCGCGAAGAATCGATCCAGGAGGCACGCGCACAGTATGGGATCCGAGCGACCACGGACTTGGGTTCGGTTCTCAACGATGAAGAGATCGATGGTGTGGTCATTGCCGCGCCCGCGGCACTACATTTCCAACTCGCGGCGAAATGCTTGCTGCACGACAAAGATGTGTATGTCGAAAAGCCGCTGGCGCTGCGTGCAGAAGAAGGCCGGCAGCTTGTGCAGTTGGCGTCGGAGCGTGAGCGGATCCTTATGGTGGGTCACATCCTCGAGTACCATCCTGCGATTTTGGAGCTGCGCCGGCTGGTTCGTAGTGGTGAACTTGGGCGACTTCAGTATATCTACTCCTCACGCCTCAACTTGGGCAAGTTGCGAACCGAGGAAAACATCTTGTGGAGCTTTGCTCCCCATGACATATCTGCAATCTTGTTTCTGCTTGAGGAGGCCCCGGCGCGCGTTAGCGCGCACGGCGGCTGCTACGTTGATCCGAGAATGGTCGATACGACCCTGACAACGTGTGAGTTTGTCAGTGGCGTCCAGGCACATATCTTCGTCAGCTGGCTGCATCCCTTCAAAGAACAAAAGCTAGCCGTCGTCGGAAGCAAGAAGATGGCGGTATTCGACGATGTTCAGCGCGAACACAAGCTGGTGCTGTACTCGCACAGAATAGACTGGCTCGACCGCGCTCCGGTTGCGCACAAGGCGGATGGTGAAACGGTGAATTTACCGTCGTGCGAACCGCTGAAATTGGAATGTGAACACTTCCTTCACTGTATTCGCACTCGCGAGGTTCCGCGAACTGGCGGAGCGAGCGCAGTGCGCGTGCTTGAGGTGCTTGAGGCTTGTGAGCAATCGCTGCGAGCCAACGGCTCGCCGGTTCCGATCGGTGCAGCAGCGCCGCGCTATTATGCCCACCCCACTGCCGTCATCGACAAGGGAGCTCAAATCGGTGATGGCACCAAGATTTGGCACTTTTCCCATATCATGCCCGATGCGCAGCTAGGTGCGAACTGTAACCTCGGGCAGAACGTTGTGGTCAGCCCACATGTCAAAGTAGGGAACAACGTCAAAATTCAGAACAATGTGTCGCTTTACACCGGGGTGGAGCTTGAGGATGACGTGTTCTGTGGGCCATCGATGGTATTTACGAATGTGGTCAATCCGCGCAGCCACGTTGAGCGCAAGAGCGAGTACCGGCGGACTTTGGTCAAACGTGGCGCTTCCATCGGCGCCAATGCAACTGTAGTGTGCGGAATAACGCTCGGGAAATACAGCTTCACCGGCGCCGGTGCGGTGGTGACGCGGGATGTGCCCGACCATGGACTGGTGGTCGGGGTTCCGGCTGCACAGATCGGGTGGATGTGCTACTGCGGAGTTCGCCTGCAGCACTCGGCAGGGGAGGGTCCGTGTGCTGCCTGTGGCCGCAAATACCTGATCAATAACGGCCGGTGCGACGAGATGCCGGAGCCAATCGCTACGCCGCTGGGAGTTCCCGGCGAGGAAAACAAGCTGGTGGCATGAGGCACGAATATGGACACTACCTTCATTCCGTTTCATCGGCCGACCATCGGAGATGAGGAAATGGCGGCTGTGCGGGAGGTGCTCGAGTCGAAGTGGCTCACCACCGGTCCGGCGACTGTTAAGTTTGAGCGTGAATTTGCTCAATACCTGGGTGCGAAGTATGCCCTGGCGGTCAATTCCGGGACGGCGGCGTTGCAGCTGGCTGCAAACACGATCGGCCTTCAACCCGGACACGAAGTGCTAGTCCCATCATTCACGTTCACGGCGACGGCAGAAGTTGTGACCTACTTCGGTGCCTGCCCCGTACTATGTGACAGCGAAGCAGGCGGCTTTAACATCGATGTCGCTGATGCCGAACGTCGCGTTACCTCCAAAACCGGGGCCATCATTCCCGTCCATATCGGGGGTGAGCCCTGCGACTTGGACGCGGTCCATTCGATGGCCATGGAACACGGCCTGCACGTGATCGAAGATGCGGCGCACGCCCTCCCCGCGAGCTTCCGAGGAAAGCGAATCGGCACGTGTTCTCCGCTCACTGCTTTCAGTTTTTACGCGACCAAGAATATTACAACCGGTGAAGGTGGAATGCTGGTCACAAACAACGAAGATTATGCTGAGAGGGCCCGCTGCATGCGGCTGCATGGCATTAGCAATGGGGCATGGAATCGATATTCGCGCGAGGGCACTTGGTTCTATGAGGTATTGCACGCCGGGTTCAAGCTGAACTTGCCGGACATCCTCAGCGCTTTAGGATCCGCGCAACTGCGCAAGGCTGATCAGTTCTTGCAGCGCCGACGCCAGATTGCGCTGCGATACTGCGAGCGGTTTCTAAAAAGCGAGGAATTGCAGCTTCCGCCCCCTGTTGCCCCCGGTTCCGAGCACTCCTGGCACCTGTTTCTCCTGCGCCTTCGACCTGCGACGCTTCGAATCGGGCGCAATGAATTTATTGAAGAGCTGAAGAAGCTTGGCATCGGCGCTTCCGTTCATTTCATTCCTTTGCATCTGCACCCCTACTACGCGCAAACCCACGGTTATAAGCCGGGTGATTTTCCCAATGCAGAGGATGCGTACTCACGCTGCGTGTCGTTGCCCATCTATCCTACGCTGAGCGACGATGAGGTCGAGCGCATCATTCGAACCGTTGAGCAGGTGGTTTCGACTTACCGGCGCACCGTGGTAGCGGTGGCGTGACTCCCACCTGCGCAGCGCGAAAGACGGCGTGCCGCCCATTGTCCTCACACAAGTCTCAAATTTCCAGTCAGCCCTGAGCGTCGCACCATGTCAGATACGTTGATTGATCTCAGTCCCACTGTGGCGCAGAAGAGTACCACCCCCGTCGCTTCTGCAACTTCCTACAACTTGTTCCAGGAACCGTGGTGGCTAGACGCGGTGGCAGCGGGCGAATGGGACGAAGTGGTCGTGAAGCAGGGTGGCCAAGTCGCGGCCCGCTTGCCCTTTGTGCGCCGAGAGAGACTCGGAAGCACCTGGCTGCTGCAGCCAAAACTCACACCGTGCCTGGGACCATGGCTGCGCCCTTCGAATGCGAAATTGACGAATCGGATCGCGGAAGGGAAAGAATTGATGCAAGAACTGATCGATGCCCTTCCGCAGTTTGATCTTTTCCGGCAGAGCTTCGCCCCCGAAGTGACGTACTGGCTGCCATTTTATTGGCGCGGTTTCAGTCAAACGACGCGATACACCTACCGGCTTTCCGATTTGACCGACCGGGCGAGTCTCTGGGCGGCCCTCCGTGAGAACATTCGACGAGAGATTCGCAAGGCAGAGAAGGTTGTAACGGTCCGGAGTGACCTCGATATCGACTGTTTTGCCCGGGTATGGGCCTTGACCTTCGCCCGTCAAGGAACTCGATTGCCGGTCAACATTGATCTGCTCCATCGTCTCGATCTCGCGTGCGCACAGCGCAATTGCCGCCGGATGTTCTTCGCCGAGGATGTTTACGGGAGGATCCATGCTGCGGCCTTTCTCGTCTGGAGCGCTGACTGCGCTTATTACCTCATGGGGGGTGGCGATCCGCAGCTTCGAAATAGTGGCGCGGGCAGCCTCGTATTGTGGAAGGCAATCGCTTTTGCATCGACCGTTAGCCTGCAGTTTGACTTTGAAGGCTCGATGATTGAGCCGGTCGAACGTTTTTTTCGCGCCTTCGGGGGCACGCCGGTAGCCTTCTTTTCTCTTTCGAAAGTCAGCCGGCGAATGAAATTTCTTGCGGGTTTATATCATGCAGGGTCGGCACTGCTTGGAACCAACCCAGCGATTTAGGGATTCCATGAGTACAGTATCGAGTCTCAAGGTTGTGCATTTGTCATCTGCTCATTACGCAGCGGACACGCGTATCTTCCACAGGGAATGCCAATCGCTAGCGAACGCTGGGCACGATGTCACGTTGGTGGCGCAGCACGAGAGAGACACAATCGCAGGTGGGGTCAAAATCAAGGCGCTGCGGAACCCGAAAAGCAGGTGGAAGCGGTGGACGTCTGCAATGTGGCGAGTGTACCGACACGTGGCGCGGTTGCATGCTGATTTGTATCACTTCCACGACCCTGAACTTATTCCAGTCGGCCTATGGCTCAGCCTGCGAGGCAAGCGAGTCATCTACGACGCACATGAAGACCTGCCCAACACCTTTGCCTACAAGTATTACATTCCCGCATTCGCGCGTAAAACTTTGGCGTGGATGGCGGGGCGAGTCGAGACTCTGGCCGTGCGCCGTTTCACGGCGGTGGTTGCGGCAACGCCGACTATCGCGAAGAGATTTTCTGAGTACAACACAAACACAGTTGTGGTTCGTAATTTCCCATCCCTCGCGGAGTTGGCGCACGGGCTGGCCCTGCCTTGGAGCGAGCGTCCTCCTCTGGTTGTTTACGTGGGCAGTATGGCGCCGGAACGCGGCTTCCGGGAGGCTGTATCCGCCATATCATTGCTTCCCGCAGATCTAAAAGGGCGACTCGCCTTCGCGGGGCCAGTCACACCGGAAGTACGCGAGGAAATCGGTCGCTTGGCCGGGTCGGATCGTACCGACTTGCTGGGTCTACTCGATCGCGCGAAAGTGGCGTCACTCCTCGGTCGCGCGCGTGTGGGCCTGGTGCCTTTGCATCGGATGCCGAATTTTCTCAACGCTCTTCCTGTGAAGTTGTTCGAATACATGAGTGCAGGTGTGCCGGTCGTCGCATCGGATTTTCCTCTCTGGCGCCAGATTATCGAGGATGCCGGTTGCGGCTTGCTGGTCGATCCATGCGACAGCAAGGGTATCGCGCACGCCATCGAGTATTTGCTCACCCATCCGGAGGAGGCGCAGCGGATGGGAGCGCGCGGTCGTGAAGCCATAGAACGTCGTTACAACTGGAAGACCGAAGAGGAGCAATTGCTCGCTCTCTACAAAGCGCCATGTTGTCAGCCGAAGCGGGCGGCCTCAGAAGAAACCAGGGTGGCGTGGCCGAGGTGCGAGTTTCATTTTTCGGCGTCTGCCGCCAGACCTTCCCGAGCGGCACGCTCCTGGGCCATCAAAGAACTGGCTCGCAGGGCCGGTGTCAGCCATGATTTCTTCCAGTCCTGGGTTATCGAAGTCTCGCGAAGCGCCACCGTTATCCACCTGCAGCCAGGGACGGCTAAGCAGATTCTGTTCAGAAACCTTTCAGACCAGAGTGGAGATGATCTTGCAAGCTCCAAGTTCCGAACCGTGCGGGCGCGATGGATGTCCTCTAAATCGTCGATCGAAACCGCGATTCCTGACTTGATCGTGCCTTACTGCGAGCGCGAAGAAAATGGACTGCATCCCCTATTCTGGCGGGCTGGTGCAAACCGGATTGAGTGCTTCGCGGACCTGCCGGCGTCAACCTTATTTGCCTTGTGCCGAGTCGAAGAAACACAGCAACGCCACCTGGATGTTCACTCACGGTTTGCTGCGAACATGAGCGTCGCCTGCCGCGACGGCTTTTTCGACCGTCCTGTCGTTGACGAATGGGGCTTAGCTTTCGGACAGGCCATCGAGGCCCTTGTGCCGGGATGGCGTCCTACGGCTAGCAGACTGCGCGCAAAAATAAGCCATGATATCGACGAGGTGGGAGTATGGCCTCGGCTTCGCCACCACCGAAATGGCAATGGATCGTCATGGGTGCGCACCGGGTGGATGGCCCTGCCCTTCGACCTTCGCCACGCAGTCAAGCTTAGCGTAGAACATCGCGATCCGTTCCGAGGTGCCGCGCAGCTCTGGCGAACGCTCGCACCAGGTCAACCGAGTTGCCTCGGGTTGGTCAAGACGGTTGTCAGCGCAGATCTGGAGAGAGGCCTGGATTCGGCGGTGTACTGGAAGGCAAGTGGGCTAGGACCGTTTGACAGCGGTTACGATCCACGTCTTGACAGCATTCGCAACGTAATTCACTGGCTGAAGGAGCACAACGTCGAGAATGGTGTCCACCCCGGATACAGCTCGTTCCGTTGCCCTGACGAACTTCAGGTGGAGTTACAGATCCTGCGCAGCGTGCTTGGAGAACAGCAACTGGGAGGGCGGCAGCATTACTTACGGTGGTCCCCGGAGACTTGGATTGATTGGGAGAGTTGCGGGCTGGCCTACGACAGCTCGGTAGGATACTCCGACCGAGTGGGTTTTCGGGCCGGCACTTGCATCCCGTATCGCCCCTGGCTCTTATCGAAGGACCGGGAAGCCCGCCTGCTCGAGATACCTCTGCTTGTTATGGACACCTGCCTTTTGGATTCCATGCGGGTGCAAAGCGATGAGCCGCTTAACGTGGTCAGCCGGCTGATCAACAAGTGCCGTGTGGTCGGAGGCGTATTCACCTTCCTTTACCACAATACAACCCTGCGAAATCCCTGGTTGGCTCGACAGTACGAACAGATCTTGGACATGCTGACGTCAAGTGACCGGTTCGACTGGCAAGCCTCCGTGAGCAATGAGTGGTCCTGATTGCCCCGTGTGATCGCAGCATTCGACGGAAGGGAGTGCATGAAATGACGACTCCGAGTGTCACTCCAGATACCAGTGCCATCGGCACAGGTGAGTTGGTGGGAGGACACGAATACTTGATTCCGAGTCAATGGTGCACGTCGGCCGGCAAACGCGTCTTCGACTTCATGCTCGCGACCATCCTTCTATTCTTCGCTCTACCGATCATGCTGCTGGCGTCTCTTGCAGTGTTGACTTCACCAGGGCCGGTGTTTTTCGGCTCCAACCGAATGGGGCAAGGGGGCAAGCGAATCCGAGTTTTGAAGTTCCGCACGATGTTTCAGCGCAAGGAGCTGGGAGTGCAGCTCACGCGCAGAGGCGACAATCGGATCACCAGAACCGGGCGGTTCCTGCGCAACTGGAAGATCGACGAGTTGCCCCAGTTCATTAATGTGCTGCGCGGCGACCTGAGCCTCGTCGGACCTCGCCCGGACACGGACGAATTTCTGAACACGCTGCCTGCCCATCTCCGTCCCGTGCTTGCCTCAGTTAAGCCTGGCATCACCGGCGTGGCGACGCTGCTGTTTCGAAACGAAGAGGAACTGTTGAGCCAAGTTCCAGAGAACGAACTGACAAGCTACTACATAAAGACGCACCTTCCCAAGAAGGTTCAGCTTGATCTTGAGTACGCGTCTCATGCGTCCATGTTCACCGACGTCAAGCTCTTGTTGGGGACCCTGTTGGTTGTTGTAGATCGACAGGCGCGGAGCGACCAATGATTTCTGTGACTCATTCTCAAAATGAACGCCGCGACGCGCCGTCGGCACTATATCTCATGGGTGGTTTCCTGCTTCTCGTGCTGGCATGCACCACCTTCGGTATGGAAATCGAGCCATTCTGGGTACTTCTCGCAGTTCCTGTAGTGCTACTTCTGCCGATCCTGGTGCGAAAGTCTCCGGTGTTTCTCATGGTAGCCCTGGTCTACGTAGGCCTCTTCAAGGCTCGCGGGGCGGTCGGTCTAAGCGTGACCGACCCTACGCTGATGACCGCTCTGCTGCTGTACGCAACGGTCATGCTGCAAGCGCTGCTATTGGCGGTGGGAGATGGAGGCTTGAGTCTGCGCGACTTATTTGCCGGGCAGATGTTTGGGGTCACGACTTTTTGTCTGCTCATTCTTATAATTGCGATTAGCTACTCCTACACACCTGCGCCGGACATCGGCCGCGAGAAGGT
>Ga0307479_10005419_pt1 | contig 11685 bp, 10 predicted proteins | sample atmos_gasesECM4C_FD_203743 | JGI IMG/M metagenome (GOLD analysis project Ga0307479, IMG submission 203743) | Hardwood forest soil microbial communities from Morgan-Monroe State Forest, Indiana, United States - atmos_gasesECM4C_515 | ecosystem: Environmental > Terrestrial > Soil > Temperate... | reverse complement strand
CAGAAATTAAATGCTCCGTATTAGCGTCGTCTCGCGTGTTTAGCGGACCTACTTCGCACGAAGACGAGACGCCACCAGATTTTCGGCGCCGCCGGCGACGATCAATTCTTGAGCGGCCGGACTCAGTGGCGGAAAGGCGAACGATTTTCCATCAATGGTCAGGATCGATTTGCCGTAATCGATCGTGATCTCGGATGCCACGGTGGTCGGCGTACGATCCTTCAATGTGGCGCGCAAGTGCGTCACCAGCTCAGGACATTCAAACACGACGAAGCCGTTGTTGAACGCGTTGCGTTTGTAGGTTTCGGAAAAGCTGGCCGCAACGACGCAAGGAATGCCTTTGAACTTGAGCGCCGTGGCTGCCTGCTCGCGACTGGAGCCGCTGCCAAAGTTGAGTCCGCCGACGACGATGTCGCCTTTCTGATAGAGCGCGTTAAAATTCGGATCGTAATTTTCAAATGTTACCGCCGCCATTTCTTCCGGCGTCATATCGTCGCGGTAAGTGTGTTTGCTGCCGTAAATGCCGTCCGTGTTCAAATTGTCTTTATCAACGAAGAGAACGCGACCGCGCACACTTGGCGGAAAACCGGCAATGATCTCGACCGAACCGGTTGACTGCGTTTTCTTTTCCGCGCGCCGGATCGCCGTGCCCGCGGCGCGCTCGACGAAATCTTTTGGCCCGCAAATAAATCCGGCCAACGCGCTGGCTGCCACCACCGCCGGCGAACCCAAATATACCAGGGCATCGCGATCACCCATGCGGCCTTTGAAATTGCGGTTGGTCGCGCTGATCGCGATTTCACCTTTCTGCACCAGACCGCGACCGAGGCCGATGCACGCTCCGCAACCGGACGGCAGCGGAATAGCGCCCGCGTCCACCAAGGCTTTCCAATCACCAGTGGACTCGGCCTTGGCTTGCACTTCCGCGCTGGCGGCGGCCAAATAAAATTCGACGCCCGTGGCGACGCGTCCACCGCGGTCACGCACGACTTCCGCGGCGTCATGCAGATCCTCGAAGCGCGCATTCACACATGACAACAAATACGCCTTTTGAATGGCCACATGTTTCCGCTGGATTTCCGGCAACGAGACCATCGTTTTCACTTCATTCGGACCCGAGACATGTGGGACTACTGTGGCCAGATCAAGTTCAAGTTCGATGGCGTAGTCTGCATCCTCGTCGGCGGTGAATTCAGTTCGATTCTTCCACCACGCATCGATGTCCGCGTTGGTGTAGCCGGAGCGACTCTTGGGGCCGCGTGTTCCCGGGCGTTTCGGGTTCGTAAATTCGCCGATGCGTGAGCGCAAATAATTCACCGTCACCTCGTCGAACGGAAACACGCCGGCCAGCGCGCCCCATTCCGTGGTCATGTTGGCGATGGTCATGCGGGCCGACATCGGAAGAGTCGCCACGCCATCGCCCAGGAATTCAACGGCGTGATTGAGTACTTCGTCTTTGTTGAAGAGGCCGCACAAAGCGATGATGACGTCCTTGCCGGTAACGCCGGCGGAAAGATTTCCTTTAAGCACCGCCTTGGCGACTTTGGGAACCTGCCACCAGGTAACTCCAGTGGCCCAAATGCTTGCGGCGTCGGTTCGCACCACGGGCGTGCCAAGCGCGGCCACCGCGCCGTACAAATTGGAGTGCGAATCGCTTGCCACCACCAACGCGCCGGGAGCAACGTAACCCTGCTCCACCATCACCTGATGCGAAATGCCGGTGCCTGCTGGGTAAAAATCGATGCCGTGTTCGCCGGCGAACGCTTCGATCTTGGCGTACTTCTCTAAATTCTTCGGCGTAACGTTTTGAATGTCGTGATCGATCGCGAACACCGGTTGCGCCGGATCGGCGATGGTTGTCGCACCGATCTGTTGGAACTTGGGAATTACTGCGCCGGTGTTGTCGTGCGTCATCACGTGGCGCGGCCGGATCGAAACAAAATCGCCGGCGCGCACGATCGCGGCAGCGGCAAGTCCGTCCGCATGTCGTGCGGCAATTTTTTCGACGAGCGTAAGACCCATATATCAGTTCTTTCTCTCCGAATAACGTTACCCGCGAATCACGCGAATCACACTAAAAGGAGCAGTAAGAAAGAATAGATAAACGAAAAAATTCGCGTCAATTCGCGTGTTTCGCGGGTAGAATTCACTTCTTCGCGGCGCGCTTGCCAAGAAACTTGGCGATGTCGAAGTCCACGAAGTCGGCGTGATGGAAAATGATCGACTCGATCGATCGCTCCACCTTGTCACCCTCATGACTGTGGGTGGCGATGATGTGCATGACTTCGCCCGGGATGCCGTGTTTGTAGGCGAGCGCGACGCCGCTAAATGGATGCCGCACTTGTTGCCCGAATTTTCCCTGAACCACCTTGCCTGACGCGTCTTTGTCGTACTCAAGCGGCTTGCCCACGTCGGCCAGCAGCGCGCCGGCGATCAGATAATCGCGTTGGATGGGAATGCTACAACGGAACGCGCGCTTCAGGACGTCCGCGATCGCGATGCATTGGAGTGCGCAGGAATTAAGATGTTCGACGAACTTCATGTCGATGTCGCCGGCCAACAATGTGAACTTGACCGCCCGAAGTTCGGCAAAGGTCCAGCCTTTCCCGCCGCAGCCGGTGGTAATCGCTTCGTTCCACACCGCCGCTACTTTCTCACGCAATGACTTCTGCTTGATCTTCATCAAGCTGGGAAAAAGCTTCGCAATTTCTTTCACGCCGTAGTTTTTTGTTTGAGTCGTTGTTGCCATGGTGATTGTCGATCTTGGGTTAAGATGAAAATTTTCGCGGCGGCGGGCCGTCGTACCCGTGTTTGACCGGGTCGATTCGCCGCATCGGCTTCTCGCGAGTTTGCTCTTCGATCACGTGCGCCACAAGACCGGGCGTCCGCGCGATCATGAAAATCCCGTTGAACGCGGCCGGATTCATTCCTAAATCGGCGAGAATCGCGCCGATCGCGCCGTCGACATTGATCGGCAACGCTTTCTTCGCGTCGGCAAAAGATTTCTCCACCGCCCGCGCCGCTTTCATATGCGGCCCGTCAACACCGGCTTCGCGCGCCAGCTCAAACAAACGCGCCGTCCGCGGATCTTTGGTGTGATAGCGATGACCAAATCCGGGCATCCGCTCGCCAGCCTCTTTCATCGCCGCGAGAGTACGCGCGGCCGCTTCATCCATCGAAATGGATTCGCTCGCGGCGCGATCGGCAATCTTTTTCAATTGCCGGGCGCAATCTTCAATCGCGCCGCCGTGATGACGATTGATCGACATGATTCCGGCGGCGACCGCTGCGCTCAACGAGGCGCCGGTCGAGGCGGTTGTTCGTGCGGCCAACGCGCTCGGAGGCGTGGCGCCATGATCGATCGACGACACCAAAATTCCGTCCATCAACCGTCCAATTGCGTCCGAAGGCAATTCGCCCGTCAAAATCAAATGTACCGCCGCGCCAAATGAGACGCGCCCCATCAGCTCAGCGATGTCGTACCCGCGCACCGCGACGCGATTGGGCTCAATGCGTGTGACTCCGGTATTCCAGACCGCGTTCTTGTCAGCTTCGCTCATAAGACTCTGTCCTTTCATTCGCTTCAAAATATGGACGACCGCATCCGGTAGTTCACCGAATGCATCGACCACGGTCGCGCCAGCCTCGCGCAACGCTTTCACTTTTCCGGCATGCGTTCCACGACCGCCTTCGATGATCGCACCCGCGTGACTGAATCGCGTTCCTTCACGCGCCGCTTTGCCGCCGATGTACGCAATCACGGGTTTGGTCACTTTTCGATCGCGAATCAACTGCGCTAGTTCCTCTTCTTGAGACGAACCAATTTCCCCAAAGATCACAATTGCTTCAGTGAGCGAATCGTCTTCAAACATCAGGGCCGCGTCAGGAATACGAATTCCAAGGACCGCATCCCCGCCAATGTGCGCAATTGTTGAAATACGAACGCCGGCCTGGCCGAGATAGAAACCGGTGCTTGAGGCCATGCCGCCCGAGCGGCTGATCACGCCGACCCCTTTTGGAATTCCGGGCTTGAACCATTGCCGGGCACTTTCCGCACGTCCACCGATCATTCCGACGACCGCTTTGCCCGGACTCAACACTCCCAGCGTGTTCGGTCCGACAAACATCGCGCCGTTCGCTTTCGCAGCGGCTGCGATCTGCATCGCGTCCCACACCGGGACGCGATCGGGAACGAGCACGGTAAGTTTTATTCCGGCTTCAATTGCGGAAATAGCCGCGTCCTTTACGCCCGCCGCAGGCACAAAAAGAACCGAGATGTCGATCTTGCCGAGAGTTTTGACCGCGTCTTGCGGCGTGTTGAACACTGGCACTCCAAGAATAGTCTGACCGCCTTTTCCGGGCGTCACGCCGCCGACCACGTTTGTGCCGTATTCGCGCATCAAGCGCGTGCGCGCCTGACCTTCCCGGCCGGTGATGCCTTGCACCAGAACGCGCTTTGTCTCGTCGATCAAAATGGCCATTTAGCGTCTGGCTCCAATTAATTCGTCCAGGCCGGGAACATCGAGTTGTAAAAAAAAGCCTTCCAATCCAGCCATTCTGCATTCAACGGAACACGCGAGGAGCTCGGAATCCTTGGTCGTGAATTCCTCCGTTGGCAGCGCCGGCGCCGGCGCGCCATCACGATCGACAATCAATCCGTTTGAATGCGTTTCCACAAAACTGCGAATTTCCGGCCAGCGCGCGATGTCGATCCAAACCCGGCCGCCTTTGACCGGAAGCGCTTGGGCCGAGGAAGTCTGAACAAATTTTGGAACACGCGGCAGGCGAGGCTTCCATTTCGCGCCTTTTGATTCGGCCACGAGCTCGGCGAAGCGATTCGCAATCGCTGCAGGTGCATCGGTTTTGCGATAACCTTCAACTGGCGCGCGCAACAGCTTCGACATTCGCTGCAGAATATTGACGGCGCGATCTTCGGTGTTACCGCCCAAACGAATTACGGCCGGAATATCAAGATCGAGTTCCCAGAACGCTTTGGCCAGTCCGTAGGCGGACCAATATTGTTCCTGACTCGCGACGCCGGAGCCGGAACCGAAATAGCCGACCAGACCGGGCTGGGCCAAAATAGTCCGAGCGGCGCGATAGACCTTGGAGGCGGAAGGGTTGCCGCTGGTGTCGGTGAAATTGGCGATGGTGAATCCCGCGTTCACGATCGCGTCCATCGACATCATCGATCCGCCGCCGCCGGCACCGTGAAACCCAACCAGACCCTTGGAATCTTTCGCGGCCGCGGTCGCCAACTGAGCGAAATAAAATGTGCCGCGGTGATCGCTTTGTTCGACCGCGTAAGCGACGCGCTCGAGAGCAGTCGGCGGATGGTCGAACTCGCGGGCGATCTCAATTTTCAACTCGGGATGCCGCACGACGGCGTAATCATCGATCGTGATTCGACAATCGGCGGCGACGAATTGACCATTTTTAGTCAGGACCAGCGGATTGATCTCAAGCGAACGGGCTTCAACACTGCGCGCAGCCGCAAATAAATTTTTGATCGACTCAGCCAGTTGCCTCGCGTACGCCAGCGAAAGTCCGAACGAAGCGACAGTTTCATCAACAGTCGAATCCAATGGGCCGCGGCTCACGTCGCAGGGTATGCGTCGCGTGGAAGCGGCGCGCTCTTCGATTCCAGTGCCGCCGCCGGCCGCGAAAATAATCACCGGAGCGCGAGCGGCGTCATCAATCGCGAAGGAGAGAAAAAACTCCCGGTCGATGTCGATCTTCTCTTCAACCAGCACGGCTTCGACTGGAAACTGTCCGACTTTCATCGCCAGCATGCGCGCGGCGTGGCCACGAACATCGGCCGGTTTTTTGGCGAAGGCCACGCCACCAATACCGGCGCGTCCGGTGGTCCAGGCCTGAATCTTGATAACGACTTCGGCGGCTTTTTTCTCCGCGGCCAGTTCCTTGGCCACCGCGATTGCGTCATCAGCGGTCGAAACGGCGCGCCCGCGCGGAATCTTGAATCCGTTGGCGGCGAGAATGGCTTTGCCTTGATATTCGTGGAGTCGTGCCATGGCTATGCGCTATTGCGGATCAGAACCTTGAAAGATATAGCACTCTTGAAAAGCTAAGCACCACATGACCTCGCTGGATTACTACGCCATCGAAGACCTTCTCACTGATGACGAGCGCGCGGCGCGCGATCGGACGCGCCGGTTTGTTCAGGAAGAAGTTATGTCCGAGGTCGTAGCCTGTCATCGCGCGGCCAAATTTCCGGAACATCTCCGGCCACGCATGGGCGCGTTACGACTATTTGCACCGCACTTGAAAGAGCACGGCTGCGCCGGATTGAGCTACACCGCCTATGGCCTCATCATGCAGGAGCTGGAACGGGCCGACTCTGGCCTGCGCTCGGAAGCGTCGGTGCAAGGCGCGCTTGCCATCTACGCGATCCATTCCTTCGGGACGCCCGAGCAGCACGCGCGCTGGTTACCGGGATTGGTTTCGGGCGAACGCGTCGGTTGTTTCGCACTGACGGAACACGGGCACGGCTCGGATCCGGGTGGTATGGAAACCCGCGCCAAACGCGACGGCGATCATTACATTCTGAACGGCAGCAAGTGCTGGATCGGCAACGTGTCCGTTGCCGACGTGAAAGTGATCTGGGCAAAAGACGACGACGGACGTGTCGGGGGCTTCGTCGTGGAAAAGGACACGCCTGGATTTCGCGGACAAGATATTGAAGGAAAATTCAGTCTGCGCATGTCGCGGACTGGTGAGTGCTGGTTCGAAAATTGCCGGATTCCGGCGGAGAATCGATTGCCCGAGGCGAAGGGGTTGCGCGCACCGCTGTCGTGTCTTTCACAGGCGCGCGTCGGCGTGGCGTGGGGCGTGATTGGCGCAGCGATCGATTGTTACGAAACAGCGCTGGCCTACGCCAAGTCGCGCGAGCAATTTGGTCGCCCGATTGCCGGCTTCCAAATGGTGCAGGAAAAACTGGTGTGGATGGTGCAGGAGATTACGAAAGCGCAATTACTCGCGTTGCGCCTCACCCGCATGATGGAAGCGGGCACGGCGCGCCCCGAGCAGATTTCTTTGGCCAAGCGCAACAATGTCTGGATCGCGCTCCAATGCGCGCGGAGCGCGCGAGACATCCTGGGCGCCGTCGGCATCACCGATCGCTATTCCGTGATCCGGCATCTCATGAATCTCGAAAGCGTGTACACCTACGAAGGCACCCATGACATCCACACCCTGGTCGTTGGCCAGGACATCACCGGCATCAATGCTTTCGGTGGTTGATGACAGACTGCCAAGGTTGGATAAATTAATTGCATGAACGAGCCAGTTTATATTCTCGGCGGCGGGCGCACCGATTTTAAGCGCAACCTGAAGAAGGAAGGCAAAACGATCCGGCATTTAATCATCGAAGCCGGCAAGAAGGCGCTCGACGACGCCAAGATCGACGCGGGCGAAATTCAAGCAGGTGCAGTGGGCAATTTCAACGCCGGCCAGTTTACCAAGCAATTGCAGCTGGGCGCATTCATTCCGGAGATCGACCCGAAATTACGCGGCATTCCGACGATGCATACCGAAGCGGCCTGCGCTTCCGGAGCACTTTCCGTTTTACTCGGCGCGGAATGGATCATGGGCGGGCTTTACGATGCAGTGCTGGTGGTTGGCGCAGAGCAACAAAAGACGATGTCGTCGCTCGATGGCTCGGATGTTCTCGGCGCGGCCGCCGATTATCACAACGAAAAACCCGAATACGGCGATTTTATGTTCCCGAAGCTTTTCGGGCGCATTGCACAAATTTACATCGACAAGTATGGCGCCAAAGAGTCGGACCTGGCAACAGTCGCCTGGAAAAACTACGCTCATGCGAAACTGAATCCGCTTGCGCAGATGCGCGATGCCGATCTGACACTCGATTGTGCCTCGCAAGTTTCGGACAAGAATCCGAGCGTCGCGCCGCCGCTGAAAGTTTCGGATTGCTCGCAAATCACTGATGGCGCGGCGGCGGTTGTGCTCGTCTCGGGAAAATATTTGGAGAAGATCGGCCGGGACAAAAAGAATACGCCGCGCTTGCTCGGGTTTGGTCATGCGACCGACTATCTGCCGCTCGACAAAAAAGATGCGCCGACCTTTTCGATCGCGCGCAAAGCGGCGAACCAAGCTTTCAGCATGGCAAACTTGAAGCCGCGCGATCTCCACGGCGCTGATGTGCACGATTGCTTCTCGATCACCGAGATAGTGGTTTACGAAATTCTCGGTTTAGCTGAGCCCGGCAAAGGTGCCGAACTGGCCAAGAGTGGCGCGACGGCGCTGCCGCAGGTCCGCAATGAAAAGATGCGCGGCCCGTTTCCGTTTGAACTTCCGGTTAACGCCGGCGGTGGATTAATTGGCGATGGCCATCCAGTGGGCGCGACCGGAGTGCGACAGGTTTTCGAAGCCTACCAGCATCTCACTGAGCAAGCCGGCGCGCGGCAGATTCCAAACGCCAGGCGTTATCTGACCTTCAACATGGGCGGCAGTCTAACGACATCCGTCGCGATGGTGTGGGGCAGGGATTAAACGGCGTCGTGGCGGAGCTCCGCAAGCCGGTTTCGGACGGCTTCGCAGCGTTTGCGTTCGCGAATCGCGTCTGCTTCGGGTAAACACTGAGCCTCGTAAGGCGACCGCGCCGGTTGGAGGCATCCCTGCACAAAATCATTTGCTAGACCTGTGCTTGCGAGCTTCGCGCTAGTGGGAACCTTTTCGGCTTCGGCGAGGAGCTGGTCTCGAATAGCAATGTAGGCGTTGATCTCGGCGGCGGAATAAGCTGACCCGAATGTTGAGCTGATTGTGATTGCCGTGCGCGCTTTCGGCTCCGCTGCCGGTATGGTGGAGCTGATGGCAAGAGGCATGCATCCCCAAAGAGCATTTCCCGTGCTGACCTCGGCTCGCGGCTTGATGTCGATGTTTTTCGCGCGATTGCGCTAAATAATCGCGTAGATCAGAAACACGCCCAGAACGAAAGCGGCTGCGCCCCAAGCGATTTGAATGGTTCGATTTCTGGCGAGCCACCAATCGATCATTCGTCGATGTCGATCTAAGCCGAGCAGTAGCGTTGCGGCGGCGACGATTAAAATGAGTCCGCCGAGGATGCGTAATAGCGCAGGCGCTTTCGAATCCTCCGCGGCTGCCAACAGGCCCAAACCCAAAACCGCTCGAATTGCCGTGGCAACCCAAAGCCCGGTCTTATCGGCAAAAAGTCGCGCTATATCATCAGCTCGACCTGGAAAAAAGATGGCCAATACGCCCATGGCTGCGACAAACGCGCTTAGGATCAAGGCCAACGCAGTCATCTCTGCGTTTTACCGCTTTAATTTTGCCATTCCCAACTTTTATTTGAGCCATGAAAGTACCATTTACGGTCGGCGTGGTCGGCCATTTCGGCCTGGCCGTGCGCGATCCGAAGAAGAGCGCCCGCTGGTTTCAACGAGTCCTCGGTTTGCGTGAAGAATTTGAATTCGACAACGGAATCGCGGTCGGGAACGACAACGTCACCATCGCGCTGTTTAAAGGGAAGCCGTCGCCGCAAACTTTCGATCACATGTCGTTTCATCTGCCCAATATGTCGATCTTGCGAAAAGCGCTCGCGCATTTGAAAAAGCACAAGGTCGAGATTGAGGATCCGGGTGACGAGATCGGTCCGGAAGGGCCGGGTTCGCCGCACATGGGTCTCTGGTTTCACGATCCGGATGGTTATCGCTGGGAACTCAGCGTGCAGGGTAGCCCCTGAGTAGACCGTCAGGCTTGCGATGGTAGCGAGTGAGTTGGGGAAGCTCACGAATCAATTATCGGTCCAAGGTGGCAAATAGATCGGTTGGCGCGGCCCAAAAATTGCGCATTGTTTTGGGGGAGTTAAATTGTGAACGGGACGCTTGGACTCATCGTCGGATGTCTAAAATGGGCTGCGGTCGGTTTCGTCGTGGCCTTTGTTCTCATGAAACTCTATGAAGGCAGCCATATTCATGACGATGTCCCCAGACCCGAATTCAAGGTCCGGCAATCAAGGCGCGCGGCGCTGGTGCTTTCCACGTTTGCGGGAATGCTGTCGGCGCTGGTTTGGTTGTTAGTGCAGACTTGGGACTGATCCGCCTTCGCCAAGGCTACGGCGCGACGAGTCCGATTCAGCCCATGTAAAAGCCGCCGTTCACGTTGAGCACGTGACCGGTAATGTAACTCGCCATCGGTGACGCCAGAAATAGCGCGGCATCGACGATTTCACGAACATCGCCAAGCCGGCCGAGCGGAATCTGCTTCTTGAAAGTTTCAGTGACCTCGTCGGGCATCCCTTTGCTCATCCCAACATCGATGAATCCAGGCGCGATCGCGTTGACGGTTATATTCTGACGCGCGAGCTCACGCGCCGAAACTTTGGTCAGGGCGATAATCGCAGCTTTGCTGGAGGAATAATTGGCCTGACCGAACAAGCCCATTTGTCCGCTGACCGACGACAAATTCACGATCCGTCCGCCGTTTCGCAGAATCGGGATCGCTTTTTGGGTGGCGTTGAACGTTCCGGTGAGATTGACGCGGACAATGCTTTCGAATTCTTCCAGCGACATCTTCTTGATTGTGCGGTCGCGAATGACTCCGGAGTTGTTCACGAGAATATCGAGGCCGCCATGTCGATCTTGAATTTGTTTCATCATCGCCTCGACTTGCTGCGGCTGTGTTACGTCGCAATCAATCACCAGCGGATCCTTCAATTCCTTCGCAACACTTTCCGCATCGGCTTTGTTCTGGCCTTGCGGATCGGTGAAATAATTGACCACGCAGGTCGCGCCGCGTTTGCCGAAAGCTTTGGTCATCTCGGCGCCGATGCCGCGCGAGCTGCCGGTCACGAGGACAACTTTGCCGGTAAAATCCAATGCATCGGGCATAGACAGGATTTACAGGATTATCAGGATGAGGTTGAAAGGCAAATCAGATAGGGAAATCCTGTTTTGAAATCCAAAAATCCTGTTAATCCTGTCTAGTTCATGGCTTCACCGATCCGGATTTTGACTGCCGTCCCGATTTGCGACGGGCACGACAGCGCGATCAATACGATCAATCTCGAGTTCATCCGTCACGGGATCGAGGTCGTTTATTTGGGATATCATCGATCTGTGGGCGACATAGTGCGGGCGGCGATCCAGGAAGACGTCCGCGCGATCGGTATTTCCAGTTACAACGGTGGTCACATCGAGTTTTTCGCGGAAGTTGTCACTCTTTTGCGCAAGAAAGGCGCGGCTGACATTAAAGTGTTCGGCGGCGGCGGCGGAACCATCACGCACGAAGACGCTGCGGCAATGCGCCGGAAAGGCGTGGATGAAATCTTCTTCGCCGGCACATCGCTCGACGAGATGGTGAAGTTCGTTCATCAACGCTACGGTAAACCGCGCGCGAAACGACCGCGTGCAAAAAGTCCGGAGATCGACCTCGCCCGAAAGCTGACCGAAATCGAAGACAAAAAGAAAATTCGAAATTCGAAATTCGAAATTCGAAATTCGTGTAAAACGCGCGTAATCGGATTTACAGGTCCCGGTGGTGCGGGCAAGACAACATTGATCGACGAGTTGGTGCTGCGTTTTTTGAACAAAGATCGACAATCGCGTGTCGCGATCTTGTCGCATGATCCGAGCGTGATCGGCGAGGGCGCGCTGCTGGGTGATCGCGCGACGATGATTAATTCCC
>Ga0307479_10005418_pt1 | contig 11685 bp, 10 predicted proteins | sample atmos_gasesECM4C_FD_203743 | JGI IMG/M metagenome (GOLD analysis project Ga0307479, IMG submission 203743) | Hardwood forest soil microbial communities from Morgan-Monroe State Forest, Indiana, United States - atmos_gasesECM4C_515 | ecosystem: Environmental > Terrestrial > Soil > Temperate... | reverse complement strand
GGCTCGGCTCCGCGAACAACAGCGCGACCACGTCGACGAGGTCCGTCCAGAGCCGCAAGGCGCGCTCACGGTCGCCGGACAACAGCGCCGTCCGAACGGCCGCGAAGGCTTCGGGATCGACGTGCGCTGAGGCGAGGATGCCGCCGTCGGCACCGTGCGTAAGCGCGCTGAAGAACAGCGCGTCCTCGCCGGTCATCACCGAGAAACCCGCGGGGCGCTGGCGCAAGAGCTCGAAGCTCTGCGCGGGCACGGCGCAGCAATCCTTGACGCCGATGATCGGCTCGAGCTCGGCCAAGCGGAGCAGCGTCTCGTTCGCAAGGTTGACGCCGGTGCGGTAGGGGATGTTGTAGAGCGCGATCGGCTTCCTCGTGCGCTCGGCAAGCGCCTCGAAATGCCGGCACAGGCCCTCTTGGGAGGGGCGCGAATAATAAGGGCAGGAGACGAGATAACCGTCGATCGGCCAAGCCGCGGTTTCCTCGATGCGCCGCGCCAGCTTTCGAGTATCGCTGCCGGAAAGGCCGAGGAAGATCGGCCGGCGGCCGGCAACCGCGTCCGCCACGACGGCGACCAGACGCTCGACCTCCGCCTTCTCGAGGGTCAAGGCCTCACCGGTGGTGGCGGCCAGGATGAAGCCGTCGATGGGCTCGCTGACATAATGCCGAGCGAGCGCGCCGAGTGCCGCCTCATCGAGCGCGCCGTCGGTGAACGGCGTGATCAGCGGCAGCCAGATGCCTTCGAGCTGCGGTCGGTGTCGCGGTGTGTGGCTCTCCATGATGCTCCTCTCCTCCGGTTACGGCGCCGCCGGGACGAGGCGAGGGCAGACATGGAAAGGCCCCGTCCGTCGCCGGCGGGGCCTGGTGGTCGATCGCGTCCGATCCGATCAGCGCAAACGAGTCCCCGGCCCCGGAATGCGGGACTTTCGGGACTTCGCGGCCTGCGTGCGGACGGACGTCATAGGAGGACGCTACGGGGCGGCAGATCCGCTGTCAAATCGATGCGCCGCTCAGCCGTCAGCGACTGACGACGCCCGCCGCCCCTGACATCAACCACCATGACGGGTGCTGGTGCTCGCTCGTCCTATGAGGCCCTACGTGTTTCTCCGAATATCGCCACGCGGCGTCCTGTAGTACCTATAACGCCGCGCACGTGGAGAGACGCTCATGCTCGAGACCGCCAAGCGCTATCGGGAGATCGCCCTGTCGCTCTTGAGATACGCCGAGGAGACAGAGATCAACGGGCCGCGCGACGCACGCATCCATCTGGCCGTTTACTATCAGCAGGCCGCGCGCGACATCGAGCAGCACTTCCAGGGGTGGCAGGCAAGCACATCGCGGAGCGGGCCGGTCGATCACACGACCGGAGGGACGGGCGGGGTCGCTGCCTAGGCCGCCGAGCGCGGCTCCTGGCGCCCCTCCCCCCGCAGGCTTCAGGACGGAAACTTCGGCTTGGATCGGCTTCAAGCGCCGAACTGCTTCAGCGCTTGCTCCGCCATTTCGCTGGCGATGTGGTGCTCGCCCATCACCACGAGGCCGACGCCATTGCGCCGGAGCCAGTTGGCCTCCTCGGTACTGTGGGTGCGCACGACCAGCTTGATCCCGGGATTGACCCGCCGCGCCTCCGCAAGAATGCGCCGCACGGCCGCCTGCTCGGGGACCGCGATCACCAGGAGGCGCGCCTTGGCCGGGCGCGCGGCGTCCAGCACCTCGGGCCAGGCGGCATCTCCGTAGACCACGGGAATCTCCTCTTGCCGCAGCTGCTCGGCGAAGCGCAGGTTCTGCTCGATCACGACGTAGGGAATGCCCTGGCGGCGCAAGGAGGCCGCGATGACGCTGCCGACCCGGCCGTGGCCCACGATGATCGCGTGACCATCGAGGCTCGCCGCCTTCTGGGCCGGTGCGGCACTTCGCCTCGCATGCCAGGCGCGCAGGAACCCGAGCCGCTCCAGGCCGGGGCCGACGACCGCGGCGGCGCGGAACAAGGCGGGCTGCAGCACGATCGAGATCATCGCCGCCGCCAGCACGAGATCGCGGCCCTCCTTCGGCATCAGCCCGCGGGCCACGGCGGTGCCGCTCAGGATGAAGGAGAACTCGCCGATCTGGGCGAGCGCCGCGCCGACCTCGACGGCGCTCCGCGGCGCCGCCCTCATTGCCAGCAGCACGAGCGTGGTGATGAGCGCGTTGCCGACGATCACGACGAGCGCGACGGCGGCGATGTGAAGCGGCACCCGCACGAAGGCGGCGGGGTCGAACAACATGCCGACCGACACGAAGAACAGCACGGTAAAGACCTGCTGCACCGGCACCGATTCGCCCGCGGCCTGGTGGCTGACGTCGGAGTCGGCGATCACCACGCCCGCGAAGAAGGCGCCGAGCGCCAGCGAGACTCCCGTGAGCGTCGCGGAGAGATAAGCGATCCCGAGCGCCGCCACGATCACCGCGAGGCGGAAAAGCTCTCGCGAGCCCTCGCGCGCGGTGTGCTCGAGGAGCCAGGGGATGATGCGGCGTCCGAGCAGCAGCATGCCGGCGGCGAAGCCCCCGACCTTGGCCAGCTTGAGAGCGAGGCTCACGGCCGCGCCATAGCGCGCCGCCACGTCATCGGTGCCGCCGGGCAACAGCACCAGCAGGAGCACCACGATCAGGTCCTGCACGACGAGCCAGCCCAGCGCCACGCGGCCCGCGTTGGTCCCGAGCTCGCCGCGCTCGCCGAGCGCGCGCGTCGCCACCACGGTGCTGGCGACCGCAAGGCAGGCGGCGAGCATCGCCGATGGCTGGATATCGAACCCGATGAGGCGGCCGCCGCCGAAGCCGAGCGCCGCCGAGAGCGCCACCTGCAGCAGCGCGCCGGGCACTGCGATGCGCCAGACCGCCACGAGATCGCCCAGCGAGAAGTGCAAGCCGACGCCGAACAGCAGCAACGCCACGCCGATCTCGGCGAGCTGCTCGACGGTCGCCTGATCCGCGACCAGGCCCGGCGTGAACGGCCCGACCGCGATGCCGGCAAGCAGGTAGCCTACCAGCGGCGGCAGCCGGACGAGCCGCGCCAGCATGCCGCCCAGATAGGCGGCGGCGAGGCTCATCGCAACGGTTGCGATCAGCGAGGGCGCGGCGGTCATGCCGCTACCATGCAGGCCCGGGAGGAGACTGGCCAGTCTATTGGCGAGCCCCGAGTCATTGCCTCTTGAAGCGGGCGCCGCGACGTGGAGACTGGGCCGCGGGAGGCGGCATGCAGTTCGCGGGCAAGGTCGCGATCGTCACGGGTGGTGCCACGGGGATCGGCTACGCGATCGCCGAGGCGCTCGCCGACCGCGGCGCGTCGCTCGTCGTCGCCGATATCGCCAAGGCCGAGGACACCGCTGTCCGGCTCGGAGCGCGCGGCGCGCGCGCGATCGGTGTCGCGATCGACGTGGCCTCGGAGCCCGACGCCGCGGCGATGGCCGATGCGGCGGTCTCGGCGTTCGGGGGTGTCGATATTCTCGTCAACAATGCCGGTATTTACACGAGTCTCAAACCCAAACCCTTCGAGGAGATCGATCCCACCGAGTGGCGTCGGGTCATGGAGGTGAATGTCTTCGGGACCTTCCTGTGCATCCGCGCCGTGCTGCCGGCAATGAAGGCGCGGCGCGCCGGCCGCATCATCAACATCTCCTCGGGCGTCGCCTTCAAGGGCAATCCCTATATGGCGCATTACGTCGCGAGCAAAGGCGCCGTCGTCTCGCTGACCCGCGCGCTCGCGACCGAGCTCGGCCCTCACAACGTGCTGGTGAACAGTGTTGCACCCGGTTTCACCCTGAGCGAGGGCGTCCTCGCGAATCCCGAGCTGATCGTGGGGGTCAAGGAGCGCTCCGCGGCCGCGTGCTCGCCCGCGACATGACGCCCGCCGATCTCGTCGGCGCCGTCGCGTTCTTCGCGGGACCGGACGCGGGCTTCATCACCGGTCAGACGCTCGTCGTCGACGGCGGCGCTTATTACCATTGAGAGGAGCGCGGTCCCCGTGCCGCAGCGCATTCCGATCATCGATCTCTCCGATGCGCTCCAAAGCGGCGCCGCGGCGCGGCGCAGGCTCGCGGAGCAGCTCGACCGGACCTGCCGCGAGATCGGCTTCTTCACGCTGGTCGGCCACGGCGCGCCCGCGGCGGTGCTCGACGAGCTCCGCGCCAGGGCGAACGAGTTCTTCGCCTTGCCGCTCGAGGAGAAGCGGCGCGCCGTTCATCCGGTTCCCGCGACCCCGCGGGGCTATCGCGCGCTTGGCATCGAGGCGCTCTCCTACGGCAACGACCGCCGGACGCCGCCCGATCTCAAGGAGTATTATCATTTCGGCCGGGAGACCTGGCCCGCCGAGCCTTATTTCACCGGCCCCGAAGGCCGGCGCTATTTCATTCGGAACCTGTGGCCCGGTCGGCCCTCCGGCTTCAAGGAAGCAGCCGAGCGCTATTACGCCGAGATGGAGCGGATCGTGCTGGCGCTGATGCGGCTGGCGGCGCTCGGGCTCGGCGTCGACGAGCACTTTTTCGACGACAAGGTCGACCGGCACATCACGGCGATGCGGCTCAATTTCTATCCGGCGCAAACCGAGGCGCCGCTGCCGGGCCAGCTGCGCGCGGGCGAGCACACGGATTACGGCACCTTCACGATCCTGAACGGCGAAAACGTGCCGGGCGGCCTTGAGGTGTTGGCCCGCGGCGGCGAGTGGGTTGCGGTCGAGACCGAGCCCTCGAGCTTCGTGGTGAACATCGGCGATCTCCTGATGCGCTGGACGAACGACCGCTGGGTTTCCAACGCGCACCGTGTCGTCAATCCGCCGGCGCCCGCGGCCGCGCGCGCTCAGCGGCTTTCGATCGCCTTCTTCCACCACCCGAACTACGACGCCTCGATCGAGTGCATCGCGCAGCCCGGCGAGGCCAAGTATCCGCCCGTCCGTTCCGGCGACTACCGCGACCTCAAATACCGGCAGACGCGCGTCGCGGCGGGAGCCTAATCCAGGGCCTCGCGCAGAGTGCGCGCGAGGTGATCCTTGCGATAGGGCTTGGTCAGCAGCTTGGCGCCGGGCGTCAGCCAGTCCCCGCTCGCGGGAGCATCCGGATAGCCCGAGGCGAACACCACCTTGAGAGCGGGCGCGCGGGCGAGCGCCGCGCGCGCGAGCTCCGGCCCGTTGAGTTTTCCGGGCATCATGATGTCGGTCAGCAGCAGATCGATCGGCCCGCGCTCCAGCGCGGCGAAGGCGCCCTCGGCATCCGCCGCCTCGACGACGGCATAGCCGAGCTCCCGGAGTTGCCGGACCGCGACCGCCCGGAGCTTTGCGTTGTCCTCGACGACCAGGATGGTCTCGCTGCCTCCTCTGACTTGGACGCGCTCGGCCGCCGGCGCCTCGTTGGGCGCGGCGGCGTCCCTTGGAAGATAGAGTCGAAAACAGGTGCCATAGCCGAGCTCGCTATAAACCGTGACATGTCCGCCCGACTGCTTGATGAAGCCATAGACCATGCTGAGGCCGAGCCCGCTGCCGCGGCCCGCCTCCTTGGTCGAGAAGAACGGCTCGAAGATGTGCGCCTGAGCCTCGGGCGCGATACCCGTCCCGGTATCGCGCGCCTCGATCATGACGTAATCGCCTTCGGGGACATCGGTGTGGCCCGCGGCGTAGGCGGCGTCGACCGGAAAATTGGCGGTCTTGAGCGTGAGCGTGCCGCCTTTCGGCATGGCGTCGCGCGCGTTGGTCGCGAGATTGGTGATGGCCGCCTCGAGTTGAGCCGCATCGACCCGCGCCGGCCACAAGTCGGGCGCGAGCTCGAGCTCGACGCGCACGTTCTCGCCGAGCACGCGCGCGAGCAGCTTCGCGGTGCCGGTCGCCAGCGCGTTGATGTCGGCCCGCTCCGGGCGCAGCTGCTGGCGACGCGCGAAGGCGAGCAGGCGGGAGGTGAGCTCGGCGCCGCGCTGCGCCGCCTCCAGGATCTCGCCCAGATGTTCGGCGGTGCCGGGATCCTGGCCGCCCGCGTCCTGCAATAGCTCGAGATTGCCGATGATGATGCCGAGCAGATTGTTGAAGTCGTGCGCGATGCCGCCGGTGAGCTGGCCGATCGATTCGAGCCGTTGCGAGTGGCGCAGCCGCTCTTCCGCGGCGATACGCTCGGTCATGTCGCGGCCGATGAAGAAGTGCTGCCGCTCCGGCTCCGACCAGACGCCGGTCCAGGCGAGCGGCACGACGCGGCCCTCCTTGTGGACGTAACGGCAATTGAAATTCCGCGTAACCCGGCCCCTGCGCGCGTGGCGCATCTCCTCGCGCGTGCTCTCGAGGTCGTCGGAGTAGATGAACTCCGCGGCGCTGTGGCCGACCATCTCCTCGGGGCTGTAGCCCAAGATCGACTGTGCGCTCGGGCTCACCCGGATGAAGTCGCCTTTGCGGTCCACCACCAGGATGAGGTCTATCGAGGTCTCGAACAGACGGCGGTTGATCGCGTCCTCGGCCGCGCGCCGGCGGCCGCTCTCGATGTCGGCCAGGACATCGGCGCTCTCCGAAGGCGTCGCGATGGGATCGGTCATGTGCTGGGCGCGCGACGCACTAAGCGCCGAGCGCCGCCTGGATGGCAGCGACCAGCTCGGCCGAGCCGAAGGGCTTGCGCAGCACCGACTCGCCCTGGGCGAACAGGTAGCCGCTGGGGTCGGAGCCGCTCATATAGAGCACCTTGAGGCCGGGCTTGCGGGCCTGGGCAACTTTGCCGATGGAGAGCCCGTGGGGGCTGCCCGCGGGCATGCCGATGTCCGCGAGCAGCAGATCGACCGGCGCCGCGCCCTCGATGGCGCCGAGCGCGGCGGTAAATCCGTCCGTAGCGGTGGCGCGGTAGCCGGCCGCCTCCAACATCCGCACGACCAGACGGCGGTACTGTGGGTCGTCCTCGACGACGACGATATGGGCCTCGGCGGGTGGCATGTCTCACCTTTGGCCCCCGACCGTATCACGGCCCGGTGCTAGAATCCTCAACGGACGCTTACCGTGACTGCGGGAGGGCTGCATGGCCGCCTCTGCCGAGACCGAGACGCGCGTCGACGAAATCGCGGACGGGATCTACCGCATCGCGACGCCCGTGCCGCCGAGCGTGGCTCCCGGCGGGTTCAGCTTCAGCCAGTACCTGATCGTCGATGAGGAGCCGCTGCTGTTCCACACCGGGCTGCGGCGGATTTTCCCGCAGGTGCGCGACGCGATCGCGCGCGTGATGCCGGTCGAGCGCTTGCGCTGGATCTCCTTCTCGCATTTCGAGGCGGACGAGTGCGGCGCGCTCAACGAGTTCCTGGCCGCGGCGCCGAAGGCCGAGCCGCTCTGCGGCGCGATCGCCGCCATGGTCTCGGTGAACGATGTCGCGGACCGGCGGCCGCGCGCCATGGCGGATGGCGAGCTCATCCCGCTCGGCCGCCACACCGTGCGCTGGCTCGAGACCCCGCACCTGCCACACGCCTGGGAATGCGGTTTCCTGATGGAGCGGAGCACGCGCACGCTGCTCTGCGGCGATCTCTTCACGGAGGGCGGCGCCGACCACCCGCCGCTCGGCACCGCCGACATCCTGGAGCCCAGCGAGCGCTTCCGCCAGGCGCTCGATTACTATTCCCATACCAGGGGCGCCCGGGCCATGCTGGCGCGGCTCGCCATGGAGGCCCCAACCACGCTTGCCCGCATGCACGGCAGCGCCTGGCAGGGCGAGGGCGCCAAACTGCTGATGGCGCTGGCAGACCGGCTGGAGGAATGAGTCATGCAGGAGATCGCGGGAGGCAAAGGACGTGCGGTGCCGCTTCGGAAAGGCGAGGCGGTGCGCCTCGTCAACACCTTCGGGCAGCAGGTGGTCGACACCTGGGCGTTGGCTGCCGGCGATTTCAGCCAGTACATGTCGGTCGAGCACACGCGGCGCATGCTGTTCAATCTGTTTCCCAAGCAAGGCGACACGCTCTACTCGAACCGGCGCGAGCCCATGCTGCTCCTCGAGGAGGACACCTCGCCCGGCAAGCATGACATGCTGTTCGCCTGCTGCGACAAGTGGCTCTACAAGCACTACGGCTCTCCGCCCGGGCACCGGAACTGCCGCGACAATTTCATCGAAGCGATGTTCGAGGCCGGCCACGACGCGCTCCTGGTGCCCAACCCGCTCAATCTCTGGATGAACATCCCCGTCAGCGACAGCGAGAAGATCGGCATGGAGCCGCCGCTGAGCCGGCCTGGCGACCACGTCCTGCTGCGCGCCCTGACGGACGTGATCGTGGTGTTCTCGGCCTGCCCGATGGACGTGACGCCGATCAACGGCCCCGACCGCACGCCCAAGGCCGTGCATTTCGAGCGGGTGACGGCGAAGACTCATTAGAGCACTCGCGGAATCAGCGGCGATTTCGCCGGTTTGCACAGGTTTTTTGGCTAATTTTCCGAGATTTCCGGGTTTTTCGCGAAAGCCAGCGGCTCCGGTGAGCCGCCGAGGTGAGAAGGAAATCAACGCGCTGGTCATCGGCGCGGCGCCCAAAATTGGGTTCCTTTGCGCAAGGACGGTTTTTCGAGCGGCCCTCCCCGGCCCGTTGACATCCCAAGCCGTCCGCGCGTCGCCCGCGCTCCGGCATCGCACGCGCGCGGCGGCTGTCGGCGTCGATCTGGGCAGGCGTGACCATGGTTCTCTCGATCCGATCCCGAGTTGGCGGTGAAACGCGCCCGCGGTCCACTCGCCATGCACATGACCCGTCCTACCGCAAACGCGTTCAGGCAACCTGAACAATCGGAAGCGCCGCGGCGGCTTCGTGAAACATTGGGCCGCATGGATTGCTACACACGTCTTACGGTAAGTCGTTGACAGGCGTTTCTATCGCCTGCCATGCTCACCGCACATCGGGGGGTTGGGGGGAATGGACGCAATCGTTTCCGCGACCGGCACTGCGTGTGCGGAGCGGGTTTCATTAGTGAAGCGGATCCTCGTCCCCGCGCTCCTGTGCATTTTGAGCGCGTGCGTCCATCCGGTGTCACCGGAGCGCGCCTCGGCGCTCAAGACGGTCGGCGTCATCTCCCTCACGGGCAACAACATCACGCTGCAGTCGATGGGACAGCTCGCCCTCTCGAACGAATCGACGACGGAGCAGGTGCCGGAATGGGGGTTGAACCAGTTTATCCTCGATCGCTTCAACGCGGAGCTCTCGAAGCGGTATGACGTCCGATCGGTCACTGTCGACAAGACCGCGCTCCAGCCCGGCCAGTTATCACTGGAGTCGCTGGGAGCCGCAGTGCGTGCATCGGCGTCTCCGCAGGGGTTGGATGCGTATATCGTCGTGCTCGGTGGCAGCAGCCGCTTCGGCACGACCAATTTCAGCGTCCTCGGGGTCGGGCTTCTGTCGGTGCCGGCGCCGTTCTTCACGGGCCACAACTATTATCTGCATGCGCTTTACCGTGTGCTCGTGATCGACGGGTCCAGCGGGGCCATGATCGGCGACGGTTCCGCGCCGCCTCTGCCCGATGCGGGCATGATGCCGAACATTCGAGGGCCCTACCGCGTGGTCGACGAGTCTTGGTGGGCGCCGTCGCTCGCGGAAATGTCTGAGAAGCAACGGCAGCAATTGCGGGACGGCCTCAAGGACGTGATCCAAAGCAGTGTTCCGAACACCCTGCGGACGCTCAAGCTAGCCGACTAGTCGGGGGTCCGGACATCATGCTGAACAATCAGGAATCGGGGGGAGTCATGTCCATCCGTGTCGGCATTGTGGTGGTCGTGCTGATCTGCACGGGCTGCGGTCATTATGTGGATGTGAAGGAACGCAACCAAGCGCTACAGAGTGCGCCGCCGACCTATGCGAGCGTAGCCGAGGTCCCTTTCCAGAAGATCGACTTCCCCTCTGATCTCAGGTTCTCGATCGACGAGAAGAGCCCGGTTCTCGAGTTCGGTGACGGCGACAAGAGCGACAAGAGCTACGTTGGGGGCTTCGAGCTGCCCGTGCGCGGGAACGAGTATCAGTTGGTCATCCGGACGTATCTGCTGCGCGATGGCCTGACCACCGTCGCCATGTATTTTCCGATCGTGGACCTGCTCGATGACGAGAAGAAGCCGGTGCGATCGCCCTTCGCCGGAAGCTGGAAGAACGTCTTTCGTGTCTTTTCAGACGAGATGGCCTATGACCGCGATCGGTGGCGCGAATACACCCAACGCATCACGGCGAGCCCGCGGATCCGCTACATCCTGATTCACACCAGGCGGTTCCTCGTCGATTCCGGTGCGCTCGTCTGGACGCCCACCGACGCATCGCCGCAACTCGCAGCCGGCGCTGTCGTACCAATCTTCATCCCGAGCGGCGGTTCCTCGGGGCCCTTGAAGGTCGAGGGCTCGGTGGTCGGCGATTTCCGGATCTATCTGGAAGAGCCGCGACCCTAAGAGCGCGAGGGTCTCGCCGATCTCGGAGACAGCCGTGCGAGCGCTTCGCTGGGTGCTCTACATCACAATCTACTTCGTGACTGCAGCGCTCTCCCTTGGCGACGGACTCTGGCCTCCCGGCGGTCCAGATACGCGGCAGGCCCCCGATGTCGGCAACCTGCTCTTGGCTGTCATCGAGATCGTTGGCCTTCAGTCGGAGTCGTCTTCCTGACTGTCCCAGGCGTGCCACCGGGATGACGGCTCTCCTTCTGGATCCGTGCGAGAGTCTCAAGCAGCAGCCTGGCGCTAAAGACCCCGAGTCGCCTTATCGTTGACTCTCGGAAGGCGGTTGCGGAGCCGCTAGGCTTCACGAAAGGGCGGACCACCGCGCGGGGAAGGGGAACGTGAAAGCATGTCGAGCGTCTTAGTCGTCGCGGTTCTGCTGGCGGTGTTAGTCGGGGTCAATCTGGTGCGATTTATCGCGAGTCTGTAGCTGGCTCCCCTTCGGGAGTTCTCCTGTGCTGTCGACTCATGCAAACCGACGTTCGCATAGTTGGACAAAATCGCTCACCCGCTCAGCGCGATCCAGCGATAGCTGAGCGCCTCCGCCACGTGGATCCTGCGCACGGCTGGTACGCTGTCGAGATCGGCCAGCGTGCGGGCGACGCGCATGACGCGGTGGTAGCCGCGCGCGGAGAGATGCAGGCGATCGGCGGCGTCGAGCAGGAGCTTCTTGCCCTCGGGGTCGGGCGTGGCGATCTCGTCGAGCAGCCTGCCGTCGGCTTCGGCGTTGGTGCGGATGCGCCGGTCGGCGGGAAGTGCCGCATAGCGCGCGGCCTGCCGCTCGCGTGCCTTGGCGATACGCGCCGCCACCTCGGCGCTGCCTTCCGCGGGCGGCGGCAGCGAGAGGTCGGCGGGCTTCACCGCGGGCACGTCGATGTGGAGATCGATCCGGTCGAACAGCGGCCCGGAGATCTTCGACTGGTATTCGAGGGCGCATTTGGGCGCGCGCCCGCAGCCGAGCGCGGGATCGCCGAGATAGCCGCATTTGCAGGGGTTCATCGCGGCGACCAGCTGCACGCGCGCGGGATATGTCACATGCGCATTGACGCGCGCCACGGTGGCGCGGCCGGTCTCGAGCGGCTGGCGCAGCGATTCCAAGGTCGCGCGTTGAAATTCCGGCAGCTCATCCAAGAAGAGCACGCCGAGATGCGCCAAGGAAATTTCGCCGGGCCGGCCGCGCAAGCCGCCGCCCACCAGCGCCGGCAGCGAGGCGGAGTGGTGGGGATCGCGGAACGGGCGCTGGCGCAGGAGCTTGCCTTCGCGCAAGAGGC
>Ga0307479_10005417_pt1 | contig 11687 bp, 12 predicted proteins | sample atmos_gasesECM4C_FD_203743 | JGI IMG/M metagenome (GOLD analysis project Ga0307479, IMG submission 203743) | Hardwood forest soil microbial communities from Morgan-Monroe State Forest, Indiana, United States - atmos_gasesECM4C_515 | ecosystem: Environmental > Terrestrial > Soil > Temperate... | reverse complement strand
GGCCGATCTAACTGATTCATACCCGCAGTTTTATTGGAACAGCATTTCGCCACATATCCAAACCGCCGTTCGATATCTGAATGTTACCTCGAAGCGGCAGTGGATCGCAAGCCTTTACAGTAATGTCTTCCGCGCCGAACGTAATCTCGAAAGGCCAGAACTGATGGAGGAGACTTCCGGCACCGCCGAGGATGCAACGGCGGGGCGTTGCTGCACCAATGATGAGTCTCGATCATGATTTGTCCCATCTCCTTTGGATTTTCCGAGCATGAAACCCTCCTACTCTTGCCCGTTGATGGAAGTTCGATTTGGTTAGATGACGTAATCGACGCGGTGGCGATCTGGCTGCTCGCGATTGATTTCGCGAAAGATCACGATCCATTTTTCGACCTTGGCCAGCATGCGCAGATCGGAGGCGTTCTTGTGCGCCGAATTTGAGACGGCCGCAGACCAGACGATACTTTCGGAGATAGTGGTTGGTTCCGACTCGCGTTTCGCTTGCGTGGCGAACTTTCTCCAATGAACCTCATCTTGAAACGGACCAAAATGGACCGAGGCGTGTCCTGACGCAATTTGCTGCGCCATATCTTGAACTTCATCAGAAGGGTAATCGCCAGTATCGCGCCCCGCGTGTTGGATGCCTGCGAGCGAGAGAGAGCGCCAGCCTCGAGGAACCTAAAAAAGCTGTAAGTGCTATTAGTCGGCTTGAATGTGACGCTCACGCCCGCTGCGGTCACGACAGTGTGAAAGTCGCTTCTAGCCGGGTGTTTCATCGCGTTTGCAATCAGGGCGATATCGGCGAAAGCGCCGCCAACGCAAAAACCCAATAAACTTCTCCAGCGGACGGAAGCGTAATTATGGCGAAATTGCTTATTCCCGACGACACAGCGAGCAATGTCCGTTATTGGCACAAAGCGGACATTAAACCATCGCTCATCAATGTCCGCTTTTGGGGGAATAGCGGACATCAATCGGTGGCAATCCGATGTCTGCTTTTGACCCGCAACGGACATTCCTAAGCGCCGTCTCGATTACTCATTCGCGCACGCAAGCAGCGCTGTTGTAGGTCAGCCACTCTGACATCTTCAGACAGTTTTTCTGGGTTAAGTGACGTCTGTCGCTGACCTGGGGAAGTGGTGATCAGGCCGGTCGCGTAATTGAAGTTACTTTTAATCGCGCTGTCTTGTCCCCTTTACGCCTGTCTTGATCCCGCCGAGAATGCCCGCTGTGGGGGAGCGCAGTGGCGAACGACACGGTGCTGGAGACGGAAGATCTAAGTAAGGACTTCGCCGGTTTTGTCGCGGTGCGCGGCGTCAATCTGCGCGTCGCGCGCGGCAGCATTCATGCCATGATCGGCCCCAACGGCGCCGGCAAAACCACCTGCTTTAATCTTTTGAGCAAGTTCTTAACCCCGAGCCGCGGCCGCATCATGTTTGACGGCCGCGACATCACCGCGCTTCGGCCGGCCGATGTGGCGCGCCTGGGCATGGTGCGCTCGTTCCAGATTTCCGCGGTGTTTCCGCACTTAACCGTGATCGAGAATGTGCGCATCGCGCTGCAGCGCGGGCGCGGCGGCTCGTTCGATTTTTGGCGCTCGAAAAATGCACTGCATGCGCTCGACGAACGCGCGCTGGCGCTGATCGCGGACGTCGGGCTTTCCTCGTATCCCAACGTGCTTGCGGTCGAGTTGCCTTATGGACACAAGCGTGCGCTTGAAATCGCAACCACGCTGGCGCTCGATCCACAACTTTTATTGCTGGACGAACCGACCGCCGGCATGGGGCATGAAGATATCGGCCGCATCAGCGCCCTGATCAGATCCGTCGCCGCCACGCGCACGGTCTTGCTGGTTGAGCACAATCTTTCCGTCGTCGCCGATTTGTGTGACCGCATCACTGTGCTCGCGCGCGGCCGGGTTTTGGCCGAAGGCGATTATGAGACGGTGTCGAACGACCCGGCGGTGCGCGAAGCTTATCTGGGGACCGGCCATGCCTGAGAAAAATCTGCCGGCGCCGGCCATGCTTGCGGTGAAGGATCTCCAGGCGTGGTACGGCGAGTCGCATATTCTCCACGGCGTCACCTTCGAGGTGCGCGCCGGCGAAGTGGTCACGCTTTTGGGTCGGAACGGCGTCGGCAAAACCACGACGCTCAAAGCGATCATGGGGATTGCCGAGCAGCGCCAAGGCTCGGTGCGTTTCGAGGGCCGCGAACTGACCGGACTGGCGTCGGATGCGATCGCGCGCGCCGGCATTGCCTTCTGTCCGGAAGAGCGTGGAATTTTTTCCAGCCTCGACGTGCGCGAGAATCTCTTTCTGCCGCCGCAGGTGCGCCCTGGCGGGCTCGAGATCGATCGTATCTACGCCCTGTTCCCCAATTTGCGCGAACGGCTCAAAAGCCAGGGCACCAAATTGTCGGGTGGCGAACAGCAGATGCTGGCCGTCGCCCGCATCCTGCGCACCGGAGCGCGGCTATTGCTGCTGGACGAGCCGACCGAAGGGCTCGCTCCGGTCATTATCCAGCAAATCCGCGAGACCGTCGGTATGCTCAAAGCGCAGGGCTTTACCATCCTTCTCGTTGAACAGAATTTTCAGTTCGCCGCCACGGTGGCCGACCGGCATTACATCATGGAGCACGGCCGGGTGATCGACCAGTTCACGACCCCCGAATTAAAGGCGAATACGGAAAAACTGCACGACTATCTCGGAGTTTGATATAGGCTTGGGCCAAGGCCGAACGGCCGCATCGTCTAGGGAGGAACTTATGAGACTCATTGCATTTTTGACCTTCACGGCCGCCGCTGTGTTCGGCACCGCCGCGCAGGCCCAGGTCAATGTCAAAATCGGCGTGCTCAACGACATGTCGAGTCTGTACGCCGATATCAGCGGGCCAGGCTCGGTCACCGCGGCCAAGATGGCGGTCGAGGACTTCAATCCCGCCGCGCACGGCATGAAGGTCGAAATCGTCAGCGCCGACCATCAGAACAAGCCGGACGTCGGTTCGAACATCGCGCGGCAATGGTTCGACGTCGACCATGTCGACGTCATTGTCGACGTGCCGACATCGAGCGTGGCGCTCGCGGTCAGCGATGTCGCGCGGGAAAAGAATAAAGTCTTCTTGATCTCCGGGGCCGCGAGCTCCGATCTGACCGGTCCCAAATGCACGCCCAATAATGTGCACTGGACCTACGACACCTGGATGCTCGCTAATGGCACCGGCAAGGCACTGGTGAAAACCGGCGGCGACACCTGGTTCTTCCTGACGTCGGACTATGCGTTCGGGCACGCGCTCGAGCATGATGCCGCGGCGGTAGTGACGGCCAATGGCGGTAAAGTGCTTGGTGAGGTCTTGCATCCCCTGAACACGCAAGACTTCTCCTCATTCCTACTCCAGGCGCAAGCATCCAAAGCCAAGATCATCGGGCTGGCCAATGCCGGCGGCGATACCATCAATGCGATCAAGCAGGGCGCCGAGTTCGGCATCACCGCGGGCGGGCAGCAATTTGCCGGCTTGCTGGTCTTTGTGACCGACGTCAATGCGCTGGGATTAAAGACAGCACAGGGCCTAGTTCTGACGGAAACCTGGTACTGGGATATGAACGACGCCAACCGCGCCTGGACCAAGCGCTGGCAAGCCGAAAATGCCGGAAAATTGCCCTCCATGGTCGTGGCCGGCGTCTATGCGGAGACCCTGCATTACCTGAAAGCGGTCGCCACGCTTAAAAGCGCCCCCGATGGCAAAGCCGTGGTCAACCAGATGAAGGCGCTGCCGACCGAGGATCCATTGTTCGGCAAGGGCTACATCCGGGCTGACGGACGCAAGATTCATCCGGCCTATCTCTTCCAGGTGAAGAAGCCTGAGGAATCCAAATATCCGGGCGACGATTACATCCTGCGCGCCACGATTCCGGCGGAAGAGGCGTTCCGTCCGCTCAAGGACGGTAACTGCCCAATGGTCACGAACTGACGGCTGCTACCTCTCCCCGCCTCGGCGGGGAGAGGTTTCTCAACCGCTCCTGATGTTTGAAATCTTCGGTGTTCCATCGCAGGCGCTGTTCGGGCAGCTTTTGCTGGGCCTGATCAACGGCTCGTTCTATGCGCTGTTGAGCCTAGGGCTCGCCGTCATCTTCGGCATGCTCAACATCATCAACTTCACCCACGGCGCGCAATATATGATGGGCGCGTTCGCCGCGTTTCTGCTATTGCGCCACGCCGGCATCGGCTATTGGCTGGCGCTTCTCATTGTTCCGGTTATCGTCGGTGCGACCGGCGTCGTCATCGAGCGTCTATTCCTCAAGCGCATCCAGAAGCTCGATCATCTTTATGGCCTTATTCTCACGTTCGGCCTGGCGCTGATCATCGAAGGCCTGTTTCGCAATTATTATGGATCGTCGGGCCAGCCCTACGGCGTGCCGGAATCGCTGCAAGGCGGCCGCAATCTCGGCTTCATGTTTCTTCCCAATTACCGCGCCTGGGTCATTGCGTTTTCGCTCCTGGTGTGCCTTTGCACCTGGTTTGCGATCGAGCGCACCCGGCTTGGTTCTTACTTGCGCGCCGCGACCGAAAACCCGGCTTTGGTCCGCGCTTTCGGCATCAACGTGCCGCGCATGGTGACGCTCACTTATGGCTTCGGCGTCGGGCTTGCGGGACTCGCGGGCGTGATGGCGGCGCCGATCTATAACGTGTCGCCGCAAATGGGTTCCGACATCATCATCGTGGTGTTCGCGGTCGTCGTCATCGGCGGCATGGGCTCGATCATGGGCGCGATCGTCACCGGCTTCACGCTCGGTATCGTCGAGGGGTTGACCAAGGTGTTCTTCCCCGAAGCCTCGAACACGGTGATCTTCGTGATCATGATTATCGTGCTGCTTGTTCGCCCGGCGGGGCTGTTCGGACGGAGCGCGTAATGGCAACGCTTGCGGCGGCGGCGCCGGTTCGGCGCGAAACGCAATGGAGCCTTGCCGTCGCCGGCGCCGCGCTGGTCATTTTCCTCGTCGCCGCGCCATTCGCGCTTTATCCGGTCTTCATCATGAAGGCCTTGTGCTTTGCGCTATTCGCCTGCGCCTTCAATCTTTTGATCGGCTATGTCGGCCTGGTGTCGTTCGGGCACGCCTTGTATTTCGGCTGGGCCGGGTATCTCGCCGCCCACGCCGCAAAGGTCTGGGGATTGCCTCCGGAACTCGCGGTGCTCGCCGGCACGGCGACCGGAATGGCGCTCGGCCTGATTGCAGGCATGGTCGCGATCCGCCGCCAGGGCATTTATTTCGCAATGATCACGCTGGCGCTGGCGCAGATGATGTATCTCGTCGCGCTGCGGGTCAAAATGACCGGCGGCGAGGACGGCATTCAGGGCGTGCCGCGCGGCCGGTTGTTCGGCACCTTTGATCTCAGCAATGAAATGACGATGTACGCATTTGTCGTCGTCGCCGTACTGGCCGCATTTTTCCTGATCTATCGCATCATCAATTCGCCGTTCGGCGAAGTACTCAAGGCGATTCGCGAAAACGAGCAGCGCGCCGTTTCGCTCGGCTATAAGACCGACGACTACAAGCTCGTCGCCTTCGTGCTCTCGGCAACTTTGGCCGGACTCGCCGGATCGCTGAAGGCGCTGGTCTTCCAGCTCGCCTCGTTGACTGACGTGCATTGGACCATGTCTGGCGAAGTCGTATTGATGACACTGGTGGGCGGGCTCGGCACGATCTTCGGCCCGATCGTCGGCGCCTTTTTGATTGTCGCCATGGAAAATTATTTGGCGCCGTTCGGTCAATGGGTCCTTGTCATTCAGGGTGCGGTATTCGTCATCTGCGTGCTGGCGTTCCGGCGCGGCATTGTCGGCGAGCTGGCGGCGCGCTTGCGGGTGCGGTTGTAGATCGGAAATTACGCAGGAGGTGATCATGGGTGCGGAAGCGCGCTTGAAGGAGCTCGGAATTGTGCTGCCGGAGCTCGGCAAACCGGTCGCGAATTACTTGCCGTACCGGCTCGCCGGAAACATTCTTTATCTCGCCGGCCAGGGCCCCCGCGACGCCGACGGTAAACAGCTCACCGGCAAACTTGGCGTCGACATTGGCATTGAGGAAGGCTACCGGCGCGCGCGGCTGGTCGGATTGGGCTTGCTTGCCGCCATGCGTGATGCGCTCGGCTCGCTCGACCGCGTCGATTTCGTCGTCAAGCTCCTTGGCATGGTCAATGCCGCCCCGGACTTCAATGATTCGCCGAAGGTCATCAATGGCTGCTCCGATCTGTTCGTGGAGGTCTTTGGCGATGCCGGCCGGCATGCCCGCTCGGCGGTCGGCAACGTCATGCTGCCCAATCAAATTTCGGTCGAGATCGAGGGCATCGTCGCGGTTAAATCATGATCTGAATCATATTTTTCAGAACTCCTGGACGACCACATAGCCGTTCATTGCGGTTTTCGAATCATTTTGCCCGCTGTTATCAACAAACAAAAAGTCAACGAATAGTCGGCTCGCCGTCGCATTCATTTTTGTTGCTCGAATCGGCAACGCGCGCTGATTATCCACACGCGCCGATTCAACGGCGGCTTGGCTTCCTTCATGTCGGAACGGCAACAAAGTCCGTACGACAGTATCGCCCGCAGATGGCTCGCTTTGGTCGAGCGTCGGCAACAGAACTTCATCGAACTTTGCAATACTGGACGCTGGCGGCATTACTATACGCATGCGCAATTTCTCGATGAGATGCGCAAAATATTGCATCTTCGTAACCAATGGGCGCGGCTTGCCGGCTTGCCGGTCAGCGAGCAGACAAACCTCCAACAAATAGAACTGCAACCAAGCATCAAACAAAGCGATCGACCCAAGCAAGAGCTTGGCGCTCGGCAGCCAACGCCATGTCGGACAGCGCGCTTGCGCAACGGCGGCGGCCCGCGTCGGCGATTTTGGCAGCGGTAGCGGCGCGTCTCTGACACTCTGGACTTAAAGGCGCCAAGCGCTTATCCAAGTGCCCTGTTCAAAAACATAACGTCCACAAGAGCGCCATTGCGCGCTTGAATGTCCCCTTAAGCCCATTCCCTCCAACCATGTGAAGACCGATGCCGAGCGCGCTGTTCTCGCCGATCAAACTTGCCGACCTGATGCTTTCGAACCGAATCGTGGTGTCGCCGATGTGCCAGTACAGCGCCAATGACGGCGTCGCCAATGATTGGCACCTGACGCATCTCGGCATGCTGGCCAATTCCGGCGCCGCTTTGCTCGTGGTCGAAGCCACTCATGTCGAACGCCACGGCCGCATCACTCATGGCTGCCTCGGGCTCTATTCCGACGCCTGCGAAGATGCGCTTGCCCATATTGTTGCGCATTGCCGGCGGGTCGGAACGGCGAAACTCGGGATTCAGCTGGCGCATGCCGGACGCAAAGCTTCGGCGCAGCGGCCGTGGGAAGGCGCCAAGGCGCTCTCGGCGAACGAAGATCCTTGGCCGACCATCGCGCCGTCTGCGGTACCGTTCGGTCCGGGCTGGCATACCCCGCGGGCGATGAACGAAGAAGACATGGCGCGGGTGCGCGCCGATTTTGCCGATGCCGCCAACGCGCAGTGCGGCTCGGCTTCGATGCCATCGAGCTGCACTTCGCGCACGGTTATCTGCTGCACAGTTTCGTTTCACCGCTGTCGAACAAGCGCAACGATGAATTCGGCGGTTCGTTCGAAGGCCGCATACGCTTCCCGCTGGAAGTCGTGCGCGACACCCGTGCGGTCGTGCCGCGCAGCATTCCGCTTGGCGCGCGGATCACCGGCACCGATTGGGTCGAGGGCGGGCTGACCGCGGACGATGCGGTCAAAATGGCCAAGACGCTCAAAGCCGCCGGTCTCGATTACGTCGACATTTCCTCGGCTAACATCACGCCGGAAAGCCGCTGGCCGAACGATCCCGGCTTCAACGTTCCGATTGCCGAGCGCGTGCGGCGCGAAACCGGCCTGCCGGTTCGCGTCGTCGGTATGATCGTCAACGCCAAACAGGCGGAGGCGGTCATCGCCGAGGGCAAGGCCGATATGATCGCGATGGCGCGCGCGTTCCTCGACGATCCGCATTGGGCTTGGCACGCGGCACAGGTGCTCGGCGCCGAAGTGGCGCGCCCGCCACAATATGCGCGCGTCGGATCAGCTTTATGGCCTGGCGCTGCGCTGCGCGGGTGACGGCGGGATCCGGCCATAGGCGAGCGCCAGTCGTGCCGGCTCGACGCCGAGATAATAAGCAAGCCGCAGCCGCCACATTAGCGCAATGGTATGCCATAGGCCGTGATAGTCCCAGCGGCGCCCCGAGGTCACGGCCGGTGCCGCGATGCACGAGGGCCGGGACAGGCGCTTGAGCTTGCGCGACAGCGCGATGTCTTCCATCAGCGGCAGATCGGGAAACCCGCCGATCGACCAAAACGCTTTGCGGGTGACAAAAATCGCCTGATCGCCGGTGGCGATGCCGGTGAGCCGCGAGCGCCAGCTAATCATCAGGGCAACAAGCGCCAGGAGTGGATGCTGGCCGGCGATGCGCAGGTCGAAACGGCCCCAAACACGGCCGCCTCGCCGGTGCGAAAGGCGAAGCGCGAGCGCTGCCGCGATGAGGTGATCGGCACGCTCCGGCAGTGTTGTATCGGCATGAAGGAAGAGAAACACATCGCCGATGCAGAGCGCCGCCCCGGCATTCATCGCCGCGCCGCGGTTGCGTGGACCCGCGATCACGCGATCGGCGAAGGGGCGCGCGAGTGCGGCAGTGCCGTCGCTGCTGCCGGCATCGACCACGATGATTTCAGCGCCACGAGCCCGCAGCGGCGCCAAGGCTTGTAGTGTATCCGCGATGATCGCCGCCTCGTCGAGCGCCGGAACGACGATACTAAGCAGCCCCATATCGGAACGCATGCCGGCAAGATTGCCGACAAAGCCGCAGTCGGGCAACCTCGCTTGAACAGGTGAAGCATTCTGTATGGAAAATCCTGTTCTGATCGAAGTGATCCGCGGACCGCTGGTCGAAAGCCGGCACCGCGGCGCCGTAGCTGTATCCGATGCCGAAGGCCAGATCGTTTTCGCGCTCGGCGACCTGGCGGTGCCGGTATTTCCGCGTTCCGCAGTGAAAGCGTTGCAGGCCTTGCCGCTGATCGAGCAGGGCGCGGCCGATCGCTTCAGTTTGAGCGACGAGGAGCTGGCGCTCGCTTGCGCCTCGCATAGCGGCGAAGCCGCACACGTCATCGGCGTCGAGCGGATGTTGGCAAAAGCCGGGCTTAAGCCTTCCGACTTGCGCTGCGGCGCGCATTGGCCAATTGCACAGGCCGCGGCCGCCGCCGTGGCGCGATCGGGCGCGCCATCGCCGCTCCATAACAATTGCTCCGGCAAACATGCCGGCTTTCTGTGCGTCGCCCGCGCGCTCGGCGTCGATCATGCGGATTATTGGCGGCCGGAGCATCCGGTGCAGCGCTTGGTTCGAAGCGTGCTTGAGGATTTTACCGGCGCCGCACTGGGCGAGACGGTTTGCGCCATCGACGGCTGCTCGGTGCCGACCTGGGCGGTGCCGCTGCGCAATCTCGCGCACGGCTTTGCCAAATTCGGCGTCGGCCGCGGCATTTCGGCGGAGCGAGCGCGGGCCGTGGCGCAGCTGCGCCAGGCCTGCGCGAACAAGCCGTGGTACGTCGCCGGCACCGGCCGCTTCTGCACCGACTTGATGCAGCTGTTCGGTGACCATGTTTTTGTAAAGACCGGCGCCGAAGGCGTCTATTCCGCCGCGCTACCGCTGCAAGGGCTCGGCATCGCGCTCAAATGCGACGATGGCGCAAGCCGCGCCGCGCAGGCGATGATGGCGGCTGTCATCGCGCGATTTTTGCCGCTTACTGTGAGCGAGCGCGCGGCGCTTTCGCGCTTCGTAGAGCCGAGCTTGCGCAACTGGAATGGCTTTGAGGTCGGGCGGGTCCAGCTGACGGATGTGCTGCGATAAGCGGTGGGTTCAAACGCCGGCCGGCGGCGACCAATGCGATCAGAAGATTTTCACCAGCGGCAACAAGCCGCGAAAGCGGCGGCAGGCTGCGCAGCGAGCTCGCCCGCCGCGGCGTCGCGCTGATCCACGGGATATGAACAAATTGTACCAGCGGCCAGCCATCACGCGCATGCCGCAGTGCCCGCCAGTAAGCATAGTTGCAAAGATACGCCCCGGCATCGCGCGATAACCGAGCAGGCAGCGCATTTTGGCGCAGCACGCTGAGGAGTCGCGGGAAGGGTGCGTTTCCTCTCAGTGCGCCAGGTTGGCCAAACTCTATCACTGCGTGCTTCGGATGATAGCCGTACACATCGGGAAACAAGATCGAGCGTTTGTTGCACGCGCGCGTCTCGACGCAAACCTCGCGCCGCCGGCCGGCAAGACCGATGATCAGGATGACGTCCGGCTTACGCGCCAACAGTTTGGGCAGATCGCGGTCGACCGCGCCGTAAGCCGTCGCAAAGACGTGACTTGTGATCTCGATCCCGGCGAGCGCCGGGCGGCGCCGGCGCGCCAGCGCGATTGCCAAACGGCCGCTTGGATTCGACGGCGCGCCCGGAAATGGACCAAAGCCTGCGATCACAATCCTCATGCGTTACCGCGCCAGCATCGCCGCGATCTTCTCCACCGCGGCGGACGGCGCCAGCCGACCGGCGGCGACATCGGCTTCGATCCGCGGCAGAGCAGATTTCAAAGCGCGGTCGGAGCGCAGCGGCTCGAACAACCGCTCCTCCAGCATAGTCCACATCCATTTGACTTGCTGCTCGCCGCGCCGCGCCGCGAACTCGCCGGATGCCGTGAGCTGCGCCCGATGGTCGAGAACATGCGACCAGAGGGCCTCGATGCCTTCTCCGGTGAGCGCCGAACAGGTGGTGACCGGCGGCAACCAGTTCGGCGAGCGCGGCGACAGGATGTGCAGCGCCGCAGAAAATTGCGAGGCGGCAAGCCTGGCGCGCGCGATATTGTCGCCGTCGGCCTTGGTGACGGCGATCATGTCAGCAAGTTCGACCACGCCTTTTTTCAGTGCCTGCAGCTCGTCGCCGGCGCCGGGCAGCGCCAGGACGAGAAAAAAGTCGGTCATGTCGGCGACCGCGATCTCGGATTGGCCGACGCCGATGGTCTCGACCAGCACGACGTCGTAACCGGCGGCTTCGCATAACAGCATGGTCTCGCGCGTCTTGGCGGCGACGCCGCCGAGCGTGCCCGAAGACGGCGAGGGGCGAATGAAGGCGTTCGGATCATTGGCAAGCCGCGCCATGCGCGTTTTGTCGGCGAGGATCGACCCGCCGGTGCGGCGTGAGGATGGGTCGACCGCGAGCACGGCAACCTTGCGCGCCTGCGCGGTCAGCATGCTGCCGAGCGCGTCGATCAGCGTCGATTTACCGACGCCGGGCGCGCCGGTGATGCCGACGCGCACCGCCTTGCCGGTGTGCGGCAACAATGCCTGCATCAGCGCGGCGGCGGAGCTGCGATGGTCGGCGCGCTTGCTCTCGATCAACGTGATGGCGCGCGAGAGCACGATGCGATCGCCGCCGTCCAGCCCGCGCGCGATGCGCTCGACGTCAGACGAAGGCATTGGCATGCGGTCTGTGGGCGTCACCACTTCTCCTCATCGCTTTTTGGCCGCTCGCCGCCAAAGAGCGCCGCGCCCTGCGCCGACAAATATTGTCGAAACGCCGTCCATGGAACAAAGACAGTGTAAGGCCCCTCGACGTAGG
>Ga0307479_10005416_pt1 | contig 11689 bp, 8 predicted proteins | sample atmos_gasesECM4C_FD_203743 | JGI IMG/M metagenome (GOLD analysis project Ga0307479, IMG submission 203743) | Hardwood forest soil microbial communities from Morgan-Monroe State Forest, Indiana, United States - atmos_gasesECM4C_515 | ecosystem: Environmental > Terrestrial > Soil > Temperate... | reverse complement strand
TGTCATCCTGAACGAAGTGAAGGACCGAAGCGTGATCCAAACTTCGTAGGTGAGATCCCTCGCTCCGCTCGGGATGACCCGTCTTACGATTTCGGCGGCGGTGGCGGGCTGCCACCGGGCTTGGCAGCTTCGCCGGGTTTTGGCGGCGCGTTTCCCGCGGGAGCTCCGCCCGGAATATCTTCATCCGGCGCTCCGAGAATATCCTGCTCGCTAAACGATTCCGGATGACTCGCGAGCTCTTTCCGCAAAGCTGCAATTTGTTCAGCAGTCACCGGACTGGCTTTATTTCCCCAATCGCTTCGTTCGTAGGTCATGACATCCGCAATTTTTTGATCGGTCAACGTTTTGTCCCACGGTTGCATGACCGCGCTGCCGTATTGCTGACCTTTCACTTTTACCGGTCCTTGCAAACCTTTGAGGACGATCATCGCCATGCGATGCGAACCGCCGTTGGTAAATTCCGATCCAGCGAGCGGAGGATATTGGCCAGGAACGCCCTGGCCGTTTGCCTGATGGCAGGTCTGACAATTCGCAGCGAAAACTTTTTTGCCGCGATCAAACGGAGTCTGCGGCGCTTCTGGTCCTCCGCTAGGTCCGCCACCCGGCCCCGCCTTCTTCGGTGGGATGTAAGCGATGTCCAAACTGTCTCCGGAAAAATTTCCGGAAAAGCGGCCGAGATACGCGCCACCAGTAAATAGTGCGACGCCGTAAAGGGCGATCAGCCAAATCGACAACGGCTCGAGTCCAACGCGGGGTTCGCGTTTTTCGCGCTGAATCGCGGCATGGACCTCCTGAACGTCGGACGTTTCGCCATAATCCATCCCCTGGCGGGTGAGCGATGAAGGATTTGGAGTTTGCTCGTTCATTTCTTCGGTGGCGCGGGCGCGGGTGATCCGGCTGGCGCGGCTGGAGGCGAACCGGCCGGCTGCGGCGCGCCCGGCGCACTCTTAACTTCTTTCAACGGATGCGATTGGTCGAGTGACATCAAGTAAGCAACGAGACATTTTGCTTCGTAGGTTGGAACAACTTCCCAACCCGCCGGCGGCACATCGCGGCCGCTTAATTCCAAAGCATCCGCTGAACGCTCGCCCGCGATTTGATGTTTCTCGTAAAGAAATCTGTAAGCGGGCATGGTCGAATCCTCATTGTCCGGATTCACGCTCCGCGGCGAATAAAGATGTCGATGATGCCAAGCCTCGGAATAAACCGGCGGAACTCCGTTGGGATTTGGCGAAGCCAAAGGCGAAGGCGACGGAGCAGCGGCCGCAGCCGGTGGGGATGGCGCGGCAGCGGCTGGTGGCCCGGGCGGCGAGCCAGCTGCGCCCGCTTTGGACGGAGCAGCATTGGCAGGCGGCGACGGAGATTGCGCTGCCGCGGGCGAAGTCGCAGGGGCGTTTGTCCCGGGCGGCGCTGCGGGTTTTTCTTCTTCGGTCGGAGCGCGTTTGCCGACGTTCGAAAGATCAGGACCCATTCGGTCCTGTCCAAGCGCTACCGGTCGATCAAAAAGATAATCGCGCGGAGCGCTGCGGCGGTCGCCCCATTTGCGATCGATATCCGATGAAGCGTAATCGGGACGGACCTGTTGACTGTGGCAATAAATGCAGCCGTTGGCAGCGTAAATGCGCCGGCCACGCTCGGCCATACCTGACTTCGGCGCGGGATAAACGTCTGTACCTTCCTCATCCATTTGCGGATTGAGCGCGCCGATTTGCAGATTCGGAATCACGGTCAAGCCAACCCAGGAAAACGCGAATGTTCCGAAGAGGCCGATGAAAAGTGAGACAAGGCCTTTCATAAGTGCGGCTCCGCTCCTTCGGCTTCCACTGGATTCAAAAATGTTGGTACCGTTGAAGTACGGCCCAGGCCGAACAGCATCAGTCCAAAATGAAATGCGAAAATAAAATGCGAAATCGTGAGCAAAAGCGCGGCAACTGTCCGACCCCGTAAATATGGCAATACGCTACTCACGCTCTGGATGAACGACATCGAGGGATCATTTTGACTCGCGCCCTGAGCCAGCCCACCGACCAACAACATTAACGACATCAATCCAATGCCATACGCCGACGCCCAGAAATGAAGTTTGATCAGCGTGGCATAGCGCCATTCGCGACCAACCAAACGCGGGACGATGTAATACATCGAACCGAACATGACCATCGTGAAAAACGCGTAAAGACCGAGGTGCGAATATGCGATGCTGGCCTCAGTGAAATGCAAGTAGCGCGCCGTCGAACGCAACGAAATCAGGATACCGACAACGCTAAAGACCGTGTATGACATCGCGCCGAACACGGTGAAGCGCAGGGTTGGACTGTAACGCATCACCGGAAAATATCCCTGCATCGTCATGTGATGATTGAGTCCGACGGTCGCGACCGGAATGATGGTGAGAATCGTGGCCGCGATGCTCGCGGTAATCATCCACGCCGGGAACGGTCCATCGACGAGACGCTGCATCCCAGTCCAACTGGAAAAAAGCGCATAGGTCCAAAATCCAATGGTAGCGAGATGGTAACTGTAAACGGGACGGCCGATCACTTTCGGGATCATGTAATAAGCGGTCCCGAGACCGATCGCACCGAACCAGAGAAAAAGGAGATTATTGGCGTACCACCAGCCGACCGCAGCCTGCATCACGCCCTGGACCGGGACGACGAAGAGCATGGCTTGCGCAGCCGCGTAGAGCCATGGGAACCACAAAAACGCTCCGAGTAAATACCATTGCGTGACGTAAATCTGATCGCCGCGTCGAAAACGGAACATCAATACCGCCCATGACATGATCAGCGCGTAAGCGACGAGAAGAACGACCGCGGCATAAGGCGGAAACTCAAGCCACTGGTAGCCCGTGCTATAGCCCATCAGAATTCCGACTACGCCAATCAGCACTCCGATGTTCCAAAACCAAATTCCGGTGACGATTAGCAACGGATGTCGCAAAGTTGTCCGACACAATCGCGCCATCAGCCAGATTGCCGTCCCCATAGCGACCATCGAGCCCCAGCCGTAAACCATCACGTTCATGTGGATCGGACGTAGTCGGCCCCAGGTCAGAAAGCTGACGTCCGAAAGCCAATCGGGTGAATGCAATTTGAAAGAAACAAAACCGGCCAGCAACGTTCCGATTAACAACCAGACCATCGCTGACGCGTAAAACATCAGCACCGGCACGCGGGTGGAAGCATCGATGCGCGCACGCTCGAGTTGTTCGGCATCGCCGGCCGCGGCTGAAATGGCCGGTTCTTTCAAAGGAATGTCAGCGGCTGGAGTCATTCGTTAGGCAAGATCGAAATCTTCATGGCGATGGTGATGCAGTGGCGCCGCGGACCGGCAACGGACTTCCGGGTGGAGTCGCGGATGGAGTTGCGGAAGGCGACGCGGCCGGTACGGAGGCGGATGATTTCGGCGAAGCAGCAGGAGAAGCGGATGCACCCGGCTGAGTGGACGGCTGCACCGCGGGCGGGTTCACGGCGCCGGCGGGTTGGCCGCGCGCTTCCGAATTCTGACCTGCGACTGAGGTAGGTTTCGGCGTTCCGCTGGATTGCGGTGAAGGCGCAGGAGACGGCGCGGGCGATGCGGCAGCTGCGCCCCCAGGAGCAGCGGACGCTTCCGGCGCGGCGATTGCATATGCGGTCGCCGGTTTCTTGTTCGCCAAATCGGCAACCATTAATTCCATTGCTCGATCAATCGGCAGCCGCACCGTGCCTTTGTTCTTGTCGATCCAGGCGTAACCGCTCAGCGCTTTGCTATCCTCATCGCGCGCGTCCTTCAATTTTTTCATTCGCGCCTCCGCACGCATTTTTTCATAACTGTCGCCGCGCGGCGTAGGACCGATCAAAGCCACGGCAATGACGCCGAAAAGCGCAAACAACAGGACGACGCCGACCCAGGTCGAAAACGGCGCCGGCGATTGAAATTGTTCGGGATTGGCCATCTCAGTTCACCAAATTCAAAGATTCGACCAGGCGCGGGTCGCGGACTGGAAAGAGCGAAGCCTTTCCAACGATGCGCAAATAAACGAAGGCCAATGTCGCGCCGATGGCGATGATCGCGGCAAAGTCCCAGAGGCTGACGTGAACGCCGGTCCCATGCAGCGCCGGCAACACCACGAGATAGATGTCGAGCATTTGCATCAACAAAATCCAGGCGGCGACATAGCAGAGCTGGCGCGGATGCTTTTTAATCGATTGCAAAAGCAGAATGGCGAACGGTCCAAAGAAACGGCCGAAGACCAGAAGCATGCTCAAGCCCCACCACGATTCGGTATTTCGGGTTAGAAAATATTGGGTCTCTTCCGGAAGATTCGCATACCAAATCAGCATGTACTGGCCGAAACCGATGTAGGCCCAAAAAACACAGAAGGCCAACATCCACTTTCCCATGATGTGATAATGCTCGCGCGTGACTACGTTCTTGAGATAACCGGCGCGCTGAAGCGCAGTGATCACGAGCACGAGCAACGACATCGAACTTCCGGCCGCGCCGGCGAAAATGTAGACGCCAAACATGGTAGAGAACCAGCGATACTGCAGACCCAGCAACCAATCGTAGGCGCCAAAAGTCAGACAAAGGGCGAACAGCGGGAGACTGGCGAAGGCGACTTTACGAAGTCGAATCGTGAAACGCGGATTGCCGTCGTTGTCCTGGCGCACGGAAAATTTTCTCAGCAGATACGACGCGATGATGAAAAAGCCGAGGAAGAAAGCCGCCCGAAGAATGAAGAAACGGAGATTCAAATACGCGCGTTTGGAATCGAGGTTCGCTTCTTTTCCCGGCGCAATGTTCATCCATTCGTAGAGATGGTGCCGTAAGAGCAGGATTGGGATGAAAAAGATCGCCAGCACTGCGATGAGCACGGCTATGTTTTCGAGCTGACGCCGCACCACCACCGTCCAATTCGCGTCGGTCGCGTAATGCACGATCGTCCAGAAGAAACAGCCGGCGCACAGGGTGAAGAAAAACCCAAACGCAAAGAGCCATGAGAAACTGAACTGCGTTGGATCAATAGCCGCGCCCGCGCCGCACAATGCCAGCGCAACAAACGCAACCACACCGAGCAGTACCGACAAACCGGCAAAGCGACCGGTCTCGAAATACTCGCCTTCCGGCGTTGGCGCATTATGCAAGCGATCGCTCATTTCTTGGGCGCCTCCGGTTTGGCCGGCGCTTTGTTTTCGGCCGGTTTCCCTTCCGCAGGCTTCGCTTCCGGCGGCTTGTTCTCGGCTGGTTTTTCCAAATCAGCGCGATGTTCGGGCGGAACATCGGCAATCGCCGCGCCCTGGCTTCGTTGCAGCGCGCGCAGATAAGCAATGATCGCCCAACGATCCGCGACCATGATGCTTGGTCCGTAGGCCATCATCGTGTTCTTGCCGTTTGTGATCGTATTGAAAATTTCGCCGTCGGCCATTTTGCGAATGCGATCGTCCTGCAAAGTCACGACGGTCGCGAGCCCGTACGATTTTGTGATCCCATTTCCTGCCGCAGCCGCGCCGTGACACATCGCGCAGGTAATGTTGAACCGCTCGCGGCCGCGTTGAAGCAATTGCGGCGTGACCGGAACCGGGATTCCAGTTCCCCAATTGTTCCCCATCTTTCCGGTGTCGATGTAATCCGTGCCGACACTGAAATCCGCCCCGGCCTGAGACTCCGGCGCGCCGGGCGGGTGCGGTTTCGGCATTTCATATCCGATCGGCACCGTTCCGTTAATCGGCATTCGAGGTCCGCGGCCGTCGGCAAAGAAATTTAGAGGCGATTGGGCGCGCACTTTCATTTGCCGCACCATATCCGGAAAAATTTCCCACGGTTCGTTCGTCGTTTTCTCTCCGCGAAAGCCGAGCACGGCCATAGCCGCGATCGTGACCAAGAGCGAAATTAACAGGAAGCCGCGCAACATAATCAGTCCTCGTGCACGATGGTGATATGTTGGCCACCGCTGCGTTCCAGTATTTCCCGCGCCTCCAGTTCGGTGAAACGTGGATCGCGCGCCTCGATCACGAGGAAAAAGCCGTCATTAGTGGCGTGACTGAAACGGTCCCAGTTAAAAATCGGATGATGCGGCCGCGGCAGTCCGTTCATGATCAGCACCGCGAAAAACGCGGCGAAAGCGGCGAAAAGAACCGTCAGCTCGAACATGATTGGGAAAAATGCCGGGACCGTTTTCCAGTCCCAGGGTTTTCCGTGAACAACGAGTCGATACAATCCCCAGGACGGACCGAACTCGACGAGCATCGCCGTCAGCAAACCGGAAATGCCACCGGCAAGCACCACTGCGCTCAGCCAAGATTTCCCGAGACCCATCGCTTCATCCATCCCATGAATTGGAAACGGCGAAAACACATCCCAACGTTTGAAGCCGGCGTCGCGGACCATTTTGGCCGCTTCGTAAAGCGCGGCTGGGCTCGGATATTCCGCGCCCATTGCGTAAACGTCGTGACCGTATGGCGTTCTCATGTTCGCTCCATTCCACCCGCGGCGAAGGGATGATGGCCGTTAGGCGAATGCGCGTGCGCGTTGGCTTCCGGCAAAACGATCTTCACTTCCGACATCGCGATCATCGGCAAAAAACGGACGAACACGAGGAACAGCGAGGTGAAAATCCCAAGCGTGCCGATGAACGTCCAGATGTCGACCCAGGTTGGGATAAACATTCCCCACGACGACGGGAGAAAGTCCCGATGCAGGCCGCCAACGATAATGATGAAGCGCTCGAACCACATGCCGGCGTTCACACACATGCACACGAAATACACGACCAGAATGTTCCGCCGGCACCAGCGGAACCAGAAAAGTTGCGGCGAAAGCATGTTGCAGAACAACATTCCCGTCCACCAGTACCACCAATAGGGACCAAAGACGCGGTTCCAAAACGCAAACCGCTCGTAAGCGCTGCCGCTATACCAGGCCACGAAAAATTCCATCGCGTAGGCGTAGGTCACGAACGAGCCGGTCAGCAAAATGATCTTCGCCATTTTGTCGATGTGCTGCAGCGTGATGATGTCCTGGAGTTTGAAAATCGCGCGCGCCGGAATGAGCAAGGTCAGCACCATGGCGAACCCGCCGAAAATCGCGCCGGCAACAAAGTAAGGTGGGAAAATCGTCGTGTGCCAGGTCGGCAGAACCGACGACGCGAAGTCGAATGACACGACGCTGTGAACGGAAAGTACCAGTGGCGTGGAAAGACCGGCCAGAAGCAGATACGCCATTTCGTAATGACGCCAGTTGCGATTCGAGCCGCGCCAGCCGCACGCGAAAACGCCAAATAAGAATTTTCTGATCTTGGTTGTCGCACGATCGCGCAACGTCGCGAGGTCCGGAATCAAACCCGTGTACCAAAATAAAACCGAGACTGTGAAATAGGTCGAGACCGCGAACACGTCCCACATCAAAGGGCTGCGGAAATTCGGCCAGATCCCGTAGTTATTAGGCAACGGCGCCAAATACCACGCCATCCAGACGCGGCCGACGTGCACACCCGGAAAAATCGCGGCACACATCACCGCGAAAAGCGTCATCGCTTCGGCCGAGCGATTGATCGAGGTCCGCCATTTCTGGCGCAGCAGATACAAGATTGCGGATATCAGTGTACCGGCGTGTCCGATACCGATCCAGAAAACGAAGTTCGTGATGTCCCAGGCCCATCCGTTTGGAATGTTATTTCCCCACACACCGACGCCGGTGGAAATCTGGTATCCAAGGCAGAACAAACCGAACATCGCGATCGTGCCGGTGATGGTAAAACAAACCCACCACCAACGCGGGGCGCGCTCTTCGACCACGCCGGAAATGCGCTCGGTAAGCCAGCTGAAATTCCGCCGATTCAACACCAGCGGCACGCGCGCAAGCGGACGATCGACCGTTGTCACGGCCTCTTCCTGCGTTGTAGGCCAGTCGTTCATTCCGAATTAAGATCGAGAAATTGTAAGATCGACATCGTCATGCTTTCTCTGCCGGAGAAGCCACGCCAATGTTGGCGGCGTCGGGCATTTTCGGATTCGGATTTCGGATCCGTCCGAGATAACTCGTGCGCGTGTTCACGTTCAAATATTCCAGCAGCCGATAGTTGCGGTCCTGCTGTTTCATCTTCGAAACTTTGCTTTCCGGATCTTTGATGTCGCCAAAAGTGATCGCCTCGTGCGGACAGGCCTGTGCGCAAGCGGTGGTAAACGAATCGCGCGGAATTTTCAGGTTCTCACCCGACGCGCCGGCGCGGACATGCGCCGCGATCTTCGCCTCCTCAATTCGTTGGACACAGAATGTGCATTTCTCCATCACGCCGCGCATCCGAACCGTCACATTCGGATTCTTTTGCATCTTGGTGATGTCGGGCGCGCCTTTTTCGGTAAACGGCGCGATGTACTCGCGATAAATCCCAAATTCGCCGGCGATTTTCTTTTTCGCGATTGGCCGCTGGTTGTAATCAAAGAAGTTAAACCGGCGCACTTTGAACGGGCAATTGTTCGCGCAATAGCGGGTGCCGACGCAGCGGTTGTAAGCCATGACGTTCAGGCCGTCCTCGCTGTGGATGGTGGCGTTGACTGGACAAACGGTTTCGCACGGCGCGTTTTCGCAGTGCTGACACATCATCGGTTGATGGACCATTTCGGGATTTTCCGGAAATTCGCCGTTGTCTTCGTCGAACTGTTTCGCGCTCGCGTAGTAGCGATCGATCCGGAGCCAGTGCATCCAGCGTCCATGCGCGACCTGTAATTTGCCAACAATCGGGACATTATTCTCGGCCTGGCACGCGATCACGCACGCGCTGCATCCCGTGCAAACATTGAGATCGACCGCCATTCCCCATTGCTGGGGCGAGTTCATCGGCGGATGCGAGTAAATCGAGAACGTCTTTGACGGCTCGTCCGCGCCGCCGCATTTCTTCACGAACTCGTTGTCTTCGCGGTAACCATCCAGAGTCGCTTCGCGCACCACGCCGCGGCCCTCGATGCTCCAGTGGTCTTGCGTAATCGAGAGCGGATATTTCTTTCCCACTTTCGCGACCCGAATGCTCTCGATGTTCTTTCCGTCGGCGACTGCGAAATGCGGATTGTTCGCCGTCCGCAAAAAGTAGGCATTGAATCCTGTATCCTCGGCGATCGGTCCTGCTTTCTTGCGACCGTAACCGATCGGAATCGTGATCGAATTGTCCGCGTGCCCGGGAGAAACGTAAGCCGCAATCACGAGTTCACGTTTAATCGGTTGGTCGTTCGCGTCTCTTGCCCTGTCGTTAATCGCGATTTGGATCAGGTCGCCGGTCTCCACGCCTAACGACTTGGCAAAGTTCGGACTCATCATTGCCGCGTTGTCCCAGGTCAGCTTTGTGATGGGATCAGGTAATTCCTGGAGCCAACCGTTGTTGGCGTAGCGGCCATCGTCCATTGCGTAACTGCGAACAAAAACGATTTCGGGAGACTCCGTCGTCGGCGCGGGCGTTGTCGCCCAAAGCTGTTGTGCCAATGGGGCCGCGGCGCCGCCATTGAATGATGTGGGCCGATCTCGCAACGGAACGTGCGTCGCAAATCCGTCCCGCAAAAATTTCGACCATGCGGTCGGAAGATCGCCGGGCGGTTTGGTGGCGCGGAAAGTTTCCTGGATAAGCTCAGGCCCTTCGACTTTCGGCCGGCCAAGGAGCGCGTTGAGGATTTCGATTTCGGTCAGACCGCCGAAGAGCGGCAGAATCATCGGTTGGATCGACAAATACGCGCCCTCGGATGTGAGCGCGTCGCCCCACGATTCCAAATAATGCGCCAACGGCACGTGCCACTGGCTGATGGTCGATGTTGCGTCCTCATGATAACCGAGCCGCACCACTTCCGGCACCTTCTTTTGCAGGTCGGCCCAATCGAGCGGCGTTTTTTTGTCCGGATCCTGCGCGACTGCGCGGGGGGCGTTGTATACCGGATCGCCGCCAAAAATGAAAAGCTGTTTGATCTGGCCGCGGCTCATCCGGTCAGCCAACTGCAAAATGCTTTTCGAATTTCGATTGCGCGGGAATTCGCGGACAACAACGGTGCGCCCGATATTTTTGAGCGCGGAATTCATCGCGTAGGCCAAGAGCTGGACCGCGACGGGTTGATGTTGCCCTGCCATAACGATGCTCGAGCCCGATTTCGAAACCAGATCGTTCGCGGCTTCAGTCAACCATTGGTCGTCGAACTCTCCCCCGCCTTGGGCAACCGACGTCAGCGCGCCCAAAACCGAACTCAACCCCGGATCTTTGGTGGCGTCGGCAAGTTTTCCTGCGAGCGCATAAGTAAAAGCTGGAATCTGGCTCGCGGCACAGCGCAGCCGATGATCGGCCATCGCACCGGTGATGGTGAATCGATTCTCGACCACGTAGAGCCGGTTCATCGTGTCCTTTGATGATTTCACCCGGCGCCGTTGGGTGAACGCGCGAGCGCCGGCTAGATCGCCCTCGCCGCAATCGAGAAAATCACTATCGAGCGCGACGACTATGTCGGCGCGATCAAATCGCGGAATCAACCTGACATTTTCGCCAAAGCTTGTCCGAGTGGCGTAATTTTGCGCTTCACTCAGCCCCGCGTCATAAACGCACCATATCATTTTCGGAAACGCTTTCTCCAACTCGGCCCGCAACCGTTCGCGCGTCGGCGAATGCACTTCCTCGACCAGGAACGCCAGGCCGTCGCCACCGCCGAGTTGTCCGCGCAGCTTGTCGATGTAGGAATCAAAGTCCCCCCGATTGGAATCTTTGCCTTGCTTCACGAATCGCCGCGAACGGGCCGGATCGTAAAGATCGAGAATCGACGCCTGCGCGAATGTGTCCGTCGCGCCGGCGCTGGCAGGATGAAATGGATTGCCTTCGAGTTTGATCGGTCGGCCATCGACCGTCGTCGCGATCAACGGGATCGCGCCGGTGCGGCGCGGCATCGCGGTTGCGTAGTAGAGAAATTTTCCTGGAATCGTCCACTCCGCGCTTTTGGTGAACGGAACCAAATGCAATTCGGGGCGACGACAACTGGTCAGGCCGATACCGGCCAGCGCCATCGAAGCGCCCATCAGTTTCATGAAATCGCGGCGCGACCATTGGTCCTCACCCAGCTCGGAAGCGCCGGCTGGAAATTCGCGCTCGAGCCATTGTCGGAATTCCGGTGTGTTGCTGTATTCGCCGAGACTGCGCCAGTATTTTTTCCCGGTCAGCGGTTCAGGCGGATGTTGGAATACGCGTTTCATCGGTGGCAGGCCTGGCAGTTTGTGCTCGGCGCGATGTTCCAGCGTTCCTTCAATGTCTGACCGATCTCTGGCTGCGTGAGATGTTTCTTTTTCGACCAATCTTCTGTTACTCCCTGCGGCTGGCCGTACTTGGCAACAAACTCGGCGGGCTTCACGTCATCCGGTTTCCAATCCAAATTTGTAATCTGATCTTCCGGGCGCAGAAAATTCTCCGGATTGCGATGGCATTCCAGGCACCACTTCATGCTGTGGGGTTTGTCTATCGCCACCGTCGACATGTGATTCACTTGCCCATGGCAACTGAAGCAACTGATGCCGCGATTCACATGCGCACTGTGATCATAAAAAACGTAATCGACCGTGCGATGAAGCCAGATCCACTGAATCGGTTTGCCGGTTTTCCAGCTTTCGCGCACCGGCTCAAGCTTCGGATTGTCCTTTTGCACCTGCGAATGGCAATTCATGCAAGTCTGCGTGTTCGGCACATTCGAATGCG
>Ga0307479_10005414_pt1 | contig 11691 bp, 9 predicted proteins | sample atmos_gasesECM4C_FD_203743 | JGI IMG/M metagenome (GOLD analysis project Ga0307479, IMG submission 203743) | Hardwood forest soil microbial communities from Morgan-Monroe State Forest, Indiana, United States - atmos_gasesECM4C_515 | ecosystem: Environmental > Terrestrial > Soil > Temperate... | reverse complement strand
AAATACAAACCCTGGCCCGCGACTGCAGGAGGGACCGCCGCATGATGGACTTGATTCTGGAAGCGTGGGTCAGCGGCAACATTGAACGCAAAAAGCTGGGATGGATGCTCGTAGCAGGCAAGCCCTGGCAGCCCGGAGAGAAACTGAAGCTGCTGTTTGCCGGCTACAATGGCACGCGCAACATGGGTTCCGACGTTCGCGTCGAAGAAATGCTGCGGCAGATCCGGCACATCCTCGGGGCCGACCGTTGCGACTTCAGCGTGATGAGCTTTAACTTCGAGCGCTCCCGCGGCTATTTCGAAAATACCGCCCAGGTGCATCTCCCCGACATCTTTCCGCCTTTTCTCGCGAATGAAGTCCCCAAGCACCACGGAGTTGTGGCCTGCGAGGGATCGATGTTCAAAAGCAAATTTGCCAACGCGCTGGCCACCATGATGATCGGCTCGCTGGGAATCGCAGCCGCGCAGAACAAACTCTCCGTTGGCTATGGTTCCGAGGCAGGGCACATGGATCCGGTCGTCCGTAAGATGTGCGCACGCTATTGCAAAAATTCTCTGGTCATCACTCGCAATGAAGAGTCGCGTACCGTGCTGCGGGACTTGGGCGTGCCGACCGAACTGGGCACCGATACTGCTTGGACCTTCGATCCTCGCCCGCCCGAGTACGGTCAGAGTGTTCTGCGGCAAGTTGGTTGGGATGGCCGAACACCGGTCCTGGTCGTTTGTCCCATCAATCCCTTCGAATGGCCCGTGAAAGCTTCGATCGGGAAGCTGGCGTTGCACACCGTGGCCGGAGCCTACAAAGAGAGCCACTACCGCGGACCTTATTTCCACACCTCAGGTCCAGCGGCCGACGTCGCCTACGCCCGATACTTAAACGCAATAGCCAACGCAGTCGCCGCGTTCCGCAGGCAGCGAAATGTGTTCGTGATTCTGGTCGCGACCGAGCGCCTCGATTCTCGCCCCGCCAATCGCATTTCCGAAAAGCTCGGTGGCGTGCCGGTGCTCACTTCCGACCAATACAACATGTACGAACTGGTCAGTATTCTCCGTGCCTGCCACATGATGGCCTCGTCGCGCTATCACGGCATTGTGACCTCGATGCCGGCGCTGGTGCCCTCAGCCGGCATCACGATGGACGAGCGTATCCGTAACTTGATGCGCGAGCGCGGCCACCAGGAGTTGCTCATGAATGTCGATGACCCGGACCTCGAGCAAAAATTGCTGGCAGCTCTTGAGATCCTGGCCACCGACGGCGAGCGCATCGCTGACGGCATAGCACGTACGGTAGTGAAGAATTTGAAGTTGATGGCGCGGATGGGTGTCTACTTTGAAGAAGAAGTCCAGCGACGGTATCCCGAGTTTCCCACGCGTCAGGGCGAATGGAGCTGGGAAGATTATTTGCCTCCGATTAACGCCTCTCTGCGGGAGTTAGTTGTGGCCTACAGCTGATCTGCGAATCCGGTAAGAAACGCATGCCTTTCGTCGGGGACATATTTTCGCAATTGAAAGCCGGAGGTGGCACCACTGTGCTGCAAGAAATCTGCGACGGCCGCGTCACCGGTGTGACCAGCGCGGAACTCCTCGAGTTGATCGGCAAGGCACGGATGTTCCTCGCCAGCAAAGACCTACGGAGAGGCGACCGCTGCGGGCTGCTGGCGGCCAACAGCATTCGCTGGGTGGCGATGGATTTAGCAGCCATGGCGGAGGGCCTGATCGTCGTCCCGCTTTATTTCCGCCAGGCTCCGGCCGAACTGGTCGCGATGGTGAAAGACAGCACGCCATCGTTGGTCTGCTGCGGCGACGCGGTGTTGCGCGATGTTATTCAGAGGATTTGGCCCGAGGCGCCGCCACATTTTCTTCTTGACGAGATCTTTGACGGGGCCGAGGGTGTTCAGTTGGATCGCCCGCAAGTTCGCGACGCCGATCCTGTCACCATCATCTACACTTCGGGCACTTCCGGCGAGGCAAAAGGGGTAGTGCTAACCGCGGCCAATGTAGGGTTTATGCTAGGTTGCACCGCGGCCCGGCTCGACCAGTTAATGGGCGCCCGGTTAGTCCAGGACCGGATCTTCCACTACCTTCCCTTCAGCTTTTGCGCCTCATGGATCGCTGTGTTGACGTTCCTGAAGCGCGGCAGCCTGGTTTCGCTGAACACCGACCTAACGAAGATTCCGAGCGACATGCCGGCGGCTGCACCGGACTATTTTCTCAACGTGCCCCAGTTGCTGGAACGGATGCGGCGCGGCGTCGATGAACAGATCGCACAAAAAGGCGGGATCGCGCAGGCGATCTATTCCCGAGCAAAGGCCGTGTGGACTCGAAAGGGAAGTGCTCTCCAATCAGGCGCCTCGTTCTGGCTGTGGCTCGCCAAAGCGCTCGTCTTTCCCGCGATCCGCAAGAAAATGGTCGGCGAGAATCTGAAGGCCCTCATCTGCGGTTCAGCCCCGCTCACTCCCGAGACCCAGGAGTACTTTCGCATGCTCGGCATCCCGGTATTGCAAGTTTATGGACTCACCGAAACGACCGGCATCTGCACCATGGACGATCCTGCCAACGCCGTGCCCGGCCGCGTCGGACCGGCGATCCCCGGCATCGAGATGAGATTGGCCGAAAATGACGAGATCATAATCCGCGGCCCCAACATTTTTCCGGGCTACTGGAACCGTCCCCAGCAAACCGCGGAAGTGCTGCGCGACGGATGGTTCCACAGCGGCGACCAGGGCGAACAGGATGCCTCGGGCCAGTGGCGGATCGTCGGCCGGATCAAGAATCTGATTGTCCTCGGCTCCGGCCACAAGATTGCGCCCGAGACCATCGAGGACGAAATCGCCCGCAGCCTCCCCGGTGCGCAACAGGTTGTAGTGGTGGGCAATGGCCGCGGCTATCTGTCCGCGATAGTCACCGGAACCGTAACTCCCGATCAGGCGCAGGTCGCTCTCGATTCGGTGAATCCCGACCTACCGCACTACAAGCGGGTCCGGGCATTTTTTATCCGCTCAGACCCGTTTTCCATTGAGGATGGCATGCTGACTGTCAATGGTAAGCTCAAGCGCGACGTGATTGCCGCGCGCATGAAAAACGAAATCGACGATATGTACCAGACGGTAAAGACTGCATGAGCACCATGGAAGTCCTCGGCCGCACGGGCCAAGCGATGTCGTATCGATTGAACGACGGCGTTGTAGAACTGGCTCTGCATCGTGACCCGTGCAATGAGATCGGGTCCGTGTCTCTTGGCGAATTAGAGGCATTCGCTTCCACACTCGAAAACCTGCAGCAGCGTGCACACACTCTCGTCATTTATAGCGATCTGATGTCAGGCTTCTGCGCCGGAGCCGATCTGCGCGAGCTCTTCCGGCGATCGCAAACCATGGACAAAGCCGAGGCCCTGCAGGGCGTGCGCCATTTCCTGGAGCGCATTCACCGCGTCCTGAATCTCGTTGACGCCGCGCCCCTGACCACCATCGCCGCCGTCAACGGCGTGACATTCGGGGGTGGATTCGAACTTGCGCTGGCCTGCGATCTGATTATCGCCGACAAGATGGCACGCTTCTGCTTCCCGGAATTGCGGTTGGGGCTGATTCCCGGATTCGGTGGAATCCCGCGCCTGAAGCGGGATTGCGGTAATGCCGTCGTGCGCGACCTGCTCTTGACCGGTCGCAGTTTCAATGCCAGCAAGGCGCAGCAGATCGGTCTCGTCAGTCAGGTCGTTGCCGAGGGCGAGGCGCTGCGCGTGGCCCGGGCGACTGCCGCTCAAGTTGGCAAGTTCGATCGCCAGACCGCGATCGCCGCCAAACGATTTATCAAGCCGATCCCGCACGAAGAATTGCGCCAGGAGATCGACCTCTTTTGCGAGTTGTTCGCTCGGCCCGAGGTCGAAGCGGCGCTGAAGAAATTTGTCGAAAGCACCGACGCGCAGCCATATTTGCCATAATTGATAACGAATAAGATAGAGTTACTCGAATGCACACAGCCGATCAGACCCTCGATGAGATCCTTGTCCTCGCCGCGGCGCACTTTAGAGTTCCGCGCGAAAAGCTTTCTCCCGATGACGACTTCTTCAAGACGCTCGGCATCGACAGCCTGCAGACGCTCGACCTGCTGACGAAACTGGAGAATCACTTCGGTGTCGAGCTTCCCGACTACGAACTGCAGGGCGTGACCGACTTCCGCACGCTGGCCGGTAAGATTCAATCGCGGTTGTGATGATGCGCGATTGTCGCTTGCTCACTGCTCTTTGACCGGGGAGCTACATTGCCAATTGGCAATCGGAAACCAGCAATCGACAATCTTTGGTTTTGAATGCTCGATCTCCGTCAATACACTTGTTTGGGAGCAGCACTGCGCGATGCCCTCGACCGCTTCTCCTCCGAAGTCTGCCTGATCGAGGCCGATCGCGATCGCGAGAAAGTCCGCCTGACCTACTCCGACTTCAAGGAGATCGCGTTGCCTCTAACCCGCGCGCTCGAAGACGCCGAGTTCGATCCTGGCGACCGGGCGGCCATCATCATGACGAATCAGTCGAAATGGCTGATATCCGCCTATTCGATTTTCTACTGCGGCGGCGTACTCGTGCCTCTGGACTACAAACTCACCGCCGCGGAACATCTGCAACTCCTTGCGCACTCGAAAGCCAAGTTGCTGATCGTCGAGTACCACCTGTGGCGGGCCATCATGCAGTCCCCTGATTTTCACAAGATCGGGACGAAAATGGTGCTTGTAACGGAAGCCCCGCTGGGCGCGGATTTGGCGGGCGCCTTTCGTTTTGAAGATTTCAAGCGCAAAGGCGCCCCGGACTTCGTCATGCGCCAGCGCGATGACGTAGCCTGTATCGTCTATTCCTCAGGAACCGGTGGCCGTCCTAAGGGCTGCGTCCTCACCCATGAAAATTATCTCGAGCAGTGCCGGGCGCTCAGCGCGTGGTACCCGTTCTGGCCGGGCGTCCGCTACCTCAGCATCTTGCCCACCAACCACGCCATCGACTTCATGGTCGGCTTCATCGGACCGTTCGTGTGTGGCGCGTGCGTCGTGCACCTGCGCACGCTCCGTCCCGAGTTCGTGCGCGACGCGTTCGTCCGTTACCGAATCACCTACGTTTCGCTGGTGCCGATGATCGTCAAGAATCTGGAGCGTGGACTGCGAGCCAAGTTCGACGAACTGCCCTCGTGGAAGCGGACCTCGCTCAACGCGATGATAGCCACAAACAAACTCCTGACCCGGCGCCGGCCGAAGGTGAAACTCAGCCGCATGTTACTCCCCGGCGTGCATCGTGGATTTGGAGGCGAGTTGCTGGCGCTCATCACAGGCGGTGCGTTCATAGAACCCTCGACCACGCAATTTTTCTACGACCTCGGCATTCCGGTGGTGAACGGTTACGGTCTCACCGAAGCGGGGACTGCCCTCACGCTCAACGATCTCAAACCTTTTCGTGCCGACACCGTTGGCAAACCACTTCCCGGTGTCGAACTGCGCCTTCTGAACCCGGACGCGGATGGAGTCGGTGAAGTTGCCGTCCGCAGCAAAACGGTCATGTCGCACTATCTCGACGATCCTGAACTAACTTTGGAGACTATCGTCGACGGCTGGCTTCTGACGGGTGATCTCGGCGGCTTCGACGGCCACGGACATCTCCAGCTTTTTGGACGCAAGAAAAATATGATCGTCACCGAGGGTGGGAAGAACATCTACCCCGAGGATATCGAGACTGTCTTCGATGCATTGCCAGTAAAAGAATATTGTGTCGTCGCCGCGAACTACATCTGGCCGAAGAAGGAACTCGGCCGTGAGAGGTTGGTCCTGATCCTGCGGCTCGAGCAGAACCAGAAATTCGACCACAGTCTCGCAGAAACTGTCTCGGCGCGAAACCGGCGGCTGCCTGATTTCAAGCGCGTGGGCGGATATCTAATCTGGGAGAAAGATTTCCCGCGCACCGCCTCGATGAAGATCAAGCGACAAGCGTTGGCCGCCGAAATCGGCCAGTCGGCGGACCAAAGTGGCGTAGTGAGCCTGTGAACAGCCGCTGACAATCAGTCGCGGCGTATGGGTGGGGTAACGCAGCTTACACCTTGGAATGCAAGGATCAGAACTTGGGGGAAGACTATCTCGCGATTGTGAATCCGGCAGCTGGCGGTGGGCGGAGTCGCAGGTTGCTGGGCCCCGCGCTCGAGCGCTTGCGCGAGGGAGGCATCAATGTCGAGGTGGCGGAAACTCGTGCCCCGAACGACGCAACGAAAATCGCCCTCGATGCTTATCAGCGTGGGGTTCGGAACTTCATTGCTGTTGGCGGTGATGGCACATCGTTCGAGGTCGTGAACGGCCTTTACCCGCAGGCTCTCTCCCGTGACCGTCCTACGTTGGCGTTCTTGCCGCTGGGTACTGGCAATTCTTTTTTGCGCGATTTCAGCGACCGCGGCGTCGATCACGCCATCGAATCGCTGCTCGCCCACCGAACCCGCGCCTGTGACGTCCTGCGGCTGCGCCACCGCACCGGCGTTATTCACTACGTCAATCTGTTAAGCATGGGGTTCTCCGCCGATGTGGCGACGCTGCGTGCGCGCCGTTTCAGCGCGTGGGGAGAGCTGGGCTACATTACATCCATCTTCCTGACACTAGCTCGCTTCAACCGTCGCCCATTTCCGGTTCGCGCCGATGCCGAAAAGAATTTTGACGATCGCCGCTGTTTGTTCCTGACTTTCAATAACAGCAAGTTTACCGGCGGGACAATGATGATCGCCCCCAGGGCCGAGATCAACGACGGCCGGATCGAATACGTCCGCTGGGGGCCAATCGGACGGCTAGGCCTGATCCGCAACCTGCACGGTCTGTACGATGGCACACACATTCAGCACTGCCTTGCCGAATGCAAATCCGTGCGCCGGGTCGAGTTCAACCTCGATGCCCCGGTCGACGTCATGGTCGACGGAGAGGTGCTGACCCTTCACTGTGAAGAGCTCGACGTGCTGCCGGCAGCACTCAACGTCGTCGCCTAGCTGCCGTGATATAAGAAGTGAGTCATGTCTGAAGCAAGAAGAAAACGACAGCAAGACCGCGACGGCGACAGCCCCATCAGCGGCTCGACCAAGAAGTACCTGACCTGGGGAGGAGTCGTCGTCCTGTTCGCCGCCGTATACCTCGGCGGCTGGTATTACAAGACCCACAAGTACGACAAGTTCGCCCAATGCCTGGCGACGAAGCAGGCAAAAATGTACGGCCTCTATTGGTGTCCCCACTGCATCGAACAGAAAGAAATGTTCGGGCAGTCGTTTCACTACGTTAGTTACGTAGAGTGCGCCGTCAAAGGCTCTACGGAAATGGCTCCGCAGTGCAAGATCGCCGGGGTCAAGCTGTTTCCGAGTTGGCAATTTGCCGACGAACCACCGAAAGAAGGCGTCTTATCTCTCGATGCCTTGAGCGACAAGACAGGGTGCACCCTGCCGTGACCGGCTCTGGGCCCATTCCTCCAGCGGAAACCGCCACACCCGCTCGCAACGGAATTCTGTTGGCCTTGATCGCGGCTTTTTCGTTGGCAGGTGTGGTCGTGTCCGCGATCTCTCTGCAACGCCACTACGCCAAGTCAGCGACCCAATTCTGCGACTTCAGCCAGCGGTTTAGCTGCGACATCGTAAATCGCAGCGAATATTCGAGCATTGTCGGGATTCCCGTCGCCGGCATCGGCGTCGTCGGCTACGGAGTGCTGCTGGCGTTGGCCACGTTCCTTCGCACCCGACCCGAGACCCCCAACCGCCTGCTGGGTGCGGCCATTGCCGGATTGGCTTTCGCTCTTTACCTGACTTACGTGGAAGCGTACGTTCTGGAGACGTGGTGCATCTTGTGCCTGCTGTCGCTCGCTTTCATCGCGCTGATCAGCCTGCTCGCACTGATCGTAAAGTTGAAGACTTGGTAAGCGTGAATCGTGCGCGTCGTTGTATCCTGATAGAGCACTTTTCCTGATGGAAGAATTCCAGAAAACTGAAAATCAGCCAGGGATTGCGCCGGGAGTAATCCGTGCGCAATCGGCCACCGGGGACTTACGCCTGCACGAATTTCGCAGCCGCATTTTCCGCAACACCCGCTTCTTACGCGTCTGGCTTCCCCCGGGATACGACGACTCGGTGAACGCCGGCTGGCGCTATCCGGTTCTCTACCTGAACGACGGCCAGAATCTTTTTGAAGCAGCGACGTCGTTTACCGGAGTCGAGTGGCAGGTCGACGAGACCGCCGACCGCTTGATCCGCGAAGGCGGAATTCCACCCCTTATCATTGTAGGTCTTGATAACGCTGCTCGCGCCCGTATCCGCGAGTACATGCCGCACCGCTCGCTGCATCCCATCCTGCTGCGCGGGCAAGGCAGTCGTTACCTGGACTTCCTGATCAAAGAAGTCATGCCCTTTATCGCTCGAAATTACCGCGTAGCCACCGGGCCGGAGAATACCGGCCTTGGCGGATCGTCGTTGGGCGCCCTCATCAGTCTCTACACCGCAGCGGTGCGCCCCGGTTCGTTCGGCAGGCTGTTGCTCGAAAGTCCGTCGCTGTGGGCGTCGAACCGACAAATGATCCGCGCCAGCCGTGAGGTAAAACTTTGGCCGGAGCGCATCTTTCTCGCCACCGGAACCGCCGAAGCGGGAAGGGAAGACCGCAATCGCAGCGTCGTCGACGATGTCCGTGAACTGGCTGGAATTCTCCGCCGTGCCGGCCTCGATGACCGGCGCTTGCGCGTCGTGATCGAAGAGGGCGCTACTCACCACGAAGCGTCCTGGGCCCGTCGTTTTCCCGAAGCGTTGGGCTTTCTATTTGGCAACTGACTCCGTACTCTCCGGCCCTGATACCCGTGCAAGTCTTCCGCATGTGCGCCAGACCATATAAACGCAGGCCGCCATCGCAATCACCGCAAGCTGCACATGCGTCCACCGCGCAAGCGGTCCCAGCAGCGGCAGCGCATAGATCAGATAAAGAATCGTCCCCAACCAGCGTGGCGACCGACTTTCGGGCTGACCAACCATCCAGTCGGCCAAAAGAAGAAACGCCGGCGCCAAAATCACCAGGTCATAAACCGTAAGGTGCGGAGCAACCAGCACCGTCGCCAGAAGCAATGCCGAGTACCGCAAGGCAAGTGGAACAGGGTGCCTCCAGACTACGATCGTCACGCCAAGCACAACGATCGAGCTCAGCCCATACAGCGCAAATGCGAAATCCGGCCACGGAACGAGCATTGACCAGAAAGTCCGCAGCGAGTACGTCTGATACGGCTTTGGTTCAAGCCAGGGCAGTACAGCGCGCACGTTCGCCAGCGAGTGAAACCATTCGCGCAGCGGTTGGATTCCATAGTAGAGAACTCCCACCGCAAGTTGCGCCAACCCAGAGACCACTGCTCCAGCCGCAGTTTTCCACGCGCCCAAAGACACGAACACTACAGCTGCGGCCAGACCTAACTGCGGTTTGAAAATAAGACAGCCGAGAATCAGGCCACCGAGGAATTTCTGTCTCTCGCGCAGCGCGAAGAACATCAGACTGAAGCAACCGAGCGCCAGTGCGGAGGTTTGCCCCCAGGCAATCAAATGAAAGAATGCAGGATATGCGATCGCGAGAATAGCTACCGTCCCGCCCTCACCTCGCAGGTTCGGACACGCCCGCCAGATGCTGTAGCAGCAGATCCCATAGACAAGCGCGCTGCAGCCCCACCACAAAGCAAGCGCCCACCTATACGAGAGAGACGCCAGCGGCATAAACACGATCGACACCTGCGGCGGATAGAGCGGCAAATACCGTATGCCCGCCGCCGGTGACACACGTTGTGCCGCAAGCAGGGCTTGAGCGTTCATGTCGTACAACTCTGCCCCGCGATGCGCAGCCGCCAGCGAACCCAGAGAATACAGGTGCAGAAAGTCGGTCCCCTTGAGATTGCCGTGGCGATCGCGCAATCCTGGAGTCGCCAGCGTCCACACGTAGAGTGACCACAAGCACAAGGCCAGAATAGTGCCGTGAGCGCGCAAGCGCCTGGAAGTCAGCCACCTATCCGGGCTGGTCTCGGTCAACAATCTGGTCACCATGAACAAAAGGGAGAATGCCTATCTCAAATGGTCTTGTCCAACCAGGCTGGGAACTGGGAGTTGGGGCGCGTTCCCAACGGCATAGGTCTCCAATTGGGGTGTGGCCTCATCCGGACGTAGAAGCCAGACATGCCGCTCCTTGAAGTACTGAAGCAGTTCCTGATTCTGGTCTGGCCCCATATCGCGCGCCCAAACGACCTGTGCTGAATCAATTTCGGCACGGTTGTAGACCCATTCGTTGTGCGGACCATGGTCTGGCCCGTAGTGCACAATAACGAGCTGGCGACCCGGCATCGCTTCGAGTTTTTTCAAGAGGGCCGCTCGCTGCAGGTTTCCGCGCGGCCATAATGGTTCCACATGGGTTCCGGTTGCCACCGCACAAACTCGAAGGATAATCATTCCAACGCACAGCAGTGGTACCGCCCGAACTAAGGTTGTGCCCAGAGGTCGCCCCTTCCATCGCCAGATGACCAAGTGCCTCATGCACTGCGTCAGCACGAGAAAGAAGAGGCCGGTGGCAGGCGCGATGTAGTGCGCCCCGGTCCAGACCTCAAGCACTACTCCGAACAGGACGGCGGCAGCCACGAGCAAGGGAACTCTCATCCGGCGGTCACCGACGATACAAGGGAACGCCAACAGCGGGATTGTGAAGATTGGGCCGGCGTAAAACATCCACAACACTCTGGCCTTAAAGAGGAGCCGCTGCAAGAGTCCCCATAACGAGCGCCCGGCATCAAAGTCGCGTTTTTCGAATCTAATGTAGAACTCCCGCATGACACTATGGCGATAGAACGGCTCAGGCCGCGGTCGCTGCCAAATGAAATACGGCGCTACTGCGTAGGTCTGGCGGTTCACCTGATAGGGCATGACGAAGGGATCGCCGGTCACCCGCCAGAAGTAGTAGCTCATGCCAATCGCGGTTGCGGTCAGAACCAGGACTAGCGGCAGCACCACGCGAACGAAAACGTTCGCCAGCGGAATGCGCCTCTGGGTCACGGTCCAGAACAACATCACCAGACTGACAGGCAGGCAGAAGACCAATCCCTCAAACGGTCGGGTATTCGCGAGTACGGCTAAACCCAGGCCCATCGCGAAAGCGTCACGCAAATGAACCTGGCGCAGGATGCGGGGCAACGCCCCCAGTACCAGCGCTCCTCCCAGGGCCGACAGCGATCCGGCGAAGTAGCTATTCATCCAATAGCTCAGGACTCCAAGCCGCAACGCAGCCAGCAACGCACCCAGCAGCGCCCACCGTGGAGGAAGCCATCCTTGCAGCATCCAGCACACCGCCGAGCACATTGCGCCGCTAACCAGAAGCTGCCCGATCCACGGATGCCCGAGCAGTTGCCCCAACGCCAGCACCAGTCCTTGCGCGGGCATGTACATCGACATATACGTGGGCTGCTCGATGATGTGAAAGCTCTCGAAGTAAATCCACATCGGATGTGTGGGATTGGTGAGCCTTCCGTGAGCAAACGTATCGGCTGCAAGCAAGAAGCTGAACTCGTCGTGAAACCTCGGTTCAGGCACACCTAACAAAGGGATAAGCGCAATCCGGACCGCGATCACTCCCGCCCCCACCACGAATACCGCGAGTCTCCGGCGCTGGGCCAGCTTGCCGAAGACGCACTCGAGGGATTGAA
>Ga0307479_10005413_pt1 | contig 11692 bp, 8 predicted proteins | sample atmos_gasesECM4C_FD_203743 | JGI IMG/M metagenome (GOLD analysis project Ga0307479, IMG submission 203743) | Hardwood forest soil microbial communities from Morgan-Monroe State Forest, Indiana, United States - atmos_gasesECM4C_515 | ecosystem: Environmental > Terrestrial > Soil > Temperate... | reverse complement strand
CGCGGCGGCGTGAGGAAAATCGACAGGGGTCGCGGCGGGATTTTCCTCTGGCGTCCGTCTCTGATGGCGTGGACGAGCGGGAGCTGCTGGAGCTGATCGAAAAGCCCGAGTCGGCGGAGGAGAAGCGCGCGCTCGACGCCCTGGAACTCGAGCCGGCGCGCCTCTTGGCGGCGGCGCAGCTGCGCGCGGGCCCCGGCGCGATGCGACCTCGCGATCGGCCGCGATGGGTGCTCGGCGCCGCGGCGGCGTGCGCGGCGGCGGTGGTGCTCGTCGTCTTGCGCCTGCCCTCCGATCCCGCGCTCGCCTTGCGCGAGCTGCAGCGCGACGGGCGGCCGCTGGAGGCAGCCATTGCCGAGCTGCCCTACGCGCCCTACCAACCCAAGCGCGGCCCGCGCGACGAGGCCGAGTTCGACCGGGCGCTGCGGCGGCTTCTCGAGGCGCGCGAGAAGGGCCGGCCCGGCGCGGAGCGGTCGCTGGCCATGCTCTATCTATTGCGCGGCGGGCCGGGCGATGCGGCCCGCGCCGACCAGGCGCTCGAGCGGGCGGGCCAAGGGCCCGAGGTCGAGAACGACCGCGGCGTCGCGCTCTTCGCTCGCGGCGACGTCACGGGTGCGCTCGATCATTTCACGCAAGCGCGGGCGCAGGCGCAGCTCCCCCAGGCGCGCTTCAACCGGGCGCTCGCGCTCGCCAGCCTGGGCTTGCAGAAACGGGCCGCAGACGCATTCGCCGCGCTCGGGGCCGAGAACACGCCGTGGAGCGGAGAGGCCCAGCAGCGCGCGCAATCGCGGCCGGCGGCGCCGCCTGCGCCCTCACGGAGGCTGGAAGTGATGCACCAGCTGCTCGCGGCCTCGAGCGCCGAGCAGCTCGCACAGGCGCAGCGCGACGCGCAGGGGATGCCGGACCTGCTCGCGCTGGCCGGCAAGCTCGACGCACAGAAGCTCGCCGGTCACGCTAAGTTATATCGAGTATACGCGACTCTGCGCGAGCGCGCCGTCGCGGGCACGGCAGAGGCTGCCGAGCTGCAGGGCTTCGCGCGCTCGCCCGAAGTCGAGGCCGATCCGCTCCTCTCGACGGCGGCGCTGCAGCTCGCCGGCTACCTTCATGCCGTGCGCGGCGACTGGCGCGCCGCCCAGCCCTGTGAGACGGCGGTGCTCGCCCTCTGCCGCGCGCGCGGCTGCCCGGTCGAAGTGGAGGCCATCGCGCTCGACGAGCTGGCCGACCTCGCCGCCCTCGACGGCGACTTCCCCGCCGCGCACAAGCTGGAGGGCCGGGCCGAGGCGCTCTTCACCAGCGTGGGAGCGAGGCCGCAGCTGGCGGAGCTCTACCGCAAGCGGGCCGGCCGGCTGCTGGAGGAGGACCGGGCCGCGGAAGCAGCGGCGGCGGCGCAGCTCTCGGTCCGCGAGCTGGCGCAGGCAGGACCGCCGGCGGCGCTGGCCGCGAGCCTGGAGCAGGCCGAGGAGATCGCCGACCGCCGCGGCCTGCACCACGCCGCGCGCGAATTCGGCGAGGCGGCGGTCGAGCTGGCGCGGGCGTCGGGAAGCCGCGACGTCGAGGTGGACGCCGTGGCCCGGCTCGCCACCAGCTCCGCCGCGCTGGGAGATTTCACTGACGCCCGTCAGCGGCTGAGCGAGGAGATCGATCGCCTCGAGCAGGCCGGCCATGCGGCGTCCGCGGCGCGGCTGCGCGGCCGGCTGGCCCAGGTGCTGCTCTCTTCGGGCGACGCGGCCGGCGCGCTGGCCGCGTCGGAGCGCGGGCTCGCCGCGGCACACACCGGCACCTGGGAGTCGAGCCGCGCGCTGCTCCACGTCTCGCACGCGCGCGCGCTGCGGCAACTGGGACGCGCTGCGGAGGCATCCGCCGCCCTCTCGGGTGCGCTCGACGAGCTGGCGAAGACCATCGCCGCGGCTTCCGATCCCTCCACGCTCCTGGAAGACGGCAACGGCATCGTGGCCGAGCTGGCCTCGTTCGCGCGCACCGCCGACGAGTTGGCGCTGCCGCTCGATCGCATCCGCGCCGCGGCCCTGGGCGTGCCGCCGGCCTCGCCCGGATGGTCGCGGGCGCTGCCGCCGGGCGCGTGCGTGCTGGTGCTGATCAAGTCGGACAACGGCGCGTTGCAGGGAATCGCCACGCGCGACGGCGGCCAGGTGCGCGCGGTCGCGGCGGACGCGCTCGCGGTGGGGACCGAGCGCTGCGAGGAGATCTGGCTCTTCGCCGATCCGCCGCTCGATCGCGTGGAGCGCGCCACCGGAATCGTCACCTCGCTCTCGCGGCTGCTCGCGCCCGAGCCGCTCGGCGCGCCGCCGCGGGCGCTGCTGGTCTCGGCGCAGGCTTCGGGCGACGCGGCCGGGGCCGCCTCCGCGCTGCCCGGTACAGACGAAGAGAGAGCTGCGTTGCGTCTCTTGGGCGCCGAGGTCACCGAGCTCTCCGGCGAGCGCGCCACTCCGGAAACGGCGCTGCGGCTCGCCGCCGGCGAGCCGTTCCTGCACTTCGCGGTGCACGGATTCGAGGGCGCGTTCCTGCAGCTCGCCGGCGAGAGCGGGCGGCTGGCCGCGCGCGACGTGGCCAAGGCCAAGCTCGCTCCGCGCACGCGCGTGGTGCTCTCGGCCTGCCAGGCCGGAGCGCCCGGGCCGCGCGGAGTGGCGTGGGCTTTCGCGCTCGCAGGAGCAGCGGCCATCGCCGCGCCGCGCGAGGACATCGCCGACGCCGACGCCGCCCGCTGGTCGCAGAAGTTCTACGCGGCGCTCGCGCGCGACCGCAGCTTCGCGCAGGCGGCGCGGGAGGCGCAGCCCGATGCTCGCGCGCCGCTCTTCGTCGTGGTGAAGTAGCGGGATGGATCCACTCTCCGACCGCCGCGTCTCCTTTCTCTTCGTGCGCTGCCAGACGCAGCTCGACGCCGGCGACCTGGTGGTGGCGGTGCCGGCCGGCTCGATGTGCCGCGCCGGCAGCTCGACCGACGCCGGCCTGGCTTGGGACGACCCCGTGGAAGTGCCGAACGAGGTGGTGGTCGAGTGCGCTCCGGGGCCGCGGCGTCGCACCGACCACGCCGAGTACGCCGGAGAGCAGGCATACGCCGATGCGGCCGAGTTCCGTTTCCGCGGCGCGGTCAGCTACGGCCGCGTGCCGACCATGGGGGGCTGGGCGCTCTGCGTGCAGGGCGCGGTGCGCTCGCTGTCCGGCCTGGACGGAGGCTGGGAGCAATGCGACGCAGTCATGGTCTCGAGCCCCGAGCTGCAGACGGCCCTTCCGCCCGGAGACGGCGGGCCGGTGAACGGACCGCATTTGCCGTGGCCGTGACGCGCGGCCCGCGTGATACAAGCGGCCAGCGAAAGGAGGGCCATCGATGGCGCGGATGGTGAAGTGCGTGAAGCTGGGGAAGGAGCTGCCGGGCCTCGAATACAAGCCCTTCAGCAACGAGCTGGGCCAGCGCATCTACGACAGCGTCTCGCAGGAGGCGTGGAAGATGTGGCTGGAGCACTTCAAGATGATCATGAACGAGTACCGGCTGGCCGGCGGCTCGGAGCAGGCCAACCAGGTCCTCTTCGATCAGTGCGAGAAGTATTTCTTCGGCGAGGGCGCGCAGCTCCCGCCCGACTACAAGCCTCCGGCCGCCAAGGGATGATCCTTCTCGTCTCCTGCTACGAGCTCGGGCGCCAGCCGGTGGCGGTGGCCAAGGCGCTGGCGGCGCTGGAGCAAGCGGGATTCGAGACGTCGGTGCAGGACATCTCTGTCGAGAAGCTCTCGCTCGAGGCGGTGCGCGCGGCGCAGTGGGTGTTCATCTCGGTGCCGATGCACACCGCGCTGCAGCTCGGGGTGCGGGTGGCGGCGCGCGTGCGCGAGGAGAATCCGGCGGCGCGCATCGTCTTTTTCGGACTCTACGCCTCGCTCAACGCCGAGCACTTGCTGGCCCGGCACTGTGATTTCGTCCTCGGCGATTCGCTCGAGGCGCTGGTGGCGCTGGCCTCCGGCGGGGAGCCGTCGCTGCAGCTGCCGCGCGCGCGTGACGCGACGGTGCCCTCGCGCGGCGCGCTCCCGCCGCTGCAGCGCTACGCCAAGCTCGAAGTGTGCGGCGGCGAGAGGCGGCTCGTGGCCGCGGTGGAGGCGTCGCGCGGGTGCAAGCATCTGTGCAAGCACTGCCCCATCGTGCCGGTCTATGGCGGCAAGTTCGTCGCCGTGCCGGTCGAGGCCGTGCTCGCCGACGTGGGGCAACAGATTTCGCGCGGCGCGCAGCACGTGACCTTCACCGATCCCGATTTCCTCAACGGCCCTACCCACGCGCTGCGCATCGCGCGCGAGCTCAACCAGCGCTGGCCGGAGGTGACCTTCGACGCGACCATCAAGATCGAGCACCTCTTGCAGCACCGCGCGCTGTTGCCCGAGCTGGTTGCCGGCGGGATGCTCTTCGTCACCTCCGCGGTGGAGTCGCTCAACGACCGCGTGCTGCGCGCGCTCGACAAGGGCCACACCGCCGCCGACGTCCCCCTCGCGCTGCAGGCGGTACGCGACGCGGGCGCCGAGCTGCGGCCGACGCTGTTGCCCTACACGCCGTGGGCCACGCTGGCCGACCTGCCGGCGCTATTCGAGTTCGTGGTGGAGCACGAGCTGATCGACGCCATCGATCCGGTGCAGTTCACGCTGCGGCTGCTGTTGCCGCCGGGCTCGCTCTTGCTCGAGGGCGCTCCGCCCTGGCTGCGATCGTTTGACCTCAAAGGATTCTCCTGGATCTGGGAGCACGAGGACCCGCGCGTCGATGCGCTGTGGCGCGCGTCGGTCGAGGCGTTGCGTAACGGCGCCGGATTCGACGAGCTGTGGGCACTGGTGACGCGCCGGCCCCGCGCGGCGCGTTCGAGCCGGACCGTGCCCAGGCTCACCGAGTCTTGGTTCTGTTGAACGGAACCAACCGCGGGCCAGTTGGGCCTGCTGTAGCAGGGAAGGCGGACCAACCGCGCCGTTGATCAGCGAGCCAGGCCCGGCCACCAGCGGACCCCGCAGCCGTTCTGCAAGACCAGCGTACCGTCGAGCCAGAGTGAGGGCTGCCAGCTCCCCTGCGCATCGGCGAGCGGCGTGGACGAGCAGAGGTTGCCGGAGGGCGACAGGACATCCAACGTGCGGCCGCAAGTTCCGTCGCCGCCGACGGCCCAGTAGCCGGCGCCACCGCGCAAGAGCTGGACGGTTCCGGGATATGGCGAAAGCCAGCCTGCCGCCGCGCCGGCAGACGCGCCGCTCGGATACTCCCACCAGCCTCCCGGAGTGCAGATCACCTTCGATCCCTGCGGACCCGGATCGCTAACCCATTGCGCGATGCCGCCGCCGATCAGCTGGACCAAGGTGCCGAATCCGCGGAACCAGCTGTACCCGTAGTCGTCGTCGCACTCCGGCGTCACCGGGACGAAGGCCGCGCCGAGCGGCCCGTCCTTCCCCATCCAGCGCGCGCCCGTCCACCACTCGTGCGACATGGGCGGGTCTTCAAGCCAGAGCACGAGCGCGTTCCCCAGCGTATCGACTTGCACTTGGTAGTGGAGGTTGTCGTAGGACCAGGAGACGACGTCGTGCCAGTCGCCGAGCGGCTGCTGGTCCGGCGATTGCCATTGCAGTTGCACGGTGAAGGTCGGCGGATTGCCCGGCGCCGTCTCGACGACACGATCCGCAACCAGCATGCCGGTCGGGACCGCGCAGCCATTCCCGGACCAGGTCGCGGTGCCTCCGTCGGGGCCGATGATCGTCGAGTTGGGGCTTCCGCTCGACCACCACCCGAGCGCGACGTCTCCGCTGCAGTCGGCCTCCGCGGCGTCGCAAGAGGTGGCGGCGGCGGGCGCCGTCCAGTCGAGTCGGTCGGGCACCGCGCCCAGCGTGAGACCTGCGCAGTCGGCGAACGGTCCGGCATCGGGCGGGCCCGCGTCCGAACACTGTTCGGCTGCGACCGCCGCGTCGGGCGAGGCGCTGGCCGCGGAGATCGAAGCATCGGGCGCGCCATCCTGAGGAAGCGGGGCGCCGGCGTCTTCCGCGGGCGTCGCCGAAGGGTAGCTCCCCGCGTCTTGCGCGAGAGATCGTGCGTCGCCCAGGATGGCGCGCGGAACGGAGGCGACCGGCGGAGGCGAGCAGGCGCAAAGCAGGGAAGCGAACAGAAGGGCGAGCGGTCTCACGGACGCAAGATGCGCACGCGCCGCACGCGCCGAAAGTGGATCGGCCTCGCCTCACGCCACCGGCAGACGCGGCGTCACCACCGCCTCGATCTTCGCGCCAGCCTCGCGCAGCGCCGACTCGACCGCCGCTGGCGTAGCCCCGCGCGCGAAGGCAAAGCCGAGGTAGCTTGCGCCCTCCGGCAAAGGCACCAGCTCCTCGCGCAGGTGCGCGGTGATCACCACCTCTTCCACCAGCGGCACCCGGCGCGCGTCGTCGATGCCGCGCACTTCCTCGAGCACGCCGCGCTTCTCGATGGGCAGCATCAACACGCCGGCGGCTGCGCCCTCGCGCGGCGGCGGCTCGGGCAGCCGGCCCAGCGCGTGGCGCAGGACCAGCTCCTCCAGCGTGACTCCGACGCCGAAGCGCAGCGCGCGCCCGCAGAGACCGCCGATGCTCCGCGCCGCGATCTCCATCACGCGCGGACCCTCGGGAGACAGCCGCAGCTCGGCGTGCACCGGGCCGTCGACCAGCCCCAGCGCAGCGCAGCCGGCGGCCGCCTCGCGCGCGACCGAGTCTTGCAGAGGCGCGGGATGGCGCGAAGGCGTGACGTACAGGGTCTCTTCGAAGAAGGGGCCGTCGAGGGGGTCGGGTTTGTCGAAGAGCGCGAGCAGGTGGAGGCGGCCGCCGGCGAGCAGACCTTCCAGCGCGACCTCAGGGCCGGGAATGAACTCCTCGATGAGGATGCGCCCCAGGTCGGGGTCGCGTCGCTGGGCCACCTCGGGGGAGCGGAGCATGGCCGCCACGCGGGCGAGCGCGGCTTCGAGCTCCGCGGGGGAGTTGGCGCGGATCACGCCGCGGCTGGCCGAGAGCACCAGCGGCTTCACTACGCAGGGGAAACGATTCCAGTCCGGCTCCGCGCCCAGCGGCACAACCGAGAAGCGCGGCGCCGGCAGTCCTGCTGCGCGCAGCTTCTCGCGGCTCTGTGCCTTGTTGCGCGCCGCCGCCACCGCGGCCGGCGGGTTGTGCGGCAGGCCCAGCTTCTCGGAGGCGAGCGCCGCCACCAGCGCGGTCGAGTCATCGACGCCGATCACGGCGGCGGGCTTGCGGTGGCGCACGGCTCCAGCCAGCTCCTCGGCCGCCGCTGCCGCGTCGCGCGCGCGGAGCGCGAGCGGCATCTCTTCCCACCGTGCGGCGAGCTGGTGGCAGACGTCGGAAGCGTGAATCACTTCCACGCCGAGCTTTCGCGCCGCGGCGAGGAAGTCGTCGTTGCGGTAGCCGGTCTTGGGGAGCAGCAGCACGACCGCAGTCACGCCGCGGAGGATAACGCAAGCGAAGCGCGGCCGATGTCGGACCCTCCTGGCAGTGTACGAGTTGGTGGAACAGATTCGCTTTTGGTGAACAACGTTCACCGGGCGTCTCGGGCGAAGTGAACAACGTTCACCGGCCGTCTCGGGCGAAGTGAACAACGTTCACCCGCCGTCTCGGTGGCTGATCCGGCGACTGCTCGCCGGCGCGCATCGGTCAGCGATCGGATCTCCGCCACCGATCCGAGCCGCGGCGGGCCTCGCCCCGCTCCACCGTCCACAGGACCACCACCGACCAGGAGCCTCCCGATGGCCGAAGCGATCGCCGTCCTCCCCGACCGCATCACCGCGCACTCGCCGCAACAAGACCCCGCCGCCGCACCCGGCCTCTTGCTCCGCTGGGCGCAAGAGAGCGTGCGCCTGCAAGACGCGCCGCTCTCCATCGGGGCGCATCCCGCGAACCAGCTGGTGGTGCAGGACCGCTTCGTCTCCGGCTTCCACTGCCGGCTGCACGCGCACGCCGGCCGCTGGCGCGTGAAGGACCTCGGGTCCACCAACGGAACCTACGTCGACGGAATGCGCGTCGCCGAGGCCGAGTTGGAAGCAGGAGCGCGCATCCGCATCGGCTCGCAGGAGCTGCGCCTCGAGCGCGAGGTGCGCGATCGCAAGCCCGTCTCGCTGCCGGGCCTGGTGGCGCGCGACCCCGCGCAGGCGCCGGTGCTGGAGCTGCTCAAGCGCGCCGCGCCGTCGATGCTGCCGGTGATGATCCTCGGCGAGAGCGGCACCGGCAAGGAAGTCGCGGCGCGCGCGGTGCACGAGCTGTCGTCGCGCTCCCAAGGCCCGTTCGTGCCGCTCAACTGCGGCGCCATCTCGCGCGAGCTGGCGGAGGCTGAGCTCTTCGGCCACGAGCGCGGCGCCTTCACCGGCGCAATCGCCAGCGCTCCGGGCGCGTTCGGCGCCGCCGACGGAGGCACCCTCTTCCTCGACGAGGTCGGGGACCTGCCGCTTCACCTGCAAGTGAAGCTCCTGCGCGCGCTGGAAGCCGGCGAGGTGAAGCCGGTGGGCGCTCCCAAGCCGCGCAAGATCGACGTGCGCGTGATCTGCGCCACGCACCAGGACCTGCAGCGCGCCGTGCTGAGCGGCGCGTTCCGCGAGGATCTCTTCTACCGCTTGCGCGGCGTGACGGTTTCGCTCCCGCCGCTGCGCGCGCGCCCGTACGACGTGCTCCCGCTCGCCGAGCACTTCCTCCCGCCCAGCACCGCGCTCGCCCCCGACGCCCGCGCCGCGCTCCTCTCGCATCGCTGGCCCGGCAACGTCCGCGAGCTGCGCCACGTGGTGCAGCTCGCGGCCCTGCTCAGCGAGTCGAAAGTCATCCGCGCGCACGCGCTCCACTTCGACGGGCAGCCCGCCCCGCGGGTCTGCGACGCGCCGCTGCCGAGCGGCCCCGCCGACGGCTCCATCGACCTGCGCGGCAAGACGCTGGAGGAGCTGGAGGAGATCGCCATCCGCGCGGCGGTGGCGCGACATGCCGGCAACCGCCGCGCCGTCTCCGAGGAGCTGGGCATCGCCCGCTCGAGTCTCTTGCGAAAGCTGGACGCGCTCGGTCTGCGCGAGTGACACTGCGGCTGCCGATGGCGCTTGCCGACCAGCTGCTGGCGCGGATGGAAAAGGACCTGGCCGCGCTGCTCGCCAGCGCGCGCGAGTTGATGCAGCGCAGGCAGTTCGCCGAGGCCTCGCGCCTGCTCGGCGACGGCTACCGCCAGCTCTTCGGGCTCGACCGGCGCTTCTTGCAGATGATGCGGCCGGAAGAGGTTGCGCCCATCCTCGGTCAGCCGCAGCGGCTGCGCGCCTTCGCCGAGCTGATGGCCGAAGAGGCCGACCTCCTGCGCCTGCAGAACGACGTGCAGAGCGCCGCCGCCACCGCCGGCTGGACGGCGCGCATCCTCGATGCCGCCCGGCTGCGCGACGAGGTGCTGCTCGCCCGCCTGCGCGCCCTCGCCAACCTGGCCGGCTGACTACTCGGTCCCGAGGTACGTGTACCCGCGCATCGCCTGCTCGTAGAAGTCGGTGAGCTGGACGCTCTCCTTCGGCTTCACCTGGCCCTCGCGTACCTTGCCGTCGAGGGCTTGCTTGATGCGCTTGGCGAGATCGCTCGGCTCGTACTGCACCCGCCCCAGCACGCGCTCCATGGTGTCGCCGGGGATCACTTCCTCGATGTAGAAATCCTCCGGGTCGTCGTCGTCGACGAAGACGTGCACCTCGTGCACGCGCCCGAAGAGGTTGTGCATGTCGCCCATGATGTCCTGGTACGCGCCGGTCAGGAACATGCCCAGGTAGTACGGCTCGCCCGGCTTCAGCGGATGCAGCGAGATGGTCTCGTCCACCGTCTCGCCCTCGATGAAGGTGTCGATCTTCCCGTCGGAGTCGCAGGTGATGTCGACGATGGTGGAGTCGCGCGTCGGGCATTCGGTGTGCCGATGCAGCGGCGCGATGGGAAAGAGCTGGTTGATGGCCCAGTGATCCGGCGCGCTCTGGAAGAGCGAGAAGTTGGCCATGTACTGATCGGCCAGCTTGTCGTCGAGCCCGCGGGTCGGCCCCGGCACGCGCTTGCGCTTCTTGTTGATCTCCACCAGCCGCCGGCAGATGCGCCAGAACATCCCTTCGACCGCGGCGCGCTCCTCGAGCCCGAGGATGCCGAGCTTGAACATGGTGAGCGCCTGCTCCTTCTTGGCCACCGCGTCGTTGTAGGACTCGCCCGAATTTTTCGGCGAGAGCGAGGCCGCAATCTCGCGCATCTCGCGCACGATGGGGCTCTCTGGCGGGGCTTCCGGCACCGGCGCGTTGGCGTGCTCGCCGGCCGGCGCGTCCTCGTGCACCGCGCCGTTCTCGCCGAACTCGATGTGGCCGAAGACGTTCATCAAGAGGCAGGAGTGGTGGGCGGTCAGCGCGCGCCCGCTCTCGCTGACGATGTTGGGCTCCTGCACGCCCTCGTTGGTGCAGATCTGCTGGATGGTGTAGACGACATCGGCCGCGTACTCCTCCATCGAGTAGTTCAAGCTCGAAACGAAGGCGGTGCTGCGCGCGCCGACGTAATCGACGCCGAGGCCGCCGCCCACGTCGAGGTACTCCAGCGCGAGGCCCATCTTGCGCAGCTTGGCGTAGAAGCGCGCGCCCTCGTTGACCACGTCCTTCACGGTGCGGATGTCGGTGAGCTGCGAGCCGACGTGGAAGTGGAAGAGCTTGGCGCACTCGAGCTTGCCGGCCGCCTTGAGCATCTCCACCGCGCGGATCAATTCCGGCGTGGTGAGTCCGAACTTGGCGAAGTCGCCGGAGCTGGATTCCCACTTGCCGGTGCCCTTGGTGGAGAGCTTGCTGCGCAGGCCGATCAGCGGCTGCACGTTCATCTCTTCGGCGAGTCTGAGGAGATGCGGAAGCTCGGAGAGCTTCTCGATCACCACCAGGATCTTGCGGCCGAGCTTGCGGCCGAGGAGCGCCAGTCTCAGATATTCCTCGTCCTTGTAGCCGTTGCAGATGGTCAGCGCTTCGGGGTCGGTGTTGAGCGCGAGCACGATCAACAGCTCGCCCTTGCTCCCCGCCTCGAGCCCGAAGTGGTACGGCGCACCGGCGTCGAGGATCTCCTCGACCACCTCGCGCATCTGGTTCACCTTGGTCGGGTAGACGCCGAAGTACTGTCCCTTGTAGTTGTGCTGCGCGATGGCGGCGCGGAAGACTTCGTTGAGCTGCTTCACGCGGCTGCGGAGCAGGTCCTGGAAGCGCACCACGCAGGGGAAGCCCAGCTTGCGCTCGCGGATGTCGTCGACCACGTCCATCAGGTCGATCACCGGCCCCGGTTGGCCGAAGGGATGGACGACGAGATGGCCCTTCTGGTTGATGTTGAAGTAGCCCGCGCCCCATCCCGGGACGTTGTAGAGCGAGAGCGACCTCTCGATGGACCATTCGGAATTCGACATTGCGGCGGATCTGCCACAGCGGCCGGGGCGATCACAAGCCTTGACATTCGTGCGCGAGCGCGCACTGCCGGAGCCGCTGCTGCGGCGGGCGCGGCGGGCCATCGCGCGGCTGGGGACCACCCGGCTGCGCGAGAGCTACTTCACCACTTTCTGGCTGCCGCGCGGCGCACGGCCGGCGCATGCGGTCGAGGAGGCTGTGGCGGCGCTGTGGCGTCTGGCCGGCGTGCGCTGCGCTGGCGTCGAGTGGTGGATCGGCCGCGCTTTCACGACGCGCCTGCCGATCGAGTTCCACTTCGA
>Ga0307479_10005412_pt1 | contig 11692 bp, 12 predicted proteins | sample atmos_gasesECM4C_FD_203743 | JGI IMG/M metagenome (GOLD analysis project Ga0307479, IMG submission 203743) | Hardwood forest soil microbial communities from Morgan-Monroe State Forest, Indiana, United States - atmos_gasesECM4C_515 | ecosystem: Environmental > Terrestrial > Soil > Temperate... | reverse complement strand
AGTCGCCGGGCTCGACCGTGCGAGCCCGCAGCGCCGAGAGGTCATAGCCGCGGCGCGCCGCCGCTGCGCGCGTGCGCGGGTCCGGTGGCTGCCCTACGTGGTAGGCGGCGGTGCCGGCAGAGTCGACCTCGAGAGGCAGCTCCGGCGCCTCCCGCGCGGCGAGCACCCGCAGCACCGCCTCGGCGGTGGGCGAACGGCAGATATTGCCGAGACAGACAAACAGAATTTTCACATCGGCACTTACGTATATAACTCGATGATTACGTGTCTTATTGTGTCTAGGCGGGTCTGGGGTTGTCCACTATCTTGACGCTCCAAGGTGTATCCCGGATACACTCCCGAAGCGCCAAATGTTGTCGGACCGGCGAATACGCACCCTCATGCCCGCGCACTGCGATAAGTGGTACAGCGACGGCAATGGATTGTACTTGCGCGTGCGCGCGACGGGAGGCCGCTCCTGGGTCCTGCGGCGCAAGCGCGGCGGTCACGTCGAAGTCATCACCGTGGGCGCGTGGCCCGTACTCGGCCTCGCCCAGGCACGGCTGAAAGCCGGTGCTCTCGCCGGCAAGGACGTCTCCACGCTCACGCTGGGTGCGCTGCTGGATGCCTGGCACGTCGACATCGTAGGAAGAACTTACCGGCGGCCGCGTGAGGTCCGCGGCTACATCGACCGACTCGACCCGGCGCTGAAGGCCACCAAGCTGCGCAACCTCGAGCGCGTGGAGGTGCGGCATGCGTTGCGCCGCTACGCCGAGGAGCGTGGGCCAATTGCCGCCAACCGCGCCCTGTCGATCCTCAAGACCGCGCTGCGCTTCGCCGTCGACGCCGGCTACCTGCAGATCTCCCCGGTCGACCGCCTGTCCAGCGAGCTCATCGGCGGCACGGAGGTCTCGCGCGACCGGGTGTTGACCGACGAGGAGCTGCGCAAGCTCTGGCAAACCAGTTCCTCGCACAGCCCACTCCTTCGCTTTCTGCTGCTGACCGGGCAAAGGATCGGTGAGGCGCAGCGCGCGAGATGGTCCCACGTGCACGACGATCGCTGGCACATCCCGAAGGAGCATTCGAAAAACCATCGCGCACACTGGGTAGCGCTCTCGCGTCAGGCGCTCGCGCTGCTGCGCGGCCAGGATCAATCCCGCGAGCTCATCTTCGGGACAGCGACAGACACGGGTGTACAGGCATGGCTACGCCGCTGGTGCGAGCGCGAGCGGATCTCGCCGGCCTTCCGGCCGCATGACTTGCGTCGTACCTGCGCCACGCGGCTAAACACGCTCGGGGTGCTGCCGCACATCGCCGAGAAGATCCTGAACCACACGATGCAGGGCGTGATGGCGATCTACAACCGGGCCGACTATGAAGCCGAGCGCATCGAGGCGATGCAGCGATGGGCCGACGAGCTCGATCGCATTCTTGGCCAGTCATGAACCAGCTGACCGCACCCGGATCGAGCGCTTTAAGGTCGCAAATTGCGACCTTAAAGCCTGTCCCGCCGACTGTTTCGGCGCGGGACATTGCGCCGGCTGAAGAGGTACCAGGTTTGTGGCGAAATTGAAGACTCCCGCCCGCATCGAGGGGATCACCGGCGCGATCCTCGTCCAGCGCGGTCATCGCGTACTACTCGATGAGACGCTGGCCGACCTCTATGGCGTCGAGACGAGGGTCCTCATCCAGGCCGTTAAGCGCAACCTGGCCCGGTTTCCGCCTGATTTCATGTTCCAGCTCACCGCCTCTGAGTGGGCCGGTTTGAGGTCACAGATTGTGACCTCAACAGTTCGCCGCGGGGGTCGCCGCTACCCGCCCTACGCCTTCACCGAGCAGGGCGTGGCCATGCTCTCCTCGGTCCTCGGCAGCGATCGCGCCATCGCCGTGAACATCCAGATCATGCGAGCCTTCGTTCGTATGCGCGAGATGCTGATCACCAACAAAGAGCTCGCTCGAAAACTCGATCAGCTGGAGGAACGGCTTGAGAAGAAGCTCGCCTCCCACGATGAGGCGATCGCCGCGATCCTCTCCGCGATCCGCGAGCTGATGAACCCGACGACGACACCCAAACGCCGCGGCATCGGCTTTACCGCGGATCTCGGGGAGAAATGAACCCGAGAACTTGATATCGCAATTTGCGATATCAGCGGTCGGGACCGATTTGTGTGACAAGAGCAGCCGCGAGGCTATCCTGCACTCGAGCTCCACTCGAGCTCCCTTCGCTCCTCCTGTTACACACGGCCGAGAGCGCCGAGGCGCACAACCTCGCAGCGCCCGAGACGCTTAGCCGCAGACGCATCACGGACCGCCCTCCAACGATTGTTAGACGTCATCCGCGGAACCCTAGAAGAGGTTTTCAGGATCGCAACCCTTGCTTCGCAGGTACTCAGTAACGCTCGCGAGATATCGCGAGACAAGATCGTAGTAAGGCCGCATGTTGTCGGTGGGTGGAAATTGGCTCATGTGCTCTACAGCTCGTGCGACGAAGATGGCGGCCGCGTGGTGCCTGTCACTTTGCAGCGTGCCGATAATGTTGTTGACGTAACACACGAGTCGATACTCCCCGGTGTTTCTGCGGTAGGCCTCTCCTGGAAGGTACGCTTCGCTATTTAGCAGTCGCTGAAGCTCCGCAAGTGACTGGTCGTCCGTAGTCGAGCCGCGAGTAGGTGAAATCATATGCCGTCTAACGGTGGGAGGGGCCGCACAGAAGCGCCTCATGGCGCCGAGGGCGCACAATTTCTCAGCGCCCGAGGCGCCAAGCCGATTGTCAGATGCCGCACACGACTACTGCTCTTCAACGATAACGTCGCGGAATTTGAACCGCCCGCTGGAGCAGCTTAAATGTACGCTGCCAAAATCAAGACCGGGGACCTGTAGGGTCTGAGAGGAACCCCCGGCGTAGACCCACAGCGTGCCGGACCCACTGAGGGTGACAATGAATGGGGTGAATTGTCCTTGCCCTTGGTGCCAGGGCACGGACAGAACGTCTAGGCCGGATTGGGGCGCGCCCGGGCCGATGAGCGCGAAATGGAGTACCTCGGGAGAGTTCCAATCAAGGAAGGTTCTAAGACCTGCCGCCGAGGTACCACCCTTCCTATCGATAGAAACGTTTGCGGCGGTCATCCAATTCGGGTCATGTCTCGGCTCGATCAGTTCCACGGTGCCGGAAATTCGCAGAGCCTTAGAGCTAACTGTGCGACTCCACTCCGAAAACTCGCCCGGCGGAGCATCGCAGCTTAAGTAGTGCTCTGGCGGCGGCGGGCGCTCTGCCAGCGGGCGCTCTTTCGGCGGGCGCTCCGGCGGCGAGGCGCAGCTCGCGAGCAGCGCGAAAGGAACTAGGCGTAAGAGATATCGCATGCGGGCATCTAACTTTAGCTGAACGACAAATTAGGCGGCTCGGGGAACCCTGCGGGACTGGTGTATCCCGAAGTGTATCCGGGACCGCCCATCTCATTGATTCAGCTCGGCAAAATAACTGCTGCCGAGACAGACGAACAGAATTCGCACCTTGTCATTCTAAAGGGCGAGTCAATCGCCCGCGAGACGGTCCACGCCTCGAATGAGTGCAAGAGCTTCCGCCCTTGCACTCTTTGAGCGCTCTCCGGCGCCGAAATCCGACCTTGATATCGCTTTGAGGCTTCCGGGCGCGCCACAGCACGCTGGCACGGCGCTTGCTTTACTTCAGCGCCCAGGCCGCATTGGGTCGTACTACAAGCCTGACAGGTGCCACATCGGGAGGCGCAATGAAGTTGATCACGGCAATCATCAGACCCCACAAGCTGGACGAGGTTCGCGCTGCGATCGGTGAGGCTGGAGTCTCAGGGATTACGGTCAGCGAGGTGCGCGGGTTCGGCCGGCAGCACGGCCACACGGAGATCTATCGTGGCGCTGAGTATGCGGTGGAGTTTGTGCCGAAAACCCGGATCGATATCGCGGTCGTCAATACCGCAGTTGACCGCGTCATGGAAGCGCTTACGAAGGCGGCGCACACCGGGAAAGTCGGCGACGGAAAGATCTTCGTAACCGAGCTCCTGCAGGTCGTGCGCATACGCACCGGTGAGGCCGATGAAAGTGCGCTCTAGCGGCCGAGGTCACTCAGCGCAGGCGAAACCACTGGGAAGAAACTTAAGGGGAAGTCTCTTGGTGAGAACATTAACTCTGTTGATCTTGCTGGTATCGGGCGTGTTTGGATCAGAAGCCGTCTGGGCGCAGACTCCTGCCGCGCCTGGCGCCTCGGCCTCCGCCGCGGCGGCACCGGCCACCGCTGCGGAGAACGCAGCCGCCGCGGCCGCCGGAACTCCGGCAGCCGCGCCCGGCGCGACCACGCCACCTGCCGCCTCCACCACCGAGCCCTCGGTGATTCTCAACTCCCAGATCAACTCGGGAGACACCGCCTGGATGCTCGCATCCATGGCACTGGTATTGATGATGACGGTCCCGGGACTCGCGCTCTTCTACGGCGGCATGGTGCGCAAGAAGAACGTGCTCGCCACTCTGATGCAGAGTTTCGCGATCACCTGCCTGGTGACGCTGCTCTGGTACGTCATCGGCTACAGCCTCGCCTTTACCCCCGGCAGCCCCTGGATCGGAGGCTTGAGCCGGCTATTCATGAACGGGGTGATCTACATCAAGGACGTTGCGTCGGTCGCAGCCACCAAGGACACACCGGCAGTCGAGGCGGTCATCGGCAAGGTATCGGTGAGCCATCTGGGCGTCACGATCCCCGAGACGGTCTATGCGATGTTCCAGCTGACGTTCGCGATCATCACTCCCGCGCTGATTTGCGGCGCATTTGCCGAACGCATGAAGTTCTCGGCCATGCTCTGGTTCATGGCTGTCTGGTCGGTGGTCGTCTATGCGCCGATCGCGCACTGGATGTGGGAACCGGGCGGCTGGGGCGCGACCGCAGGCGTGCTTGATTTTGCCGGCGGCACGGTGGTGCACATCAACGCCGGCATCGCGGCGCTCGCCTGTGCACTCGTGCTCGGAAAGCGCGTGGGCTATCCGAAGGAGCCGATGGCACCGCATAACCTCGTCCTGACGGTGATCGGCGCCTCGCTTCTGTGGGTCGGCTGGTTCGGTTTCAACGCCGGCTCCGCAGTGGCCGCCGACGGCCGGGCCGGAATGGCCATGGCCGTCACGCAGATCGCCACCGCGGCCGCCGCGCTCGCGTGGATGTTCATGGAGTGGGTGGTCAAGAAAAAGCCCAGCGTGCTGGGTATCGCTTCAGGCGCGGTGGCGGGCCTGGTGGCGATCACACCCGCCTCCGGGTTCGTCATGCCCACTCCCGCCGTGATCATCGGTGTCGCGGCTGGAGTGATCTGCTTCTTCGCCGCCACGTCGCTGAAAAAGGCCCTGGGTTACGACGACACGCTGGACGCCTTCGGCGTGCACTGCATCGGCGGCATCGTCGGAGCACTGCTCACCGGCGTCTTTGCGAGCACGGCGCTCGACGGGGGCCAGGCGGGCAGCGTGATCACGCAACTCAAGGGAGTTACTGCCACTTTGGTGTACGGGTTCGTCGCGAGCTACGTCATTCTCAAAGTCATCGACCTGACCATTGGTCTGCGCGTCAGCGAGGACGATGAGCGCGAGGGACTGGACGTGTCGCAGCATGGAGAGCATGTCGACTAGCTGAGTGCGCCCGGCGACCGATCTGTCGCCGGGCGCTTTTTTAACGGCGTGCTGATTGGCAACGACGTAGCTTTCGAACGTCGCGACGCCCGAGTCTTGCCTAACGATTGAACACTCGACGAGAACGGAGATAGCGGAATGAAGCGCCGAAACAACATGACTCTGCTGGCTGGTGTGGCTTCCTTCGCGGGAGCGGGATGGATCCCGGCCCCCTTGCTCGCGGCCGACGCCGACCCGACGGCGGCCGCCCCGGCGCAATCCGCCCCGCCGCTGGCCAGCGTGCTCTCGTCCTCGGGTATCACGATGACCGGCTATGTGGCTGCCTCCTACTATCATTCTTCGGGCTACAACACGTTCCACGAGTTCGACGTAAACCACGACACCTTCCAGCTCGATCAGGCCGCACTGCAGGTCGGTTATCAGCCCAAGGAAGGGTTCGGAGCATTCGCCGATGTGTTGGCGGGCGAAGACGCGAGAATTCTCAACACTGCGGAGAATCAGACCAACAGCACCTTCAACGCGCGCCAGGCGTACGTGCAATACGCGACCGGAGCCTGGACGCTGATCGGCGGCAAGTTCACGACGCTGGCCGGCGAGGAGTACAGCAATCCGACGTCCGACACGAACTTCTCCCGTTCACTGCTGTTCTTTGCGCAGCCGCTGACCCATACCGGCGTACGCGCCACCTGGGCCGCGAGTGACACCCTGAGCCTCGTCGGCGGGATCAACAACGGCTGGAATACCACGTCCACGTCGTATGGCTCGAAGACTGCCGAGCTGGGGGCGGCCTTTACTCCGACCAAGCAGCTGGCGCTGAACCTCCAGGGATATTTCGGCAAGGTGCCGGTTTACGATGCGGAGCGGTCGTTCGTCGATTTCGTCGGAACCTATAACCTGACGGACGCGCTCTCGTTCGCACTGAATTACGACTGGGGCGTGCAACAGCAACACACCGGCCCCGATCTCAAGTGGAATGGGTTTGCCGCCTACGTGAACTACGCCTTGGACGCTCAATGGCGGGTGTCACTCCGAGGCGAGTACCTCGACGACCAGGACGGGTTCAACACCGGAACCCCGCAGAAGCTGAAGGAAGGCACTGTGACGGTCGGCTTTGCGCCAACGAAGAGCTTTGAGCTGCGCGCCGAGGTCCGATACGACTGGTCGGATCAGCAGACGTTTGTAAAGACGGCGCCCGGGATCCTGCCCGCAACTCTCGGCGACAATCAGACCGAGCTTGCGTTGCAGGGGATCTACAAATTCTGACGGCGCGCTGACAAAGGGTCCTTACCTGGCGCTGTAGCCGCGGCCCTGCAGGCAGGCAATCATGGCGCGCTGATAGTCGGCGCGTCTGGCTCCGGCCTGATCGGGAGGCACGCCGCCGCCGGCCTGAGTCGGATCGAAGCCGGTCTGCGACGATGACCACTTGTGGCACTCGTACTGATCCTGCGACTGCTGCTCGGGGCTCTGACCCTGCTGCGGATAGACGAAGAGATTGTCGCCCTGGGGCGGCGGCGGCTCCGGGGCATAGGGCGATGCGCCCTGGTCGTTCGGCGGCTCGACCACCTCGTAGCCGCTGTTCTCCTGGCTCCAGACGTAGTAGGTGTCGTTCGCGTAGTAGTAGGGAACGCCGCCGATCCACATCGTCGTGTAGAAGGGCGGCAGCACCGGGACGAAGAGCCCTATGGGCGCCCCGACCACGACGAAGCTCGCCCCGTAAGGCCGGTACCACACGCCACCGGAGTAGTAGTAGCGCCCGCCCGGCCGATCGAATTCGTACGGCCGGCCCGGCAGCGCGCGGATGTAGTTGCCGCGGTCAGGGTAGTAGCGGTTGTGGGCGTAGCGCCCGTCCATGTGCTCGGGAGCGCGTCCGCCATACCGGACGCCCCCGCGGTCACCCCGGTCACCCCGGTCACCCCGGTCACCGCGATTGCCATGATCGCGATCCTGCGCCTGCGCGCTCGCGACGGCGAGCGCCAGCGTCACGATCACTGTCCCGCACGCCCGCACCCACATCGCCCGGTTCTTCATGATCGTTCTCTCGTTACTTCACGCTGTAGCCGCGCGCGTCGAGACACGCGGAGATCGCCCGCCGATAGCTCAACGCCCTCTGTTCCTCGGCCGCCGCTGCACGCCGGTCCTGGACGACCACGGTGCGCGTCGCCTGCGCGTTGGCGGCATCGGCTGAGCTGCCGATCGCGCCGCCCACCACCGCGCCCGCGAGCGCCGCCGGTGCCGCCTGCCACCGCGGTGCGATCGCGGCGCCGATGATCGCACCGGCCACCGCGCCGATGGCGGTATTCGTTCCCGGAGGCGGAGCCGCCGAGACCACCTGCACGCGATCATGAGGAGCCACGCCCGGCGCGCTCGGATCGAAACCGGTCTGCTGCGTCGCCCAGGTGCTGCACTCGTAGTGATCGCGATCCTGCTGCTCCGGCGGCTGGCCGTGCAGCGGGTAGGCATACACCTGGCTGATCGGCGGAGGCGGCGGAGGCGGCGGAGGGTCATAGACCGGACGCGGCGCCGGCTCGGTCACGCAACCGGTGAGGACAACCGCCGCGGCACTCACGGCGAGCGCGGCGAGGCCGGCGCGGCGGTACTTGATTGCAGGGTTCATCATGGGAAGTGTTTCCATGTCCGAATTGAGATAGCCCTTTACAGAAACGTTGGGTGTGGGCCCAGGGTTGACACTCAAGGCCCCCTGCCCCGATATCAAATTGGACGGCGCGTCAGGGGCTCAAGTTCCAGTCAGTGTGAACAATCCTAAACGATCTCCTGTAGTGACTTACCCGGACTTCAGGGGCCGTTTGGGGACCCCCGTCACCAGAGCCGCGACGCGCTCGAGATCGGCGGGCGTGTTGACGTCCGGCCCCGGCGGCTCAGCAGCGTCGGCCACCTGAATGTGCAGGCCGTTCTCGAGAGCGCGCAGCTGCTCGAGTCTCTCGCGCTGCTCGAGGGCCCCGGGCGCAAGCGCGGCGAGGCGCCGCAGTGCCGCGACGCGGTAGGCATAAATCCCCACGTGCCGGCGCGCACCGCCCGCATCGGTCTGACTCGCAAGCCCCGCTTGCCCACCGGCGCGGTTCCAGGGAATCGGCGCGCGGCTGAAGTACAGCGCCCGCCCGTTCGCATCCGCCACCACCTTGACCGCGTTGGTGTCGAGCAGCTCTTCGACCGTGCCGATCGGCGTCGCGAGCGTGGCGATGTCCGCATCCGGCGCCCGATCCAACAGCTGCGCCACCTGGGCGATGAGCGCGGGGGGCATCAGCGGCTCATCCCCCTGGAGGTTCACCACCACGTCGCGCTCCGGCCAGCGCCGTGCGGCGGCAACTTCGGCGATGCGGTCGGTGCCCGAGGCGTGGCTGGCGGCCGTCATCACCGCCTCCGCGCCGAAGCGGCCCGCGGCGTCGCGGATGCGCGCATCGTCGGTCGCGATCAGCACCTCGGCGGCGCCCGCGGCGCGGGCGCGCTCGTACACCCACTGCACCATCGGCTTGCCGGCGATCTCGCGCAGCGCCTTGCCGGGGAGCCTCACCGAGTCATGGCGCGCGGGAATGACGACCCGGAACACGGCGAGTCCTCAGCGCTCGAGCAGCGGGTCGTCGGCGGCGAGCTGGCGAGCCTCCTCCTCCAGCATCACCGGCACGTCGTCGCGAATGGGATAGGCGAGCCGGTCCATGCGGCACACCAGAAGCTGCGCCTCGCGCGCGTACTTGAGCGTCCCCTTGCACACCGGGCAGGCGAGTATCTCGAGTAGTCGGGGATCCATCGGCGCTCTAACCTCCGGGCGTGTTGCGCAGCTTGCCGAGCACCCGCGCCAGCAGCGCTTGGCGCTCGCTCGCGCTGAAGGCGGCGCTGACGGGCACACACCACAGCCGCGCGTTGGCGAACGGTGCGCATTTTACGGCATCTTTCTCGGTCATGAGGATCGGCAGGTCGTCGGCAAAGGCGAGCTCGCGCGCGGTGAAGGGGTGATGATCCGGGAAAGGATGTGCGATCACCTCGAGCCCAAAACCCGAGAGCTCGCGAAAGAAGCGCTGCGGATTGCCGATCCCGGCCACCGCGTGCACCCGCCGCCCGCTGAACGCCGCGAGCTCGCTCGGCGCTCCGTGCCCGTCGAGGCGCACTGCCGGCTGCGCCACGAGCCGCATCATGAGCGTGCCGGCGGGCAGCATGCGCTCGAGCGAGCCATGCGTGGGCTCGCCGTTCACCACCACGATGCCGGCACGGCCGAGCGCGGCCGCCGGCTCGCGCAGCGGTCCTGCGGGCAGCAGATGGCCGTTGCCGAAGCCGCGGCTGCCGTCGATCACGACGATCTCGCAGTCGCGCGCCAGCGCCAGATGCTGCAGCCCGTCGTCGGAGAGGATCACATCCGCGCCGCGGGCGATGAGCGTACGCGCGGCGGCGACCCGATCCGCCGCCACCATCGTCGGGCAGCCGGTACGCCGGGCGACGATCACCGGCTCATCGCCGACGTCGCGCCAGTCGGAGTCCGCGTGCACGTAACGCGCGCCGCCGCCGCGCCTGCCGTAACCGCGCGACACGATGCCTACTTTGAGCTTTGCGGCGCTGAGCTCGCGCGCCAGGTAGATCGTGAGCGGGGTCTTGCCGGTGCCGCCGACCGTGAGGTTGCCGACCACGATCACCGGCGCCGTGAGCCGCCGCGGGCGCAGCAGGCCCAATCGGTATGCGCCCCGGCGCACGCCGCTCACTGCGCCGTAGATCCCGGCGAGCGGCGCCAGCAGCGCTGCGCCCGCGCTGTCCTCGTACCACAGCCGCTCGAGCCGGGCCCGCATCGCTCGCTCCGTCAATCGGAGAACTGCAGCTGATGCAACTGCGCGTACAGGCCGCCCCGGGCGATGAGCGCCGCGTGTGTGCCCTGCTCGACGATCGCACCGGCATCGAGCACGATGATGCGGTCGGCCTGCTCCACCGTAGAGAGACGGTGCGCGATCACCAGCGTCGTGCGGTTGCGGACCAGCTGGGCGAGCGCCGCCTGGATGTGGCGCTCGGATTCGGTGTCGAGGGCGGAGGTAGCCTCGTCGAGGATCAGGATCGGCGCGTCCTTGAGGAGCGCGCGCGCGATGGCGATCCGCTGGCGCTGGCCGCCCGAGAGCAGCATGCCACGGTCGCCCACCAGCGCATCGAGCCCGCCGGGCTGATTGCGTACGAACTCGAGGATGTGGGCGGCCTCGGCCGCCCGCTCGACGGCGGCGTCCGACACCTCGCGTCCGAAGGCGATGTTGTTGCGGATGGTGTCATCGAACAGCACCACGTCCTGGCTGACCACCGCGATCTGCTCGCGCAGCGAGCGCAGCTGGTACTCGCGCACGTCGCGGCCGTCGATTGCGACGCTGCCGGCGCGCACGTCGTAGAAGCGCGGCAGCAGGTTCACCAGCGTCGACTTGCCGCTCCCCGAGCGGCCGACGATCGCCAGGCTCTCGCCAGCGGCGACCTCGAGCGAGATATCGTCGAGCGCCACCGGCCGGCCGGGCTGCGCCGCGGACGCGCCCGCGGTGCCGCCCCTTGCGGCGTCGGCGGTCCGGTAGGCGAACGACACGCGCTCGAAGCGCACCGCTCCCCGCACCCGCGCGGCGCGGTAGCTGCCGCCCTGGGGCTCCACCGGCTCATCCAGCAGCTCGAACAGGCTCTGGCCGCCGGCGATCCCCTGCTGCAGGGGACCCGCCACTCCCACCAGGTCGCGCAGCGGCTGCGCGATGCCGACAAGCGCGGTGAAGAAGCCGAGCAGATCCCCCATGGAGGTGCGGCCGTGCACCGCGTCCGCGATCGCGATCGACAGCACCACCGCGAGCCCGATGGCCGTCAGCAGCTGCACCACGGGATTCGACAGTCCCTTGGTCAGGATCAGCCTCATATTGGAGTGCAGGTTCCGCTCGTTGACCGCGTCGAACTGGCGGTCGAGATGTTCCTGGGCGTTGTAGACCTTGATCAGGCGTGGCGCCTCGAAGCTCTCCTTGGCGACCCGCGTGACATCGCCCATCGAGTCCTGGATACGCCGGCTGTAGCGGCGGAATTTCCGGTTGATGACCGAGACCAGCCAGGCCACCAGCGGACCCATGGT
>Ga0307479_10005411_pt1 | contig 11692 bp, 9 predicted proteins | sample atmos_gasesECM4C_FD_203743 | JGI IMG/M metagenome (GOLD analysis project Ga0307479, IMG submission 203743) | Hardwood forest soil microbial communities from Morgan-Monroe State Forest, Indiana, United States - atmos_gasesECM4C_515 | ecosystem: Environmental > Terrestrial > Soil > Temperate... | reverse complement strand
TCGCCCGTCCGGTAACCTGAGCATCCACCCCTACGGCAAAGACAATCTGCCGACTCGGCGGGGCAGGAAGTCGACGTACTCGCAGCAATACCGGGCAATACGCCAGCCCGAACCGGTGGCTTTCTCAACCATGACCGGCTGGGAGGCCCCGGACCCGGCCTGGTGGATCGGGCAGGGCTTCAGCGTGGTGAATGCCGACTCGCGCGGCTGCGGCCATTCCGACGGCACCGGAAAGCTGCTCTCGCGCCAAGAAGCCGAGGACACCTACGACCTCGTGCAGTGGATCGCCGATCAGCTGTGGTGCGACGGCAACGTCGTGATGCTCGGGGTGTCGTATTTGGCCATCAGCCAGTACGCCGTCGCCGTCCTGCAGCCGCCTGCGCTGCGGGCGATCTGCCCGTGGGAAGGTTTCACCGACGCGTATCGCGACCTGACCTTTCCGGGCGGAATTCGGGAGTCCGGCTTCACCCGGCTGTGGTCGAGAAACATCGATCGCGATACGCGGCAGGCCTACACGCTCGGGCCGATGCAAGACGAGCATCCCCTGCGCGACGAGTTCTGGCGCTCGCTGGCGCCCGACCTGTCGGCGATCCAGGTTCCCATGCTGGTCTGCGGTAGCTTCTCGGACAACAACCTGCACACCCGCGGCTCGGTCCGGGCGTTCACGCGCGGCGGCTCCGCCCACGCCCGCCTCTACACCCATCGCGGCGGCAAATGGGCGACTTTCTACTCCGAAGCCGCGCTGGCTGAGCAGCTGAAATTCTTCCGCGGCGTGCTGGACGGCGCGCCCGATTCCCGCAGCGTTCGCCTCGAGGTGCGCGAGGACCGCGACACCATCACCGCGGTGCGCGAAGAAGCCGAGTGGCCGCTTCCCCGAACCCGCTGGCGGCCAATATATCTCGCCGACAACGGGGCGTTGGCACCCGAGCAGCCACAGACGGCGGGTCGCATAACGTTCCAAACCCATTCTCGTGCAGCGGCATTCAGTTACACATTGCCCGAAGACACCGAGCTGACCGGTCCGATGGTCGCGCGATTGTGGGTGCAGCTGGACGGCTGTGACGACGCGAACCTATTCGTCGGCGTGGAGAAGTGGCGCGACGGGCGGTTCGTCGAATTCGAAGGGTCGTACGGCTACGGACGCGACCGGGTCGCCACCGGCTGGCAGCGCGTCTCCCTGCGTGCATTGGACCCCGAGCTCTCGCTGCCCTGGGAGCCGGTCGCGACATGCACCGACCCGCAGCCGGTACCCGCCGGCGAGGTGGTCGCGGTCGATGTTGCACTGGGCCCATCGGCGACGCTGTTCCGTGCCGGCGAGCAGTTACGGCTGGTGATCGCCGGGCGGTGGTTGTGTCCGCACAATCCGGTTACCGGCCAATTCCCGACGGCCTACCCCAGCCCGCCGCGCGGAAGGGTCACCCTGCATTGGGGCCCGCGTCGCGACGCGCATCTGCTGATCCCGGAGATCCCTGCCAACCGAAGCTAGATCCAGACGCCCTTGCCCACCGCGACGACGCCGCCGGCGCTGATCGCGAAGCGTTCCCGGTCTTTCTCCAGATCCACTCCGACCATCTCGCCGGGCCCGACGACGACGTTCTTGTCCAGGATCGCGTGGCGCACCACCGCACCACGGCCGACCCTGGCGCCCGGCATGATCACACTGCCCTCCACGATCGCGCCGTCGTCCACCACCACATTCGACGACAACACCGAGTTGCGCACCGACGACGCCGAGATGATGCTGCCCGCCCCTACTACCGACTCCTGGGCCGAGCCGCCGTTGACGAACTTCGCCGGCGCCAGATTCTCCGACTCGCCGCGGATGGGCCAGCGCCTGTTGTAGAGGTTGAACACCGGGTGTACCGACACCAGGTCCATGTGCGCGTCGTAGAACGCGTCCAGCGTCCCGACGTCACGCCAGTAGGCCCGGTCGCGGTCGGTGGCCCCGGGCACCTCGTTGTCGGAGAAGTCGTAAACCGCGGCCATCCCGTCGTCCACCAATCGCGGGATGATGTCGCCGCCCATGTCGTGATCCGAGTGGTCGTCGTCGGCGTCGGCACGAATCGCATCGATGAGCACCTTGGTGGTGAAGATGTAATTGCCCATCGACACAAACGTCGTCTCCGGATCATCCGGTGTCCCCGGCGGTTCCAGTGGCTTCTCCACAAAACTGTGGATCCGGCCGGACTCGTCGGCGTCGATGCAACCGAACGCGGGGGCCTCGGCACGGGGAACCCGGATGCCGGCCACGGTTGCGCCGGCCCCGCTGTCGATGTGGAACCGCACCATCTGCTCGGGATCCATCCGATACACGTGGTCGGCCCCGAAAACCACTATGTAGTCCGGGTCTTCGTCGTAGATGAGATTGAGTGACTGATAGATCGCGTCGGCGGAGCCGGTGTACCAGCGCGGGCCCAGGCGCTGCTGCGCCGGCACCGGGGTGATGTACTCACCGGCCAGGCCGGACAACCGCCAGTTCTGCGAAATGTGGCGGTCCAGTGAATGCGACTTGTATTGGGTGAGAACGCAGACTCTCAGATAACGGGCGTTGACGAGGTTGGACAGCACGAAGTCGATCAGCCGATAGGCGCCACCGAAGGGAACCGCGGGTTTGGCCCGGTCCGCGGTCAGCGGATACAGCCGCTTGCCCTCACCGCCGGCCAGGACGATGCCCAGCACGTGTGGCGCTTCCCTCATGGCTCCAAACCTATCGGCCTGCAAGAGCCGCTGCCAGGGGTAAACGCCGCCGGCCGCGCCTCTGCCGAACTGTCCGTCAAGGTATTTCGCTTAGTTCGGCGGCCCGACACCGCCAATTATTGTTCAGCCTGCTGCCAGCGTCGACTACCCCCGTTTTTTATGTCCGCCCGACTCGCGGACGGCATCGTCATCGAACTACGGTGCGGAGTATGCGGGTGGCGATGATGACTCGGGAGTACCCACCAGAGGTCTATGGCGGGGCCGGGGTACACGTCACCGAACTGGTCGCACAACTGCGCCGGCTGTGCGCGGTCGATGTGCACTGCATGGGCGTACCCCGCCCCGGCGCCTTCGCCTATCAGCCCGACCCGCGGATCAACGGCGCCAACGCGGCTATGTCCACCTTGTCCGCCGACCTGATGATGGCAAATGCCGCATCCGCGGCCACCGTCGTGCACTCACACACCTGGTACACCGGCCTGGCCGGGCATCTGGCCGCGCTGCTCTACGACATCCCGCACGTTCTGACGGCGCATTCGCTCGAGCCAATGCGGCCGTGGAAGGCCGAACAGCTCGGCGGCGGCTACCGGGTGTCGACGTGGGTGGAGAACACCGCGATGCTGGCCGCTGACGCCGTGATCGCGGTCAGCTCCGGTATGCGTGAGGACGTGTTGCGGGTCTACCCGACACTGGATCCGAGCCTGGTGCACGTCATTCGGAACGGGGTCGACACCGGCGTGTGGTATCCGGCCGGTCCGGTGAGCGCGGGGTCCGTGCTGGCCGAGCTCGGGGTCGATCCAGGCCGGCCCCTGGTGGCGTTCGTCGGACGGATCACCCGGCAGAAGGGTTTGGCCCACCTGCTGGCGGCCGCCCACCGATTCGATCCGGACGTCCAGTTGGTGCTGTGCGCCGGCGCGCCCGACACGCCGGAGATAGCCGAGGAAGCACTGGCCGCCGTAGCCGAACTGTCCCGCAGTCGGACCGGGGTGTTCTGGATCCGCGAAATGCTCCCCATCGGCGAACTACGCGAAATACTTTCGGCAGCAACCGTTTTCGTGTGCTCATCGGTGTACGAGCCGTTGGGCATTGTGAACCTGGAAGCGATGGCCTGCGCTACCGCGGTGGTGGCCTCCGACGTCGGCGGGATACCCGAGGTCGTCGCCGACGGGGTCACCGGGACGCTGGTGCATTACGACCCAGACGACGCGGCCGGTTACCAGGCCAGGTTGGCCGAAGCGGTCAATGCGCTCGTTGCCGACCCCGAAAAAGCGGAACGCTATGGCCGTGCGGGACGCCAGCGCTGCATCGAGGAATTCTCCTGGGCCCGCGTCGCCGAGCAAACGCTGGACATCTACCGGAAGGTGTGTGCGTAGCCGCGGCCGCCTGGCAGGCCGCAGTGGTGCTAGCTGGTGACGCCCTTGAGTTCGTCGCCCAACGCGGCGGCTTCGTCGGGCGTCAACTCGACGACAAGACGTCCACCACCCTCAAGTGGTACCCGCATTACGATGCCGCGCCCCTCCTTGGTTGCTTCCAGAGGACCGTCTCCGGTCCGGGGCTTCATCGCCGCCATCGAGTGCTCCCTCCAGATTCGAGCTGGCCCGCCGTCGCGGACCGGGTCGGCGCCGAGCACGCCCCGCCAGTGGAATACCAGCCATACCCGACATTGAACTGCCAAATCACCCCCCCATTGTTCCCTATTTGGGTGAGCAGTTGCACAAAGACCCGGCTCTCGGTCCTCACCGGGCTTGCGCGGGCACCCAGCAAGCGCGGATATGGTCGTCCACCATGCCGGTCGCCTGCATCAGCGCATAGGCGGTGGTAGGCCCGACGAAGCGAAATCCGCGCCGTTTCAGTTCGCGTGCCATGGCCGTCGATTCGGCAGTGGCCGAGGGAATTTCAGACACGTCGACGGGCCGGGCACGCGCCGGCGGCGCGAACGACCACAGCAGCTCGGACAGGTCTTCGGAAGAGCCCAGGTCAGCCGCCGCACGGGCGTTGGCGATCGTCGCCTCGATCTTGGCCCGGTTCCGGACGATCCCCGCGTCGGCCAGCAGCCGTTGCACATCGGCATCGGTGTAGCGGGCGACCTTCTCGATGTCGAACCCGGAGAAAGCACGCCGAAAGTTCTCCCGTTTGCGCAGGATGATCAGCCACGACAGGCCGCTCTGGAAGGCCTCCAGGTTCATTCGCTCGAACAGGGCCACCCCGTCGTGCAATGGACGGCCCCATTCCTCATCGTGGTAGTCGCGGTAGAGCTCGAAGTCGGGTCCGGGCCGAATGGCCGCCCAGCCGCACCGAACCCGTCCGTCGTCGCTCACACTCTGTCCTGACGATCCTCGCCGTTCCCGGGTTCCACGGGATCGCGCTCGCGCTCGGCTTCGGGCTCATCGACCGACGACGGGTGGGCGGACGCCAGCTGGCCACGTAACGCCTCCAGCTCGCGAGCCAGCCGTTCCAGCACCCAGTCCACCTCGCTGGTCTTGTATCCGCGCAGTGTCTGGGTGAATTTGACGGCGTCGACGTCGGCGCCCGTAACACCGTAGGCGGGCAGCACAGTCGCCGTCGTCCCGCGCGGAAGGGGCGGCAGCTGCTCACCGCGCCCGAACAGCAGGCTGGCCGCGCCGAACAGCACGATCGCCACCAGCACCAGCACGACCAGGTACAGCAAAACCAACGCCACGTGAACGATATTGCCCTAGCCGCCGACACCGCGGCGATCAGCGGGGCCGCAACCCCTGCATCGGCGGCCGGTCCACCAGCGACACCGGCCACGTTTGCTGGGTGTAGCCGTCAACCTCAGCGGAGAACTGGGTCAAACCCACCCCGGAGTCGGGGATGCCGCAGCGTGCGAACAGGGTCGCGATGACCTGCCGGCTCATCGCGCCCAGTTCGGAGAGCGGCCGATTGCGGTGGGCCCGCACGCCGAGATTGACCTGGGCGATCGCGTCCAGGCCCAACCGATCGAAGGTGTCCACCAGCAGGCCGATCTCCACCCCGTAGCCGGGGGCGAATGGCAGCGACGTCAGCAGCTCTCGGCTGGCCGCGTACTCACCGCCGAGTGGCTGCAGCACGCAGCCCAGCTCCGGCCGCAGCGCCGACAACAACGGCCGGGCCACCAGCTCGGTGACCCGCCCGCCACCGGTGGCGCCCGCGCCGCCACTGCAATCGCCGACGTTGAGCGGCCGTCGGTAGAAGCTTTTGACCAGGTGCAGGCCGTCGCCAGTGAGCAGCGGGCCGACCAGCCAAGGCACAAACATCGGGTGCGGATTGATCAGGTCGGAGTCGACGAATACCACGATGTCGCCGCTGGTCGCCGCCAGCGAGCGCCACAGCGCCTCGCCCTTGCCGGGCCGCGTCGGAATCTCGGGCAGGGCCTGTTCGCGGCTGACCACCCGAGCGCCGGCAGCGATGGCGCGGATCTCGGTGTCGTCCGTTGAGCCGGAGTCGAGCACGATCAGCTCGTCGACCAAACCGTCGACCAGCGGCGAGATGCTGTCGATCACCGATCCGATGGTTTCTTCCTCGTTGAGGGCAGGTAGCACCACCGAAATCGTCCGCGCGGCCTTGGCTTCTTCCAGTTGCCGGACCGTCCAGCCGGGACGGTTCCAGCTGCGGTCGGCCAGCAACATGTCGCCGGGCCGTGCCGCGAGCACCCCGTCGCCGGTGAGGTCACCGGCAACCAGCTCCGATGCGGTCATGCAAGTCCCCTCACCGTGCGGGTCGGCTGACGCGTCCCCTGGATCGAGGCCACCATTTCCAGTACCCGGCGGGTGGCGGCGACCTCGTGCACCCGAAACATGCGGACCCCAGCGGCCGCCGCCAGCGCGGTGGCCGCGAGCGTCCCCTCCAGCCGTTCGGTCAATGCCACACCCAGAGTCTCCCCGACGAAGTCCTTGTTACTCAAAGCCATGAGCACGGGCCACCCGGTGTTAACAAGATCACCGACGTGGCGCAACAATGCCAGCCCGTGGAAGGTGTTCTTGCCGAAATCGTGGGTCGGATCGATCAGCACCCGGTCGCGGGCCACACCGGCCGCGACGGCCCGCTCGGCGGCCTCGGTGACCTGGCGGATCACGTCGTCGACCACGCCGCGGGTGGTCGTACCGTAGTTCACCCGGAAGGGACGCGTGCGCGGCAGCGCCCCGCCGGTGTGCGAACACACCAGGCCCGCGCCGAACTCGGCGGCCACCTCGGCCAGGGCGGGTTCGACGCCGCCCCAGGTGTCGTTGATCAGGTCGGCGCCCGCCGCGCAGGCCACTTCGGCCACGCTCGCGCGCCAGGTGTCAACGCTGATCAGCTGGTCCGGGTAGGCGTCACGCAGCCATTCGATGAACGGCACCAGCCGGGCGATCTCGGTGTCCGCATCGACAGTGACGCCCGGGCCCGCTTTGACACCGCCGACGTCGATGACGTCGGCGCCCTCATCCACGGCCCGGTGTGCGGCAGCTCTGGCAGCGTCATCGCTGAACGTCGCGCCCTTGTCGTAAAACGAGTCCGGGGTGCGGTTGACGATCGCCATGATGAGCGGGCGATCCGCTGCGACCGGGCGGCCGCACAGGGTTGACTGCACCCATCTATGGTGCCTGGCCACCAGCGGAGGCGCCGTGCCGGGATAGCAGACTGTGACCTGGACGACCTGCCCCGAGGCCGCTAGCCTTGGGGCCGCTTACCCGCCGCGACTTCGTCGGGGTATTCGTCGTAGTAGGGCACGTAGCCCTCGTCGCGGCCGGCAAGCACGTACAGCGGGTCCTTCACGTCCGGGCCGTAGGCCTGCTCCCGCAACTGGACCTTGCGGCTCTTGAACGTCGTGGTCTGTTCCAGGGCGTCGACCAGCCGCACGAACAGCGGCAGTGCGTAGACAGGCAGCTGGCCATAGACCGCGCCGGCCAGAGACTTGCCGTCGAACTCGGCGCCATCGCGCAGCTTGACCGCGGCCATCCCGGCGCGGCCCCCGGTGCGGGGAATCTCGACGCCGAAGACCGTGCAGTCCTCGACCGACCCCTCGGACGCCAGCGCCGCTTCGACCTGTGTGGTGGCGACATTCTCGCCCTTCCAGCGGAACGTGTCGCCGAGCCGGTCGACGAACGCGGCATGACGCATGCCCTGCGGGCTCATCACGTCGCCCGAATTGAACCAGCAGTCGCCCTCACGGAAAGCGTTGCGCACCAACTTCTTTTCCGTCGACTCTTTGTCGGTGTAGCCGTCGAACGGTTGCAGCCGGTTGACCGGGCTGATCAACAGGCCGGGCTCCCCGGCGGCCACCTTGCGCACCCGTCCGTTCCCGTCACGCAGCGGGACGCCGGTGTCGGGGTCGTACTCCACGTACGCCAGCGGGGTCGGCGAGATGCCGGTAGTGCGAGGCACATTGAAGATGTTGATGAAAGCGGTGTTGCCTTCACTGGACGCGTAGAACTCACACACCCGCGCGATGCCGAAACGTTCCGTGAACTCGTTCCAGATCTCCGGCCGCAGCCCGTTGCCGGCGATCAGGCGCACCTTGTGCGCGCGGTCGGTGGGCTTGGGCGGCTGGTTGAGCAGATAGCGGCAGATCTCGCCGATGTAGATGAACGCCGTGGCCCGGTTGGCGATCACCTCGTCCCAGAACCGCGACGCCGAAAACGACTTGCCCAGCGCGAGCGTCGCCCCGGAATTGATCGCCGACGACAGCGCGACCGTCAACGCGTTGTTGTGGTACAGCGGGAGGCAGCTGTACAGCGTGTCGGAGCTCTTCAGCCGCAACCCCATGCCGCCGAACGCGGCCAGCGCGGCCAGCCACCGTCGATGGGTCATCACGCTGGCCTTGGGGAATCCGGTGGTGCCCGAGGTGAAGATGTAGAACGCGGTGTCCTTGGCCAACACCGCCGATGCCGACGCGGGATTGGTGGCCGGCGCGCTCAGAGCGAATCGCGCCAGGTCTTCGATGGTCAGAGTCTCGGTGGTGCCCGAGGAATCGCAGTCGGTGACGGCGCTGACCAGGTCGGTCTCCGAGACCAAGACCTTGGCGTCCAACAGGCCCAGGCTGTGCGCCAGCACCTCGCCGCGCTGGTGGTAGTTGAGCATCCCGGCGACGGCGCCGCACTTGACCGCGGCCAGCATCGCCAGCACCGTGTTGGGCGAGTTACGCAGCATTATCGCGACAACGTCGCCGTGGCCGACGCCTCGCGCGGCCAGCACGGCCGCGTAGCGGTTGGCGGCGGCGTTGGCGTCGCGGTAGGTCAGTTGCTGGTCACCGAACCTCAGGAAGACGCGGTCACCGTAGCGAGCGGCCCGCTCCTGGAACACCGTGCCGATCGACTTCTTGGAGTTCGGTCGGGCCAGCAGTCCGGTCAGCACGCCGCGCACGATCACCGGCATATCGGCCAGCACGCCCGGCACCCCAGCTGCGATATCGGTCAGACCGACCGCTGTGCGCGTTCCCCCGTCGTGATCGGACACGTGATCCTCAATTCCCCTCGGCACTTAGCCACTGACCTAAGCCCGCCGACGTCAGGCGGGGGCGCACGCCTCTACTGCGGCACCCACCTTATCGACCAGCACCAGCCGGTCCATCGCTAGCTGCGAGATGTACCCGCTGTCGAGCAATCCGTTCAACCAGATCCACAGGCCCTCGTAGTGCCCCCACGGGTCGAGCATCACCACGGGCTTGTGGTGCATACCCAGGTAGCCCGTGGTCCATGCCTCGAAAAGCTCGTCGAGCGTGCCGACACCGCCCGGCAGCACGATGAACGCGTCGGAGCGGTCTTCCATGATCTGCTTACGCTCGCGCATGGTCTCGCTGACGATCAGTTCGTCGGCTTCCGTGTCGGCCAGCTCGCGGCGCATCAACTGTTGGGGGATCACCCCGACGGTCCGGCCGCCGCGTGCCCGCGCCGCGCTGGCCACCGCGCCCATTGCCGAGACGTGGCCGCCGCCCCACACCAAAGTCCAGCCGCGATCGGCTATCGCCTCGCCGAGTTCGGTGGCCAGCTCGAGCAATTCGGGATGCGTCGGCACGGACGCGCAGTACACACACACCGCCCATTCGCGCGGTGAATCGCGTTCCAGGGGCATATCCGAAAGGTAGACCAAGCCCGCCGGATCACGCACACACGGGCCCACCGGACCGCCCTGATGAACAAGGGCGACCGCACGCAATAAAATCCGGCCGTGCCGATTCGATGGAACGTCCCCCAACATGCGGCCGCCTTGGAACAGTTGGACGTCGCCCTTGCCGATGCGACGCGGCCCGGGGCCGTCGTACTCGGACCCGACGGCTGCGGCAAATCCACTTTGGCCCGATTGGCCGCCGAACAGTTCGTCCGCCGGCAGCCGACCACCCTCACCCGCTGGGTTATCGGCACGCCGACCGAGCGGATGGTCCCGTTCGGGGCCTTCAGCCATCTGGTGGACCTTTCCAGCTTCGGGGCCGAGATCGGCAAGCCGGCGGCACTGCTGCGCGCGGCCCGGGCATCGCTGGGCCGTCATGATCAGCAGGGCGATCTGCTGCTCGTCGTCGACGACGCCCACGACCTCGACATCCTGTCGGCCACACTGGTCTACCAATTGGCGCTGGCCGGCACGGCCCGGATGGTTGTCACCGCCCGCGGCCCGGATCATGGGTCCGCGCCCGAGGCCATCGCAGCGCTGTGGACCGACGGCCTGCTGGATCGGATCGACATCGAGGCGCCCGCCGGGGCGACCACGCCGGCGCAGGTCGACGCATTCATCGCCGAGCTACCCGCGGCCGCGCGGGCGGTGCTGGACTATCTCGCCGTCGAAGAGCCGCTGTCGCTCGCCGACCTCACCGTCCTCGCCGGCGACGGCGCGGTCGGCGAGGCAGTCGAATGGGGCGCGGCGGAAACCCGGGTGCGCGGTGGACACGGTGACGCTCCGGTGGTGTACACGGCGCACCCGCTGTTCGCCGAACGAGCGCGTGCCGCACTCGGCGCCGACGACGAGCGACAACGACGCACCGAACTGGTCAAGCTGCTGTCGCAGCATCCGTCGGACCACCTCAGCGACCGGCTGCGGCTGGCCTCGCTGGCGATGGACAGCGACGCCCCCCAGCGGGTCGCCGAGGTCGTCGCCGCCGCGCAGCAGGCGCTGCGGCTGGGCGACCTTGCCCTGGGCGAACGACTGGCCCGCTGGGCGCTGGAGCACTCCGGCGGCTTGGCGGCGCGGCTGGCCCTCGCACACGCCCTGGCGTGGCAGGGGCGTGGCCGCCAGGCCGACGCGGTGCTGGCCGACGTCGACTCAACCGCGTTGACCGAAGCTGCGCTCATGGACTGGACGCTGCTGCGGGCGGCCAACCAATTCTGGATGCTCAGCGAGCCGGAGCGGGCCACCGCGTTCCTGCGGACCGTCCGCAATCGGGTCACGGATGCGGGCCCGCGCACCACGCTCGACGCGCTGAGCGCCACGTTCGCGATGAACGCGGGCAATGTCGGGCACGCCGTCAAAGTCGCCGGCGAAGTGCTGGCGTCACCGTCGGCCGATGACCAGGCGGTGGCCTGGGCGGCCAGCGCGGCAGCGCTGTGTGCGGCGCGGCAGGGCCGTTTCGGCGACGTCGAACCGCTGGCCCAGCGCGCCCTGGCCGCCGAGCATCCGGGGCTGCTGCGTTTCACGATCGGGCTGGGCCAGACCATCGCACTGTTGATGGCGGGCCAACTCGACGCGGCGCGGCAGCTCGCTCAGCAGTTCACCGACTTCGCCGAGCTGCAGCAGCCGGGGCGCGCGATCGGCGAGGTCCTGCTGGCGCATGTGCTCATCGCCGACGGCGAATTCGCCCGCGCCGCAGCGCTGCTCGGGCCGGCTGCGGCCACCCTGGAACGCACCGGATACTCGTGGGGGCCGCTGTCGCTCACGCTGCTGGCCACCGCGCTCGCCCAGCAGGGTGACACCGCCGCGACGGCAAAAGCCATGAGCAGAGCCGAATCTCGGCACGGAACCAAGTCGGCGCTGTTCGCCCCGGAGCTGGGTGTCGCCCGGGCATGGCGGCTGGCATCGATGCGCGACG